>Ga0308309_10000791_pt1 | contig 19093 bp, 18 predicted proteins | sample HubBroMetageWFT5_FD_192491 | JGI IMG/M metagenome (GOLD analysis project Ga0308309, IMG submission 192491) | Warmed and freeze-thawed soil microbial communities from the Hubbard Brook experimental Forest, New Hampshire - Hubbard Brook CCASE Soil... | ecosystem: Environmental > Terrestrial >...
ATACGTCTACCCGGGTGGCTCGGCCGACTGGGTACCGTACTATAACATCGGCGCGCCTTCCAACGTGCTGAACCAAATGTGGTTCGCCGGCTACGACACCAACGGCAACCTCTTTGCGGACGGCTGCGTTCAACAGCCTCCTTCGGGCTGCACGCTTGGACCGCCGAACAACTACGTCGTCGAACTGCCTAAGGGTGCCGACGAGTTCGTCCCGATTGGAGTGCAGGGCGTCGGGCTGACGGCAATCCAAGTTCCCGGCCAAATCCAGTGGGATGGCGCAGGGAATCTTGATGTCGGAGACGGCACCACGGTGCCCGGCAACTCACCCGGAGCCTGCATAGCGCAGCCCGGATCTGGTTGCGGAGCGCTGTATGCCACGGTAATAAAACCGACGGAGCTAAAACAGGAGTTCGTTACGAACTTCATACAGAGCTTCGCGGTCCGTGGGTCCTGGACGCAAGGCACAAGAGTCATCGTGCCTAATATCCTCGGGAACGGCTGGGGCTTCCCCGGGGCCTGTCTCACGCCTGCGGCGCCTAGCGTGACGTGCACGCTGGTCTACTACTACGGCCTGGGAGTTTCGGCCATCGCTGAATGGGACTTCCCGTACTACCAACTCGAACCGTGGGGCGCTACCGTTAGCAAGTAAGCTAACTCAGACGCCAAGAAAGGTAGGGGCCCGCTGTTGCGGGCCCCTATTTTTTTGCAAATCGGCGTCCGGGCGGCGCGGTCAATCTAGCGGCCGATAACCAGCGCATTGTTGAATGTCTTGCGCGGCCCTTTGAACGTAACGTGAAAGGTGCCGGTCACCGTGGCGCTGGCGCCATTGCTCCGCGACTGATCCGTCTGATCGATGACGACGATGCACTTCGAATCGCAGAGCTGAAAGCCGGCGACCTTACCCATCATCGTACTCGAGGTTTGGAAGTTTGAGACCTTTCCGGTAACGGTGACGGTTTTACCGTCATACGTCGACGGGGTGGCGACGATGGTTGACGGAGTTAGTGCGGCGGCAAGTGCAACGGCGGGTAGCGCTCCAAATATAATGGTTAACGCAGCGCGGCGCATTACATTCCTCCCGGCAGCATGTCGCAGCTGATCATCTTATTCAATAACGGGCCGGCCACGATGTTGACGAAGTCGGTCCGCGCCTCGCTGTTCGCCTTCAGTTTCGACGACATCGAGCTGGAGCTGCTGCCACCCGACTTGCTCTGTTTCATTTGGGACATCGTATTCGCAAAATCGGTGCAGCTTTCGCCGTTGATCTTGGTCACGAACGTGTGGGCGGCATTTACCGCGATCTTGTCCGCCATCTGTTGGCGCATCTGCGCCTGCCCGGGAATCGCAGCGAACGCCAACGCGACCGTTATCGCGACGCCCGCGGCTATGCGGCGGCGCGTCATAGAAAAAGAAAGCATATAGAAACCCCTCCTGCAATTGGCGTTCGTGCGACAGCGAAGGAACCCTTGGTGAACTAAGCGGCGAAGCAGAACGAGAACGGATACGCTAGGTACATATCTGATTCAGGTTGATGACGTTCCGACGCGTAGTAGGGGCTGAAGCCCTCAGTGGAGTAACGGCACGAAAATCGGAGCCGCCGTCGTAGCTCAGTGGTAGAGCACCTCATTGGTAATGAGGAGGTCACGGGTTCAATCCCCGTCGACGGCTCCACGCTTCCTTAATTTCGCGGAAGCCGTAAGTACGATAGATTGACGAGCAGGTGCGGTATGAGAGCCGGATGTGCAATCTTGGGTGTCCTCATCGCCTGGCTCTACGTTTCCGGGCGAGCAAAAGGGCAAGAGGTCGCGCCGCCAAGCATTGACGCGTTTTACTCGTTCGCGGTTGACTCGATGCGCGCTCTGCGGCAGCCGCAATATTTGACGTATTCCATGGAAGGCGAAGGCGATGGTCTTGCCATCGCTTTGCGAGTCATTCACCATTTGGTGTGGCTCGAGCTGAGGACAAGTTCGCCCGCGGCGCCGACGCCGGCGTTGATTTGGTCGCTCCGACATCGAACCGATGACTACGCGTCGGAGATCGTTGAGGAGGATGGCCGGCGTCTGGTCAGCACGCGCGCCTTCTTCGATCCTACGTGGTACGGTGCGTTTCGTGCGCTCCGCGACGGGATGCTCGATTACCAAAAACCAGAGCCGCCCGTTTCAGCGTACGCGACGCCGACGCCGGGGCCCTCGCCCGACCTGCGGACTATCGCGGTCGTCCAAGTGATCGGCACCAATATTTATCGCATTGTCGACAAGGGTGAATCGGTTTGTTCTAACGGCGATCCCGGGCACGCATTGCATCTTATTTCACGTGACGACAATCCGCGGCATCAGCTTGCCGACGTCGTTGTTGACTTGCGCAATATGCATTTTTGCACCATGCGGTTCAACGTATCCGACCCCGGATGGAGGGGGTCCGTCGAGCAGCACTTTAACGATGTCGGCGGATACTGGCTGCAGACCGACGGGGTGATCGAGAGCAGCGTGCGCGCGTTGGGCATCCTGCTGGGGCATGGAGTATGGCACTACCGCATCAACCAAATGACCTTTCCATCAACGATCGCTCCAGAGACATTCTTACTGCCGCTTGATCAATGACGGGCTCGGCAGAGCCCACGCTCTAACGTACCGTCGGAGTCAAGCCACAGGTTCAATCAAACGGGCTGCTTGGTCGATAAAGCGGGAAAGCACCTTTTTGCGCATTTTCTAACAACGCGGCGCGAGCTCCGGAGTATAATGAGCTTAAATGCGCTTTTCAAGCTTCCCCGTTAACCCAAAGATTATTGCAGCGCTTGGCGTCGCCGCCTGCCTGGCACTCCCCTCGCTAGCAGGCGCGCAATCGTATCCGAGCTACGCCGTCGCGCCGCAGCAGTCGATCAAGGGCACCATTACCGGCTTCAACGGAGCCTACACGGTGTACGTTGAGGACGCGAAGGGCTACGGCGACAACATTCAGATGCACGACGGTACGGTCATCAACCCGACCGGCATCAAGCTCCAAGAAGGCATGCGCGTGACCATTTATGGTTACGCCAACGGCCCAGTCTTCCAAGCTTATCGCGTCGACACCGAAGTGGCTTACTACCCTAGCCCGTACGACGGTTATCCTGCCTATGGCGGTGGATATGGTGGTTACGGCGGCTACGGTGGCTATGGCTACGGCGGTTACGGCTCCGGTGGCTATGGCTACGGTGGTTACGGTTACGGTGGCTTCGGCTACGGCGGATGGTATCCGGCGTGGGGCATCGGCATCGGCTGGTGGGGCGGCTGCTGCGGCTGGGGATGGCCAGGCTACTACGGCGGTCCGTTCTGGTACCGCGGTCCCGGCTTCTTCCGCGATCGCGACGAATTCTTTCGGCACGGAACGATCGGCGCTCCAGTAAGGGGCGGCTTTGGCGGTCCACGGAACGGTGGATTCGGTGGTCCTCCACGGAGCGGTGGCTTCGGCGCCCCGGTGCGCGGCGGCTATGGCGCTCCACGGAGCGGTGGATTCGGTGGTGGTCCCCCACGGAGCGGCGGCGGTCCACGAAGCGGCCCGCCAGGGCACGGGACGATACATTCCGGTCGACCCTGACCCACAACGGCATCCAAACCCAGAAGGCTCGCTACCACAGCGAGCCTTCTGCTACTAGGATGTAAAGAATCGGGCCAAGCCCCCAGAGGATGCTGACGACGAACCAGATGATCTTCTTGAAGGTCGCCATATCGCCGCGCCCAATCAGATTGATCCACATCAGGATCATGGCGATCGGGTGCAAGAAAATCGAGAGCAGTATTTCAAGAAACAGCTTCATGCAGGGAGTCTAACATGAAACACGATGTGACGCCGGAGGTCGAGAAGAGCGAAGAAGAGTGGCGACGGCAACTCGGCCCCGAGCGGTACCATATTCTGCGCGAAGCCGGCACCGAGGCGCCGTTTTCCGGCCCACTGCTCCAAGTCACGGACGACGGGTCGTATGTTTGCGGCGCGTGCGGCCAGCCGCTCTTTCATTCTAATGCGAAGTTCGAATCGCACTGCGGTTGGCCCAGTTTCACGCATCCCGAAGAACAGGAGAACGTTCGGCTCCTCGAAGACTTCAGCCACGGGATGCACCGGACGGAAGTCCGCTGCAAGCGCTGCGATTCGCACCTTGGCCACGTCTTCGATGATGGTCCCGGCCCGGAAGGGACACGCTACTGCATAAACTCACGCTCGCTCGGCTTTACGCGCTCGCAGCAATCGTAAGCCCCATGGCAGTCAAGGCGCAGTTCCCCGACGAGCAAGCCGCCGACGGCAGCTTCAAGCGCCAGGAGGATGCATTTCGTGACTGGGTGACCGCCGACGGCAGCTCGGTATATCCCGCCGAAACCGGACGCTATCATCTCTACGTTTCACTCGCCTGCCCGTGGGCGTGTCGCACGATTATCGCGCGTAAGCTCAAAGGCTTAGAAAACGCGATCGGGATGACCGTCGTCGATCCGATTCGCGACGCACGCGGCTGGCGTTTTACGGCGAGCGAACCCGATCCAATCAACGGCTGGGCCTTTCTCAGCGAGGCGTACTTTGCGACCGACCCGGGATATCGAGGGCGCGCAACCGTGCCGATCCTTTGGGATAAAAAACATGGGCGCATCGTCAGCAACTCCGACGACGATATCCTGCGCATGTTTGAAAGCGAGTTCGACGCATTCGCGGCCCACCCGGAACTCGATCTCTATCCGCCCGAGCTACGCGCTGGGATTGACGAGCTCAACGGCGTACTCTACGAAACGTTTAACAACGGCGTCTATCGCGCCGGATTTGCCACCGCCCAGGCACCGTACGAGCGGGCCGCTCTTCGCGTCTTCGAAACGCTCGATATGATGGAAGCGCGCCTCGAAAATCAGCGCTACCTCTTCGGATCGCAGCCCGTCGAAACGGACTGGCGATTCTTCGTAACGCTCGTGCGCTTCGATCCGGTCTACTACGGCCATTTCAAATGCAATCTGCGCCGGATCGTGGATTATGCGAATCTCTACGGGTATCTGCGCGACCTCTACCAAATCGAAGGAATCGCCGAAACGGTCGACTTCGACCACATCAAGCGCCACTATTACATCACGCAAAGCGAGATCAACCCGACCAAAATCGTTCCGATCGGGCCGGTGATGGAGCTGACCTCACCCCACGGCCGCGAACGCCTGTCATCCTCGGCGGAGGCGCAGCATGTTTGACGTCGAGCAATTCGTAGCCGACTGTCGCACCGCGTTGGAGCGGGATCGATCGTCCGCATCCGTTCGCGAAGTGGTTGCGCGAGCCGTGAGCGAGCCTTCCGCAGTCCTCAAATCTCTGGGTGAACCCACGCGTGCGCAGATTCAGCCGATCTATCGATCGCCGCAGCTAACCGTGTTGAACGTGATCTGGGCTCCGAAAATGACGATATTTCCCCACAATCACGACATGTGGGCCGTTATCGGCATCTACTCGGGGCGCGAGGACAACGTCTTCTGGCGGCGGCTGCCGGGCGATCCTCACAGAGTTGAAGCGGCGGGCGCAAAATCGCTCACCGACAAAGACGCCGTGCCCCTTGGGGCCGACATCATCCACTCGGTGACGAACCCGATCGGCCGGTTGACCGGTGCGATCCACGTTTATGGCGGCGATTTCTTCAACGCCAACCGCAGCGAGTGGGACCCCGAATCGCTCCTGGAACGGCCGTGCGATCCGCAACGACTGGTCCAGATTTTCGAGGAAGAGAACCGGCTGTTAAAAAGCTGACGCCCGCGCCTTGACAATCGAACATATGTTCGATTAGGATGAATCTCCCATGGCGGCGCTGGCGTCCTTCGACGGAGTTTATCCCGAGCCGAGTCGAGGGGTTCAGGATGGCAAGGCTCGGATCGAGCGCCGGGAGGCTTTCGAGGCTCTCAAGGCCAGTTTGAGCGCTCGCCAACTTCCTGTTTTACCGGTCGAAGGGCTCGTTCCGAGCGCCATTCCCGAGCTGGACGAGCTCTTGGGTGGCGGCCTACCCAATGGTGTTGTGGCGACGCTCGAAGGTGCCACCGGCCGCTGGAGCGTGGCGGCCGGATTAGTGGCTCGGATGACGCGCCAAAGCTTGGTCGCGATCCTCGATGACGGCACGCTCTATCCGCCGGCGTTGGCCGAGGCGGGGGCCTCGCTCGAACGAATCTTAGTCGTTCCCGCTCGCAAAGCGCTTCAGATCGTGCGCGCGGTTGATATTCTGCTGCGCTCGCGCATCTGCCGGCTGGTGCTTATGCCGGCAATCAGCTTACGCGATTCGGTTTGGACGCGTTTGGCGACGCTCGCGTATCGCGGCGGCGTGCTGTTGCTCGTGATGGCGTCGCGCGCGGGCGCCGCGCTGAGCGCCGCAGCAGGTCTGCGTCTACACTGCACGCTCGAGCGGATCGTCATGCACGGCTCGTGCGGACTCTGGGGAAGCTTTGGCGGCTTCGAACTATCCATCGACGTCCGGAAGCATAAGCTCATGCCGCCCGGGCGTATGGCTCATTTACGCGTGGGCGCCTGTCATGCTTCTCTGCGTTAGCGTTCCCGGCGATTGGGCTCAGGGTGACACAGGGGGGATGCTGACGCCGGCTTTGTGGGAAGCGATGCTCGACGATCTTGATGCGGTCTCACCGTTAGTCGACGACGTTCGTCCCGGCCTCGCTTTCCTCGACATGCACGGTATCGGAGGCGATGTGCAAGCCTGGATGGCGCAAACGCGCAAGGTACTCGCGCCGTTTGAGTGGGCGCTTCGGATTGGCGCCGGTTCGAATAAGATCGGAGCGCTGGCGGCGGCACACGTTGCCGACGGACACGTTTGCGAACCGGGCAAGGAAAGCGAAATGCTTGCGCCACTGCCGCTCGCGCTCCTCGACGTCGAGCCGGCAACAATTGAACGGCTTCGGCTGCTTGGAATCGAGCGACTCGGAGAGCTCGCGCGCTTACCGCACGGACCATTCGTACGCCGCTTCGGTGCTGCGGCTGCAAATTGGCACGCATTGGCAAGCGGCATCGATCGCCGCCCCTTCAATCCGCGCGGTCACGCCGTCGCGATCGAGGCCTCAATCTTTGGCGAAGGACACGCCGCCGATGAAGCGCAGGTTTTCTTCGCGTTGCGCATGTTGTTGGCGCGTATCTGCGCCGATTTGGATTGCTGCGGCAAACGCGCCGGTGGGTTGCGCTTAGTAATCGAGCTGGAAGATGCCGATATGTGCACGTTCGAGGTGCCGCTCGCAACGCCGACGGCGCAAGAACGCACGATGTTCGATATGTTGCGCGCGAAACTGGAGGGTGCGACATTTAACGCTCCAATTGTGGGGCTACGGTTGCAGGCACTGCAACTCGAAGAAGGAGGAGAGGCCCAAGCGCTCTTTACCGCCGGGGATTTCGACTCCCAGCGTGTTGCGGTCACAATCGCACGGCTCGAAGCCGTGCTCGGTGAAAGCGTCGCGCGCGCCAGGACGCGCGACGCACACGTACTCGAGGAGCGTTTTACCTATGAGCCTTTCAAGCTTTGTCACCATGAGCGTAGCGACACTGAGCTTGTCGAAGGGGAGCGAAGTCGAAGGGTCGTGCCACAGTTGCGATTGCTTGAAGTGCGCGAAGTGCCAGTGCAGCTGCGTGGCGGAGAGCCGGCAATCGTCGATCGCCAAGTGGTGCGGCGGTGCGTCGGTCCCTGGCGCGTCTCCGAACGCCCGTATACTCCCTCGCCGGTAACGCGCGATGAATACGACGTCGTGCTTGAAAATGGAACCTTCGCACGCATCTACCGCCAAGGTTCACACTGGTACCTCCGCGGCGTGTACGAGTGAGGTATGCGGAACTCCACGCTTGGTCTAACTACAGTTTTCTCCAGGGCGGTTCGCATCCGGAAGAGCTGGTAGAGCGCGCAGCCGCGCTGGGATTGGCGGCGATTGCGCTCACCGATCGCGACGGACTCTACGGCGCCGTGCGCTTCTCTAGCCACGCGCGCCGACGCGGCGTGCCGGCAATTATCGGCAGCGAGCTCACTTTTGAAGACGCTTCGCGCATCGTGCTCTTGGTCGAGAACGAACGCGGCTACGCGAACCTTTGCCAGCTTATTTCAAGCGCGCAGATGCGGGGAAGCAAGGGCGACGCGCGGCTACGCATGGAGGATCTGGAGACGCACAGCGACGGATTGATCGCGCTCTCGGGTGGTCCGTTGGGGCGGGTCGAACGCGAGCTCGGTCGAGGTGACCGAGCAGCGGCGGTGCACGAGGCGCATCGCTTGAGCGCGCTCTTCGAGCATTTCTATCTCGAGCTCCAGCAGCATCTCACGCCGCAAGAAACGCAACGCAACGTGCAGCTCGTGCGGCTCGCGCGCGAATGCCGCCTGCCCTACGTCGCGACCAATGGGGTGGTTTACGCCGAAAAGGACGACGCCCTCATTGCCGATGCGCTGTCGTGCGTGCGCGACGGCACGACGATGCAGGCCGCTCGTGCGGCGAACCATCTGCGGCCGAACGCGGAGTTCCATCTCAAAACGCCGGCTGCAATGCGCCGGCTATTTGGCGGTTACCCGGAGGCCATCGAGCGTACGATCGAAATCGCGCGGCGTTGCAGCTTTAGGCTGGAGCGCTTGACCGGACAATTCCCACTCTTTCCGGTGCCGGAGGGAAGTTCGCCGCAGCGCTATCTTCGCAAGCTCGTCTATGAGGGCGCGGCGCAGCGGTATGCGGCACCCTTCGAGACGCACGTAGAACGCCAACTCGAATACGAGCTGGGCCTGATCGCAAAGATGGATCTGGCCGGCTATTTTTTGATCGTTTGGGATATCGTGCGTAAGGCCCACGAGTTGGGCGTGCTCTGTCAGGGGCGTGGTTCGGCCGCGAACTCGGCGGTATGTTACGCGCTTGGAATCACGGCCGTCGATCCGATTGGAATGAACTTGCTCTTCGAACGTTTCATGTCGGAAGAGCGACGCGAAATACCCGACATCGACATAGACTTCGCGCATCAAGACCGCGAGAAGGTGATTCAGTACGTCTACGAGCGCTACGGTCGTGCAAATGCGGCGATGGTCGCCGAAGTCATCACCTATCGAACGCGCTCCGCAATTCGCGACGTCGGAAAGGCGCTCGGATTGAGTTTGGAGCAGGTTGATGCGATCGCGCGCGAGTTTGATGCGCGCGAGGAACTTCCCGAGGATGCGGGCCCCGAGCTGCTCTACGCGCTCTGCAGCCGCATCGCCAACTTTCCGCGTCACCTGGGCATTCACTCCGGCGGCATGCTGATCACGCGCGATCCGCTGGTCCGTGTGGCACCGGTCGAGTGGGCTACGATGCGCGATCGTACCGTCGTTCAGTGGGACAAGGACGATTTACAGGATCTGGGCTTGATTAAAATCGACCTACTCGGTTTGGGGATGCTCTCGTTGTTGCGGGAAGCGTTCACGCTCTACCGGCGCAGCGTCGAGCGCGACGATGCATGGCTGCCCCCGGCGATAGCGCGCGATCTCGAGTTGTGCACGATCCCCGCCGACGACGAAAAAACCTATGCGATGATGCAGCGCGCCGATACGATCGGGGTCTTTCAAATCGAATCAAGGGCGCAACAATCGATGCTCCCGCGCATGAAGCCGACGTGCTTCTACGACGTGGTGATGCAAGTCGCGATCATTCGGCCGGGGCCGATTCAGGGGGAGATGGTCCATCCATTTCTTCGACGCCGTGCCGGACTGGAAAAAGTTACGTATCCGCATCCGAAGCTCAAGCCGGTCTTGGAACGGACGCTCGGCGTGCCGCTCTTTCAGGAGCAGGGGATGCGCTTGGCCATCGAGGCTGCCGGCTTCTCCGGCGGTGAGGCCGACGAACTGCGCCGCGCGATGGGGCACAAACGTTCCCGCCAGCGCATGCAGGCAATGCGGACAAAGTTGATCGACGGCATGACCGGCAACGGCATCGACCGCACCGCCGCCGAGCAGCTCTTTCACATGCTGGAAGGCTTCGCCGATTATGGCTTTCCGGAATCGCATGCCGCCAGCTTCGCGCTCTTGGCCTATGCGTCGGCCTACCTAAAGTGTCATCTCCCGGCGGTGTTTGCCGCGGCGATTCTCAACGTGCAGCCAATGGGTTTTTATTCTACCGAAGTACTGGTCAACGACGCGCGCCGGCATAGCGTGACGGTGAAACCGATTGAAGTCAATGCCAGCGGATATTGGTCGCACGTAGAATGCGACGGCGCGCTGCGGTTGGGATTTCATCTCGTGCGCGGCCTCGGCGAAGCACAGCAGCAACGGCTGGAGAGGGCTATTGCGCAGGGGCCGTTCGCCGGCGTGCTCGCATTCGCGCAGCGCACGCAGCTGGAGCGCGAAACGCTCGAGAATTTCGCGATCGCCGGAGCGTTTGCGCCGTGGTATTCCTCGCGTCGCGAAGCGATGTGGGCGTTGCGCGGCATCGACGAACGCGAAGCGCGCGGTGAGCTTGGAGCGCTGATGGATGTCGACGAACCTTCCGTTGAGTTCAAACCGGTGACACTCAAGCGACTCGTGGCTTTCGATCTGTGGTCGACCGGCATCACCGCGAGCGGCCACGTGATGGAACACTTTCGCGAGCTGCTCGCGGCGCAGCACGTCGTTCCGGCGGCACGGCTAGGCGAGTTGCCGCGCAATAGCGCCTGCCGAGTCGGCGGCCTGGTAATTACTCGTCAGCGTCCCGGCACGGCCAAGGGCTTTGTTTTTCTGACGCTCGAAGACGAAACCGGTCTCGTCAACGTCATCGTACGCCCCAAGGTTTACGAAATGTTCCGCCGTCCGATCCGTTCCTCGTCGACGCTCATCGTCGAGGGCACGTTACAGAAGGAGAGCGGCTGCATCGACGTTCTGGCCAAAAAAATCTGGGCATTCAACGACGACGGGATCACGCGAACCATCGCGATCCACAGCTTTCAATGAACCGACTCACTGCGAGTCAGCCACGCCTTCCGCGACACTAATGCCATTGCTGCTGCCAAGCGTTGTGACCAATGTACCGGACGGATAGCTGTATACTGTCACGGTGGCCGAACCGTAGTTGGCGCTGAACAGCAGGGTTTCCGTCTTATTGAGCGCGTCATGGAACGGTAAGTTTAGGCCGGTTACCAGGGGGACTGCAGAGCGGTAAGGTGGCGCAATAATATCGATCTCGCCCGTTTGGTCGTCGGCGATGATGTTCTGATTGTTATCGAGGACGATGCCACCCGGCGACCCGACTACGGCTTGCAGTACGATGGGCACGATTGAACCGGCAATGAATTCTTCGAATCCCCCGATGCCTCCATTGTAATACGACACAAAGAGATTGCCGCTCTTATCGACCGCAACTCCCTCCGGACCTTTGTCGATGGTATACCGCGTGGCGACCGTGTTGCTGCACTGCGCGTACTTATAGATATAACCCGGCTTCCTTTGGAAGTTGAAGTCGGCGACGTATACGTCGCCCGCATCGTCAGTCGTTACATTGATCGGATCGTGAAGCTTGGAAGAATAGGTGCACGTCGGCGAGCCGCTACCTCGCGTATATTCCGTGACGTTTTTCCCTAAGATATTGGCAACGTAGACGTTGCCCAGGTGGTCGGCCCAGACGCCATCGGAATCGTTGACGCCCGTCGTGATCTCGCCTACTTGCTTATAAGCCTTGTTGTTGAGGACGATGACGGCGTTGCCTAAGTTCGAAACGAAGAGGCGTCGCTCGACCTTAGCGCGTTTCGGCGGCAATTGCTGCGGCAGCACCGCCGTTGGCCCGACGAAACGAGGGTCGATACCCGACGCCAGTAACGCATTGGGTAACAGGCGCGGATGCGTCTGCTGGGGCCCTGCCGACGGGAGGCCCGAGCTCGGGGTGGGTGCTCCGCCAGAGCAGCCTGCAAACAACGCCATTGCCGCGCTGGCCATGGCTGCAGTGAAGGCTAACTTAGTTGGCATTGGCACGTGCACTGCCCGCGGAAACGCAACCGCCGTGAAGCAGTGCGAGCAACGCCGGCGTTCGTGAGGTGATGTTGATCATGGTACTTTTCTCCGTGCGCCATCGGTTCGCGCGTGCGGGGAGGCGGCCCTTGGGCCCGCGGCGGCGAATCGTGCAGCGAGGTTGTAGCAAGTGCAGAAAGTCAATACGAAACACATTGCGCCGTTGAAGTGGTCGTCGCCGAAAGGAAAGTTCGCCGGCGAAGGGATCGAGATCTCAGAAGCGCTCGGGCGCAAGCCGCGATCCACGGAGCTCAACGAACGCCATCCGTTCGATGTGGAGATTCTCCGGATTCCGACCGGCAAGGCCCCGTATCCCTTTCACTCGCACAGCGCCCAATGGGAATTCTATCACGTCATCTCCGGCCGCGGCACGCTGCGACACGACGATGGCACCACCCCAGTCGAGGAGGGCGACGCGTGCATTTTCAAGCCGGGCGAAGCGCACCAGTTCTTTAACGACGGCTCCGAGGATCTGGTCATCTACGTCGTCGCCGATAATCCGATCGGCGAGTCCTGGCACTATCCCGACAGCGACAAGTGGGGCGTGGGCTCGCCCACGCGCCGGAACATCCGCTCCGAGCCGCTCGACTACTTCGACGGTGAGGAGTGACGCAGCGTAAGACTGATGGGCCGCGCTCGTGCTACAAACGCACCGGTGCGCCGAAGTCGGCCTTTGAAACGAAGAAGGCCGCCGAACGAGCGATTCCTCCCACGACGAAAGGCCTGAGGCCGTACCGGTGCGAGAAGCACGGCTGGCACCTCGGACATTAAGCGACCGAGCAGAGGGTCCGCCTGCGTTGTTCACAAAACGGCATTCCAATGACTCGGCGGCTCCCCACACCGCTCGTTCTGACGCTCGCCTTCTTAGTGCTTTTGGTTGGATTGCTTCTGGCCGGCGGCCTGTTGGTGCGTTCGATTCTGACCGAATCGTTTTCGAATGCTGAGCATATTCAATCGGCTCGGGTTTTGGTTGCCACCGCGCTGCGAGCCCAGCTAGACGAAGAAAGCGCCGTACGTGGATATTCCGCGGTTCATGATCCGCTGTTGCTGCAGCCATACTACGAAGGCCGCCGGACGCTGCCCGGCTTGTTGCGCGGCACAGGCACGGTAATCGAACGTTTGGGAGTGCGTGACGCCTTGCCCTACATTGACGATGCGGCCGCGACAAATCGACGTTGGCTGGTGCGAGTCGCATCACGGCTTTTGGTCGCAAGGAAACGCACTCACGTGCTGGAGCTTCGTGGCAAGGTCCTAGCCGATCGCTTTCGCGCGGACATCGGCGCCGTCGATCAGGCCCTCGTGCGGCGTGAAGTCTTGGGCGATGCCCGGGCGCAGCGAGCGATCATTTGGGCGAATTTCTTCGCGCTTGCAGCCGTTTTAGCTGTCGCGGCCGCGGCAGCGCTCTTTACCGTTCAGGAATATCGGTTAGGAGTGCGACTCGAGCAAGAGCGCGCGGAGGCAGAGGAGCAGCGCCGACGAACCGCCGAGCTGCGCGCGGCGTACGATGCGGAAAAGCGCATCGCCGACACGCTTCAAGCAGCCTTCGCGCAACGTGTCTTGCCGGACATGCCGACCGTTCGATTGAGCGCGACATACGTGCCCGCGACCGAGGAGGCGAAGATCGGCGGCGACTGGTACGACGCGCTGCAGTTGTCGCAGGATCGTATGTTGCTCGCGATCGGAGACGTCGCCGGTCACGGGATCGATGCGGCTGTCGCGATGAATAAGACGCGCCAAATGCTGATTTCGTACGCGCTCATCGATCCCACTCCGGGACGCGTGCTCGAGCGCGTCAACACGGAGCTCGTCACGGAGAATTCGCCGATGATTACGGCGGTCACGGGGCTCATCGATGCGGACACATGCCAGCTCTCCTATGCCGTGGCCGGGCACCCCGCTCCGGTGCTGCTCGAACCGGGCCGTCGCGCGCGGTTTCTTAAAGCCGGCTCGCTTCCGTTGGGAATCGATCCAAATACTTCGTATGCCACGCACCTCGTTCAAATAGCACCTGGAGCCATGTTGGTGCTCTATACGGACGGCGCCATCGAGTATTCCCACGACGTCCTGGAGGGGGAGACGCTGTTGCTCCAAGCTATCGAATCGGCGGTACAAAACCACGAAGACGATCCCGCGACCGCGATTCGCGTAGGCATATTCAGTCGCCACCGCGTTTCCGACGACGTCGCAATACTAACCGTTCATTTTTTGGAGCCCGACGCAGCGAGGGACGTTTCTGAGGCAAGCGCACTGCGGAGGAGCGCGTGAACTCGAACGCTTCCATCAAGACAATCCGTTTGTGCGGAGAACTGGAGATCGGCCGCAAGAGTGAGATTCGCGATGCTCTCTCTCGCTCCGGCGAAGAGCGCGCCATTCTCATCGATCTCTCGGAGGTCACGTACGCCGACTCCGTTGCGTTGACCGAGCTGCTCCGATTTTGCGTGGAGTGCCAGCGGTCTGGGGTCGCCGTCGCCCTCGTGATTAAAACCCCGCAATTCGCTCGCGTCGTCCAGTACGCTGGTCTCGCCAGCGCCTTCAAGACCTTCGACAACTCGGAGGGAGCCGTCGCGTATTTGTCCGAGCACGTCCAAAGATGAAGCGGGCCTCGGAGCTGCGCCTGCGCCGTCCCGCTCAATCCCAATATATCGCACCAATTCGGCATGCGCTAGCAGCGTTCTTGGAAGCCCTGCAGGTCGACCGCGAATTGCGCGACGACGTTACGACTGCGGCCGGCGAAGCCTTGGCCAACGTCGTCGAGCACGCTTACGCGCGGAGTTCGGGAAGAGCGGCACGCAGCGTGCAGCTCATAGCGCGCTGCAAGGATGGCGGAAAACTTTTGGTCGACGTTTCCGACCAGGGCTCGTTCATACGGCGAAAACCGCTTCCGGGGCGCGGATTTGGTTTGCGAATCATTCGAGCGATTGCGCGACACATCAGCATCGACACATCGCGGGGCACGTGCGTCAGCATGACATTCGAGGCGCGCTCTGCGGCGTCGAAAAGTTGATTGCCGTCATCATCATAAAACGACCCTTGAGCCGGTCCTCCTGGGATTTTCCTTTGTTGCCGTCGTAACGCTCGATGAAGTACCCTGCTACAAGGAGCACGTTTCATGCTACTCACCTCGCGCGCTCGCCCGACGCTATTGGTCGGCGTAGCGCTGCTCTTTTTTTCAGCCTGCAACGCAAACAATAATCTGGTTTCATCACCGGGCCTGCCGGCGGCCACCGCCCCGCAGCACGCCTTCGCGCTGCACCAGCGCGCTCACCGCGGCGCGTCCAGCGGCAAAATCCAACACGTCGTCATCATCGTTCAAGAGAATCGCAGCTTCAACAATTTATTCTACGGCTTTCGCGGTGCAAAAACGGCAAGGTACGGCTACGATACATACGGGAATAAAATCAAGCTCCTGCCGATTGGCCTCGAGACGTATTGGGATATCGATCACAGCTCCGGCGCGTTCTTCGCGGCATGCAATGGAACGGGAAGCATTCCCGGCACGAACTGCCGGATGAACGGCTTCAATCAAGAGTATGCCGGCTGCGGGAGCAGCTGTCCGATTCCGCATCCGCAATATGCCTACGTGCCGCATACCGAGACTAAGCCCTATTTCGATATGGCGAAGCAGTACGTGCTGGCCGATCGGATGTACGCGTCGAACTTTGATGCGAGCAGCTTCATCTCGCATCAGTACATCATTTCGGGCCAAGCGCAATCGGCGGTCAACTATCCGTATAACCAATGGGGTTGTCCGGGCGGCTCGGGCGACAAGATCTCGATGGTTGGTCCGCAGCGACAGATTCCCTACGGCTACGAGGTGGTCTGCTGGGATCCCACGACCCTTGGCGACGAGCTCGACACTGCAAAAATCCCGTGGGCCTTCTATGCGGTGTCCTATTCTGGATCTCCAGGCATTTGGAGCGCATACCAGGCGATCAAGCACATCTATTACGGCGGCGATTGGAGCAAAGACGTCATCAGCCCACCATCGCAATTTCTAACGGACGTTGGAAACGGCAACCTCCGCCCCGTCAGTTGGGTGACGCCTACATGCGGGAACTCCGACCATGCCGGCTGTGGCTCGAATACCGGACCAGCTTGGGTAGCATCGCTCGTCAATGCTATCGGCGAATCGAAGTACTGGGACTCCACCGCGATCTTCATCTTTTGGGATGACTACGGCGGCTGGTACGACTCGCAACCTCCCTCCTACGTGGATTATGACGGCCTGGGACTGCGCCTTCCAATGCTGATCATTTCGGCCTACGCTAAACAGGGACACGTGTCGCACGTGCACTACGAGCACGGCAGTATCCTGAAGTTTGTGGAGGACACATTTGGCCTCCCGCGGTTAGCGGCGAGCGACAAGCGCGCCAACCCGCCGACCGATGCCTTCGACTTCTCGAAGCCACCGCGGACGTTCGTGCCGATCCAAAGCCCTTACGACAGAGCTTATTTCATGCATCAGCCCGTCGATAACCGAATCCCAGACGCCCAATGAGGCCCCCGCTCAAGGCGTTAGGCGTGCTGGTGTCGCTGTGCGCCTGCAACGCCAACGGCGGCTATTCTTCGGCGCCGGTCCTACCGAATGCGAACGCGACGCACGTCTTAGGACCGGCGCAGCTAGCTTATCGCGGAGCGTCGAGCGGCAAGATCAAGCACATCGTTATCGTCGTCCAAGAGAATCGCAGTTTCAACAATCTGTTTTACGGCTTTCCAGGGGCGAAGACCGCAAAGTACGGCTACGATACCAAAAATCAGAAGATCAAGATTCTGCCGGTGGGCCTCGAGACGACCTGGGACATCGACCATAGCTCGAGCTCGTTCTTCGCAGCCTGCAACGGCACCGGAAGCATCCCGGGAACCGACTGTCGCATGAACGGTTTCAACCTAGAAGCGGTTGGTTGCGGGCACGGAATCGGGGGTCGCTGCCCCAACAAGCACCCGCAGTACAGTTACGTGCCGAGTTCCGAAACGAAACCGTATTTTGATATCGGGGCGCAGTACGTGCTCGCTGACGAAATGTTCGCATCAAACTTCGATGGAAGCAGCTTCATCTCACATCAATACATCATCTCCGGCCAAGCGGAAACGGCGGTGAACTACCCGTTTAGTTTGTGGGGCTGTAGCGGCGGCTCGGGCGACATGGTCTCGACGGTTGGGCCGCAGCGCCAGATTCCCAACGGCTACGAGGTCCCGTGTTGGGATCCGACGACGCTTGGCGACGAGCTCGACACGGCCAAACTCTCATGGGCCTTCTACACGTCTACGATCAACGGCGATGGCGGGATTTGGAGCGGCTATCAGGCGATCCGGCACATTTACCAGGGAAAGGATTGGGGCAAAGACGTCATTACGCCGCAGACTCAGTTCTTCACCGACGTCTCCAATGGCAAGCTTCGAGCGGTGAACTGGATTACGCCAACCTGGGAGAACTCCGATCACTCGGGAAGCGGTTCGACTACCGGACCTTCATGGGTCGCATCGATCGTCAACGCCATCGGTCAATCGCAGTACTGGGATTCTACCGCGATCTTCGTCTTTTGGGATGACTACGGCGGCTGGTACGATCCGCAGCCGCCGGCTTACGCGGACTACGACGGTCTTGGCATGCGGATCCCGATGTTAATCGTTTCAGCGTATGCCAAACCGGGACACGTGTCGCACGTGCACTACGAGCACGGCAGCATCCTGAAGTTTGTCGAAGACACCTTCGGTCTGCCGCGCTTAGCGGCGAGCGACAAGCGGGCCAACTCGCCGACCGATGCCTTCGACTTCGGAAAACCGCCGCGGACCTTCGTACCGATCCAAGGCCCGTACGACAAGGCCTATTTCATGCACCAGCCCATCGATCACCGGATTCCAGACGCAGAATGAGGCATAAGTTCACAGCGTTGGGCGTGCTGCTGTGTCTGTGCGCCTGCAACGCCAATAGCGGCTCTTCCTCAGCGCCGGGCCTACCGAACGCAAACGCGGCGCACGCCCTAGCGTTCGCGCAGCGAGCCCATCGCGGGGCATCGAGCGGCAAGATCAAGCACGTGATCATCGTCGTTCAAGAGAATCGCAGCTTAAACAATTTGTTTTACGGCTTTCCAGGGGCCAAGACTGCAAAGTATGGCTACGATAGCAAAAATCGGAAGATCAAGATTGAGCCGGTAAGCCTCGCGACGCACTGGGATATCGATCACAGTTCGAGTTCGTTCTTTAAGGCCTGCAACGGTACCGGAAGCGTCCCGGGCACCAACTGCCGTATGAATGGGTTCAACCTCGAACGAGCGAGCTGCGGTCCGTGTCCGATTAAGCACCCTCAGTACGCTTACGCCCCATATTCGGAGACGAAACCCTATTTTGATATCGGCAAGCAATATGTGCTCGCCGATGAGATGTTCGCGTCAAACTTTGATGCCAGCAGCTTCATCTCACATCAATACATCATCTCCGGTCAAGCCGAATCGGCGGTCGACTATCCGTTTTCGGCTTGGGGCTGCCCGGGCGGCCCGAGCGACGAGGTTGTGACCGTAGGGCCGCAGAGGCAGATTCCCAACGGCTACAAGGTCCCGTGTTGGGATCCGACGACGCTTGGCGACGAGCTCGACACGGCCAAACTCTCATGGGCCTTCTATACGTCTACATGGTTTGGCGACGGCGGGATCTGGAGCGCCTACCAAGCCGTCAATCACATCTACACCGGAAAGGATTGGGGCAAAGACGTCATTACGCCGCAGACTCAGTTCTTCACCGACGTCTCCAATGGCAAGCTTCGAACGGTGAACTGGATTACGCCAACCTGGGAGAACTCCGATCACGCAGGCAGCGACTCGAATACCGGGCCCTCATGGGTCGCGTCAATCGTCAACGCCATCGGTCAATCGCAGTACTGGGATTCCACCGCGATCTTCGTCTTTTGGGATGACTACGGCGGCTGGTACGATCCCGAGCCGCCGGCTTACGTCGACTACGATGGACTCGGAGTGAGGCTTCCTTTGCTCATCATTTCGCCGTACGCTAAACAGGGACACGTCTCGCACGTGCACTACGAGCACGGCAGCATCCTGAAGTTTGTCGAAGACACCTTCGGTCTGCCGCGCTTAGCGGCGAGCGACAAGCGGGCCAACTCGCCGACCGATGCCTTCGACTTCGGAAAACCGC
>Ga0308309_10000792_pt1 | contig 19072 bp, 17 predicted proteins | sample HubBroMetageWFT5_FD_192491 | JGI IMG/M metagenome (GOLD analysis project Ga0308309, IMG submission 192491) | Warmed and freeze-thawed soil microbial communities from the Hubbard Brook experimental Forest, New Hampshire - Hubbard Brook CCASE Soil... | ecosystem: Environmental > Terrestrial >...
TCTCTACGTGCGCTACGAGGGCAACATCGCCGGCCAGGACTCCAGCCACGCGCTGACCGCCGGCCTGCGCATGAGCTGGTGAAAGCCTTCATCTTTTTGCGCTGCCGGGAACGACCAGCAGAACCGTGGCACGTTCCTTTCAGTTCCATCAGCACCGTCGAGGACGAGAGCGGCGAGGCCTAACGACCCTTCGCGAGGCCCAAGTGCTGATCGAGAGCTGGCGTCACCACTACAACGCGGTCAGGCCGTACTCGTCGCTCGGCTATCGACGCCGCCACCCGAAGCCATCTTGCCGCCAGCCCGCGGCCTGCCCTAAGCGACGTCCGATTTGGGTCATTCACGACCGGGTCGAGCCAATGGCAAGCGGGGCAATGTCCGCTATGCCGCCGAAAGCGGAAGTAGATTCAGAGCATGCGGGGCAACGCCATAGGCCATTACGGGTTGATGGCGCCGCCCGAGACGTGATTCAAGCTCCCAAACCGGAGCCTCGAATCATGCGTTACGAACTCAGCGATTATGAATGGGCCGCCATCAAGCCGATGCTGCCGAACAAGCCGCGCGGCGTTCGGCGTTAAATGACCGTCGCGTGCTCAATGGCATCTTTTGGGTTCTGCGTTCAGGCGCGCCATGGCGCGACCTGCCGGAGACCTATGGTGCCCGGACCACTTGTTACAATCGCTTCGTTCGTTGGCGGCGGGCTGGTGTCTGGGACCAGATCATGGAAGCGCTGGCCGCCGGCCATGATGCGGCGGTGCAGATGATCGATACCTCCGTCGTGCGCGTGCACCAGCACGGCGCCTGTATCGCGGACAACAATCACCAGGATATGGGTCGCTCGCGAGGGGGTCTGACGAGCAAGATTCACGCGGTGGTGGACACCAATGGCCTGCCCGTCCATCTCGCCCTCACGCCCGGTGAAGCGCACGACAATCGGCTGTGTTCGGTTCTCCTCTGCGCCTTGCTTCCGCAGACGATGTTACTCGCGGATCGTGGATACGACGCGGACTGGATCAGGGAGCTTGTCCGTCAACAAGGAGCATGGGCGAACATTCCACCGAAACGAAATCGTAAAGCTCCCATCTGCTTCAGCCCGCATTTGTATCGCGCGCGGAACTTGATCGAACGGTTCTTCAACAAGATCAAGCAATGTCGGCGTGTCGCGACCCGATACGATAAGCTCGCGGCCAACTACCTAGCCTTCGTCAAACTCGCATCCATCCGAATCTGGCTGCGTGCTAATGAGTCCACGGCCTAGATAGCTAAGAAGGGAAATTCAAGCACCTCAGGTATTCCAGGCACGCCACGCCATGTAGGCGGCCGCGGCGAACACAAGGATCGGCTGCAGCCGGCGCAGCGAAGTTCGCCGGAACGTCAATTGAGCTGCAGATCGAGATCAAGACCAATAACGCCGGCCGCCGCTACCCCGACCTCGAGCGGGGACTGCTCGAGGCGATCACGTGCCGCGGGCTGCAGGCACAGACGGTCATCACCTCGTTCGTTGCCAAGTCGCTCGCGATGATCCGCCAGGCGGCGCCCGGGCAGCGGCTGCTCGCGTCGGTCAGCCCGCGCTCAGTCGAGATGGCGGGAGGCCTCGATAACGTGCTCGACCGCTTCGCCGCCCTCGGCGACTGCCTGATCGCCGTGGAGAAGGGCATGCTCGAGCAGCGATTCGACTTCTTTCTGGAGCGCGTGGGCGGCGAACGGCTGGGCGTATGGTCGCCCAACGAGCCTGCGGAGATCGCCGCCTGGCTTCGGCGGCCGATCCGCGAGATCACCACCGACCGACCGGACATCGCGCTCAGTCTTCGCGTGACGGCCTGATGCAGGCGAGCGCCGCTGCGGCGAGCAATCCGGCAGCAACGCTGTAGATCCAGAGTGACGGCAGGATGGGCAACAGCACACCCGCCACAATCGGCCCGGTTCCGGCGCCGATGTCGCGCCAGACCGCTCGCGTCGCGAGCGCCTGGACGCGTGCCGGACCGGGCGTGCGCTGGGCGACGATCGGCGTCACCAACGGCAGCTGCAGGGCGCGCAGCACGACGATGACGGTGCCGCAGCTCCACAGCCATCCGGCACCGAAGCCCACGAGCATCACCGTCGTCATGAGCGACAGCGTGACCAGCAGGCGTACCGCGCCGAAACGCTCGGCGAGGTGCCCGCCGATCGGGCTCAACGCCATCTCGGTGAAGTAGCGCAGCGCCATCAGGAAGCCGGCCGCCACCACGGCACCGCCCGGCATCAGGTTCTTGCCGAGATAGGCGAGGCCCAGCACGAACAGCCCGTCGAGCGTGAAGCCTTCGACGAAGGACCAGACGTCGAGGCTGCCCGGCAAGCGCAGCCGCCGCGGCGATGGCGGTACCGCGTGCGGTCTGGCCGGCAGGCGCCGCGCCGCCCACAGTCCGGCGAGCGCGACGGCGGCCAGGATGAAGAAGATCAGGCGCGGCCCGTACGCCTGTGCGAGCAGCGCGCCCACGACCAAGCCGAGCATGGGACCGGTCGCGACGATCGCGCGCGAGCGGCCCGAGCGGCGGGACGCACCCGCCAGTTCGGCGGTGGCCATGGCCTGGGTCGAGAGATTGAGCGCCGCAAAGGAGAGGCCCCAGAGGAGCCGCATCGGCAGGAGCGCCCAAAACCCCGACAGGGTGGCGTAGCCCAGCGCAGCCAGCGCGGCGGCAACGACGGCCAGCAGGTCGGTCGGCCGGTCGCCGCGCCGCGCGTAGAAGCGGGCGACGAAGCCGTAGCCGGCGATGCGCACGATGCGGTTGGCGGCGAGCAGGATGCCAGCTTCCGCCACCGAGACGCCGAACTGCATGGCGAACATCGGCAGCAACAGATAAAGCACGGTGTCGCCGGGAAGGGCGAAGGACAGCGCCAGGGCGGCGTGACGCGCGTCGGCGTCGACTTTGGCCAGGTTTCGCGCCTCGGTCCTCTGCGCGGCATCTCCGATCGCAGCCATGCCGCATCAATCGCTTTGTTGCAGCCGCGTGACAAACGATGTGAAATCCGGGCATGCGTGACAAAATCTCACGTATGCCCGCGCTGCCGCCGCTCAACGCGTTGCGCATGTTCCTCGCGGCGGCGCGGCATCTGTCGTTCACGCGCGCGGCGCTCGAGCTCAACGTCACCCACGGCGCCGTCAGCCGCCAGGTTCGCCAGCTCGAGCAGTGGCTCGGCGTGGCCCTGTTCGAGCGCCAGGTCCGCCAGATTATTCTCACGGCGGAGGGCCAGCAGCTCTTCGCCGACGCGGCGCCCGCGATGGACCAGCTCGGCCAGGCGGCACGCTCGGCGATGGCGCGCACACCGGGGCGTGCGGTGCGCATCAACGTGCGGCCGTCCTTCACGGTGCGCTGGCTCATTCCGCGCCTGCCCGACTTCGTGGCGCAGCACCCGGGCATCGAGCCGGAGCTCGTCACCTCGACCCTGCCGCCCGCCAGGTCGCGCGAGGCGTTCGACATCGCCATCCGCCGCGGCGTCGACGGCTGGCCGCCGACGCTCAAGGTGCGGCCATTCCTCGAGGACGAGCTACTGGTCGTCGGCGCTCCATCACTGTTGCGCCGTCGACCGATCAGGGGACCGAAGTCGCTCTCCGGGCATGTCCTGCTGGTGTGCAAGACCCGCCGCCAGGACTGGGACGAATGGAAAAAGCATGTCGGGATGCCCCGCCTCAGACCGGCGCGACGGCTACAGTTCGATCATCTGCACATCGTGTTACAGGCGGCAGTCGATGGACTTGGCTTCGCGCTGACGCCTCGTTCGCTGATGGGCACCGACCTCGCGCGGCGGCGCCTGGCCTCACCGCTTCCCAAGCTGTGCATGCCACTCGAGTCGATCTACTACGGCATGGTGCCCGATGCGGGACGAGAGGCGCGTCTGTTTGCTGACTGGTTGACGAGCCGGAGCGCCCATGACCGAGCCGATCGCCGAAGCGCTTGACGACACCGACTACCGGCTGCGTTTGCTGTGGGGTCTCAGGCCAGATCGGCTCAACAATGGAAAGTTTGTCGCGACCTTGACGCTGGCAGGGCCTGAAACGACGGAGACGAGTGCGCTGCATCTAGACGCTCTGCGCGACCTCAAGAGCGTCAACAAACACATCGTGGCTGGGCTGCTGCTTATCCTGTGCTGGAGAGCAAGGGCGAGTTGTTGGCAACGCGCCTGCGTCAGGTGAATTTGGAATGATATCCGGCGTGGTTCCTCACCTGGACCTTGCCTGCGTAGCGGTCCACACTTGGTCTCAACGAAAGGGGATCTCGAATGAATCGCTGGCTTACGTCGCCAATCGCCATGATTGCTTTCGGTGTGATGATGACGATTGCCTATGCGCAATCGACCGTCAAACCCGCTGTCGTCTACGCTAATGGCGGCAAGTTCGACAAGTCTTTCAACGAAGGCGTGAGCAACGGCGTCGAGAAATTCAAGGCCGAGACCAAGATCGCCGTCGTCGACTTCGAGCCGAGCAATGAAACCCAGTTCGAGCAGGCTCAACGGCGCTTCGCTCAGCGTGGGCAGGATCCGGTCATTGCGGTCGGGTTCTCGCAGGCGGTCGCGCTCGAGAAGGTCGCCAAGGAGTTTCCCAAGATCCGCTTCACCATCATCGACAGCGTCGTCGACTTGCCGAACGTGCAGTCAGTCCTGTTCAAGGAGCATGAGGGCTCCTTTCTGGTCGGTGTGTTGGCGGCGCTTGCGTCGAAGAGCGGCAAGATAGGCTTCGTGGGCGGCATGGATATCCCGCTGATACGCCGCTTCCAGTGCGGCTACGAGCAGGGCATCAAATACGTCAATTCCAATTCCGAACTGATCGTCAACATGACCGGCACGACGCCCGCCGCCTGGAACGATCCCGGCCGCGGCGCCGAGCTCGCCAAGAGCCAGTTCGACCGCAGCGTCGACGTGGTCTACGCCGCCGCCGGCAATACCGGCGTCGGCGTACTGCAGGCCGCGAAAGATCGCGGCAAGTACGCCATCGGGGTCGATTCAGACCAGAACTACCTGCACCCCGGCACGATGCTGACCTCCATGCTCAAGCGGGTCGACCTGGCGGCCTACAGGAGTTTCAGTGACGCAAACAAGGATGTCTGGAAGGCGGGCACCCAGGTGCTCGGCCTAAAAGAGGGGGGCGTCGACTGGGCGCTCGACCAATACAATGAAAAGCTGATCACCGCCGACATGAAGGCCAAGGTCGAAGCGGCCAAGGCCGACATCATTGCGGGCAAGATCGTCGTGCACGACTATATGAGCAATAATTCCTGCAAGTGACATCGTGGCGACATTGACGGCCGTGCGGCGATTCGAGCTTCGGGAGATCAGCAAGCGGTTAGGCAATACGTACGCGGTGTGCGGTGTGTAGCTCAACATCGCCAAGGGCGCGTTCGTCTGCTCATTCCCCGGCCACCACGAGAACATCGCGAGGCGCTAGTACCAAAGCCACAGGAGATCCCGGCGGTAGCGGACATTCGACGCAGAGCAATCGTGCCCTTAGTCTTTGCCGACCAAAGTATCCCGTGAGCTTTTGCGTGAAGGCTTTTTGGTAATAACCGATAGACCTTCGCGGCGAGCGAGTTCAGCCCACACTGTTTTGGGCTTGACGCTGGTCGCAGCCCATAGGGCTAGCAGATGGTAGAGCATGTCGGCGCTCTCGCCGACTAGCCTCGGTCGGTCGCCCCGAATGCCCTCGATCAGGGTTTCAACGGCTTCCTCGCCGAGCTTTTTGGCGATCTGCTGGCGGCCACGGCCGAACAGGCGAGCTGTGTAGGAGGTGTTGGGATCCGCGCGCTTGCGACGATCAATTACGACATAGAGTTGGTCGAGCACATGCTCGTCCGCACCATTTACGCTGTCCTGGTGCCGCTTTTTAAGCGTCTTCTTCTTGCCTTTCTTCGTTTTAGACATTTAGAGGGTATCTCCGCCTTCGAGGGATGGCGGTCTTGGGCGCCTCTTAGCCGGGCGTTAAAAGTACTTTATACGAGAATCGCGCCGAGCGCGAGCTATGTCAGTTCCTGGTGTCGACGCTCACGTTCGCTGACGAGTCCGCCGGTAACCACGAGCTGATGCGAAAGGTCGCGGGGTGCAGCCGGGGAATCGACTCAGTTTCGGCTGAGCATGAGCTGTCGGTTAGAGCGCTTCAGAAATTGTTCCTCGCTTGTGGGCAATAGCTGGTTGGGTGGGTCTGGCGCTTCGCGAGGCATCGATGGAAAACTCATAGTGCGATGGCAAAGCTGGAATTCGATAGTCTTCGCATTGCACGATAACCGGCTGCTACCGAGGACATTGCAGCGATATCCCCAGCATTACGCAACAGTCCATCTTCTCGCCTAGAAATGTGCGTAACATGAGAGTGCTGCAGTAAGCATCACCGTAAGCTGAGATTGACAATCCATTGGACCTGCCGGAGTCTGCTCGGATTACCCCAGAGTGAACTTCGCCGCCGAGCACTCACTCGGCGGCGTTTCTTTGGATTGGTGTCGGACGGCTCGTCTGTAGGCTTGCGGCACTGAGCGAGAAGATCGATGCTCGCCCACTGGTCGCGAAGTCATCCCTAGGTATTGGCAACCGGTGACGACCGTCGAGAGTTCTTTGGTCGAGCGCGTGTTGCCCGACCTTAGTTGGCCAGCGCCCTTGCTACGCCGAAGTGGGCCAAGATCATAAGAGCAATGACGATGACAACCTTGCGCAGGGTTATGTTCATTTTCCAACGTTAGCACGTTGTCGAGCGACACCTAACATGCGTGGCAACGAGATGCGGCCAGGCCGAAGATGAACGTGAATCGACCGACTGGCCAGTGATTGGGAAACAATTCGACCGTGCGAAGATATTCCGGCTCACACGGCGAGAAGGCGCAGGATCAACCAGACGGTGCCGATTGCGGCCACAAGGACCGACAGAAACTGCGGTAGGCGCGGCAGGCGGCCGGGCCGCGATGCCCAGACAAGCGGCGGCATGACCAGGATCACGAAGGCGATCTGGCCCAGCTCGACACCGACGTTGAAGCCGATCAAGGCCCGCACCAGCGCTTCGCGCGACAGATCGAGCTCGGTCAGCGCCGAGGCAAAGCCTAGCCCGTGGATCAGGCCGAAAATTGCCGCGATCAGCCAGCGCCGCCCGATGCCCGAGGGCGCTAAGAGGTTCTCGACGGCGACCCAGACGATCGAGGCGGCGATCAGCGGCTCGACGATGCGCGACGGCACGTCGACGACGCCCAGCACGGCGAGGCTGAGCGTGATGCTGTGCGCCACGGTGAAGCCGGTGACGATCGTCACCGTCTGCCAAAGGCCGCGCGCGAGCGCCAGCAAGGCGACCAGGAACAGCAGGTGATCGATGCCGCCCAGGATGTGCTCGATGCCCATGGCGATGAAGGCGAACCAGCCGGTGCCCGCCACCGTCGCCAGGTCGAGCGTGGCGGCGCGGCGGTCCTCCAGGAAGACGAATTCGACCGAGGGCCGCCCGGGCACGCGCACGCTCATCACCGTCTGGAAATGCGCGCCCATCACTTCCGGCCAGTCATCGCGGATCGCCAGGGCGCCGGTCGTTTTCGGGCACGACAACGCCATGTCGAGCACCACCTTGTCGTCGCCGGTTCCCGAGCCGCGAATCGAGATACGCCCCGGCCGGCAGGGCTCGTTGGCGATCGAGAACCGGGCGTAGTCGCGCAGGAAGCCGGCGACCCGTTCGGCGGCGGCGCGGTCGCCCTCCGCCGCCGTCACGAGCAGTCGTCCGGCCTGGTCGTCGATCTCGGTGGCGACCACCGTCAGGCGATAGGCGAGCGTTCCGCCCGTGACGTCGAGCGTGGCCAGACCGGTGCTGGTGACGTGCGCGGCCGCCGGGCCAGCCCAGGTCATCGCCAGCAGCACTGAAGCGACCAGCTTTCTCATCGCGGCACTGTCGCGCCGATCACCTGCTCCCACGTCTCGGCCACATAGGCCGGCAGCAGGGGCACCCCGTCGGTCCCTTCGATCCGGGCATAGCGGGCCGAGCCCAGCGGGTTGGCCGCACCGAACCGGACGGCGAATGTTGCCGCATCCGGACCAAGCACGGTGACGCGCAATGCGTCAGGGCCGAGCGCGTAGTCGGAAGGCGCCGCGCGCGCCGCCTCGTCGGCGGAGAGCACGCGCAGCGGACCGGAATCGCGCAACAGCCGGAGCGCGGTGTCGATGCGGTCGGCGGCTTCCGGCGGAACCGGCCGCGGCGCCTGGACGGCGCGCCAGCTTCTCCCTTCGCGCCGGAAGCGCCAAAGCTCCCCCGCTCTGCCGACCTCGATCTCGCGCGCGTCGTCCGGAGCGAAGGCCGTCAGCAGGCCGGCCGCCTTGAAACCCACCATGCCCGGCTCCGGACGCTCGCCATGCAGCGCCAGTGCCGCCAGGAAGGCGAGCGCCACGGCCGCCGCCATCGGCCAGGCCGCGCGCCGGATCAGCGACGGCGCCACAGCCATACGCCGATGCCCGCGAGCGCCACCGCGCCGGGCAGCAGGATCACCGTCAGGATGAAGATCCAGCGCACCTCAGCGTTGGTGAGCGTCACCTGCGGCAGGACTTCCACCGGCGGCTTCAGGGTCGGCAGCCGGTCCTCGCGCAGTAGCCACGAGACGCCGGCCAAGGCGATGTCGGCATTGGCCAGATAGGGAAAGAAGGAGTTGCTGGCGAAGTCGGCGTCGCCCACGACGATCAGCCGGAACGGTCGTCCGGCGCCCGGCAATTTTCCCTCGGCCGCCACGGCCAGCGGGTAGGATCGCCGCTCGGCCGTCGCCGCCTCTTCGCGAAAATGTGTGCGGTCGCCCACCACGTAGCTTTTCGGACTGCTGGCGAACAACGCCGTCGCCTTGACGTCGCGGCCTGGTACCGGCTCAACGGGCCGCGCGCCGGGATAGAAGGACAGCGCCTGGGAACGCGTTACCGGATGATTGGCATAGCGCGTCACGGCGATCATCTGCTCGTCGGTGAAGTAATGGTCGACCGGATCGACGATCACGCCCGCACCTATCCTCGCGCCCGCTTCAGCAAGCAATCCGGCCAGCGCCGGTTCGACGGCGAAATCCGGTTCGACCAGCAGCATGTACGAACCACCGGCCTGCAGATAGCGGCGAAGGATGTCGGCCTCGGGTGGCGCGTGCGGCGTGCGCGGATTGGCGTCGACCAGGGCGTCGCACTCGGCCGGCACCGGCCGGCCGGCGGCCAGCTCGACCTTGCGCGTGGCCAGTCCCAGCTTCTCGACGGCGCGGCGCAGGCGGCCGAGACCGTGTTGCTCCATCTGCACCACGCCCGCGCCCTCGCTGTTGTGGCTGTGGCCCTGCGCCACTTCGAAATGGGTGTGGAACTCGAAATTGTCGATGTCGTATTCGCCGTGCCCGGTGGCGAAGCAGACCAGCGTCTGGTGTTGGCGCAGCGCGCGCAGGATGCCGAGCGCGATCTCGCGGTCCTCGGTGGTCAGCACCTCGACGCGGTTCGTGCCCGCCCGGATGATCGCGGTATTGTAGAGCCGCACGCCGAGCGCGCCGGCGCGGGCCGGGTTGCGGTCGATGTCGACGGTCTCGACGGCAAGCTTCGGGTTGAGCCTCCCCATAAGCTCCAGCATGGTGACGGCGGAGCGTCCGGCGGGATTGTCCTTCTGGTAGAAGTAGACGACGTCGACCGGTTCCTGCAGCGAGCGCACCACGTCCTCCGCCTCGCGCGAGGGCGTAAAAGCCCGCTCGCGGGTGACGTCGAGGTGGGCGTCGTGACGGTAGATGGCGACGTTGGCCGCAAGGGTGGCTGCGAGAGCGCCGCCGATCAGGCCGAGCCGCAAGGCCCAACGGCGCCAGCCCGCTCCGTAGACCCTCACCCGCAGGGCGGCGGCAAACAGCACGACGAGTGCCGCCACGATGGCTGCGAACCACAGGGCGCCCAGCCAGTCGCTTTCCTCGCCGCTCATCGCTCGGTCAACCGGCGCGTCGTCAGGAACAAGGCAAGCAGCGAGAGGCTCACGAAGTAGCAGATGTCGGAGACGAAGACCGACCCCGACACCATGGGCTTGAAGTGACCGATCAGCGACAGGTTGATCGCCAAGTTGTCGAACGGCGGCGGCAGCAGGTAGGACACCGAATCGGCGAACCACAGCATCAGGCCGGTACCGAGCGTCAGCGCCGCGGCAACGACCTGGTTCTCCGTCAGGCTCGACATCAGAAGCCCGATCGCCACGATCAGCGAGGCCTGGCAGGCCAGCGCCAGGTAGCCGCTGACGATGGGGCCCCAGTCGGGCGAGCCATAGACGTCGAGAATCACCGCGTAGACGATGGCACCGGCATACATCGCCAGCACCAGGGCGAGCACCGACAGGAACTTGGCGAGCACGATCCAGACTTCGCCGACCGGGGCCGTGAGCAGAAGTTCGAGCGTGTCGGTCCGCCGCTCCTCGGCGATGGCCCGCATGGTGAGTGCCGGCACCAGCAGGATGGTCAGCACGTACATCTGGTGGAAGATGTAGAGGAGGTTGGCGACCTTGGTCGCGAACAGCGTCAGGCTGAAAGTGTAGCCCAGCACCAGCAGGAAGACCGCGGCAACGGTGTAGGCGATCGGCGAGCCGAACGTCGCCAGCATCTCCTTGCGCAGCAGGATGGCGAGGGTTCTCATGCCACCGACAGGAACCAGGCTTCGAGGTCGGGGGTGTCGGCGATGGCGCGAACGCCGAGCAGCCGGCCGTCCAGCAGGATGGCAACGCGGTCGGCGATGCGCGCCACTTCGGACAGCACGTGCGAACTCACGATCACGGTGTGGTGGCCGGCCAGGCCGCGGATCAGCTCGCGGATCTCGATGATCTGTCGCGGATCGAGGCCGTTGGTGGGCTCGTCGAGGACGACGACCGGCGGATCGTGCACCAGTGCCTGGGCGATCGCCGTGCGCTGGCGATAGCCGCGCGACAGGACACGGGCCGGCCGATGGGCCACGGCGCCCAGCGCCAGCATGTCGATGACGCGGTCGACCGCCCGGCGGACCTGCCGCTCCGGAACGCCGCGCAGGCGGGCCATGAAAGCGAGGAACTCGCGCACCCGCATGGTGCCGTAGACCGGCGCCGCCTCCGGCACGTAGCCGATGCGCGACCGCGCCTGCAGCGACTCACGCACCGAATCGCAGCCGTCGATCTCGAGCCGGCCCGCGGTCGGCAGCAGGTATCCGGCAAGCAGGCGGATGAAGGTCGTCTTGCCCGAGCCGTTGGGCCCGAGCAGACCGAACACCTCGCCGCGCTCGATCTCGAGGTCGAGCGAATCGAGCGCCAGCGTCGGGCCGTAACGCTTGCTGACGCCCTTGGCGATGATGGCACTCATGCTCATTGCTGGGGGCGCGCCACTCCAGTGCCGCGTCATCTCATACTCATTTGGACCGCGAGCCTCCGGCTCGCTCATGATCATGAGCGAGCGAGACGCTCGCGGTTCGGAAAACATGACGCGCCACTGAAGTGGCGCGCCCCAGCGACCTAGTCGTAGAACTCCGGCGCCTTCTTCGCGGCCTTGAAGAGCTCCGGATCGTGGCCGATGAAGAGCTTGGCGTTGTCGACATCGCGGATGTGGCGGATCTTTTCGTAGCTCTTATAGGCATCGCCCGGGCTCTGCGTGCCGGGAATCGGCGGGATCAGGTTCTTGTCGAGGCTCTCCTGAAGGTAGACCACGTCGCTGGTCAGGATCGCCGTGCCGGTCTTGGGCAACTTGACCACCATGAACTGGCTGCCCGGCGTGTGGCCCGGTGCCCGCATCAGGCGCACCGAACCGTCATCGAACAGGTCGAGGTCGCCGTTCAGGCGGATCGTCTTCATGTTCTTGGTGTCGGCGAAGTCGCCCGGGATGTAGTAGAGCGAATAGCCGACGTCGGGCCACCACGCCGCCTTGAACTCGTCGTCCTGTGCGACCAGGGTCGAGTTCTTGAACTGCCCGACATTGCCGCCGTGGTCGAGATGAAGATGACCGACCACGACATACTTGATGTCGTCGGGCTTGAGGCCGATCTTGGCGAGCTGGACCGGAATCGCATCGTCCTTGGTCATCTTGAGGCCGAAGCCCTTGGCGAGGGGGCCCCACCATCCGTCGGGATCGGTGATCGTCTTGTCATTGTTGCCGGTATCAAACATCACGTTGCCCTTGGGATGTTTGATCACATAGAAGCTGACCGGCGCCCAGTCGATGTTGCCCGTTGCGCCGATCTGCAGCGCCGCCTTGGGGAAGCCGCCGAGCGAGCCGGACGTGAAGACGTAAAGCTTGGGACCGTCTTGTGCTGCAGCTGGGAGGATCGAGGCTCCGAACAGGAAGCCGACGCATGCCAGCCAACGTACGCTACGCAGGAACCGAGTATCCATGGATGCTCCCTCCTTGCTTCGTTATGTGTGCGAATCGTCTCGCGGCCACCGGTCGCCGTCAAGGCCATGTTGCGCATATCCGCAGCAAAACACCCTCGCTCGCGCGGGGCGTTCCGTCTCAGCCCGTATGCGGAACGGCTCAGGCCACGGCGAAGGGATTGCCGTTCGACCCGGTGGCGGCCCTGCTGAGCGCCAGCGAGAAGATGTGGGCAACCTGATTCTGGCCCGTGGCGAGGCTAAGCGTTTCCGGGATCCGATGCGGTCGCACTTTGAACCCGGGCGACCTGGACATCGCGCTTGATATCGACCGGTATGATTTCGCCGTCAGGATCGATACGGATGACGGTTGGCCAGTTGCACGAATCGAAAAGCCGGCCTGAGGAGCGGTTCAGACCATGGCGACGAGACTCACTGTCGATCTTCATCTAATCTTGCGAGACGGTGCCAGAATACTCATGGGAGTGAGAAAAAATACCGGCTTTTGTGATGGCATGTACCATCTGCCTGCGCGGCATCTGGAGGATATGCCGAATAGCTGCGCCGTTAAATAGAGAAACGACTGATTGGCTATGCGAATGCTGAGGTCAGGGCTCAAAAAAGCCCGCCAGCGTTAGGCGCTTGGCGGGCAAACTTGGGAGGCGCGAGATTGGTGCGTCCGAGCTTAGTTTACGGGAGGTCGGGTCAAGGGACCTCATTGTAATCGGGCGGGACTTCGGTTCGAACATTCGCCGTCCGCGTTTCCGCGTTAGTATCTACTCATGAACGAGGGAGGATGCCACATGCGCTTAATACTCGCCGCTGTGATTAGTACACTTGCGGTTCCAGCCCTGGCTCAGTCGAGGCCGCATAACGTCATTCTGTTTGTCGCCGATGGTCTGCGGCCGGGAACGGTGAACGAACACACGGCGCCCACGATGAATGCTTTGCTGGCAAATGGCGTTCGCTTCACCAACTCTCATTCTCTCTTTCCCACTTTCATGACTGCCAACGCTTCAGCCTTGGCAACCGGTCACTTTCTCGGTGATACCGGTGACTTCAGCAATAATATCTATGTTGGCTTTCCGGCAAAAAGCGCTGGCGGTGGTCAAGTAGCGCCGCTCGAGGACAATGCAGTGCTAGGCGAACTCGACGAACATTTCGGAGGCAACTATCTCAACGAAGAGACAATCCTAAAACTCGCGCGTGATGAGGGCTATTCCACAGCCGCGCTCGGGAAGCTAGGACCAACTTTGATTTTCGACCATACCCTTCGGACCGGGCAGCCGACGATCATCTTCGATGACACTACGGGGCATCCTGGTGGCATTCCATTGTCGGGAGAGGTCACAAGCCGACTTGTGGCGGCTGATCTCTCCATTCAGGCACCTTCGCGCGGCGAGAATGGTTGGGCCGGTACCTATGCGACTCCCGGCACGAAGAGGGCAAACATTGAACAACAGGAATATTTTTCCAACGTAGCTGCCCAAGTGTTGATGCCACTGTTCAAGGAACGCAATAAGCCATTCTTGATCGTGTATTGGTCGCGCGATCCAGACGGTACGCAGCACAATCAAGGTGACAGCCTCAACCGCTTGAAACCTGGCATCAATGGCCCGAGTTCACTGGCGGCCATTAGAAATGCGGACGACAACCTCACAAAATTGATTACCGCGTTGAAGGAGCTCGACCTCTACAGCACGACCGACGTGATCTTAACTTCTGATCACGGGTTCTCGACTATCGCTAAGGAGAGCGACACAAGTTGGTCTAAAACGCAATTATATACGGACGTTCCTGAGGGTCAGTTACCTCCCGGCTTCCTTGCGATAGACCTCGCGCGGGCCCTTCAGATGAATCTTTATGATGACGATACGAATTTGACGCCAATCGAGCCAGGCACTCACCCTGCCCGAAATGGCTCTTTTATTGGCCCTGCCCCGGGGCAACCAGCAATCGTTGTCGTAGGCAATGGTGGGTCAGATCTGCTTTACCTGCTAAAGCGCGACGAAGCGTTTCTCTCCGAGGTCGTATCGGCCATATCGAGACAGGACTACACCAGTGGAATCTTTCTAGCTGATGACCTGGGCAAGATCCCTGGCACGCTGCCCCTTTCCGCAATCGCCTTAGAGGGCACGGCGGTAACACCGCACCCGTCGATTGTAGTTAACTTCAGGTCCTTCTCGACTGGCTGTGCTGATCCGACCGCCTGCGGCGTTGAGGTCGCGGATACTATTCTCAGGCAGGGACAAGGGATGCACGGTTCCTTTTCTCGTGCGGACACGCGCAACACCATGGGGGCCCTAGGCCCCGGCTTCCGTAAGCGCTTCGAGGACAGTGCGCCGGCAAGCAACGCCGATCTTGGGCGAACTATTATCGCGCTCATGGGCGTCAAAGATTATGACAAGGGCAAACTGCTGGGACGCGTTCTCGTCGAGGCAATGCCCGACGGCTCGATGCCAAACGTGCGAGCAGGCACTTTGCGATCTGAACCTGACATTTGGGGAAATGTAACCGTCCTAGTAATGCAAAGCGTTGGTGAGACGCGATACCTCGACGTTGCAGGCTATCCAGGCAGAACGCTTGGCTTACCGGTGGAGAGAAAACCTTAGAAGACGGTGGGCGAATAGATCCGCCAAGCCCGAGGGGCCGGTATCGACAGCTTGTACGCTACACATGACCTTACTAGCGGGTGGGATTCCGCTACTGTCTTCCAACAACAATGGACCGGAGGAACCTCATGAGAATCGGTCATCGCCTTGTGGCGATCGCAGCGCTATGGCTGGCAGGCCTCGGCACAGCCCAGGCGGCCGACCCCGTGAACGTCTATACGATCTGGCCGGAAAACTACGCCCGGCCGATGTTCCAGGAATTCGAGAAGCAGACGGGCATCAAGGTCAATTTCCTGCGCTTTTCCTCGGGTGAGGCGCTCGCCCGCGTCATCGCCGAGAAGAACAACCCGCGGATCGATGTGCTGTTCGGCGGTCCCGTGGAGACCTTTGCGGCCGGCATCAAGGAAGGCATCTTCGAGCCCTACAAGTCGCCGTCCTTCGCCAAGCTGCCGGTGCGCTTCAAGCAGGCCGACGGCCAGTGGACCGCCATCGCCGACGACCCGCTGGTGTTCATGACCAACGCGGCATTCCTGAAGGCCAATAATCTGAAGCCGCCGGCGTCGTGGGACGATCTCCTGAACCCGGCCTACAAGAACATGTTACAGATGGCTGATGCGCGCACCTCGGGTACGGCCGTGACGCGTATCTTCTCCGTGCTGGAGGTCAATGGCCGCGACGAGGACAAGGCCTTCGCCTACCTGAAGAAGCTGCGCCAGAATGTGCAGGTCTATACCAAGAGCGGTGGCGGCGGCACCTTGCCGGTCGGGCTGGGTCAGGCGGGCGGCGGCATCTTCTTCATCGTCGACGCGCTGGAAACCAAGGCCAAGGGCTACGACGTCGTCGTCAGCTTCCCCAAGGAGGGCATCGGCAGCTCGGCCGAGGCGATCGCGCTGATCAAGGGCGCTAAGAATCCGGAGGCCGCCAAAAAGCTGATCGATTTCGCCACCAGCCCCGCCATGCAGTCCAAGCTGGCCGAGAACAAGGTCAACTTCGTTCCGGCCAACCCCGAGGTGCAGACCGAGCCGTCGCTCGCCGAGGTCTTGAAGGGCGCCAAGATCATTCCGATCGACGATGAATATGCTGGCGCCAACCGCAAGCGCATTGTCGAGCGTTGGGTCAAGGAAGTGCTGCCGGCGCAGTAACGACCGGTGCGCTCCCAAGCCATGCCGGGATGGCGTCGGGTCGCCGGCGACCCGGCGTTGCTCGTCGCCATCGTCGTGCTTTGGGCATTGCTGGCGCTGTTCGTTATCTATCCGCTGGCCGAGCTTCTGCGCCGGGCCTTCGTCGACGAGGGCCGGCTGACGCTGGCGCCTCTCCTGGAGGCCCTGGCGGATGAAAGCCATCGCGCGGCTTTCTTCAACAGCCTGTTGCTGGCGACGTCCGTGGGTGGCCTAGGCACGGCGCTCGGCTTCCTGTTCGCCTTCACGGCCGTGCGCGGCGGGCTCCCGCGGCACTGGCTCACCGTACTGGACGCCGCCGCGCTTCTGCCGCTGGTGTCGCCGCCCTTCACCACGTCGATCTCCATCATCTTCTCCTTCGGGCCGAAGGGCTTCATCAGCCACGGCCTGCTGGGCCTGGCCAACGTCTCACCCTACGGCTTCTGGAGCACGACCCTCGCCGAGACGCTGACCTATTTCCCCATCGCCTATCTCACGCTGCGGCCGATCCTGGCGGCGATCGACCCCAACCTCGAGGAGATGGCGTTCAGCTTGGGCGGCTCGCGCTGGCGGATCTTCCGCACGGTGACCCTGCCGCTTGCCGTGCCGGGCTTCGCCAACGCCTTCCTGCTGCTGTTCGCCGCGTCGCTCGCCGACTTCGCCACGCCCCTGATCCTCGCGGGCAATTCCTTTCCGGTGTTGCCGACCCAGGCCTTCCTGCAGATCACCGGCATGTTCGACTTCAAGGGCGGCGCGATCCTGTCGCTGGTCCTGCTGGTACCGGCGGCGGCGGTGTTCCTGCTGCAGCGCTACTGGGTCGGACGGCGAGCCTATGTCACGGTCACCGGGAAGGTCGGCCAGCGCTCGCGCACGCGTGCGCTGGCGCCGTGGGCGGGCGTGCTTCTGGTCGCGGGCTGCTTCCTGGTGGCGGCGACCATTGTCTATTTCTATGCCCTGCTGCTCTTCGCCTCGCTGGTCGTGGCGTTCGGCGCCAACAACAGCTTCACCTTGAGCCATTATCAGGTGATCTTCACCGAAGGCCTGCCGGCGATCCGCGACACGCTGATCATCGCCGCGATCGGCATGCCGCTCGGCGGCTTCTATGGCGTGCTGGTGGGCTACCTGATCGCGCGCAAGAACTTTCCCGGGCGGCATGCCATGGAGCTGGTGGCGATGATCAACTACGCGCTGCCCGGCACCATCGTTGGCATCGCCTATCTCATCGCCTTCAACGACCCGCCGCTGGCGCTGACCGGCGGGGCGCTGATCATCGTCGCCTGCTACGTCTTCCGCTACAGCCCGACCGGCATTCGCGCCACCGTGGCGCTGTTGCAGCAAATCGACCGCAGCCTGGAGGAGGCGTCGTCCAGCCTGGGAGCGGGCAGCAGCGAGACCTTCCGCCGCGTGACCCTGCCGCTGATCGCGCCCGCCTTCTTCGCCGGGCTGGGCGTCGTCTTCATCCGCTCCATGACGGCGATCAGCGCCACGATCTTCCTGGTGTCGATTTCTTGGACCCTTATCACCGTGCGCATCCTGGAGAACATGACCGAGATGGCGCTGGGCCCGGCTGCCGCTTTTTCGGTCTTCGTGATCGTCGTGGTCTACCTCGTCGTGGCGGGGCTGAGCGCCGTGCTGGTGCGCCTGCGCGCGCCCGCGGCCGGCGCCGCCGCCCGCAGCTTCCTCGGGGGTTGAGCGCATGGCGCCGATCAGCATCCGCCTCGACCGCGTCTCCAAGCGCTTCGACCATACCGTGAAGGGCGAGGTCTATGCCGTGCGCGACGTGACGCTGGCGGTGCAGCAGGGCGAGCTGCTGACGCTGCTCGGTCCCTCGGGCTGCGGCAAGTCGACAACCCTTCGCATGATCGCGGGCTTTGAGGAACCGGACGAGGGCACGATCTTCATCGAGGGCCAGGACGTGACGCACGTGCTGCCCAACCGCCGCGGCATCGGCTTCATGTTCCAGAACTACGCCCTGTTTCCGCACCTCACGGTGTTCGAGAACGTGGCCTATGGCCTGCGCGTGCAGGGCCGCGACGCGACGAGCCTCACGCGGGCGGTGGAGGAAGTGCTGGAGCTGGTCGGTCTCGCCAATTATGGCCGCCAGCAGCCGCATCAGCTCTCGGGCGGCGAGCAGCAGAGGGTGGCGCTCGCGCGCGCCGTGGTGTTCCAGCCCAAGGTGTTGCTGTTCGACGAGCCGCTCAGCAATCTCGACGCCAAGCTCAGGGTCGAGATGCGCGAGCAGATCCGCTCACTGCAAAAGCGCATCGGCATCACCACGGTCTATGTCACGCACGACCAGGAGGAGGCGATGGCGATCTCCGACCGCATCGCCGTCATGGAGCGCGGCGCGGTCGTGCAGGACGGCACGGCACAGGATCTTTACTACCGGCCGCTGACTGAATTCGTCGCCCGCTTCATAGGGCGCACGAATCTCCTGGTGGCGAGGGTCGTGACGGCCGGAGAGGTCGACGTCGAGGGCCTGCGCATCCCCCTCGCATCGGGGCGCGACGTCGGCGAGGTGGTGCGCCTGGTGGTGCGGCCGGAAATGATCGACATCGCCCCGGCGGCGGTCGGCGAAGCGGGCTCCGGCCGGATCACTCAGCGCACGTTCCTCGGCGAAAAGACGGACTATGAAATCACCTTCGGCAGCACCACGCTTCAAGTCACCCGAAGCGACACCTTCCGCGGACCGTCGTTGGATGTCGGCGATGACGTCCGGGTGAGCGTCGATCCGACAAGGATCCACTCTTTGGGTCAACCGATATCGCCATAGCGAACTATCATGCGACCGGGAGGCAACATCATCATGAACAGGTTCATCCAATCCATTAGCGTCGGCGTCGGCTTAACGCTCCTGCTTTCGTCGATGCCCGCCGCGGCGCAGGGCGTCGTGAACGTCTACTGCTCGGTGCAGGTCGAATGGTGCACGCTCGCCGCCAACGAATTCCAGAAGGCGACCGGCATCAAGGTCTCGATGTCGCAGAAGGGGTCGGGCGAGACCATCGCCCAGCTCA
>Ga0308309_10000793_pt1 | contig 19072 bp, 21 predicted proteins | sample HubBroMetageWFT5_FD_192491 | JGI IMG/M metagenome (GOLD analysis project Ga0308309, IMG submission 192491) | Warmed and freeze-thawed soil microbial communities from the Hubbard Brook experimental Forest, New Hampshire - Hubbard Brook CCASE Soil... | ecosystem: Environmental > Terrestrial >...
AGCTAACCCTCGTCCGCGTCCGCGTACTGCGCCAGCTCGGACAGCTCGACCGCGGCGCCGAGTGCCTTGACCATCCCATCCGCCGCGGCCACGACTCGCGTGGTGCCCACGATCGGCGCGACACCGGCCAGGACTCCCATGATCTGCTCGGTGGTGACGCCGACGTCACCGGCGGCGCCGAGGTTGAGCAGATACGACGCGGGCGGGGCGTCGACGGCGACGAGCGCCGCCACGCGGACGAGCATCAGCGTTTGCTCGTCGAGCCCCGACGTCTCCATCGAATCGACGGTCATGCGGCCGAGGAGGTCGAGCAGGGGTGTGTCGGATGGTTGCGCGGACATGGAGCTTCCTCTCGTTCGGGTCGATGGCGCGTTCGCAGCTTGCAGCCGAACGTGCCCACGTTCTTCATCCGATTCGGGTGAACCGTCGAGTCTCGTCACGTGGGAACCTGAACTGTGAGCCCAACCTCGCTGGAGAGCCTGGACCGCCGTGAGCAGCGCCGGGTGATCGGGCGATCGGCGATTCGGATACTGGTCAGCGTGGTGCTGCTGTTCGCGCTCTACGGCTCGCTGCCGGTGGCCGATCGGACCGGCCTCGGAACCTTGCTGGAGCTGTTTGTGGGCCTGGTGATCTTCGGAGCGGTGCTCAGCTGGCAGGTTCTCAAGATTATGGGGGCGGAGCATCCCGAGCTGCGTGCCGCCGAGACGCTGGCGGTCGCGGTGCCGATCGTCCTGATCGTGTTCGCGTTCACCTATCTGTCGCTGTCGCGCGCCCAGCCCGGGAGCTTCTCCGAGCCGCTTAACCACGTCCGCTCCGTCTATTTCGTGATCACGGTGATCAGCACGGTCGGGTTCGGTGACATCACCCCGAAGACGGACGCAGCGATGATCGTCGTCTCGTTTCAGATCATGCTCGACCTCGTGCTGCTGGTGGGGATCGTGCGGGCCGTGTTCTTCGCCGCTCAGGTCGGCGTCCGCCGGCGCCAGACCGAACGGGACGCCGCTACGAGCGATTCCTCCATCGCTTCGGAACGAGCCAGCCAAAGTCCAGGCTGAGCTGGCCTTCGTTGCCGACAACGAACACGCTCCGGATCCCGACGGCCAAGTAGCCGATGACCGCGACCCGCGGGAATAGGAACACGCCAAACAGGATCGTCGCGGCGTACAGCGCAGTGGTCGCCCACCGAGGCCATCCCGTGAGATGCACGCGCTCGGGAGCCGGCTTTGCTGTCGTGGGATCGATCTGGAGTTCGTCCTTTGAGCTTGCGTAACGCTGGGCGGCGCGCAGCAGCGCCTCGATCACAAGCGCGGCAGCGCCGTAGAACACGACCGCGGTTCGCTCCGCCGTGCCGCCGTGGTGCAGGGCCTGCGCCAGCACGCTGGTCGGGAATGGCAGGAACGCCGCGGTCATGAGCAGCAGCAGGTTCAGGCGTAGCAGGATCGGGTCGATGAAGCGCAGCCGCGAGAACAGGGTGTGGTGAGCGATCCAGACGCTCCCGACCGTCAAGAAGCTCGTCACGTACGCCAGGTATGCGGGCCACTCGTTCAAGAGCGCCCGCCGGAGATGATCGAAGTCGCCCGGCGCCACCGTGATGTCGAGCACAAGCAGCGTGATCGCTATCGCGAACACGCCATCGCTGAATATCTCGACCCGACTCTTGTCCCACCGCGGTGTCGCAGTCGCGTCGCCGGCGTCCGCTCCGGCGCCGGCTGACGTCACGTCACCGGCGGCTGCCATAAACGGCGGCGGCGGTCACGACGGAGAGGGCGACCAGGAACCCGAGCGCGGTGACCCAGGTCAGCCCGAACTTGTGGTGCACTCGGATGGCGTAGGCGAGAAAGCCGGCCGGGATCGCGATCGAAAGGGCGAGTCCGGCCGCGCTGATCGCCTGTCTGCGGCTCGGAACCCGGGCCCGCCAGCCGCGCCCGGGCTCGGGCGGCCGTTCCTCGGGGATGGGGTCCGTGGCATAGAACGCGCGCGTCCGCCGGAACAGCTGCCGGCAGTGGGTCTCGCAACCCCAGGCCATCATGATCATGAACGTCACGGGGAGGATCCAGGTGATCGCCCACATCGCGACGAAGATCATCGCCCCGGCGGCATCCCGCAACCACGCCCGAAGACCGTGGTGCGACTCGCCGGTCGGAGGCCCGATGAACCCGCCGAACACGAGCATCCGCTTTCCTGACTCGACCCACAGCCGGAGTGGCCGGCGGTGCTCCGGCTTGGCCGGCATGCCCATTCCCTCCACGGCCAGTAGCCCCGCCTCTGCGTCCTGCGCCGTCGGATAGACGCCGCGGAGCGACAGCAACTCGGCTGCGGTGTGGAGGAGCCCCGGATCACGGCCGTAAAGCGCCGCGAGTCGGAGGGTCATGCGAGCCTCCTGCCACAGGTAGTTCATGTAGCCCGGTATGAGCGCCAGATAGAAGGGCGTTCCGGCGACCATGCCCTGCATGCGCGCGATCCTCGCGGACTGCGTTCCGAGCTGGTCAACGCTGTCCTGGAGGTCGCCTTCGGGATACGACGCGCGCGTATCCTGCGCCCACTGGAGCGAGGGCTCGGCCAGCCGGTGGACGGCCTGGAGCGTCAGCCGTTCGCATATGTGCTCGGGATCACGCCACGCCACCCTGATCATCTGCCGCGGGGCGTCGGTGACCACGCGAACACCGCGGCGCCCCGCGCTGTCGGTGCCGTCGGGAGGATGTGGGGTAAGCGGCTCTGCCGTCACGGCGACCTCGCGCATGACCGTCGCTTGACCCCGACCCCCCGTCATCACCCGATTCGGATGAGCGCGTCTCCGGCCCTAGTGGTTGAGCCGTCCGCCGTTTACGAGCAGCGTCTGGCCGGTGATGAACGCGCTCTCGTCGGAGACCAGGAAGGCCACCGCCCCGAGCAGGTCGGCGGGCTGGCCCAGACGCCCGAGCGGGGTTGGAGCGATGTCGTACTCCGCCGGCGAGGTCATCGTCTGGCTGCCCTCGGTCGGGATGAACCCGGGCCCGAGCGCGTTGACCCGGATCTGCGACCGGCCGAGCTCGCGCGCCAGCACGCGGGTGAGCCCGACCACGGCGGCCTTCGAGGTGACGTAGTGCGCGAGTCCCGGTGAGCCCGAGAACGCGACCTCCGAGGCCATGTTCACGATCGAGCCACCGCCGGCTTCGCGCATGAGCGGAACCGCGGCCTTCGCGCACAACCACACGCCCTTGACGTTGACCTCGAGCACTCGGTCCCACTCGTCGTCGTCGATCTCGTCGAACGGACGCCGGCAGAGGCCTTCGACGATTGCCGCGTTATTGACGAGCGCGTCGAGCCCGCCGAGCACGTCGCTGGCCTCATCGGCGAGCGCGCGTGTCTGCTCGGGCGCGCTGACGTCGGCGACCGACGTCTGGATTTCGATACCCCGCGCGTTTGCTTGCTCGCGAGTCGCTCGTAGCCGGTCGGCCCGGACGTCCGCGGCCAGCACTCGCGCGCCAAGCGCGGCGAGGTGGAGCGCGAACTCCCGACCGAGTCCCTGTCCGGCGCCGGTGACGATCACGCGCTTGCCGGCCAGACGCTGTTGCGACATCATGCGGCCACGGCGGCGCCGTCGAGCCGCAGGGCGCGCGCGATCTCCCGATAGCAGTTGTAGCTCGAGCCGCGACCGATCCCGGGTCGCGAGTAGACGCGTGAGGCGATCACGTTGTCAATGGTCATGTTCGGCGCATAGCTTGCCCATGCTCTGAGCATGTTGTCGGTAAAGCGCTGCTTGACGCCGCGCCACTTGTTCTCGCTGAACCGTCGCCGCGGAGCCGAGAACTCCTCGACGCCGACGATGTGCTTGTTCTCAAGCGCGCGGGGTGGTGTCCCACAGACTGTCGGCTGAGCACAGGACGTACGGTCGCGTCTGATGCGCCCGCCGCCCCCGACCCCGATGCACCGAAATTCAGGGCGGAAAACCCCACACTCGACTCATCCAAAGTGGTGAATGCCGGTTCACCCGGCCCCGCCACGGTTAACGGCACGCTCGGCGCAGGAGGCCTCTCGAGTGTGGCGTTACCGGGAATCCGGGACCGCTGCCGAGCTAGTGCACGGCCTGAGCCCCGTCGAGCTCGGCGACGAGGGCCTGGACCCGCTTATCGATCTCATCGCGCGTGGCGCGCACCTCGTCGAGCGGCCGGCCGGCCGGGTCGGGGAGGTCCCAGTCGATGTAGCGCTTGCCCGGGATGTATGGGCACTGATCGCCGCAGCCCATGGTGACGACGACGTCGGCCTGCTCGGCGAGCTCGCGGGTCAGGAGTCGCGGGCGGCGGCCTGCGAGGTCGATTCCGAGTTCGCGCATCGCATCGAGGACCTCTGGATGGACGCGTCCGGCAGGAGTCGTCCCTGCGGACGCCGCGGTGTGCCGCCCGCCGGCGGCCCGCTCGAACAGCGCCTGGCTCATCTGGGAGCGGCCGGCGTTGTGGAGGCAAACGAACAGCACGTGAGCCATTTGTCGAGATCGTATCGATTGACAACGGTCAGTTCAATCGATATATATGAATGCAACGTGGCCGTCGACCTGGAGCTGATGCCGAAGCAGAAGCGCCCCGCCGGGGTACGTTGCTGCGAGCCGCTCGTATATCCGGACGTCGGCGCGGAGCGGGCCGAACGGATTGCCGCCATCGCCAAGGCGCTCGGCGACCCGGTGCGGCTACAGCTCGTCGACGTACTGCGCAAGCACGCCGGCAAGGTGTGCGTGTGCGAGCTCGTGCCGCTGTTCGACCTGTCGCAGCCGACCGTGTCCCACCACCTGAAGGTGCTGAGGGAGGCCGGGATCGTCGGCGCCGAGCGGCAGGGGCTGTGGGCGTACTACTTTGTGATCCCAGAGGCGCTGGAGGAGCTGACCGCATGGCTGAGCTGACCGACATTCGCGAGACCGTCCGCGAGAAGTACGCCGCCGCCGCGACCGCGGGGACCGGGTGTGGCGGTGGCGAGAGCTGTTGCTCGCCCGCAGACGACGCCGGCGTGTTCGGATCCTCGCTGTACGACGAGGCGTGCGGCGACGAGTCGCTCCAGCCGGCGGTCGAAGCCTCGCTCGGATGTGGTGTCCCTACGGCGGTGGCAGATCTCCATCCCGGGGAGGTCGTCCTTGATCTGGGGTCGGGTGGCGGCGCCGACGTGCTCATCTCGGCGCGCCGCGTCGGACCGAGCGGCCGGGCGATCGGCCTCGACATGACCGACGAGATGCTCGCGCTCGCGCGCGCCAACGCCGCGCAGGCCGGCGTCGAGAACGCCGAGTTCGTGAAGGGCTACATCGAGGCGATGCCGCTGGCCGATGCCAGCGTCGACGTCGTGATCTCCAACTGCGTGATCAACCTCTCGGGCGACAAGCCGCAGGCCATCCGCGAGGCGGCCCGAGTCCTGCGTCCAGGTGGCCGGTTCGCGGTCTCCGACGTGATCGCCGACGAGGGCATGGACGAGGACACGCGCGCGGACATGGCGGCATGGACCGGGTGCATCGCCGGCGCCCTTACGCGCGCCGAGTTCGAAGGAGCGCTCTCGGGCGCCGGGTTCGTGAATGTCGAGATCGTCGAGACGCACCGGGTGCACAAGCACGCCGGCGCGGCGATCATCCGCGCGCGGAAGCCGTCAGCCGGGTAGCGTCACCCACAGCTTCGGCGCGAGCTTGACAATCACGTCGGGGTCGAGCTCGCCGACCGTGGCAACGCCGGCGCGGTCCATGGTCATCGAGAGCTCGCGCCACGCCTGGGCCACCGGAGCGACGCGCGCCGTCGGACCGAAGCCGACCGCGGCGCGCAGCTCGTCCGCGCGCGAGCGCGCATCGTCGGTGGTGAGCTCGGCGAATGGCCGGTTCGCGCCGCGGATGTACACGGGCTGTTCGAGGATTTGGCGGACGTCGCTCATGCCAGTAAGGAAGCCGCCACCGCGGCTTGGCCGTAGGCAATCCCGCCGTCGTTGACCGGCAGCCGGTCGGGCACCAGCACGCGCAACCCCGTGGCGGCGAGCGCGTCCGACACTGACTCGAGCAGCAGGCGGCTCTGAAACACGCCGCCCGACAGTACGACGACGTCGGTGGCGTGGGCCGCGGCCAGCGCGACGCACGCGTCGACGGTGGCGCCCGCGATTGTCCGGTGGAACCTGCGGGCGACGACGCCCGCGTGCGCGCCGGCGCGGACGTCGGCGGCGACCGCGCGGATCGTCTCGCGGGGATCGATCACGAGGGGTGTCCCGCCCACCGCGATCGGATACGAGCCGCTTTCGTGCGGGTCGCACGCGGCCTCGAGCTCGACGGCGGCCTGCCCCTCGTAGTTGATCTCGGCGCGGATTCCGGCGAGCGCGGCGACGCCGTCGAACAGCCGGCCCATGCTGGTCGTCGCCGGTGCGGCCGTGCCGGTGACCGCCAGCCGGTGCACCTGCGCCCAGGCGCGGGGATCGACACGGCCCGCCAACGCCGGCGGAAGTTGCGGCTCGCCGTCACACGCCGCGGTCAGCCACGAGCACGCCATCCGCCAGGGCTGCTTGATCGCCCGCGCACCGCCCGGGAGCGCGACCGGAAGCAGCGACCCCACACGCTCGAATGAGCGCAGGTCGCCGACCAACAGCTCGCCGCCCCAGACCGTGCCGTCCAACCCGTAGCCGGTGCCGTCGAAGATCGCGCCGAGCGCCGGACCCGGCTCGCCGTGTTCGGCGAGACACGCCGCGAGGTGCGCATGGTGGTGCTGGACGCCGACGAGCTCGACCCCGTCGACCTCGAGCGCGTACTTCGTCGACAGATACTCGGGGTGGAGGTCGTGCGCGACGACCTCGGGCTCGACCGCGAACAGTCGTGCGAAATGGTCGATCCCATCGGTGAACGACCGCAGCGTCTCGTAGTTCTCGAGGTCACCGATGTGGTGGCTGACCCACGCGCGCTTGCCCTTGGCGAGACAGAACGTGTTCTTGAGCTCGGCTCCGCAGGCGAGTAGCGGCCGCGCGGTGCCCTGGCCTGGGAGCGGGATGGCCGACGGGACGTATCCGCGAGAGCGCCGGAGGACCGTCGGGCGCGGACCCGCTCGTACGACCGAGTCGTCGGTACGGGTCTCGATCGGCCGGTCGTGGACCAGGAAGAGGTCGGCGATCCCGCGCATGCGATCGAGCGCGTCGTCGTCGCGGTAGGCGATCGGCTCGTCGGACACGTTGCCGCTCGTGAGCACGAGCGTGGCGCCGACGTCGGCGAGCAGTAGATGGTGAAGCGGCGAGTACGGGAGCATCACGCCGAGCTCGGGCGCACCCGGCGCGACCGACTCGGCGACCGTGGCGCCGGGGCGGCGCGGGGCCACCACGATCGGGCGGGCAGGGCTGGTGATCAGCTCGCGGCCGGGGTCATCCAGAATGATCAGCGATTCGGCCACGGTCAGGGACGGCGCCATCAGCGCGAATGGCTTGTCCTCACGATGCTTGCGCGTGCGCAGCGCCGACACCGCGCGCTCGTCGTCTGCGCGGCAGGCAACGTGGTAACCGCCGATCCCCTTGACCGCCACGATCCCCCCGTCGCGAATCGTGGCCACGGCGGCGTCGAGTAAAGGGAGCGAGGGCCCGCATGATGCGCAGGCGTTGGGCTGCGCGTGGAAGCGGCGGTCGGTCGGGTCCTCGTACTCGCCGCGGCAGGCCGCGCACATTGTGAACGAGGCCATTGTCGTCAACGGCCGGTCGTACGGCACTCCGCGCACGATCGTGAACCGGGGACCGCAGTTCGTGCAGTTGATGAACGGATAGCGGAAGCGGCGGTCGGTGGGATCGAACAGCTCGCGCAGGCAGTCCTCGCACGTAGCGGTGTCCGGGGTGACGGGGGCGTCCGGCGTCTCGCCGCTCGGACTCCGTCGGATCGTGAAGGCGCGCTCGCCGCCGGGCATGAGCTCCTCGGTGACGACCCGCTCGAGCACCGCGAGCGGCGGCGCGTCCGGCTCGAGCCGAGCCAGGAACCGCTCGACGGCTTCGGCGGTCCCTTCCACTTCGAGCAGCACTCCGTGTGAGTCGTTGAGGACGTACCCGCCGAGCCCAAGCTCGCCGGCGAGCCGGTACACGTAGGGACGGAACCCCACGCCCTGCACTGTGCCGGTCACCCGCACTCGCGAGCGGCGGGCGACGACGCTCATCCCACCAGCTCCACGAGTGCGTGATACGCGCTCGCCTGGGCCTCCTGGATCCTCGGGATGTGCTCGGAGCGGGTGATCACGACGTGGTCGGCGAGTTCCTCGCTCGCGACACGCCCGCCGTCGTAACCAACGAGGGCGATCGTGACGAGACCTCGCCGCCGGGCCTCGGCCAACGCGTGGATGACGTTGCCCGAGTTACCCGACGTGGACAGCGCAAGCAGCGCATCCCCGGGTCCGCCGTAGGCGATCACCTGCCTCGAGAAGATCGCCTCGACACCGACGTCGTTGGCGATCGCGGTCAGGATTCCCGAGTCCTCGGTGAGGTCGATCGCCGGGTGGCCGCCTGCGCGGAGGTCCGCGACGACGTCCATCGCGTCGGTGGCTGATCCGCCGTTGCCGAGCGCGAGGAGCTTGCCCCCGCGCTCGAAGGTCTCGCGCAGCACCCCGGCCGTGTCCGCGAGCACCGCCGCGTTGTCGGTGAGCGTCTGCTCGCGCAGCGCCCCGACCTCCTCGGCCTTCATCAAGACCGACCGGCGCACATCCTCGAGGACCGCGTCGAGGTCGCTCTCGCGCTCGTCGAGGAACGGATACAGGAAGCTCGAGGCGCCAGCGTCGTGGACGCGGCGCTCGCTTCGCCCCTCGAGCAGCCCGCGGTGCTCGAAGAACACGTGCACGAGCTCCCACAGCACGTGGTAGAGCGTCTCGACGAGCTCCTGGCGGATGTACGGGTCTGACACTGGTGGGTCGAACTCCCACTCGGCATCCGATCCGGGCGAGAACGCGATCGTCAGACAGCCCCGCCCGCGCGCCACCGCGACCGCGCCGTCGCAGTCCGCGCCGAAGCCCATCGCGATGTCATCCGGAGCCGCGATCAGTGCGACCTGGGCGGCAATGTCGCCGCCCTCGCCGGCGAGCCCGATCGCCGGCAGCGCCCGCTTCCCGACGATCACCGGATGGACGAACTCGACCGCGACATGGCGGGCGTCGGACCGTGCCGCCGGAGAGCGGCCGAAAGCGATCAACCGGCCGCCGCGTGCGAACCGCTCGGCCATCAGATGGCACACGCGTGCGAGCCGGTCCGCCGACTCGCCGAAGAATCGCGCGTTGCACTCCGTCCGCTCCGCCAGCAGCGCGGCGACGGTCAAGCAATCGCCTCCTGGCGAGCGCCCAGCCGAAGCAACCACTCGCGCCAAGCCTCGAGGCCCTCGCCCGTCCGGGCGCTGAGCACGACCCTCTCCACGTCGGGATGGACGACGTCGATGTTGTAGAGCAGCTTCTCGAGGTCGAAGTCGAGGTGGGGCAGCAGGTCGATCTTGTTGACGATCACGAGCTCGCAGGCGCGGAACATCAGCGGGTACTTCAGCGGCTTGTCCTCGCCCTCGGTGACGGCGGTAACCATCACGCGCGCGTCCTCTCCAATCCGGAACTCGGCCGGGCACACGAGATTGCCGACGTTCTCGACGAGCAGCAGATCGATGTCGTCGAGCGGGAGCGCGGGGATCGCCGAGCGCACCATGTTCGCGTCGAGGTGACACTCGCCGCCGAAGCCCGCGCCGGTGTTGAGCTGCGTCACCGGGATGTGCAGGTGGGCCAGCCTGTCGGCGTCCATCGAGCCCTCGACATCGCCCTCGAGCACGCCCACGCGTACGCCGGGCAGATCGGTGACGACGCGCTCGAGCAGCGTGGTCTTGCCGGCGCCGGGAGCGCTCATGAAGTTGACGACCTTGACGCCGGCGCGGTCGAAGTCCGCCCGGTTGGCGCTCGCGATCGTGTTGTTGGCGTCGAGCGCGTCCTCGACGATCCTCACCTTGGTGCGATGCACTGCGCCTCCTCGACATCGATTGCCTCAACTTCGAACTCGTCGCCGCTGGCGACCTCGACCTCGCTGCCGCCGCACTCCGGGCAGCGGAACGCCGGGATCTCGATCTGCCACTCTTGGCCGCACCCGCGGCAGCGCAGGCTCGCCGGGATCAGCTCCTGCTCGAGCCGTGCGCCCTCGCATACCGTGCCGCGTGCGACGAACTCGAAATAGAAGTCGAGCGTGTCAGAGACGACCTGCCGGAGCGCGCCGACCCGCAGGTAAACGGTCGTGACGGGGCGGTCGGCGGCGTGCTTCACCACCGTGTTGACGATTGCGGAGCTCAGCGACAGCTCGTGCATCGGCGGGGACCGCTCCTACTCCGCGGGTGCGGCAAACGCCCCAGACTGGAGCTCCGCCACCGTATCCATGACCACGTCCAGAGCACGCTCGACGGCGTCCCGAACAGGCTCTGACAAACCCCAACCCATCTCCTCGACGTCAGCGGGCTCGCACGCGATCACCACGACGCGTCCCGGCCACGCCCCGACCGACTTGACGAACCGCAGCACGGTCTGTGGATCCATGCCGTGGGGGTTGATCACGTCGCCGTCCTCGATCCCGCCCGGGACCGAGTCCTCGTCGGGCTCCATCACGTACAGCGTGCCGGGCTCGCCGCCCTGCTTGGAGACGTCGAGGATCACCAGCGCGTCGTAGCCGCGCATGACCTCGTAAGCGAGGTCGAGCCCGCCCGTTCCGGCGTCCATCACGTCGACGCCGGCGGGCAGGGTGCGCTCGAAGAGACGCCTCGCCACCTGTCCGCCGAAGCCGTCGTCGCGGAGCCAGGCGTTGCCGACGCCGGCGATCAGGATGCTTCGCAGCGGCTCGTCGGTCATGTGTCGATCACCTCCACTTCGGTGGCAAAGAAGTACAGAAAGCGCCCGGTCTCACGGAGCAGATCCTGGCCCGGATCGTCGTCGACGGTCACGCCAAGGTGCACCTTGCCGTCGTAGTCGGTGAGGATGCGCTCGATCGTGGCGCGGCGTCCGTCGAGCATCCGTGCCTGGATGTCGGCGTCGGGGCCGGGACGGATCACGACTTTCCCGCCGCGCGCGAACCGCACGCCGTCGACGATCGCCTCGGGCTGGCCGGCCGTGGGATCCGGTAGGCCGGGCGGCTCGGTCGGGGGCACCTCGGTCACCGGATCGCGGATCTCGACGCGTCCGTGCAGCGCCATGATGTCCTCGGGCGTGGCCGCGGCGGCGTGCGCGATCATCTCGCGCACGGCCGGATCGGCGGCCTCGATCTCGGCCCGCTCGGCGTCGCTGAGCACCTGCACGTGGAGCAAGAGCGCCTCCTCGATCTCGGTCGAGTCGAACAGCGCACCGCGGCTCTCGGGCGCGATCTGGGGATGATCGGGGAGCACGTACGATGTTCCGAGAACGGCGTCATCGGCCTCGGTGGCGAGCACCGGGTAGATGTTGACGCTGGTCGGGGCGCTGTCGAGCGGGGAGCGGAACCGGCCGTCAGAGATGCGTAACACGACCTGAGTCGAAATCAGCGACTGCGCTAGCGCGCCGGCACGGTCGAGCCCCGTGGGCGCCTCGGACGTGTTGTGGACGCAGCAGCGCACGAACGCCGAGCCGTCGGCGCGCGCCTCGGAGCGCAGCGTGAACCGCCCGCCGTCGAACGCCGCGGTGACGCGCTCCCCGACCGCGGCGGGCCCGAGCTCGACGCGGCGCTCGGTCGCCCGGTGGCGGTCTCCGCTGGGGGCGAGGAAGCGGAGCGTCGCGGTCACCGTCGCGTCCGGAGCCGGTTCGACGGCGCACTCCAGGCGCGCGTGGTCGAATGCGCCCGGGCATTCACTGGCATAAGCCGGCGGGTACACGATCCCGAAAGGCGTGGGCGTGGCGTTCTTGGTCGCGCCCGGGGTGTATGGATACAGCGCATACCCCTCCCACAGCAGTGACGTGACGAGCTCCTCCAGATGGTCAGTCATGTTTCAACAGTGAGCTGACACACGCGTCGAGTGTCGCCAGACCGCGTGCGAGCTTCTCTCGCTGGAGGGCCTCGAAGGTGTCGGCGCGGACGGCCACCCACGCCGTGCCGGGGTAGTAATGCGCGATCGTCTCCTGCCATACCGAAACCGGCATGCGGAAGTCGATCGACTTCGACCACGGGATCAGCGTCATCTGAAGTCCGCCGTCGTCGCCGGGGTAATAGATCATGCCGTTGAAGTGGAGCGCCAGGGGCGCCTCGCCGTCCGGGAGCGAGTGCAGGTACTTGGCCGCGGCGAGCTCGAGGTCGTAGTGACACGCGATCGGGACAGTGACCGTGATCGCCCCGGTGAACGCGGGCACGAGCACGTCGAGCTTGGCCCACACCAGGCTGCGGGTCGTGACCGCCCACCGCTCGGGGGCGCCGAACAGTTCGACGAGCCGTTCGCGCGTCCCGTCGTCGTAGCGGCGGCGCGCGGGCTCGATCATGAGCTGGACCGTGAGCGCGATCATGTACACGGGGGCGCCGCCCGTCTCGCTGACCTGTAGGTCGAATGAAAGCATCGGCGCGGCCGCGTACTTGACCGGGCGTGCGCCCAGGACCTCGAACTCGATGTCGCGCGGACCGTCCCGTTCGGCCGGGCCGCTCGACTCGGTGCCGATCTCGACGCTCACGCCGGGACCGCCATCACGCCGGGACCGCCCTCACGCCCGGACCGCCCTCACGCCGGCCTCACGCCAGGACCGCCCGCGAGCGGAGCCCCTCGAAGAACTCGGTCACGGCGACCTCGACGCCGCTGCCGCCCGAGATCCCCTCCCAGTGCGCCTTGATCGTGCCCGTGAGCTCGTAGCAGCGGTCGATAGGCGCGACCACGAAGAGCGGCGGATCGACGAGCCGATTGATGATCAGGCCCTCGATGTCGGGCTCGAGCCCCTCGAGCACCGGGTTGAGCTCGCGCATCCGGCTCCACGAGTCGAAGTGCAACTCCGACTCGGTCGCCCCGCCCGGGCTCGGGTACATCGCGACCACGCATGAGGTCACCGTCGACTCCATGAAGAACGCCAGCCCGATCGGGATCTGGAAGCTCGCCCACAGATCGTCGGGGACGTCGAGCCCGGGGAGCCAAAGCGTTCGGTTTCCGGTCGGCCGATAGTCGCCCTCGCCAGAGCGCATCGCCCAGCACGCCTCGCATGCGCACACGATCCGGCGTTCGGATAGCGCGAGCAGGTGGCGGTGATCCTCGGGAATTCCGAGGCCGCATAGATCGCACGCCTCGGTGTCCGGAGCGGAGGGGGGCGACGCGCGAGCCGGCGGCCGGGCGAGGCCGCGGAGCCCGGACACGACGCCGGCCCGCCGGCGCGCCGCGACCGCGTCGTCGAGCAGCCGACGGGTTGGTAGGGGGTGGGTGGGTGGCTCATCCGTCATTGCGCCAGCGCCACCTTCACCCGGCCGTCCTCGCGCAGCAGGGGCACGGGATCGAGCTGCAGGCGATCATCATCCATCGATCGGCCCGCGCGGGGGAGGAAGAACGATCGCGCGCACTCCGGGCACGACAACGCGCCTGCCATCAGGAGCCCGTCGTGCAGCCGCGCGCCGCAGCTCGGGCAGTGGTCGCGGTAGGCGAGCAGGCTCCCGTCGACGTTGGCGACGAGCAAGTCAGCTCCGGCAACGTTGACCGCGGCCAGGGATCCGTCAGCCAGCGACGCGACCGCCGGGGCATCGAACCACGATGGCGCCACCACCGGTCCCGACGTCACGACAGGGAGTTCAATGCCGGTGGGCACGCTCTGCGCGGCGATCCCCTCGACCTCCAGCCCCTCGAGATCGGGCGCCGCCTCCTCGAGCGCCTGCTTGATCGCCAGCTCGAGCGTCACCGACGACGCCGAGCAGTCCGAGCAGCTGCCTCGCAGGTGAATCCGCGCCACCCCGTTCTCAAGCGACAACAACTCGACGTTCCCGCCGTGGGACTCCATGTAGGGACGCACGGAGTCGAGCGCCTGCTGCACCCGGCGCTCAAGCGGAACGGGGTGCAGGTCGTGGATCAGGAGCAGCGTCGCGACCAGGGGATCTTCCGCGAGCGAGGAGGCGATGCGCTCGCCCTCGCTGCCGGCTGCGAGCAGCGAATCGACGATTCGCTCCAGGCCGGCCCCGTACATCTGAACGACCGCGGATACCAGCTCCTCGGTTAGCTCACGCGGCGCCAAATCGCCGGTTGACTCGAGCTGCGCCTGGAGATCCTGGACGCGCTCGACGAGCTGCTCGACGTCCATTCGGCTAGGCCAACGCCGTCGGCGTATGCATGACCTTTCGGACCTTGCCCTTGCCGGTGTACATGTGCACGCCGCACGGGAGGCACGGGTCGAACGATCGGACCGCGCGCATGATGTCAATCCCCTTGAAGTTCTCGGGCCCGTTCTCCTCGAAGATCGGCGTGTTCTGAACGGCGTCCTCGTAGGGGCCCGGCGTCCCGTACACGTCGCGGGGGCTCGCATTCCACGGCGTCGGCGGGTACGGCTGGTAGTTGGCGATCTTGCCTTCCTGAATGACCATGTGGTGCGAGAGCACGCCGCGCGCGGCCTCATGGAAACCGCAGCTGACCGCGCTGTCGGGAACCTTGAAGCTGTTCCAGCTCTTGGTCCGGCCGGCCTGCACCTCCTTTATCGCGCGCTCGAGGTTATGCAGCGCGACCAGCGCGCTGTACGCCTGGTGGTAGGTGCGGGCGCGGTCGCGCTCGACCGCGTTTGACTTCTCGGGCACGTTCCACTCGAGCTCCATCTCGGGCATGTTCGGGGAGCGGGGGAGCACCATCTGAATCGAGTGCCCGGTCGCCTTGGCGTAACCGAAGTCGACGAGCCCCGCCTTGGCGGTGCACCACTGACGCGCGAATGGGCCGCCACCGGTGTCGCAGCACACGTGGGTATCGGTCCGCTTGTCGTAGATCCGCGGTGAGACGACCCAGGTGTACTTGTCGGTGAAGTCGCGCTTCTGCGGACGTGGCAGCGTGACCTTGTTCCACGGGTGGTTCTTGTCGACCGGGTTGCCGAGCGGATCGTGGGTGACGAACGTCGGCTCGTTCTCCCAGCCGTCGAAGTAGGAGCTACCGAGCAGGATGCGGATCATTAGGTTGATCTCGACGAGGTCGGTAGAGATCAGCTCGCCGCCGATCGCCACACCGGGGGTGATGTAGCGCTTGCGCCCCCAGTTCGTCATGTTCCGGTAGTCGTAGTCGACGTAGTCCGGGTCGTCGAACGAACCCCAGTTGACCAGGTTCGTCTCGCGGAAGCCGACCATGTCGTAACCGGGCAACTCCTGGAGGAAGAAGTCGTACAGGTCGTCGTGCATCGGCACGCTGCGCTTGACGTAGTCGAAGTAGCGCATCAGGCGCACGTAGTAGTCGGTGCACGTCTGATGGGTTATGTCGGCGCTGCAGCCCCCCGGCATGATCGTCGAGGGATGGGTGTGACGGCCGCCGAACAGGCAGTACATCTCACGCGTGTACCGGGCGACGTGCAAGGTCTCGAGATAGAACTCGCCCGTGAACGGGTTGAGCGCCCGCATGATGTCCGCGATCGTCTTGTAGCCGTGAATGTCCTGTCCGGGGGCCGGGGTGTTCTCCGCCTTAGCGAGCAGCGTTGGGTTGGTCTCCTTGACCATCTGCTCGCAGAAGTCGACGTTCGCCATGCAATCGTTGAAGATCGCGTGGTCGAAGATGTAGTCGGCCGTCTCGGCCAGGTTGAACGCGAGGTCACCGAGCGCGGGTGGCTTCACCCCGTACGCCATGTTCTGGTTCAGGCAGGAACACGTGCAGTGGTTGTCACCGCAGATGCCGCAGATCCGGCTCGTGATGAAGTGGGCGTCGCGGGGATCGATGCCCTTCATGAAGATGTCGAACCCGCGGAAGATCATCGACGTGCTGTAGCACTTGAGGACCTGCTGGTTGGTGAAATCGATCTCGGTGTGAATGCCGAGGCTGCCCACGATCCTGGTAATGGGATCCCAGGACATCTCCTTGACCATCACCCTCTGCTGTTCGGGCGTCTCAGTCGCCATGTGTGTGTCTCCTCAAGATTTCGTTTTCCAGGGTGATGGCCGCTTACCAACGCTTGACGTAGCCGGTGGTCAGCGTGGGCCCGCGCCGGCGCCACTCGGGCTCGACGTCGTAGTTCTGCTTGATGTGGCGCTGGCGCATGAAGCGGACGATGGGCCCATAGGAGAACTTCATGATGTTGGCGGCGACACCGCCGAATTTGTCCTCGTCCATGAACGGCATGTACTTGTCGGGGAACCCCGGCATCGTGCATGCCATGCAGATCCCGCCGACGTTCGGGCAGCCGCCGATGCCGTTCACCCAGCCGCGGACGGGGACGTTGCACTTGACGACCGGCCCCTTGCAGCCAAGCTTCACCAGGCAGCGGTGGTCCGATCCGTACTCGGTGGCGAACTCGCCCTGCTCGCTGAAGCCCGCGCGGTTGCAGCTCTCTCGGACGGTGCGTCCGAACAGCCACTTTGGGCGAAGCGCCTCGTCGAGCTCGGGCGCGGGCGCGAGCCCCGCGAGGTGCAGCGCGAGGTAGAGCAGCGTCTCGGTCATGTTGTCGGGCTGCGCCGGGCAGCCGGGGATGCAGACGATCGGCAGGCCTGCCTTCGACTTCCAGCTCCAGCCGAGGTAGTCCGGCACGCCCATCGCGCCCGTCGGGTTGTTCTTCATCGCCGGGATGCCGCCGTAGGTGGCGCAGGTGCCGACGGCGACGACCGCCGCCGCCTTCGGCGCGAGCCGGTCGATCCACTCGTTCATCGTGATCGGCTGGTCGGTCTCCGGGTTGACCGCGAACCCGGTCCAGTAGCCGTCGCCGTTGATCTCCTCGTTGCCGAGCGAGCCCTCGATCACGAGCACGAACGGGTCGAGCTCGCCCTTCTCGGCGTCGAACCAGGCCTGGGCATACTCCTGGCCGACGGCGTAATCGACGACCTGGTTGTGGACGACGACCTTCGGCATGCCGGGGATCGCCTGGAGGATGATGTCCTCGAGGCTAGGGTTCGTGGCGGAGGTCATCGCGACGGAGTCGCCCTCGCAGCTCAACCCGGTGGTCATCCAGAGGACATGCGCGGTGACGGCCTCGGTCTCCTTCTGCTTCGCGTACGGATTCGCCAACGCCGACATTCCGTCTCCTCTCGCTCTTCAACAGATCCTCGGGAGCGGGTCTCCCACCAGCTGATCCATCACCCGTTTGCCGCCAAAACTCGTCTCTACCAGCACCATCCCGGGCGGCTCCGTCCGCACCTCGCCAATCTCTGCTGCCGCCTCGCAGCCGGAGACCGACCTCAAAGACGCCAGCGCCCGGTCGGCCGCCTCCGGGGCCACAAACGCCACCAGCTTCCCCTCGTTGGCCACGTACATCGGGTCGATTCCGAGGATCTCGGCCGCGCCCGCGACGTCCGGCCGCACCGGAACCTGACGCTCGCGCACGATCATCGCCACCGACGAGGCACGGGCCAGCTCGTTCAGGACGGAGGCGACGCCGCCGCGGGTGGCGTCGCGCAGGCACCTGAGCTCCGGACCGACCGCGTCCAGCAGCGAATCGACCACGGGCCACAGGGATCGCGTGTCCGACTCGATGTCCGCGTCGAGCTCGAACTCGCCGCGGGCGAGCATGATCGCCGTCCCGTGCTCGCCGATGCTCCCCGACAGGAGGATCCGGTCCCCGGGCCGGAGCGCCGCCGGCGACAGCCGCGCGCGCGGGTCCCGGCGCCCGATCCCGGTGGTGCACACGTACATCCCGTCGGCGTGCCCGCGCTCGACGACCTTCGTGTCGCCGGTGATGATCTCGACGCCGGCGGTCCGGGCGGCGTTTGCGATCGCCTCGACCTCGGCCTTCAGGTCCTCGGCCGCGAGGCCCTCCTCGAGGATCAGCGACAGGCTGAGCGCGAGCGGGCGAGCGCCCGACACGGCTAGGTCGTTGACCGTCCCGTTGACCGCGAGCTCGCCGATCGAACCGCCGGGGAAGCGCATCGGCTTGACCACGTAGGAATCCGTGGTCAGCGCGAGCTCGAGGCCGTCGACCTCGACCGCACCCGCGTCGGCAAGCTCGTTCAACGCCTCCGACTCGAACGCCGGCGCGAGCAACCCCTCGATCAGGCTCTGGGTGGCCTTGCCGCCCGCGCCGTGGGCCATGTTGATTCGCTCGTCGCGGAACTTGGGGCGCTTGCCGCGCGCGGTCTCGATGATCCCGAGGATCTTCTGCTCGCGCTCGGAGATGACGGCCGGGTCGGGGGTCACACGACCTCCCTCTCCCGCGCAAAGCGACCGAAGTTGTAGTACGCAGCGCAGGCGCCCTCGGAGGAGACCATGCACGTGCCGATCGGCCGCTCCGGGGTGCAGGCGGTTCCGAAGACCTTGCACTCCCACGGCTTGATCACGCCTTTGAGCACCTCCCCGCACTGGCACGCCTTCGGGTCCGCGACGCGGACCCCCGGCACGCTGAACCGGACCTCGGCGTCGAGGTCGGCGTAGGCGTCCGAGAGTTTCAGCCCGCTGTGGGAGATGAACCCGAGCCCGCGCCACTCGAAATGGGGGCGGAGCTCGAACACCTCGGCCAGCACCTCGAGCGCGCGCAGGTTGCCCTCGTAGGGGACCACGCGCTTGTACTGGTTCTCGACCTCGCACCGGCCATCGGACAGCTGGCGGAGGATCATCGCGATCGCCTGGAGGATGTCGAGCGGTTCGAATCCGGCGATCACGACCGGCTTGCCGTAGTCGGCCGGGATGAACTGGAACGGTCGCCCGCCGACGACCGTCGAGACGTGGCCCGGGCCGATGAAACCGTCGAGCCGGAGATCCGGTGACTCGAGCAGCGCTTTGAGCGGTGGGACGATCGTCACGTGGGAGCACATGACCGAAAAGTTCTGGATGTGTTCGGCCCGCGCGCGCTTCAAGGTCAGGGCGGTTGACGGCGCGGTGGTCTCGAAGCCGATCGCGAAGAACACCACCTCCCGGTCGGGGTTCTGCTTGGCGATCCGCATCGCGTCCAGGGGCGAGTAGACCATCCGGATGTCGGCGCCCGCCGCCTTGGCGTCCATCAGGCTGCCGTCTGACCCCGGCACGCGCATCATGTCGCCGAAGCACGTGAAGATGACGCCGTCCTCGTGGGCCAGCGCGATCCCATCATCGACG
>Ga0308309_10000794_pt1 | contig 19065 bp, 17 predicted proteins | sample HubBroMetageWFT5_FD_192491 | JGI IMG/M metagenome (GOLD analysis project Ga0308309, IMG submission 192491) | Warmed and freeze-thawed soil microbial communities from the Hubbard Brook experimental Forest, New Hampshire - Hubbard Brook CCASE Soil... | ecosystem: Environmental > Terrestrial >...
TTTTCGATTGCGGCCGTCATCGTAATCACTTTGAAAGTGGAGCCGGGTTCGTACGCCGAGCTTACGGCGTGGTCCGTGCGAACTTCATCGGGATACGCGCCCGCGTCATTCGCATCAAATGTCGGCCAGTTGGCAACGCCGAGAAGTTCGCCGGTATTCGGATCCTGAATCACGATCGTGCCGCTCTTCGCATGCGTATCCTGAATCGCGCGCGCCAATTCCTTTTCGGCGATGTACTGAAGCGTTTCATCAATCGTGAGCACCACACTCGCCCCGGGATCAGCCGCCGATTCCGTGCGGTCGTACCAATGGCGCCGCCCATCCGCCACAACCATCATTTTTCCCGGGCGCCCGCGAATCACTTTGTCGAGCGAGTACTCGATGCCTCCAATTCCCTTTTCATCCACGTCCACGTAGCCAATCACGTTTGCAGCCAGCTCGCGCTGCGGATACATCCGGCGATTTTCTTTCTGAAAGAAAACGCCGCGCAGGTTCATGTCGTCAATCCGCTGGACGGTCTCCGGAGAAAGTTTTTTCGCCAGCCGCACCGGCGAATGCGCCTGACGGATCTTCGTCTCAATATCATCGGCGGGAATACTCAGAACGCGAGAAAGCAGCCGCGCCACCATCGCCGCGTCGGTAATGTCGCTGGGGTCTGCAAACACGGAATCCATCGGGAGGCTCACGGCGAGCTCCCGACCTTTGCGGTCGTAGATCGTCCCGCGCTTCGGGCTGATTTCAAATATTCGCTGTTGTTGGTGCTGGGCTTTCGCGAAGTACTCGCTATAGCAGAGAAGTTGGAGATAACTCAGGCGGCCCAGGACCACCGCCATCCAAAGCACCGCCAGAACCCAGACGACCAGCCAGCGGAGACGCGGATTGCGCTGCTCCATGAATTCCGGCCTACCCTATCGGAAGCGTAATCGGCGAATCGCAAGCTTGATTCGCCGGAATGGGCCCGAAATGCAGAGCCGCTGCCAATCTTGTTATTGCCGCGCCGTTTGAGGCGCGATGCGCGCCTGCGCCAGCACCGGCTCGCTCAGACCTTCGGACGGTGGCACCTGTCCGGGCACTGGAACCGTCAGCCCCAGACGGCTCGCAATCGCATCCACGCGCTTCGGCGCGCGCAGCATCGCGACCTCCAGATGCAATTGTTGGTTCAACTCGGCGGCCTGAACGCGCTGCGCGTCGAGCTGTTCGATTTTGTAGCGAATCTGAATGCATTCGAAATGCTGCCACGCATAAAACAACAGGCACCCCGCCATCCCCGCCCCCGCTGCGACTCGCCGCCAGAAATCGTGCAGCCGTGCTGCCGACAAAGGGCGCACCAGCCGCGAATTATCAATTCGTTTGTTTGTGTGGTACTCAGTGGTTTGGTATTCCATTACGACCAGCTCCCCGCCGCCTGAATTTCTTCAGGGGCGATTCTTTCTGCAACGCGCATTTTCGCGCTGCGCGCGCGAGGATTGTCGCGAACTTCCTCCGCGCTGGGCTGGACGACCTTTTTCGTCAGCACGCGAAAGCTTCCTTCCCGCGCCAGGCGCTGGAAGGCGTGCTTCACCAGACGATCTTCGATCGAGTGATAGCTGAGGACGATCATTCGTCCTCCGGAATTCAAAGTGGCAGGGGTCCGCGAAAGAAACTGCCCGAGTTCCTCCTCTTCTCGATTCACCGCAGTCCGCAGCGCCAGAAACGTTTTTGTCGCGGGATGCAGTTTCTGCCTTCCCCTTGCTTTTCGGCCCCCTGCCACAATCGTTGCCAGGTGCTGGGTACCGCGTATGGGACGCGCCCGCACGATCGCTCTGGCGATTCTTCGTGAATCCCTCTCTTCCGCGTTCTGGTAGAGGGTGTCGGCCAATTGTTTCTCCGGCCATTCATTCACAATCTCTCCCGCTGTCAGCGGGTTATCGGGATTCATGCGCATATCGAGCGGCCCGGCAAAGCGGAACGAAAATCCCCGCTCGGGGCTATCCAGCTCGAGGCTTGAAATCCCAAGATCGGCGATCACACCGTCCAGCGGCGGGAGTGCCAGCTCCTTCGCGACGTCGCCGATCTTTGAAAACTCTCGATGCACCAGAACCACCTTTTCCTCGAATCCTTCTACTTCCTTCAATCGTTCCCGCGCGATTGCCAGCGCTTGCGGGTCGCGATCCAGGCCCACCACCCGTCCCGTTGTCAGGCGCCGCGCTATTTCCAGCGTGTGCCCGCCCGTTCCAACGGTCGCGTCCACATAATTCCCTTCCGGGCGGATGCGAAGCCACTCCATCACTTCGACCGCCAGAACCGGCGTATGCAGAACGCTCAAAAGCTAGATGCCCAGTTCGTCGAGTACTTTTTCGTCTTCCGCCGTGATTGGATTACGCTTCATCTGGTCCAGGAATCGCGCGTGGTTCCAGACTTCCAGGTACGTCAACTGCCCCTGAACGTCCACCTCGCCCTTCATCTCTGCCGATTCCCGCAAAACAGGTGGAATCAGAATGCGCCCTTGCCCATCCACCTCGACCACTTGACCGTAATAATTGGTCCGTGCAAGAAACTTCTGCTTGGCCTGGTTGTGCGACGAGACCTTCGCGAGTTTTCTCTCGATCTCTTCCCACGCCTTCATGGGATAGATGTAAGCGCGATCGCCGCCCGAGCTGGTCACATAGAACTTCTTGCCGCTCTTGCGCAGGTCGGCCAGAAAGTCCGCGGGAATTTTTACCCGCCCCTTCTCGTCCACCGTCGCTAGATAGTTGCCCCGCAGCATGAATGTTCTTGAAAAGCCTCGCCGGCGTGTGCGCCTGAAAAATCACTCGCTCGTTTGCCTCGCCCACTTCCCTACACCGAACTACATTTCTTACCACTCTGCGCCACTTCTTCCCACTTTGTGTCCCGATTGTAGTTTGGTTCTCTTCCATGTCAAGAGGAATGTTTCTCAAAATGAAAATTATTTTTGCGCGCGCCGTTTCAAAATCACGCGCGCGCGATCCTTTTTGAAAGTGAAAACCACAATTAGTGGTGGAGCAGTTCGCGGGCAACTACGGCGGCTGGTAGTTCTGTGGCCAAAACAAGGCGATATTGTTTTGTAAGAGTAAACAGCGGCGGCGGAGTTTACGGCAGTGGCGGATTGCGTAGCGAGTTGACGTCGCGAAGCAACTGTTGCTCGTCTGGGCTGAGCCCTTGCATGAACCGCGGGTTTTTCAAGGCTTCTTCTTGCTGCGTCGTCGTCATTCCCTGCAGCACGTGCAACCGGCCCGTCAGCAAAGTGCGTCTCTCCGCCGGCATGGCTTCCCATTTCGGCAAAAGCGTGTTCTTCACGTATTGCCGCTGCTCCGGAGACATCTGTTCCCACCGCCGCTCTCGGTCGCGAATGGCATTGCGTTCGGTGGGCGAGAGGTTATTCCATTTTTCCAGGTTGCGCCGGATCTGTGCTTGCCGTTGGGGCGGCAGATTCTGGAACCGCCGGTTGTTGCGCATGAAACGTTCCTGCTCTTGCGGAGACATGTCCCGCAGGTTATCAACCCACTTCGAAGGCAAGCCGGCGAGTCCGCGCCCGTCTCCCTGTGGCTTCGCGGCCCCTGTATTTCCGCGCCCTCCATAATCCTTGTTGGCGTCGGAAGAATTCTGCTTTGGTGCGCTTGAGCTTGCACCGGGCTTCCCTTCCTGGATTGCAGCGGGATGCATTGGTCCCGGCGCAGAATGTCCTTGACTCGAAAAGGCAGGCTGCGCCGCGAACCCCGCCAGGAGCGGGGCCATTGCAAGCGCGAAAGTGAGCCTGCCGAATTTCATCTACGACCCTCCGCCGTCATCCGGGTTCGATTGATCCTGCTGAGGCGCGTCGGTATCCGGCGTAGCCGTGGGTAGCTCGGAAAGCGCGTCAAACTTCGTAAGCACATCGTAGTTCTCGAGCACTCCCAAATCCTTGATGGCCTCGAAATCCTGCGCCCTTGCCACCGCCGTGGAGTCCACCGCCGGGATCTTCGCCATCCACACGCTGAACGCCAGCAGCATCGCCATCGCCAAAGCCAGTCGCGGCTGCGGCATCAGCCAGCTGAACCAGCGCGGCCGCGGCTCGGCGGCCACGCGCGCGCGCAGGCGCGCATCGAAGCCAAACGACGGCTCGATCGCCGGCACTTCGTCCAGCACGGTCCACAGCGCGCGGAATTCCTCCGCACGCTTCCGGCAGGCCGCGCAGGCACCCATATGATTTTCCACCTGGCTGCGCTCGGCCGAATTCATCCGGCGATCCAGATAAGGGATTAATTGTTTTGAAACGTCTTCACACTTCATGAGGCCCTTCCTTCACCCGCCTGATGCGTCGCTGGCTGCCCTACAAGCGGCGCCAGTTGCACCCGCAGGTTTTCGTAAGCCCGGAAAAGCAGCGACTTCAATGCGCTTTCCGAGCAATCCAGAATCTTGGCGATTTCGCCGTAGTCCATCTCTTCATATTTATGCAATAAAACCGCTACGCGTTGCTTTTCCGGAAGCGCTGCGATCGTGCGGCGAATGTATTCAGACCGATCACGCTCTACCATATATTCGTCAATGCGCATCTCGCGCGCGGGCAATTCCGTGGGGGCTTGATCCTCATCTGCCGGCACGTCCAGCGAAACTTCCATTTTTTGATGCCGGTTGTCTCGGACCGAATTCAACGCCAGGTTCGTCGCGATCCGGAAGAGCCACGTGGTGAACTTCGCGCTCGGTGAATACTGCTTTCTTGCGCGGTAGACTCGAAGGAAAACTTCCTGCGCCAGGTCCTCCGCGGTGGCCCTGTCTCTCACCATGCGAAACAGGAAATTCACCAGCGGCGACCGATACTTCTGCAGCAGAAGCGCGAAGGACTCCTCGTCCCCGGCCTTCACGTCCAGCATCAGTTGGACGTCGGTCCTGGTCATGGCCTCCACATTCTATCTAACACAAGCCGTACCATAAAGTTGCGAGCGGGTGGATGTTCCCTAACTCGAATCCTGCCATCGCATAAGCCCAGGTTCCCGCCGCCCGGATAAGCAAGCGAATCTTGCGGAGCGGCCTTCCGCGCGCCAAGCCGCACATATTCACAAGTTACTGAATCTAATAGCGTTAATCACACAAACCGGCGACTAAAGGCGCGCCCAGTCTAAACGTGAAAAATCGTCTTGAGCCCTAGCAAAATAGCCACTCCTAGAAAAACTAACAGCGCCATCCGCACCCCCGGCTCGCGATTCACCTCGGGAATCAAATCCGAAGCCGCAACATATAATGTAACCCCCGCCGAAAGCGGCAGCGCGTCCGCCACGGCGCCGCGCAACACAAACATCAGCCCCATTCCCAACAGAGTCGTCCCGCCCAAAATTGCAGACGAAATGAACGCGGCGCTCCGGCTCTGCCCGCTCGCCAGCATCAGCGATGCCACGGTAAACCCCTCGGGAATTTTATGCAGGAAGATAGCCACGAAGATCACGCCGCCAAGCCACGTCGAAACCAACAACCCGGACGCGATCGCCACACCATCGAAAAATGTATGAATCATCAGCCCCAATAGCGCGGCATAGCTCGAATGCGCGTGCGAAAACTCCTCGTGGTGTGTTTCTTCTCCAAAATGAAAATGCGGCGCCACGGTGTGCTCGAAAAAATGGACCAGGAAATATCCGCCCAGCACGAAAACAAAAACCGCGTTTATATTCTTGAAGAAGTAGGAACCGGCTTCGCCGCGCAGCTTCACCGATTCCGGGATCATTTCCAAAAGGGCCGTCGCCAGCATGAATCCGGCGCCCAGCGCGATGAAGTATTTCAGATAGCGGCCAGACCACTGCCGCCTCACGATCAGCAGGCCGCCCAGCAGATTCGCCGCGGCAGCCGTCAAACCGAGCAGCAGCGCCAGCATTACATGCGACGCATCAAGTGGAGGCATGGGCAACTAACCGGAATGGCGGAACAATATCACGTCGCCGTCTTGCACAATATATTCTTTGCCCTCAAGCCGCACCTGTGCTTTTTCCCGGGCAGCCGCAAAACTCCCGGCCGCCAGCAAATCCTCCCACTTCACCACATCCGCCTTGATGAAATTCTTTTCGATGTCGCCGTGAATCGCCCCCGCGGCCTGTTGTGCGTTCATTCCGCGCTTGATCGTCCACGCGCGGCATTCCGGCTCTCCGCAAGTGAGAAACGAAATCAGTCCAAGCAGCCTATAACTCGCCTGGATCAACCGATCGCGTCCCGATTCCGCCAGCCCATACGCCTGCATCATTTCCGCGGCTTCCGCGTCGCTCAGGTCGGCCAATTCGGCTTCGATCTTGCCGCAAAACGGCACCACCGCCGTCTGCGCCTTTGTCGCCAGCTTCTCCAGATGATATTTCTCCACCACGCGATCGATTTCGCCCGCTTCATCGTCGCCCAGATTCAGCACATACAGCATGGGCTTGCGTGTAAGAAACATGAACCCGGTGATCATCTTCTTTTCCTCGGGTTTGAATTCCAGCTCACGCAGTGGCGTTTCGCTCTCCAGTGCCTTTCGGCAGCGAAGCAAGACTTGCAGTTCCGTCTCGAGTATCGTCTCTTTCTTTTTTTTCAAATCTTTTTCCACGCGCTCGATCCGCTTTGACGCCTGCTCCAGATCGTAGAGCATCAGCTCGATCTCCACGCTTTCGATGTCGCGCATGGCATCGAGCGACCCGCCCTCATGCGGCACCGAGGGGTTTTCGAACAGCCGGACAACGTGCGCGAGGGCGTCCGCCTCTCGCAACGGCACCAGCGACGCCGAATTTTTCTCGCGATCTTTCTGCAACCCGCCGATGTCCACATACTCGATCGTCGCGTATGTCACCTTCTTCGGCTTGAACACTTCGGCAAGCTTCGCCACACGCGCGTCCGGCACGCGCGCGATTCCCACGTGCGCCTGATTCGGCGCCGCATGCGCGTCCACGCGCGCCTTCGTCAGAATGCGGAACAAACTCGACTTCCCTACCTGCGGCAATCCAATAATTCCCGTTTGCATAGGCGAACGATACTAACATAGCCGCCCAATCCGAGCCCCGCGTGCCTCGATTCGATCTTTGTTGAAATTTTTTCCGGCGATGTGGCATCGCGGCGTCCGTGGTAATCTCTAGCCGTCTGCAAAAGTCCCCACGCCGGAGGAAGCCTTGACCGCCAAGCTTGAAAGAACTTCAAAATTTCCTAAATTTATAGTTTTCGCGTCAACCTTCATCATCTCCCTGCTGGCCCTCCCAATCCTCCCCTCGCTGAAGGCCCAGAACGCGGCATTTCATGACGCGCCCGCTACTGCCGCTGCCATGAAAAATCCCTTCGCCGGAAAACACGCCGCCGCCGTTGCCGGCGCTCAGCTTTACGCCAACAACTGCTCGAAGTGCCATGGCGACAAAGGCCAGGGGATCGGCAATATTCCGAATCTTGCGAGTGGCGCGGCGCAATCCGCCGCCGATGGCGAGCTATTCTGGTACATCACCAAGGGCGACGTGCCGCGCAGCATGCCTTCATGGTCCAAGCTTCCCGCGCAAGATCGGTGGCAGATTGTCGCTTACATAAAAATGATCCGGACGATTCCGGCCGCCAAGCCGAATGGCGCTGCCCCAACCGCGGCAGCGATGGCCGCTGCGCCCAATCCAAATGGCCCGTTCACCGACTATCGCTTCGAGAAGCCCGGCACGATTCATAAAATCACGGTGGGCGATCTTCCCGAACCTTATGCCACCAAGGGCGTCGCAAATGGTCCCCGCGTGGTTCCGCGTCCTAAAGATGCTTGGCCGCAAGCACCCGCCGGATTCAAAGTCACCGAGTACGTAACCGGCCTCGACAATCCCCGTTTCATCTTCACCGCTCCCAACGGCGACTTCTTCCTGGACGAAATGAACCCGGGAGACATCAAAGTCTTCCGCGGAATTTCCGCGGATGGCAAGCCCGAACAATCGGAAACTTTTGCTTCTGGTCTGGGCGGGGCTTACGGCATCGCCTTCTATCCCCCCGGGCCGAATCCGCAGTGGATTTACGTGGGCACCACGGCCGCCGTTTTCCGCTACCCCTATCAGAATGGCGACATGAAAGCGCGCGGCCCGCAGGAGCACATCGCGGACCTTCCCAGCGGCGGAGGCCACACGACTCGCGATCTCACCTTCTCGCCGGATGGCAAGACGCTCTTCGTCGCCGTCGGTTCCGCGTCAAACGTGGATGACTCCGACACGACCCCAGCGGAAAAAAATCGCGCCGATATTCTTGCGATGAATCCCGATGGCTCAAACGCGCACATCTACGCCTACGGCATCCGCAACGCGGGCGGCGGAATTGCAATCAATCCCGACACGGGCGAACTCTGGTGCTCCGTCAACGAGCGCGACATGCTCGGCGACAATCTCGTTCCCGATTACATCACGCACGTGCAGGAAGGCGGCTTCTACGGCTGGCCATGGTGGTACATGGGCGGCCATCAGGATCCGCGCCACGCAGGCAAGCGTCCCGAGCTGAAGGACAAAGTCATCACGCCCGATGTTGTCCTCCAGCCGCACAACGCATCTCTCGAAATCACGTTCTATGAAGGCAAACAGTTCCCCGCCGAGTATCGTGGCGATATTTTTGCCTCCGAACACGGCTCGTGGAACAAAGCCATTCGCGCCGGATACGAACTCATCCGTGTCCCGCTTCACCAGACTGGCCACGCCACCGGTGAATATGAAGATTTCATCACGGGGTTCGTCACAGCGGATGGCAACGTGTGGGGGCGTCCCGTGGGGGTCACCGTTGCACCGGATGGCTCACTGCTCATGACCGACGACGGCACAAACACAATCTGGCACATCGCCTACACCGGCAAATAAACGCCGCGCAAAATATAGACGAGGCGCCTGGAGTTCTGATCCCGGCGGCTCGCCGGTTTTTTCAGATCAGAGGGGGGGGCGAATTCTTTTTAGGCCGCGGTTTCAACCGCGGCAAAAGACGCGTCTTCCCTTCGCGGGCTTCAGCCCCCGAAGTGCGGTCTTGGATCTAATCAAGGAGGCAATCGCCATGAAGCGAACCTTAGTCGTATTTTTCGCCGCGATTTTGTTTTTGCTGGCAGCGCATCCGGCATCTGCGCAAGACTGGGCCCGCGCAAACCTCGCAAAATCTCCGCGCCACGGCGAATGGGTGACCGTTAAACATGGCGATCGCGCCGTCCAAACCTTCGTCGTCTATCCGGAGTCAAAGGACAAGCGTCCCGTCGTCCTTATCATTCACGAAATCTTCGGCCTCTCCGATTGGGCTCAGGAGCTTGCCGATGAGGTTGCCGCAGCCGGCTACATCGCCGTCGCTCCCGATTTGCTTTCCGGCATGGCTCCCAACGGCGGGCGCACTTCCGATTTCGCCGAGGGCAAAGTCATGGAAGCCGTCAGCAAACTCGATCCGGACCAGGTCACTGCAGACCTCAATGCTGCTGCGGATTACGCGCTGAAAATTCCCGCTGCCAACGGAAAACTCTTCGTCGCGGGCTTCTGCTGGGGCGGCAGCCAAACCTGGCGATTCGCCACCAACCGCCCGGACCTTTCCGCCGCATTCGTTTTCTACGGCGGGCCTCCGCCGCAGGATTCGATGGCGCGCATCAAGGCGCCTGTCTACGGCTTCTTTGCAGGAAACGACGCGCGCATCGGCGCCATGATCCCCGACGCGATCACGCAGATGAAAGCCGCGGGAAAAACTTTCGAGCCTGTCACTTACGACGGCGCAGGCCACGGCTTCATGCGCGCCGGAGAAGCCCCCGACGCCACCGAACCCAACGCCAAAGCCCGCGCCGACGCATGGGCTCGCTGGAAAGCGCTTCTTAAAAAATACGAATAGCTGATGAGCGGCCTCGAAGACACCACGCGACTGGTCCCGGAAGCGAAAGCGGCCGCGGCTCTTTCGCTTCCCTACGACCACGTTGCCGCGCACGAATTCCTTTCGCGCACGGATAAACATCTCGCCCGCATCATCGCGCAAGTGGGTGAATTCCAGTTCAAGCTCGACGAATGCGACAGCCCCTACGAATCCCTTCTCGAAGCCATCGCTTATCAGAGCATTTCAGGAAAGGCCGCCGCTACAATTTTTGCGCGCATCAAAGCGCTGGGCTCAAATGGAATTTGCCCCACCCCGAGGGAAATTCTCGCCACGCGGAAGCAGAAACTCCGCAAGGCCGGCCTCTCCAACGCCAAAGCCCTCGCGATGAAAGATCTCGCGCAGAAAACTCTCAATGGCATCGTCCCTTCTCTCGACGAAGCCCGCAAGATGTCAGACGAAGAGCTAGTCGAGCGGCTGGTTTCCGTGCGCGGCATCGGCGCGTGGACGGTCGAAATGTTTTTGATTTTCCGCCTCGGCCGCCCGGACGTTCTGCCGATCCATGATTACGGCGTGCAGAAAGGCTACGCGCTTACATACGGAAAGAAACATGTTCCCAAACCGCGCGAACTTGCTGAATTCGGCGAACGCTGGCGCCCGTATCGCAGCGTCGCCAGCTGGTACATGTGGCGCGCCGTGAACCTCGCCGATAAAACCGCCCGCAAAGCCGTAATGAAGGCCCCGGTCAAAAAAAAGAGGAAGCCATCAACGAAGAAACGCTCGTAGGGGCGCCGCACAACGAGGACCCGCCGAAGCAGGACCGTGCCCTCGCCTTTCGCTTCCTCTGTGGTTCAATTTTTCTCTTCAGAGTTTCGCACCGTCAGGAACATCGCCACCAATCCGATCAACAGCACCGCCCCCTCCATCTTCACCGAAACCCCATGCAAACGATCGAACTCGACCCGCAAAGGACTTCCCGTCGGCGTCGCTGCAACCGATCCCATCTGCACGCGAAGCGCCTCCATCCTAGGAATCACGACCCTCTGCGAAGCAAACGTTAGAAAAAACATCGCCAAAACCGCCAGCGCCGGAGGTTTGCTCAACGCCTTAAGCGACCCCGCAAATCCCAAAGCCGCCACAACATAAACAATCGCGGCAATCAACCCCATCAAATGCAGCCGCCCGAGCGCAAATCCCACCACCGCTCCCGCCTCGTCCCGGCTCGCCAATATCCCAAACACCCCCGGCGCCACCGCAAAGCTGAAAAAAATAATCGAACCCGCCCAACTGCCAAGCGCGATCACCTGTAAAAATCGCAAGAAATGCTTCATAACGCAGCTCTCCAATCGCGCCAGCCTATCACATCGTCGCCACTTGATTTTTTGCGCGTGCGCAATTCGCGGCTTTGAGTGAAAATACGCCTCCATGACCAAACACTATTGTTTCCCGATTTTTCTCCTCGCCCTCGCGACGCTCGCTCAAGCCGCGCCCGCTGCGGCTCAGCAAGACCAGCAGGTTCCTGAAGTAGTGATGCACGATCCGGTGGCAGACACGGCCCACCCCGCCAGAATGGAAGTGCCAGACATTCTGAGCCACGGCAAAAGGCTCTATGCCATCTTTTACATCGCCTCTGGCGAATTCCCGCATCCCACCGTCCTCTTGATGCACGGTTTCCCCGGCAACGAGCAGAATCTCGATCTCGCTCAGGCAATGCGCCGAGCCGGATGGAATGTGCTTTTTCCTCATTATCGCGGCTCGTGGGGCAGCGAGGGTTCGTTCTCCTTTTCCAACTCTATCGAAGACACGCAAGCGGCTCTTCAATTCCTGCGCGACCCCGCCAACGTCAAAAAATACGGTATTGACGTGAAGAGGATCGTCCTCATCGGCCACAGCATGGGCGGATTCATGGTCGCCTACGCCGGCTCGCATGATCTCGGTGTGCTCGCCGTGGGAATGATCTCCGCCTGGAATATCGGAAAAACATTGAAAAATCCCGTTGAGGGTCCTGCCCTTAAGGAATTTCAAGCCGATGCCTCTCGCCTGGCTGGCACCACCGCCGGACAGTTGATCACCGAAGGAAAGTGGAACGCCGCCAAATGGAATTTCGTGGATTACGCCCCTGCGTTGAAGGCCCGTCCCGTACTGATCATCGAGAGCGATGACGGCCTCCAGCCCGCCGATCATGAATTCGCCGAAGCCCTTCGCAACGCTGGAAATGCGTCGGTCAGCGAGCAGCACATCGCCGCAGATCACACCTATTCCGATCACCGAATCGCGCTGGAGGCCGCCGTCGTTTCGTGGCTTCAGCAAATGCAATCCGAGACAAAAATAAGGAATTAGCGTCGCGGCAAACCGGATCACTCTCGTTTATTCGAAGCATCTTCAGCCCCATCAACAAGGGGACGCCTGCGAGGAATACCTCTCCTGCGACTTCTTGGGCACACGCTACCAAATCAGCTCTTTAGGCAGTCAAATCAATAGTGGCAGAATGAAACTAGGCAGGAATGGTGGGCGACCAAGGACTTGAACCTTGGACCTCTCCCGTGTGAGGGGAACGCTCTAACCAACTGAGCTAGTCGCCCAACGAACCTACTTTTTGTAGCAGAAGGCTGGACGAATTGCAAACGACCACCATATCACCCGCCAGCGCTCGCCTTGCCGATCTTCAGCGTTCCATCGCGCGCGTCGTCAAGGGCAAGGAAGAAGTCATCCGCATGGCGCTTACCACGCTTCTTGCCCGCGGCCACCTGCTGATTGAAGACGTGCCGGGCGTCGGCAAGACCACCCTCGCCCAGGCTTTGGCCCGCTCGTTCCAATGCTCATTCCAGCGCATTCAATTCACTTCCGATATGCTGCCCAGCGACGTTATCGGCGTCAGCGTTTACAACCCCAGCGCGCAGGCATTCGAATTCAAGCCCGGCCCTATTTTCGCCAACATCATCGTTGCCGACGAAATCAACCGCACCACGCCGAAGACGCAATCCGCCCTGCTCGAAGCGATGAATGAATCGCAGATCACCGTGGACAACCACACGCATCCGCTGCCCAAGCCGTTTCTCGTGCTTGCCACGCAAAATCCCATCGAGCACCACGGCACCTATCCGTTACCCGAATCGCAGCTCGACCGTTTCCTTATGCGCATCCGCATGGGCTACCCCGAGCGCGCCGCGGAAAAGGAAATCATCCGCAACCATTCCGGCATGGGCTCCGCCGAACAAATCGTGCCGCAAATGGACGCATCCGACGTCATCGCCATGCAGGAATCCGTCTCACAGGTGAAGGTCGAAGACAGCCTGCTCGATTACGCCCTCGAAATTGTCGAGCGAACCCGCTCCACCGAACAGTTGAGCCTCGGCGTCAGTCCACGCGGCTCCGTGATGCTCCATCGCGGCGCGCAGGCCCGGGCCTTTCTCGAAGGCCGCGATTATTGCCTGCCCGACGACTTCAAGCGCCTGATCGTGCCCGTCTTCGCGCACCGCGTGGTCGTCAGCTCGCGTTACGTCTCCACACAAAAGAAATCCGAGCAGGCCGAAGCCATCCTCCGCGAAATTCTCGATACCACTCGCGTTCCGGTTTAATCATGCGCTTGGCAACACCATCGCTAACCCGCGCGGCGAACTCATGCCGGGGGTCTGCATGAGTTCGCTCAACGTTCCCGCCGCCAACGAGTCCTTCTTCTCCCGCGCCTGGCGCACGCGCGACCGCGCCGGCTGGCGCAATTTCTGGATCGCCATGCTCGCGCTCTCCGCTGCATTGATGCTCGCGCTTTTTTCCGCCGCGGTTGCCGAGACAGGACGCATCTACGTAGCCGCCACTTCCGCCATACTCGCGCTGGGCCTCGCCGCTTGGGTCGGCATCGCCATCGTGCCCGCTCTGGCGCGCCGCACCAGCCTAGGCTGGCTTGCCTATCAGGTGGACTATCGCCTGACGCGCGAAGGCATCATCTATCTCGTCGCCGTTTTCGTTCTGATTCTCGCGTCCGTGAACACGGGCAACAACCTGCTCTTCATGGTTCTCGCCTGCTCGATTGCTGGAATCCTTATTTCCGGAGTGCTTTCCCGCGCCGTACTTACTGACGTGGAATTGCATTTCGATTTGCCCGAGCACATTTTCGCCGAGCAGCCGGTTCTCGCTGAAGTCGAGCTGCGCAACGAAAAGCAGATGCTGCCCTCGTTTTCCCTGTGTGTTGTGGGAGAAACCAAGAAAGGCCCCGGCCAGATTCTTTCGCGGCCCGTCTTTTTCCCTTACATTCCTCGGGGTACCGCCGCGCGCCAGAAAGTGGAGCTGAATTTCCCGCGCCGCGGTGTGTACCGCCAGGACGCGTTCGGCATACGCACCCGCTTTCCCTTCGGATTCTTCGAAAAAACGCGCCATGTAAATTCCAACATCGAAATCGTCGTTTACCCGCACGTCGAACCTGCCGAGCAATTTTACGAAGTGCTTCCGCTCATCAGCGGCGAAATGGCCAGCTTCTTCCGCGGCCGCGGCCACGAACTCCACTCGCTCCGCAAATATCTCCCCACGGACAATGCCCGCTTCGTGGACTGGAAAGTTTCCGCGCGTCAGGGGCAACTCGTTGTCCGCGAATTCGCTCGCGAAGACGAGCGCCGCGTCATGCTCGTTCTCGATCCGTTTATCGGCCAGCCCCGCGCCGTCGCCGGCCGTGCACCCGAAAAAGATCCCGCCGCCCGCTTCGAACGCGCCGTCTCCATGGCCGCCAGCATTGCCTGGCATTTCAATGAAATCAATTCCGTGATGCAGTTCTGCACGAACCGTTTTTCCACTCCGATGGCGCCCGCAAATGAAATCATTTACAGCGCCCTGAAAGAACTCGCCATGATTCAGCCTGACACTTCCGCCGCCGGTGGCTCCTTCCTCGACGAGCTCGCCACCGACCGCGAGATCTTCAAAATCATTCTCACCTGCCGCGCCCAGGGCACCATCCCCACCTCCCTCTGGACTTCCTCGTATTTCCTTTTCATCGATTCTCTGTAATACCAAAGTTTGAACTTAGCGTCGCGGCCTCCAGCCCGGCGTCTCGCTTTTTTAGCGGAGAGAATGCCCCCCTCGCCATACGTGCCCATGCGAGAATGGCGCTCGCATGAAATCCAATTCTCCCCGCCGCTCAACGGCGAGCCTTCAATCGCATCTCCTCGCCTGGTTTCGCCGCCATCGCCGCGATCTCCCCTGGCGCCGCAGCCGCGATCCCTACCGCATCTGGATCGCCGAAATCATGCTGCAACAAACCCGCATCGCCGCTGTGATTCCCTACTACGACCGTTTTCTTCGACGCTTCCCCACCGTCGAATCGCTCGCGAGCGCCAGGCAGCAAAACGTCCTCAAACTTTGGTCCGGCCTCGGTTATTACACCCGCGCCCGCAATCTCCACCGCGCCGCGCAGCAAATCGTCGCCGAGCACAATCATCAATTCCCCAATAATCTCGAGGCTGCGCTAAGCCTCCCCGGCATCGGCCGCTACACCGCCGCCGCTGTCCTCAGCATCGCCTTCGACGCGCCTCTCTCCGTCCTCGATGGCAACGTCGCGCGCGTCCTCGCGCGCCTCGAAGCAATTCGCGGCGATCTGCGCGCGCCAGCCCGCTGGAAGCTTCTCGCGCATAAAGCGCAATCTCTGCTCGCCCACGATTCCCCTGGCGATTGGAACCAGGCACTCATGGAACTCGGCGAAACAATTTGCACTCCTCGCGCTCCCCGCTGTAGCGCGTGCCCCGTCTCGAAGTTCTGCCGCGCCCGCAAACTCGGCCTCACCAGCTTAATTCCCGCCCCGCGCAAAAAGCGCGCTCCCGTCCGCCAGAAAATCGCCGCCGCGATTCTTCGCGATTCCCAAGGCCGCACCCTGCTCACTAAAGATCCCGGCGCCCATGACGATGTCCTCTTCTCCCGCATGTGGCAATTCCCCGCCATCGAAGTCTCTCGCCATCCGCGCGGCGAACTCGAAGCTCATCTGCGAGCTAGTCTCGGCATCACCGCGCCCCTTACACTCGAACCCCTCCCCATAGCTCGCCACGGCGTAACCTTTCGCAACATCACCCTCATGCCCTTCCTTGTTCAGCTCGCGCATCTTCCCCATACTCCCCGCACCCGCATTCTCCTGCTCAGCCACCTCACCCGCCCCACTGGCGTAGCTATCTCCAGCGCCACGCGCAAAATCGCCGCTGCGTTTTCTGCCGCATCAACCTAGCCTGCCGGTTGTTACTTAATTGGCGAACCTCACCCCAGCGCCGCCCAAACCCCACCCGCCCCGGTGCTAACATAAACTGTCCGCCATGGCCTCTACCTCTCAAGCGATTCCCACGTCCCTTCCGGCCGTCCAGCGCTATTTCGAGGTCTCTCTCTTCCTCCTCGTCTCCGTGGGGCTCCTGGCCGTCGCATCTACAGGCAAACTGGACCTTTTCTCGACCATTCTCGTTCCCGCCGCGCTGGTCTATAAGGCGACGCGCATTTTCCGCGGCCGCGGCCCGGAAATTTCCACGCGGCTCGCCACCGGCATGGTCCTCGCCTATTTCCTTTTTTTCCCCGCGGACCTCTGGTTCGTCTCGCGCGATCTTGCCTCCGGCGCGCCCAACCCGTCTCTCTACGCAGCCCTGCTCGCCGCAATCCACCTGATGCTTTTCGCCACTCTGGTTCGCCTGTTTTCTGCGCGCTCGAATCGCGATTTCGCTTTCCTTGCGGGCCTGGGAGTCACCTCCATGCTTGCCTCCGCGATCCTCACCGTCGAGACAGGCTTCCTCATCGCGCTGGCAATTTTTCTTGCGCTGGCTGTCTCCACATTCGTCGCCATGGAAATTCGCCGCAGCTCAGCCGGCGCCGTGACCCCTGCTTTCGAAGCTGGCTCGCCCGTGGCGCATCAACTCAACCGCGCCCTCGGCTTTACCTCGATCTTCGTTGCCTCCAGCGCTCTTCTGATCGGCGCTGTTATATTTTTCCTCATCCCGCGCTTCACGATGGGTTATCTCAGCGCGCTGAATCTGCAGCCCGGCCTGATGACCGGGTTCAGCGACAACGTCACCCTGGGCGAAATCGGCGAAATCAAGAAAAACACTGCCGTCGTCATGCGCATCCGCGTTGATGGAGATCCAGCCCGCGCCTCTGACGTTCACTGGCGCGGCATCGTCTTCACCAGTTTCGACGGCCACCGCTGGTTCACGCCCGAGCATCAGCAGACCGTGCTCACGCCCGATTCCAGCGATGTCTACGAGCTCGGGCCGCCGGTCTTTACTTCCGACGAAGGCAATCGTCTCGATTACACAATCCTCATGGAGCCGATTGCCACGGACGCGATTTTCTTCGCGCCTCGCATTCGCACCTTATCCGGGCGCTTCCTCAACGAGTCCGAGCATGCCCTTGCGCAGCAGCACCGCGGTTATCTGTTCATTGACAGCACCGGCTCGATTTTCAATCCCTCGCATAATCTGACGAAGGTCCGTTACGATGGCACTTCTCTTCTCCCGAATTTCCCCCTCAAGGATTTGCGAAAGGCCGGCAATGCCTATCCCCGGCCCGTTACGGACGTTTATCTCCAATTGCCCGCGATCGATCCGCGCATCAAAAAACTCGCAGAAGACATCACTTCCAGCTCAAAGAACGAATACGACAAGGCCGCCAATATCGAGCGCTTCCTGAAAACCCGCTACACCTACACGCTCGACCTGACCGGCGCGCCGCAAACCGATCCGCTCGCCAACTTTCTTTTCGTCCGCCGTGCCGGCCATTGCGAATATTTCGCCGCCGCCATGACGGTCATGCTTCGCTCCATCGGCATTCCGGCGCGTTACGTCGGCGGATTCCTCCCCGGAGAATTCAACGACGTCGGCGGCGACTACATCGTCCGCGAGAGCGACGCACACACTTGGGTCGAAGTTTATTTCCCCGGTTACGGCTGGATCACTTTCGATCCCACGCCGCCAGGAAATAACCCTAACAACGGCTTCTTTTCGCGCCTCGGGCTCTATTGGGATTGGTTTCAGTTCGCCTGGAGCGAGTGGTTCGTCAATTACGATTTCACTCACCAGATTTCACTCGCGGAAAATCTGCAGAAATCATCCCGCGATTGGGGCGAACGTTTCCGCGCCTACTATCACGAGAAGCAGCATCAGGCGATGCGCATGCTTCTCCGCCTCGACACAAAAATCGAGGCCTCCCCCTATTTCCTGCCCTCCGTTCTCCTTCTTCTGCTGGCCTTGCTCGCTTACATGCGCGGCCGCCGGCTTCTCTCCTTGATCGTCACGCGCTGGAGCCTTCGCGCTGGCGCCGGTGGACACGCCACCGCCTCGCTTGCTGCACTCGAATATCGCGAACTGCTCCGCCTGCTCGAAAAGCACGGGTGGACGAAATCTCACTCGCAGACCGCCCACGAATTTGCCTCCGCCATTCCTGCGCCCCACTTGTCCGCTCCCGTTGCCCAGTTCACTCACCTCTACCAGTCCGCCCGCTTCGGTAGCCATCCCGTCCGTCTCGAGGAAATGTCCTCCCTCCTTCGCTCGATCCGCGATTCCCTTCGGTCTCGCAAGCCTTCGCAACAATGAAGTGGAGACTGTGGGTCATCATCACGCTCGTCCTCGGCTGCGCGGCAATCACTTTCTTTCTGCCGCGCATTCCTCAGCCTGAGGCCTACCACAACTTCGCCGATCAGCGCACGCTCCTCGGTATTCCGCACTTCTTCGATGTCGTCTCCAACATCTTTTTCCTTATCGTCGGCGTCCTCGGCGTCCGCTTCATCATCCGCGATCGCTCGCGGACCGAATCCGCTTTCCTCAAACCGCTAGAACGCTGGCCCTACTTGATTTTTTTCCTTTGCGTAACACTCACCGCCTTCGGCTCCGCCTACTATCACCTTCAGCCCAACGATTCCCGCCTCGTCTGGGACCGCATTCCAATTATCCTTTCCTGCATGGCGCTCCTGGCCGCCGTTCTCGGCGAACGCATCTGCATTCGCACCGCGTCGTGGCTTCTCGCGCCTCTCATGCTTCTGGGCACTTGGAGCGTTCTGTACTGGCGAGCATCGCAAGCTGCCGGTCGCGGCGACCTGCGCCCTTATGGCCTTGCGCAATACGGCTCGTTCCTGATTCTTGTTTTTCTCCTCGCGCTTTTCCCCGCGCGTTATACCCGCGGCTCCGATTTCGTCGTCGCCCTCGCCATCTATGCCGCTGCAAAGCTCTTTGAAGCCGCCGACCGCCCCATTTATTCCCCATGCGAAATCGTAAGCGGCCACACACTCAAGCACATTGCCGCCGCCTTATCCGCCTATTGGCTCCTCCGCATGCTCATCCTCCGCAAACCCCTTAATTCAGAGCC
>Ga0308309_10000795_pt1 | contig 19049 bp, 17 predicted proteins | sample HubBroMetageWFT5_FD_192491 | JGI IMG/M metagenome (GOLD analysis project Ga0308309, IMG submission 192491) | Warmed and freeze-thawed soil microbial communities from the Hubbard Brook experimental Forest, New Hampshire - Hubbard Brook CCASE Soil... | ecosystem: Environmental > Terrestrial >...
GTGGATCTGAGCACCAAAAAGACAGTTTCCACCGTACGGAATTTCGCGCCTGAGGTGTGGCTTCCCGACGATCGTCTGGTCGGGTGGGATAACGACTATCCGGAACGTGGCGCGACGTGGTTGCTCTCACCTGCGTTCACCAGCCGCACGAACGTTTCACCCGCCCCGGCAGTCGGCGCTCTCGGGGTGCTCCCTGCCCACATCCCACTGGCGTAGCGGGGTCGCCGAGTCAACCCAAAGCGGGCGGCGGACCTCAGCCGGATCCGCCGCCCGCGACACAGAGTCGGTCAGAGTCCAGGAATGTAGCCGAGGGTGGTACGAGCTTCTCCGAAGTAGCTACGCGCTACCTGATGTGATGCCTGCTGCGCAGCGAACTCCGACGCTGCGCGAGGCGCTGCTGTCGCGGTTCCGCCCGCCACGAGCGCTGCCGCCATGACGGAGACGAAGCCGGCAACAATACGCCGCGTCGTCCGGTTCCAACCCGTGTAGATTGCGTCCACTTCAGGACCTCCACGAGGGCCCGGCCATCTCAGGTCAGTCGGCCCACAACCGTATGGCGGAAGGAGTCCACTAGCGGTGCGAGGCAGCGCCACGCACCTCTGCGCGTCGCCGCGTCAGCGAGCGACCCGATCCCCCTACTCGCTAGGCAGCGACTGGCATTGCCAAGGGTTTCCTCGCGCCGAAGTGGGTGAAGGCCGGTATGACCGGCGGCAAGCAAAGGAGGCAGTCAGATGAACCCGATCACCTACGAACTCGCGAAGGAACGCATGGCGGATCGACTTCGGGAGGCGGAACGGCACCAACTGGTTCAGCAGGCCAAGGCGGCCGCGCGGTCACAGCGCGCGGCGACCGGCACAGGCATCGGTGCCCGCGAACGGCAAACCTGGTGGGCTCGCCTACGCGGCAACGCGACCAACGTTCCAAACACCTCGATGACTCGCCCGGCGCGCTGACAAGCCTGCGTGGACACCGTTATCATCGGGAGCCGGAGGAAGCGATATGCCTAACGGCTCCCGTGATGCGGTCAAGAGCCCACCGCCATCCTTGCGTTGTCCGCACCGCCACTACCAGGCGGAGGACAAGCCAACCAGCATCAACCCCGATCCGACTTGCCGCGGAAGGTGCATATTCGTCGCAGGACATCCGCACCCGGCGCCGACGACACAACTGACGGCAGCGCTAGCCGGCGCCACGCAACTCTTGACCGACGAGAGCACGGTATACGGGAGCGTGTGGGAGTACGCAGGCGGATGCTGCAAATGCGGGATCTGCCACAGGTGGGTCAAGGACTGGGGTTTGACGCCTCCCCCTCCGCCACCGCCGCCCCACTGAGTTTCCACAGCGTAGGCTCCTGCGGGTCATAGACGCAGAAGGTGCCGGTTCGCACCGACCGCCGGAGGTGATGTCCAAATGCCGGGTGGGCCGCCTCGGCGTGTGTGATCGCGTCGCGGATCCTCCAGGTTACGGCCTTGCGGGCGCGCTCGGCCGGATCAATCGCGCGTCGTGTGCGCCCGTGCAGCCCGATGGACGAGCGCAACTCAGCGAGCAGAAACTCGCGCTCGTCGCGGGCTCGCTCCGCTCGCACGGGGTCGTTCGCCGCCGCAGCTTCGGCTACCTCGTCTTCAAGCTCGACTAACCGCAACCGGTACTGCTCGCGTGCCTCAGCGTCGAGCACGTCGCCTGCGTCGCCCTCGATGCCGAAGCCCTGATCCGGGAGTCCGCTGAGGCTTCCGATGACCGGAGTTCGGGTTCCGCTGAGATCCACTGCGGCAATCTCGGTTCCTTGCATGGCCATCAGCCGCGCGATGTCGCGAAGTCCCTTGCTGTCCTTCAAGCGGGACATCGTCCCTGCGTAGCGCACCGACCAGTAGTCACCTTCGAGCACGAGCTCGTTTTGCGTCTCCGCCCGAACCCGCTCGGAGACGCGCGCTGCGGGCGCCCCCTCCGCACGCAGGGTGCCCACGCGCTGGAGCAGCCGCACCGCGCCTGCTTGAGCTTGCCCGCGATCCACCAGCTGCCGGATATCGAGCCACGCTTGCGCCTCGCCGGACAGCTCCGCACTGGCAAGAATGTCATCGATGCCGGCCGATGAGGCCAATCTCGCCGCGTCATCGACAGCCGCGGCAACACCCGCACGGACCGGAACATCGAGGAGGACTCCCTTGCAACGAAGTCCGAGTGCGAACCGCAGTGCCCGCGTCCAGGTGTCGTCCGCGCCAGCGGCACCGAACGTGACGGTCAGCCCACCATCTGCAACGACGATCGCACCGTGCTGGCGCTTCGCCTCGCGCTCCCCCCACTCTCGCCAGCTTTCGTCGCGCGCAGCGCTCTCGACTGACGCCACAACAGCGACGGTTGCATCGGGCCGTATCGCGACCCCGCGTACGACTGGCGCGCTGCGCACCGGCTGGGGAGTTGGGTGCAGGGTCCCAGGAAGGCCGAGCTCAACGTGGGTTTCGCCGGCGATTCTCACGATCAGGGCAATGCCTGCGCTTTGGGCAAGGGCCGACGTGGTCGAGAGCTCCGACGCCGCAGCATCCAACTGGCCCGCGGCTGCGCGAGCGCGTGCAAGCAGGAGGCGGGTCCACAACTCCTCCCACCTGGACTTGGCACGCACGAAGGCCACGCACGAAAGCTCGAGCAAGCGGATCGCATCGTCCGCCATGCCCGACCGGAGTGCGATCGCGCCCTCTGAGCGCTGACGGTAAGGCTCTCGTGCGGGCCCGGTGAAGTGGTCGGCGCGCGAGAGCAGTTGCTTGGCGTCGTCCACTCGCATGGCGGCGAGATATGCGCGCACCATTGAGTCTGACAACACTGCCCCGACATCGGTGCCGCTGAGGATCGCGAGTCCGGCGAGCGCGTTCCGAGCCGCGGCGTCGGCGTCGCCATCCACGATGTCGGCGATCACGAGGAGCGGGAGCAACAACTCCAACAGTGCTGGGCTTGCCGACTCGACTTGAGGGAGCAGCGAACGTGCGGCAACGAGCTCGTCGGCGGCGAGATGTGCCGCTGCTCTCAGTAGCATCGCGCCCTCAGCAACGGTCTCCTGACCGGCACGACGAGCGAGTTTCTGCGCGCCGTCAAGCAGTGCAACGCATCTCGTCAGATGACCCTGCTCAAACGCGACGGTTGCTTCAATGCACTCAGCCACCGCTTCATCGGCCAGAGACATCCCGGGTACCCTTCGAAGTCGGCCGAGTAGCGCGGGTACTTCGGCGTGACGTAAAGCGCGGATGAGAACATCCATCTCGAGGCGAAGCGCTGCGGCTGTGATCCAGTGCAATTGCCGTGCTTCAGCCTCGTCGCAACTTCGCTGCAGCACAGCAAGACCCGCGTCGGTGGCACCTTGATCGGCTGTCGCCGCACCGAGATATGCACCGGCCCAGATGCGCGCTGCGTCGGCACCAGCCGACTCGGCCGCGGCGATGGCGGCGAGTGCCATGGCGATGGTCTCGGCGTCGTCACTGCGGCTCCATCGAAGGCGTGACAGCCGCAGATACACGGTGGCGAGATCCTCGCCGGGACCGAGTGGGGCGAGGATCGCCAAGGCGGCCTGGTACTCGGCTTCCTCCTCGACATCGCGACCCTGGTCGTGAAGGCACCCGCCGAGCAGGTATCTACATCGGGCAACCAAGGCGACGTCATCACTCCCGGCAAGGGCGGCGATCGCCTCGCGGAGGCTACGTTCAGCGGCAGACGGCTGACTGCTGCGCCACAACGACTCGCCGAGCCGGCACAGCACCTGCGCGCGGAGTGCCCGGTCAACGATGTGCGGGAGCACGCGGGTGTACACCTCGACAGCGGTGAGTGCGGCGAAATTGGTCATGGCTTCCTGTGCAGCCACAAGCAGAACCGGCACGGCGTCGTCGACCCGCCCTCCTCGCAGGAGGTGGTTTCCCACCTCCACGGCTGACGCGTGCGTGCTGCGCAGGACGTCGGCAACGCGCAGGTGCAGTTCGTCGCGATGTGGCGACAGAATCTGCTCGTAGACGGCCTCCTGGATCAGCGCATGGCGGAAGCGGAAGTGGCCGCGTACCTCCGTGTCAGGCTCGAGCATCTGGCTTTTTACCAATTCGTCGAGCGCGGCGCGAACGGCGGAGCTGCGGAGGTCGGTGACTGCGGCGAGCACGCTGTAGCTGAACGATCGTCCCAGCACTGAGGCTGCATCCAGGATCGAGGCGCTCTTCGGGTCGAGTCGGTCCAGGCGCAAGAGGACGACCTCCGCCACTTCCCGGGGAATCCTCAGTTGCGCGAGCGGCTTTCGATCCCAGCCGTTTTCGGAGCGGAAGACGTCGCCACGATCGATCGCGTCGCGAAGCATTTCCTCGAGCGCGAGCGGGCTCCCCTCGGTGCGTTCGTAAATGTAGTCGCGAAACTCATCGGATACCTCGTCATCGAGGATCGCCTCTGACATTGCACGCACGTCGGCGCGCTTGAGCGGCGCCAGCTCGACAAATTCAGCGAGGCCGCCTCGACGCCACCCATGCACAGTCGAGCGGAGGGGATGACGGCGATGCAGCTCATCGCTTCGATACGTCGCGATCACGAGAAATGGGAGGCTCGGCGCGCGGCGAGCCAGGTAGTCGACGAGGTCACGCGTCGAGGGATCGGACCATTGCAGGTCTTCGATCGTGAGCAGCAACGGTCCACCTTCACTGAGCGCGGACAGGAGCATCACGACGGACTCGAAGAGGCGCAGCGAGCTCTCGCCTCCAGAGTTGAGTGCCATCGGCGGCTGATCGCTCACCATCTGTGGAAAGAGGTGAACCAGGTCGGTGGCTGCCGTTCCCACCGAGTCGCGCACCCGCGCGAGATCGGTGCGAGCGAGCCGATTGCCAGCGGCCTCCAGCAATGGCAGATAGGGGATTGCGACATCCGTGGGGGCGCATCCGCCGCGGAGCGAGGTAAAGCCGAGCTTGGCGGCAAGACCTTGGGCCTCCGTGGTGAGCCTCGTCTTTCCCATCCCGGCGTCCCCGGAGATGACGACGAAACCACCGTCGGCGCGCGCAGCGTCGATCAGTGCGTCCTCCACCGTGGCCAGCTCGAACTGCCGGCCCACCAGTACCGGACAGAGGGTGCGCTCCGTCACTGTCGTCGCACCGGACGTCACCTCCTGATAGATCGACAGACCGAGGGTACTCAAACCCTGATCCCACGTCCACGTGACGCGACGATCCTCGAGCTCAACAGGTTATGCCCGTCCGGGCGTGGTCGCTGGTCGCTGCCGGGGGTTCAGACTTCCGGCCGGGATTCTTGCATCACGCGGGCCACGACACACGAAAAGCAGTTGCCGTTGTCAGGTCTCCAACGAAAACCCTGATGAGGACGGAGAGGAGCCTCAGTATCCTTGTATCGGGTCGGTCGACTGACGGTGCCAACCGTTGTACGATCGAGCAAGATCCCGATAGGAGTATGGCCTGCCGAAGACATGCGCTAGATAGTCGCGGTTCTGGACGGGGCTTGAGTGCTCCGCAAAGAGACGATGGTGGTATATCGAAATCCCATACGAGTACAAGTACGCTCGCGACAGTGGATCTTGTGTGGCGGTCTCGAGGCGCTTGCGCCGTTGCTCATGGGTCCGATAGGTCAGCATGTGGTCGTCGAGAAACTCAAGGATCTCGTCAGCAGATCGACTTCGACCCGCCATGATGAACGCGTCGTTCCAATACAACTCCGACATGCAGTGGAGACGTACGGCGAGTTCGCCTGCCTCACTCAGGAGTGCGCGAGGGAAGAACCACGACAAGGTCTCGGCCACCCCCTCCTGAACGTAGTTCTCGGGTCCATGCAGCGTGGTTAATCCACACACGGGTGGCATCGCGCCCATCTTCAGCCCTTCCTTCCAGGCGGCTGCCTGCAGGACGTGCCCGCCAACTTCGTGAAGGACGGTGCACTCCGGGTCGCCGCGGATCCAAGGAACACGCGCTTCGTTGATGTTGAACTTGAGGGACATCGTGCCCTCATCCGCGGTTCTCACCTCAGCCATCCACGACTTGTCCACGTCAACAAGTTGCAGTTCATAGCTCGGCGTTAACTCCAGGCCCAGCCATTCGAGGATGGCTGGAACCTGAATCTGTTGAGCTAGCTCGAATTCCGCCACTATTTCGGCCGCGTTGAGGCGGTTCTCCTGGAGGAAAGCCTCGACGTCGTCAGGAGTAAATCCATACCCGGTTAGCCGAAGGCGGGCCCCACAGTCCGCCCGCGCGGCCGCGAGAACGCCCTCCGGAATCATCTCCGGCAGTACGCCGATGGTCTCAGAGATGTACTGAGGAAACGGAACATCCTCTCCGCTCAACGCGCGGAGGTACATGACGCTTGATTCGAGCTTGTGCAGAACGAAGGGATCCCGGGCGTTCAGCGTTTTGTAGCGACCGATGAGCTCCTCCAACCGGGCTGCAGCATCCTCTCTTGTATTGAACGTGCCGGGAAAATCTGCCGAGCGCTGCACTAGGTCGCAATCGATGATCTCGACGTCATTGGTCTTTTCGAAGCGGTTCCATTGGTAATAGAATTCGACTAGCTCGTCGTCGATCGTCTGGCCCACTGGTACCAGAATGATATGGACTTTTTGGACGCCGAGGGTGATTGGCTCGTTCGATGTCGAACTACCGTCCACTCGGGCTCTGCCTTGCTGCGATGAACATGACGCGATGTTCAAGCGCGCTCATCGCCGATGAGGTCGACTCTCTAGTAGCCGCCGGCGTGCCGGGCGATGTCGCCGTCCGAGCTGCGCTGCGGATCGCCCGCTTCTGGCTAGGCTTTGAGCTCATAAGGCGATGCGGCGCGTCGCCGACGCGCGCCTATTAGCTGATCCGGAGTCAAGAGGAGTGATAGCATCCACCGGAAGGGGTGGAAGGCAGGGGTGGACAAGGCGATGAAGCCATGGGCAGGAGAGGGCTTTGAAGGCGACGAGCCAATTGTCTTTCTGGTCGGGAAAGCGCATCGCCTGAAGGGTCGACCGAGCCGCAGCATGCGGCCGCTGTGGGAAGCGTCGAGCGGATGACGCCGCGTGGACGATGGACCAAGTTGGAGGCTGCCCCAACTCTGGGAATCGCCGGCTGGCGGACAGCAGCGAGAATTCTCGACTGCTCGGGTTAGGCCATTTGATCTTCCCGCATACAAACGAACCTGGCTACAGCTGGCGCTTTTCTAGATCCATCTCTTGCGGGACGCTCCCGCTGCTGATGCGCTTCGCGTCCGGCACCGACACCACGCCCAACGGGGTCCACGCTCGCGAGTTCTGGGAAGAGGTGTACATCGTCGAGGGGGTCGTCGGGTCAGGCCGCCCTTCGGAGTTCGGCGAGCCCGTGGGGCAAGGGCTGGAGGCAAAGCGGAGAACGCTGGCTCAGCCGATCAGGCAGCTCGAATCCAGCTCGATCGGCCGACGCCCGTTTGGTGGCAGTGGCCGTAAAATTACTACGTGATACGATATAAAGGATGCCGATACAACGGCCGCGTTCCAGCGACCTCGCGGACCTCGGCCGCTTCTCCGAGCCAGCGCTGCTCGTGCTTGCCAGCCTGGCCGAGGGTCCCAAACACGGTTACGCGATCATGCAGGACATCCTGGAGTTCCACGGCGCCCGGATGGAGCCGGGCACCCTGTACGGGGTGCTCGCGCGACTGGAGCCACGAGGCTGGATATCTCCCCTCCCGATCGAGGGTCGACGGCGGCCCTACCGGCTCACGACAGCCGGTGCGGCGGTGCTCCAAGCCCACCTGACCGTCATGCAGCGCGTGGTCTCGACCGGGCGACACAGACTGGAGCCTCACGGTTCGAGAGGCGCCCCGTGAGACTGCTCCGCCTGTATCCCGGCGCATGGCGCGCACGCTATGGGGAGGAGATGCTCGCCCTGCTGGAGCAGCACCACCTCTCTGTGCGGACCCGCATCAACCTGCTGCGCGGAGCTCTCGACGCGCAGCTCCATATGAGGAGTCCCATCATGAGCGGGAACCGCCGTCCGACAGTGCGCTGGATCCTCCTCGTGGCTCTGCTCCCCAGCACGTTCGTGGTGGTCCATTGGGCGTGCCAGCTCTATCCCTTCCCGGGAGACAGCACCTTGTGGAACGCTCTGGTGATCCTGGGAATGATGGTGGCGGCTCTCGCGGCCACCTGGGCGGGCACGAGTACGCAAGGGATGGGCGGAAGCCTGCGTGACAGCGCGGTCGCGGGAGGGCTCGTAGGGATGGCGGCGCTGCTCATCGCCTGGATTGTCTCGTGGGGCCTGACCATCGCCGGCTTGGCGGCGGTCTTCGCATGGGCGGCCGACCTCCGCGGAGGACGCGGCTATATCGCCTTCTCCTTCGGACCGTATCTCGCTCAGGTTTGGAAGGAGGTACTACTCGGCGCCGCGGAGTTCGCCATCGTCGGCTGCATCGCCGGCGCGGCCCTGGGCCTAGCGGGAGGATGGCTCAACCAGGGTGGCGGGGGCGGGTGGCTAGGCAGGATCGTCGGCCGTCCGGGCGCGCAGCTCTCGACCTGGTCCGACCCGCAGAGGTAGCTTCGCCGCGAGAACAGCCCGACGACTCAAAGGCGTCGACGACAAACGGGAGCTTGTCGGTGGCCTAGTACCGAGTGCGGCGCGTGGATCAGTCGCTGGTCAGTGGCGTAGCGATGAGGGGTGTATGTCCTTCCAGGTGCGCTACCTGATCGCAATTCCGCCGGGCTGAACGATCATGAGGAAGATGATCACGGGCATCGAGCCGCCGGCAAGAGTGCCGTCCTGAGGCGCTGGGGAATATCGTAGCGACAACAGCAGTGCCAGCCTGGCCGAATGCGAGGCGTAGCGGAGATCCTGATGAGCCAGACTGCGCAGCGATATACGACCGCCGCGTCGGAGCAGACGCTCCAGAACGTCGCCAAAGCGCTTGGCGAGCGCAACATGACGCCCGTCGTGGTTGACACGCCGGCGGACGCCCGCCGCGCCGTTCTGGAAATGATTCCGGACGGCGCCGAGGTCCACTCCGGCAAGTCCAAGACGCTCGAGGACGCCGGCATCTTCAGCGAGTTTCAGGACTCGGGCCGCTACGACTTCGTGCGCACCCGGATGTTCGCCATGGATCGGGCCACGCAGGGCCGCGAGATTCGCAAACTCATCTCGGCTCCGGACTATATGGTGAACAGCGCACAGGCGATCACCGAGGGCGGCGTGATCGCGGTCGCGTCGGCGAGTGCCAGCCAGATCGGCCCGCTCGCTTCCGGCGCCGGACGGGTGATCTACGTGGTCGGCAGTCAGAAGATCGTGCCCGACATTGCCGCCGCCTACGCGCGAATCGTCGATCACGTGCTCCCCTACGAGGACGCCAGAGTCATGGAAGCGATGGGGGTTCATACGATCCTTGCCCGTGTTCTCCTCGTCGAGCGCGAATGGCAGGCGGATCGGACAACGGTCGTGCTGGTTCGCGAGCCGGTCGGCGTGTAGGTGCCGGCGATGTCGTCCATTCCCTTGTTGCAAGACGGTGCCGCAGTCGGCGTATGGGACCTCGACCCGGCGACCTCCGTGCTCGAGTTCCGCGTCAAGCAGTTCTGGGGCGCGATAACGGTACGCGGCCGGTTTCGCGCCGTCACGGGGCGCCTCGAGGTCGCCGCCTCAGGGGCAGTGTCCGGGCGTATCGAAGCGCAATCGGCATCGCTCGATAGTGGAAATGCGAGGCGCGATAAGCACCTTCGATCCGCAGACTTCTTCGACGTTGACAACCATCCGACCGTGGTGTTTTCGGTTGCTGACGTTCGCTCAGTCGCCGATGAAGTGGTTCGCGTGACGGGCGATCTGACAGCAGCGGGGCGGACACAATCGATCACGTTCGACGCACGCCTCAGGGACGCGACTCAGGAAAACTTCACCGTTGACGGTGAAGTCACTGTCGATCGCCGCGCCGGGTTCGGGATGAACTGGAGCCCGCTCGGAATGGCGTCGTCGACTGCCGTGCTCGTGGTGCATGCTCGATTTGCCAAGTCGGCACAGACCGCGGCGTAACTGGCCAAAGCGCCGAGCATCGTGGATGCGGTTGAGCAGTTGCTCACGCACTTGATATCCGCTCATTCGGCCATCTACCCTGCTCTCCGCACGATGGAGAGAAAGCCCGACTCTGGCCGCCGTTAGATGCCGCTCGTCCCCCTGCAGCGAATCCTGGGCAAGGCGAAGTCTGACGGTTACGCCGTCGGGTACTTCGAGGCGTGGGATGCGTGCTCGCTCGAGGCGATGCTCACCGCCGCGGAGGAGGAGGCCGCCCCCGTGATCCTCGGTTTCGGCGCCATGATGGTGGACGGGCCGTGGCTTGACGGCGGCGGCATCGAGCTCCTCGGGGCAATCGGATGCAGCTACGCGGCAAGAAGCTCCGTCGACGTCGCTCTGCTGTTCAACGAGGCACACACCCTCGAACAGGCCAAGCGTGGCATCGATGCCGGCTTCAACGCGGTGATGATCGACACGCATTCCTGGCAAACAGAAGACGCCATCGTCGCGGTAAGGGAGCTCTGCCGCGCGGCGCACCAGTCGGGGGTGGCGGTCGAGGGCGAGCTCGGCAGTCCCGCGGAAGCAACCACCTCAGGGGTCGATCACAGTCACGAGAACCTCACCGATCCAGAGGAAGCCGCGCGCTTCGTGGAGGCGACCGGGATTGACTGCCTGGCAGTTTCAGTCGGGAATGTCCACATCATGATGGGGGCGGAGTCAACGATCGACATGGGACTCCTGCGATCGATCCGCGAGCGCGTCGACGTACCGCTCGTCATCCATGGCGGAACAAGTTTCCCCGCAGCCGCAGTGGCGCCGGCGGTCGCGCTCGGGGTCGCGAAGTTCAACGTCGGCACGGTCCTCAAGCACGCGTTCTGGGGCGGCCTGGAATCGATAGTCCGCTCCGCCGGTACGCCTCCCGACGTACACAAGCTCCTCGGATCCCACAAGGACGCGGATGTGATGCACGTGGCGCAGGCGCGGATGACCGCCAAGGTCCGCTCGCTGATCAAGCAGTACGGCGGGAGCGGGCGCTCGGTGGTCGCTTAGACGGCGGGCGCCGAATGAACTCCAGCACCAGGAGAACTGACTTGGGCCCCACCCACATCGCCGACGAGGTCGACGCTGAACACGAGCTCGACCTCTACCGCCGCATGCAGTTGATCCGCCGTTTCGAGGAGCGCGTGTACCTCGTCTATCTGCAGGGTGAGCTCCCGGGGACGCTGCACCAGAGCCAGGGCCAGGAGGCGGTCGCGGTGGGCGTCTGCGACGTCCTGCGACCGACGGACTGGATCACCTCCACGCATCGACCACACGGCCATGCACTGGCCAAAGGAGTCGACGTGAGGGCTGCCATGGCCGAGCTCTACGGCAAGGCGACCGGCTGCTGCGGCGGCAAGGGCGGCTCGATGCATCTTGGCGACCCGTCGGTTGGCATGCTCCCGGCGATCGCGATCGTCGGGGGAGGCAACACGGTGGTCACCGGCCTCGGGCTGGCATTCAAGCTGATGCGGACGGATCAGGTTGCAGTGTGCTTCTTCGGCGAGGGCGCGAGCAACGAGGGTGCCTTCCACGAGGGCCTGAACTTCGCGGCGGTGCAGCACCTCCCCGTCGTGTTCGCGTGCGAGAACAACCTCTACGGCGCATCGACTCCGTTCCACCAGATCAGCCTCGTCACCGATGTGGCGGCGCGCGCTGCGGCGTACGGTGTGCGCGGAGTGATCGTCGACGGGATGGACGTGCTTGCCGTGCGCGAGGCGGCCTTTCGTGCGGTGTCGGACGCACGAATTGGGGCCGGCCCCGTCCTCCTCGAGTTCAAGACGTACCGATTCGCCGGCCACAGTCGCGGCGACGTTCGCGGTTATCGGAGCCGCGAGGAGGAGGCCGAGTGGAAGGAACGGGATCCGATCGTTCGTCTCCGCGAGCGCCTCGCGTCGACGTTTGGGGCGGAACCCCTCGATGAAACTGATGCGGAGATCGAGGAGACGCTCGACGACGCCATCGAATTCGCGAGGAACTCACCGCTTCCGCGCGCCGAAGACGCGCTGACGGACGTGTACGCCACTGTGATCGGCAGCGAGGCAACGCCGTGACAGTTGCTGCCGCGCCTGCGACGTCCGAACGCCGCCTCACGATTGCCGAGGCGCTGCGCGAAGCGATCGCCGAGGAGATGCGCCACGACGAGAAGGTCTTTCTCATCGGCGAAGACGTCGGTATCCCCGGTGGGTTCGGCGGCGCGTTCGGCGTGTATCTGAGCCTGCCAGAGGAATTCGGCCACGACCGCATCATCGACACGCCGATCAGTGAGAAGGCGATTGCGGGCGCCGCCGTCGGCGCCGCACTCATGGGGATGCGGCCGATCGCGGACCTCCAATATGCGGACTTCCTCTTCGAGTGCATGGACGAGCTGGTCAATCAGGCGGCGAAGATGCGCTACATGTCCAACGGGAAGCTGAGCGTCCCGATGGTGATGCGCTGTCCCGTCGGCACGGCAAATCGCGGGGCGCAGCATGGTCAGTGCCCGGAGAGCTACTTCGTGCACGTGCCCGGCCTGAAGGTCGTCTGTGTTTCCGACGCATACCACGCCAAGGGACTGCTGAAGAGCGCCGTGCGCGACGATGATCCCGTGCTCTTTTTCGAGCACAAGTTGCTCTACGGCAGCAAGGGGCGTGAGTCTGCCGGTGGCATGGATCTGACCGCGCACGTTCCCGAGGAGGAGTACTTCTTCCCCATCGGCAAGGCGGTGGTGAAGCGCGAGGGCACGTCGGTCACCGTGGTGGCAACGCACATGAGCCTGTACCGCTCCCTCGCTGCCGCCGAGGAGCTGCAGCAGGACGGTATCGACTGCGAGGTGATCGATCCGCTGACGCTACTGCCGTTCGACGAGGAGACCGTCTTCGCGTCAGTCCGGAAGACCGGCCGTCTGGTGATTGCCCACGAGGACACGCTGACTGGCGGATGGGGCGCCGAGGTTGCGGCCAGGGTCGCCGAGGAGTGTCTCTACTCGCTGCAGGCGCCGATCATGCGGGTCGCCAGCCGCAACGTGCCGCTGCCGGTCGCCCCGGTGATGGAGCAGGCCGTGGTGCCGTCGATGGCGAGGATCAAGGCCGCCATACAGCGTTGCTGCGAAGGCTGACCAGAACTGTGGCGCAGCGCATCGACATGCCGTCAGTGGGTCAGACCACCGACGAGCTGGTGATAGTCGAATGGTTGAAGAAGGAAGGTGACACGGTCGCGCTGGGGGAATCCCTCTTCAGCGTGCAGACCGACAAGGCTCAGGTCGAGGTGGAGTCGGTCGCGGCCGGGACGTTGCTCAAGGTTCTCCGCGAAGCCGGCGAGACCGTGCAAGCCGGCTCGCCGGTGGCATACATCGGCGCTCCCGGTGAGGCGGTGCCGGCTTTGGACGTTGGAGTCGATGACGTCGGACTGAGTACGCGTCACGCCGCGGCCGCGGCGCCTGCGGTAAGCGAGGGGGCGGTGCCCCCATCGGCCGTACGGGCAGAACCCGAGCGTCGCTCGCCGGAAAGGACACCGGGGCGTGTCTCGGCGTTGCCTGGCGCGCGACGTCTGGCGAGCGCGCTGGGCATTGACCTGACCGCAGTGAGGGGCACCGGCCAGGAGGGTGTCATCACCGTCCGCGACGTGGAACAGGCCGCGAAGGAGGCATCGGCTCCCGCTGATGACGATGACCGCGAGCGCAGGCGGGGCGACGTGAGATGACGACCACCGCAGTCTCCGGGGTGACCAGTCGCTGGCGCGACGACGAAGCGGGCGCGTGCGCGACGGAGATGGAACTGCGGGCGTACACGTCCCGGCTCCTGGGGCAGGATTCGAGACTGGTGCTGCACGGCGGCGGCAACACGTCGGTGAAGCTCACCGAGACCAACATCTTTGGCGAGGCGGAGGACATCCTCTGGGTAAAGGGCAGCGGTTGGGACCTGGCCACCATCGAGCCAGCCGGATTCGCTCCAGTGCGCATGCGGCAGATGCTGGCCCTCTCGAAGCTCACCGCCCTCTCCGACACGGACATGGCACGTGAGCTCCGGACCGGCACGATCGACCCGGCCGCGCCGTCCCCGTCGGTCGAGGCGATTCTCCACGCCATCGTCCCGTTCAAATACGTCGACCACACCCACGCGGACGCGGTCATCACCCTTACCAACTCGGTGGACGGAGCCGCGTTGATCGAGACGGTGTACGGCGATCGTGTCCTTCGTGTCCCCTACGTGATGCCCGGGTTCAAGCTGGCGCGTTTGTGCGCCGACCTGTATCCCCGCGAGTATGGCCCGCGGACGGTCGGCATGGTGCTGATGAACCACGGCATCTTCACCTGGGGTGAAACCGCGCGCGAGTCGTACGAGCGAATGATCGAGATGGTCTCGATTGCCGAGGCGTACATCAATGCGCACGTCCAGAGCCGGAGCCGCACGTCCGAGCCGGCTGAGAGTGCCTATACGTCGCTCGAGGTGGCCGAACTGCGGCGCGAGCTTTCTGACGTCGCTGGAGCGCCGATGATCCTGCAGGTGGACGATGGCCCGAGGGCGGTTGGCTTTGCCAATCGTGCGGACGTGTCGGTGATTACTCAGCGGGGCCCGGCGACTCCCGACCACGTGATCCGCACCAAGCGACTGCCGATGCTGGGACGCGACGTTGCGGCCTACGCGCGCGAGTACGAGCGCTACTTCGCGGAACACGCCGGCAGATCGCCCGCGCCGTTGAAGATGCTCGATGCAGCACCGCGTGTTGTCGTCTACCCACAGATGGGAGTGGTCTCGGCGGGCCGATCATCGGCGGATGCGTCCGTCGCTGGAGACATCTACCGGCACACCATCGACGTCATCCTCGACGCAACCGACCTGGGTGGTTACCGTGCCCTCTCCGCCGCGGACATCTTCGACGTCGAGTACTGGGACCTGGAGCAAGCCAAGCTCGGGAAGGGAGCGCCGCCACCGTTCACCGGTGAGGTCGCCCTAGTGACAGGAGCGGCTTCCGGTATCGGTCGCGCCTGCGCGGAACTCCTTCTGCAGCAAGGTGCCGCGGTCGTTGGCCTGGACGTCAACCCGAGTGTCGCAGACGTGGCCACCGGCCCCGCATGGCTCGGCGTCCAGTGCGATGTGACCGACTCCGAACAGGTGACCACCGCGATCGCTGCCGGGGTCAAGTGGTTCGGCGGCATCGACATCGCGATCCTCAATGCCGGCATCTTCCCGCCCAGTCAACGCCTCGACGCGCTGGACCTGGGAGCGTGGCGTGCGGTCATGGGCGTGAATGTCGAAGCCTCGGTCGTCTTCCTGCGTCACCTGCACCCGCTGCTGCGACTCGCACCGCGTGGTGGCAGAGTCGTCGTGATCGGATCGAAAAACGTCGCGGCCCCCGGTCCCGGCGCTGCCGCGTACTCGGCCTCCAAGGCGGCGCTCACTCAGATGGCGCGCGTTGCCGCCCTTGAGTGGGGCGCTGATGGGATCAGGGTCAACGTGATCCATCCCAACGCGGTCTTCGACACTGCGCTCTGGTCAGCGGAGATCGTCGAGGCGCGTGCGCGCGAGTACGGCCTCAGCGTCGCTGACTACCGAGCCAATAACGTCCTGCGAGTCGAGGTCACGAGTCAGGACGTCGCGCAGATGTGCGTGGCCATGTGCGGGCCGGCCTTTGCCAAGACCACCGGTGCTCAGGTTCCGGTCGATGGCGGCAACGAGCGGGTGATCTGAATGACCAGTCGAAGCGCGGAACCACAGATCGCAATCGGCCGGGCGCGTGGCGTCGACCGAGACATCGAGCTGATGACCCGCGTCGCCTCGCAGTACTACCTGGAGGGGATGACACAGGGAGCGGCGGCTCGCTCGCTTCGTCTCTCACGACCCAAGGTCGGACGATTGCTGGATCGCGCCCGAACGACTGGCATCGTGGAGATCACAGTCAATGTGCACCCCGACATCGGCCTCCAGGTAGAGGCGGCGTTGGTCGCGGAGTTCGGACTGAACCAGGTCCTGCTGGTCAACGATCAGAGCGACGAAGCAGGCCAGCGAGCGTCAGTGGCGCGGGCGGCCGCAGGGTTTCTCAAACGTCACCTCAGCGACGGAGACGTCATCGCGCTGGGAATGGGCAGGAATGTCGGCGCTGTGCCCGATTTCGTCGGTACTCCGACACCGCGGGCTGCGACGTTCGTCAGTGCCATCGGAGGGTCGCCCTTGATGGACACGGGCGTCAACCCAAATGAGATCTGCCGCCGCCTCGCCGAGGCGTTTGCCGGCAGTGCCGAAGTGCTGTATGCGCCCGCCTATGCGGAGACGCCGGCGGTGCGCGATGCGTTCATCAACCACGATGGCGTGCGCGATGTCCTCGAGCGCGCGAGAGCGGCCAACATCGCCCTGATCGGGATCGGGAACGCTCGGGATGACAGCGCGGTCGTGAGAATGGGCTGCTTCTCGGAGTCCGAGATGCGCGGACTGCGTGACGGCGGGGCGGTCGGCGACATCCTCGGCTCGTTCTTCGACCTGGATGGCCACGCGGTCGCCGACGGAGTTGGAGACCGCGTCGTGGCGATCGGGCGAGCGGATCTCGAGCGGATCAACTGCGTTGTCGCGATCTGCAGCGAGCGCGACAAAGGCGACGCGATTCTCGGGGCGTTGCGCAGCAGCATGGTTAACGTCCTGGTCACCAATCTCTCCACAGCACGCAGCGTGCTCGAACTTTCCGGGTACTCTTGAGACCGCGCGTCCTCTGCGCAGGCATCCTTGTCGGCGACCTCTTCGTGCCCCCGCTGCCCCGTCTGCCAACGGCCGGCGAGCTCCTGGTGACCGACGACTTCCTTATGGGCGCCGGGGGCTGCGCCGCCAACGTCGCGGTGGTCCTGTCGAAATTGGGCGTTGGTTCCAGGGTCGTGGGGAAGGTCGGCCGCGACTCCTTCGGCGATTTCGTCACCTCATCGCTGGCGGCGTTGGGTGTCGACGTCTCGTTCATCGGGCAGTCGGCGACGATGGGCACAGCAAAAACAGTGATCATCCCCGTGGCCGGCGAAGACCGGCGCTACCTCCACACTGTGGGTGCCAACGCCGACCTCACGGGGCAGGACTTCGGCTCCGGAGCGATGGCCGGTGTCGATGTTGTCTACCTTGGCGGATACTTTGTGCTGCCTGGCCTCCAACCCGCGGCGGTGATCGAACTCTTCGAAGCGGCACATCAAGCGGGCGCACGAACGCTGCTCGACGTGGTCCTCCCAGGCGACACGCAAGCCTCAATGGACGATCTGCGTTCGATCCTGCCGAGCGTTGACTACTTCCTTCCCAACTACGATGAGGCCAGACATCTGACCGGCGAGCAAGACCCGAAGCGCCAGGCCGCCGCCTTCAAGGAGGCCGGCGCCGACACCGTGATCATCACCATGGGCGCGGAGGGGCTCTTGGTTCGCTCGGCGACCGACACCCGGCACCTCACTGCGCCATGCGTCGATGTCGTTGACGGTTCAGGCGCTGGTGATGCGTTCGCTGCGGGTCTGATTGTCGGCATCCTCGAGGGCTGGCCCTTGGAGCGGTCACTCATGTTCGCAAGTGAGGTCGGCGCTCGCGCGTGCACCGCGCTGGGCTGCTCAGCTGGAATCCCGGATCGGCAGCGAGTGTTGCGGCAGATGGCAACCCACTAAGGTATGCGCGAGCTGTGTTGACACACGATCAGATCCTGGACGCGCGGCGGCGAGCGGCGCAGGTGCTCGAGGACGCGGGGTTCGTCCTCACCGACCTGGAGCGCGACAGCATTGAGGTGGCCGACTTCGGCCTCTCAGAGCTCGAGCAAACGGGGCTGGAGGTCGTCGTCTATGTCAATACGGAGCGTGTTTGCGCAAAGGAGATCGTGATGTTCCCCGGCCAGACCTGCCCCGAGCATCGCCACCCGCCGTTCGACGATAGCCCTGGCAAGGAGGAGACGTTCCGCTGTCGCAAGGGCTTGGTGTACCTCTACCTCGAAGGCCCGGCAGCGGAGCAGCCCAGGTGCTGGCCGGCGAAGGCCGACCGGGGCGCGTTCACGGTCTGGCACGAGGTCGTCCTTCGACCGGGTGAGCAACACCTCGTCCCGCCCAACACGTTGCACTGGTTCCAGGCGGGGCCGGACGGCGCTATCGTCTCGGAGTTTTCAACTCAGAGCCGTGACGATCTTGACGTCTTCACCGACCCTGACATTGCTCGGACCACCATCGTCACCTCGAACTGGGTTACGGCGGGCGGCGAAGGCGAGGAGCCGCCGGGCGCTGCCGATCGGTAGCGCCACAGAGTGGCCACCCTCGACTCGCTCGCGGCCGCGTCGTGTGGATCAGTCGATGAACAAGAGCGGGGTCGTCGGGTCAGGCCGCCCTCCGGAGTTCAGCGAGCCCGTGGCGCAAGGGCTGGAGGCAAAGTGGAGAATCCCGGATCAGGCGATCGATTCCCAGAGTGCAAGGCAATCTATCTCCGTCGACGCTCCCGGATCCGAGGCCGAAGCCAGGCATCCGCCGCCCCGGCCTTTGCCTGACAAGTTATTCCCGTGGGATGTCTAGCGTCTCCCTTCATGGCGTCGGGGGGGCGGATGGTTCACGCCAATGGCCAACCCTCGGCCTAGGTCCAGAGGTCGGGAAGCAGGCGACGCGTCAAGCGCAACAGCTCACCGTCGTCCTCGATGGCGCGCAGGCCATCCCATAGCGGCCCGAGATAGTCGAGTTGGTGCGCCTGACGGGAGAGTGCTTTCAGGAAGCGGCGTACCCGTGGAGCGACCGCGGCATCGCCGACGATGAGCGCCTCCTCTATCCAGAGCAAGGCGGCATCCTCATCGAGATCGACGGGCATGCCTAGGCCCGAGCCGAGCTCGCGCCAGCCCCAGCCCTTGAAGCGGTAGCCCTTGACGGGCGCGATCGTGATGTACATTCCCGAATCGATACTACGTCACGATGACATTCGCGAAATCCGTGGGGGTGGTGGGAGAGTGGAGGAGATGACGATTGCCAGCGTGCTCAGCGTTCTTCGCAGCGCACCGCGGTCTCCACCTCTCGAGATGAACACTGGCCAGGTGGCATGCCAAGCCGCATCGACAGTCACGTGCCTGCTTGCATACGCATAGCGATCTGTACCACAT
>Ga0308309_10000797_pt1 | contig 19039 bp, 12 predicted proteins | sample HubBroMetageWFT5_FD_192491 | JGI IMG/M metagenome (GOLD analysis project Ga0308309, IMG submission 192491) | Warmed and freeze-thawed soil microbial communities from the Hubbard Brook experimental Forest, New Hampshire - Hubbard Brook CCASE Soil... | ecosystem: Environmental > Terrestrial >...
GATGCCCTGGCTAGCTGAACGCCTCGGCCGGCGCGGTGCGCTGGGCTTTTACTTTGTTTTGATGATGGTGTTCATCGCGCTTACGTTTGGCAAAGTCTTCTATCTCGGACCATCCGCGCTTCCTTTGTTTTTCGTTTGCTTGTTTTTTCTCGGCTTGGGCGGCGCGAACTTTGCGGTCTATACTCTGTGGTTTCCGGAGCAGTACCCGACCGAATGTCGCGCAAGCGCCTTTGCTTTCTCCACGTCCTTCGCGCGTTTCGGCGGAGCGGCGATCACTTTTCTTGTCGGAAGCGGCGTTCAGCGATACGGTTCTCTCGGAGTGCCTGTCGCACTCACCGCGCTTGCCTTTGCCGTTGGTCTGCTGTTGATTCCTTTTGGAGCTGAAACTCGTGGACAACCGTTGCCCGCGTAACGCCAATTTGCAATGGAGTTCAATGTCAGGGAAGGGCAGAGCCTTTCGTTACGATAAAGAGCCGCCAAGCCCAGATCGGCGAAGGCTTACTGCGTGCAAATAGCGGACCAAGCGGCTAACTCGAAATCGAACGCACGCCACGCAGTCCTCGCCGGTTTTTTAGGCTGGACACTGGACGCCTTCGATTTTTTTGTCGTTGTCTTCCTTTATGACACCCTCGCTCGTCAATTCGGCGTATCCAAGAAAGACATCATCCTAACAACTACGGCTACGCTGGCTATGCGGCCTATTGGGGCATTGATTTTCGGAGTACTGTCGGATCGCTACGGCCGGCGCAAACCGCTGATGGCGAACGTCATCTATTTTTCACTAATAGAGCTCTTATGCGGTTTTTCGCCAAACTTCACCTTTTTTCTGGTCATGCGCGCTTTGTTCGGTATTGGCATGGGAGGCGAATGGGGCGTTGGCGCGTCGCTCACGATGGAAGCTGCGCCGGTGCGCTGGCGCGGTATCCTCAGTGGAATCTTGCAGAGCGGCTATTCGATCGGGTATCTGCTGGCCGCGATGGCGGCGCGCTTTCTGCTGCCGGCATGGGGATGGCGCCCGATGTTTTGGATTGGTGCGTTGCCTGCCTTGCTCGCGCTTTACATCCGCACAAAGGTACCGGAGTCGGAAGCCTGGAAACAGAATCGCGCTTCCAGCACCGGCCAAGTCATGCGCATCGTGGCCCAAGAGTGGAAAAAACTCCTCTACCTCGTCGTGCTTATGACTTTCATGATGTTTATGTCGCACGGCACGCAGGATTTGTATCCGGACTTTCTGAAAGAAGTCCATCACCTTTCCGCGGCCGTCGTCGCGAATATTGCAATTTTTTATAATATTGGAGCCGTCATCGGCGCGATTATTTTTGGACACCTCTCGCAAATCGCCGGCCGGCGCAAAAGTATGATCGCGGCACTGGGACTATGTTTGGTGATCATTCCAATGTGGGCGTTTGGCGGTAGTTTTGCCATTTTTGTTATCGCTCCATTCCTGATGCAAATGGGCGTGCAGGGCGCTTGGGGCGTGATCCCCGTGCATCTGAACGAAATGTCCGCCGACGCAACACGCGGATTGATGCCGGGCCTAATCTACCAATTGGGAATCCTGTTCGCGGCGCCCACAAATACAATCGAGTACGCGCTGCGCGACCGCGTGGGCTATCAGTGGGCCATTGCCGGTTTTGAAGTTGTGACGCTCCTCACGCTCGCCGTTCTCTTGCTGCTTGGAACCGAGCGTCATGGACGAAGCTTTGTGCGCGACCCGCCCAAGGGTGTGCCCGTGGCCTCGGATTAGTTGTTCGGATCAAACCACTGCGGTTCGTTCGATAATCGAATTCGAGCTTGGCGTATACCTTTGCATTTAGTATTTTCCAATGCGAATCTTTATGCTCACGACGGGCAACGGTGAGTCCTTGCTGAACGTCAGATATAACGGGAAAGCACGCCTCTTACCATGAACGTTCGACAACTCTTCGATCTCACAGGACGTGTAGCGATTATCACCGGCGGCTCCATCGGCCTCGGCCGCCAAATGGCGGAAGGCCTGGCGGAAATGGGCGCCAATCTCGTATTGTGCGCACGCAAGAAGGAGCGTTGCGAGCAGGCTGCCGCCGAATTGCAGAGTCTCGGAGTAAAGACTCTGGCGCTCGGTTGCGACGTCAAAAATCCAGCCGACGTTCAGGCCGTCGTCGAAGCGGCGATGTCTCAATTCGGCCACATCGATATTCTGATCAACAATGCCGGGACTTCTTGGGGCGCTCCCGTCGAAGAAATGCGCCTCGAACACTGGAACAAAGTGATCGAAACGAATCTGACCGGCACTTTTCTCTTTTCACAGGCCGCCGGAAAGTTCATGGTCTCCCAACGCCGCGGAAAAATCATCAACATCGCTTCCGTCGCTGGTCTGCGCGGTGCTCCGCCGGAATTTCAGGCTATCGGCTACCATGCCAGCAAAGGCGGCGTGATTGCCTTCACTAAAGACTTAGCCTGCAAATGGGGCATCCACAATATTCAAGTAAACTCGATTGCTCCGGGCTGGTTTCCCACGAACATGTCCCAGGTCGTGATAGAACGAAACAAAGAAGAATTCTTGAAGAGAATTCCGTTACGTCGATTCGGCAATGACCACGATTTAAAGGGCGCAGCCGTTTTCCTCGCTTCTGATGCGTCCGATTATGTCACCGGACATCTTCTGGTAGTCGATGGAGGTCAAACCGCCTAACAGGCTGGATACATCATGAATATCCCACTAACACCACTCCGATGTTTGCGCTACGCGGAAGAACAATTCCCGCGCAGGACTGCAGTCGTTTGCGGAGATTTGCGTTTCACTTATGCTCAATTTGCTCATCGTGCCGCTCTGCTTGCGGGTGCGTTGCGCGCGGCGGGCGTGAAGCCCGGCGACCGCGTCGCCTTCCTCAGCATGAACTGCCATCGCTTGCTCGAAGCCTACTATGGCGTTCTCGACGCTGGTGCAATCCTGCTCCCCCTCAATATCCGGCTTGCACCCCATGAGCTTGCATTTATTTTGAACGACGCCGGAGCGAAAGTGCTCTTTCTCGAAAAGGATTTTCTCCCGATTGTGGATTCCTTCCGCCAAAGCACCTCGACGGTCGAAGCTTTCTATCTTCTCGACGCCACGCCTCAAGCCGATTGGCTCGCGCCAAAAGATTACGACGAACTGCTTACCGCCGCCGCTCCCTACCGCACCGACATCATGGAAGTTGACGAAAACGCCGTCTCCGAGATTTTCTACACCAGCGGCACCAGCGCCACTCCCAAGGGCGTTATGCTCACGCATCGGAATGTTTACATGCACGCCCTCTACGCTTGCCTTACCGATGATCCCACCGCCGAAGGCTCTCAGCTTCACACCATTCCACTATTCCACGCCAATGGCTGGGGCACGCCCCACGCCCTGGCATTGACCGGCGGAAAACACGTAATGCTACGTCGCTTCGAGACCGCGGCGATATTCCGCTTGATTGAGCAGGAGCGCGTTCGAACGATGTGCCTTGTCCCGGCCATGGCCACAGCTTTAGTCAACTGCCCCGAGCGCACCAAACATGATTTGAGCAGCCTACGCATCATCAATATAGGCGGCGCAGCTTCTTCCCCAACACTGGTGCGCGAGGTGGAAGAAAAACTTGGCGCGAGCTGCCGCTCCGGCTACGGCCTCACGGAAACTTCTCCGACGCTTTCCGTTTCCAGGATGAAACCCGGCCTCGATTGGCAAGGCGAGCAAAAATATATCGGCCAGGCCATGACCGGCTTCGCACTCCCCGGCGTGGAGCTTCGCGTCGTCGACGCAAACGAAAAAGATGTGCCCCACGATGGGCAAAGCATCGGCGAAGTCGTAGCACGCAGCGATGTGGTGATGGAGGGCTATTGGGGACAGCCGCAAGCCACCGCGGAAGCCATGCGCGGCGGATGGTTTCACACCGGCGATATGGCCTCAATCAATGAGGACGGCTACCTCCTTGTCGTAGACCGCAAGAAGGAGATTATCGTCAGCGGCGGCGAAAATATCTCCTCGCTGGAGGTGGAAAAAGCAATTCTTGCCCATCCGAGCGTCTATGAGGTCGCCGTCGTGCCCGTTCCGGATGAGAAATGGGGGGAAGTGCCGAAAGCCCTGGTCGTGCTAAAGCCCGGTGCACAAGCCACCGAAGCCGAGTTGCTCGATTTCTGCCGGGCTCGCATCGCGCACTACAAAGCGCCTCGCTCGGTTGAGTTTTTCGACAGCCTGCCGAAAACGGGCACCGGCAAAATCCTGAAAAGGGAACTGCGCAAAAAATATTGGGGTGGGCAAGACACCATCCGGCCTGAATTTGCCAGCCGTAAGTGAGAAGCCTTATAACTAAGATTTAAGTCTGCCCGCGGGAACTGGAGCAGGCGCGTTCTTCCGTAAAGTATAAGAAATATTGTCTGAGAAAGAGCGGCCACCGATGAGCGACCTAGTTCAACTTACGAAAGATGACGGCATTGCCGTCATCACGATTAACAATCCTCCTGTGAATGCGCTTAGCCCCGGCGTGCCAGAGGGTATCGCCGCCGCGATCGAGCAAATCGACAAAGACGAATCCGTGAAAGCAGCCGTGCTCATTGGAGGCGGCAAAACATTCGTGGCGGGCGCGGACATTAAGGAATTCGGCAAGATCACTTCCGGCAAGTCCGGCGGCGGATTGGAATTGCCGACTCTCCTTTTGAAAATCGAAGATTGCCGCAAGCCCGTCGTCATGGCCATTCACGGAAGCGCCTTTGGCGGCGGCCTTGAACTCGCCATGTCTGGCCATTACCGCGTGGCCGTGCCTGCCGCCCAAGTCGGCCAGCCGGAAGTGAAGCTCGGCCTTATTCCCGGCGCCGCCGGTACGCAACGCTTGCCCCGGCTCGGAGGCGCTGCCAAAGCGGTTGAAATGTGCGCGGACGGCAATCCAATTAAAGCCGCGGACGCTGTGAAGTTCGGCATCATTGACAGCTTGATCGAGGGCGACCTGCTGACCGGCGCCGTCGCGTTTGCACGCGAAGTCGCCGACAAGCCCATGCTCAAAACGCGCGATCGAAACGAAAAACTGGGCTCCGCGGAAAGCAACGCCGCAATGTTTGCCGCGGCGCGCGAGAACGCCCGTAGAAAACAGCGCGGGATGATCGCGCCGCTCGCAGCCATCGATGCCGTGGAAGCCGCCACCAAACTTCCGTTCGAAGAAGGCTGCAAACTCGAGCGCAAGCTCTTCATGGATTGCCTCTTCTCTGATCAATCGAAAGCCCTCATTCATGTCTTCTTCGGCGAGCGCGAAGTCGCCAAAATTCCCGACATTCCGAAGGAGACTCCGCTCATTCCCGTGAACACCGCGGCCGTCGTTGGCGCGGGAACAATGGGCGGCGGCATCGCGATGGTTTTGGTCAACGCTGGCATCCCCGTCCTTTTGAAGGAAGCCGACCAAGCCGCCCTCTATAAGGGCCTCGCAAACATCCAGAAGAATTATTCGACTTCCGTGAAACGCGGCCGCTTCACGCAAGACTTCGTTGACGAACGACTCAAGCTGATTCAGCCGACGCTCAGCTACGATTCATTCGCAAACGCCGACTTGGTCATCGAAGCTGTTTTTGAAGGCATGGCGCTCAAGAAAGAGGTCTTCGCCGAACTCGATCGCGTGTGCAAACCCGGCGCCATTCTGGCAAGCAACACTTCCACGCTGAATATCGATGAGATTGCTTCCTCGACCGCACGTCCACAATCCGTGATCGGCACGCATTTCTTCAGCCCCGCCAACGTGATGCGTCTGCTCGAAATCGTCCGCGGCAAAGCGACCAGCAAGGAAGTCATCGCCACCTGCATGCAGCTCTCGAAAAAAATCGGCAAGGTCGGCGTCTTGGTCGGGAACTGCCGGGGCTTCGTCGGCAATCGCATGTTCCATCCATATGTCCGCGAATCCGTTTTCCTTCTGGAAGAGGGTGCCAGTGTCGAAGCCGTCGATTCCGCGCTCTACGAATTCGGCATGGCCATGGGCCCGCTCGCAGTCGGCGATCTCGCCGGTCTCGATGTCGGCTGGCGGATCCGCAAAGAATATCGCCACTTGGAGAAGCCCGGAATTCGGCAGGCCTTTGCAGGAGATAATCTCTGCGAGATGGGCCGCTACGGCCAGAAAACCGGCGCTGGCTGGTATAAGTACGACGAGAATCGCCGCGCGATTCCTGATCCCGAAGTCGCGCAGCTAGTACGCAAATGGGCCGCCGAAGCGGCCATTCCGCAGCGCCAAATCTCCAAGGAAGAAATCGTTGATCGCTGCGTCTACGCTCTGGTCAATGAAGGCGCGCGCATTCTCGAGGAAGGCTACGCCCTGCGCGCGGTCGACATCGACATCATCTATCTCAACGGCTACGGCTTCCCGGCTCATCGCGGCGGCCCGATGTGGTATGCCGACATCGTCGGTTTGGAACAAGTTTACGATCGCGTCGAGGAATTCCACAAACAGCACGGCGAACTCTGGCAGCCGGCACCGCTTTTAACGCGATTGGCGAAAGAAGGCAAGAAGTTTGCCGATTTCAATAAGGAACAAAGCGCCTCTGCCTAACGCAACGGAGTTTCGGGCGAACGGCAATCTGTTGTTTTCTGTCAGCTCATGTTTTTTCATATAAGACTCGGGGTTTCTTCGGGTGAGAGATGGGACGCGTTTTTCTGGTTCGCCACGCACAAGCTTCTTTTCTTGAGCCAGACTACGACAAGCTCTCCGCCACCGGCGAAGCCCAGGCGCGCGTACTTGGAGAATATTGGGCTCGTCACAAAGTCGTCTTTGATCGCATTTGCACCGGCCCCCGCCGGCGGCATCGCGACACCGAAAAAGCCGTCCGCGAGATCTATGCTAATCGCAGTCTGAATTCTCCAAGTCCTGTCGTATTCAACGAATTCGACGAATTTCAGGGTGACGTGGTGCTGGAAAAAAGTCTTCCTCATCTCTGCGAGACCAACTCCCATATCCGCGATCTCGATGCCGCCGTGAAAAATGCAAATAGTCCGCCCCAACGCCGGCGAAATTTTCAAAAGCTCTTCGAAACGGTGGTCACGATGTGGGTCAGCGGAGAATTAACGGTCGACGGCGTCGAACCCTGGGAGGCGTTCACTGCGCGCGTCAATCGCGGTCTTTCGCAATTTCTGGCCGCCGCAAGTAAAAGCGAAACCTGCGCCATCTTTACTTCTGGTGGGCCCGTCGCCGTGTCCGTGCAGCGCGCCCTGCACCTTTCACCGGAGCATACTTTGCAAGTCGCCTGGATGCCCCGCAACTGCTCCTACAGCGAATTTGTGTTCTCCGGAGACCGTTTCACGCTAAGCACATTCAATTCTTTTCAGCACTTGGACGATCCCGCGTTGCTGACCTATCGGTAGAGGTGGGGCGAGAGGCAAGATGGCTAGTCTTCAAGATCAAACAACGCCTGTTCGGCAGGGAGAGGAACTCGACCTCGCCAAGCTGGAAGCCTTTCTTCTCAGCCATTTCCCGGATGAAACCGGCCTGCTTGTCGTCCGCCAATATCCTAGCGGCCATTCGAATCTTACGTATTCGCTGCAAATCGGCTCGCGAGAAATGGTGCTTCGCCGTCCTCCGTTCGGGAGCAAAGTCAAAACCGCCCACGACATGGGCCGCGAATTTCGCGTCCTCTCCAAGCTTCACGCACACTACCCTCCGGCACCGCACGTCCTTCTTTTTTGTGACGACGCATCTGTGCTTGGCGCTCCGTTCTATCTCATGGAGCCTATCCACGGCATTATTCTCCGAAGAGATGTTCCGTCTGGCTTGGACTTTCCGTCGGAGACGGCGCGGCGCGTCTGCGAATCATTTCTCGACAACCTTGCTCTTCTCCATGGCCTCGATTACAACGCGGTCGGACTCGCCGATCTTGGCAAGCCTCAGGGCTATCTCGAACGGCAAGTTCGAGGCTGGATCGAACGATACCAAGGCTCTAAGACTCACGATCTCTCGGAAGTCGAAACAATCTCCCTGTGGATTCAGCAGCACATGCCCTCCTCCAGCGGAGCCGCTCTCATTCACAACGACTACAAATACGACAACGTCGTTCTCGATCCCAACGATCTCACCAAGATAATCGGCGTCTTGGATTGGGAAATGTGCACTATCGGCGACCCGCTCACGGATCTAGGTTCCGCGCTGGCCTATTGGGTCGATGCGAGCGATCCTCCTGAAATACTCGAAACGCGTTGGGGACCTACTACCTACGCGGGAAGCTTGACGCGCGCCCAACTCGTCGAGCGTTACGCGCAAAAAACGGGCCGCGATGTTTCCGACATGGCCTTCTACCTGGCCTTTGCTCGTTTCAAAATCGCCGTAATCGTCCAGCAAATTTATTACCGCTATCACCAGGGTCTGACTCACGACGAACGCTTCGCCACTATGCCTCACCGAATCAAACTGCTCCTTCGCGCCGCCCTGCAAACCGCTGAAACTGGCGCAATCTGACATTTTCCATTCTCTGCTGGTTTTTAGTTCTGAATTTGTGGGAGGCCGCCGGCGGAACTCAGACGTAATAACGCACAATCAATTCCGCAACGCAGCAAGGTTTCTCGCCGCCCTCGCTCTCAACCGCCACGGAAAATATAGATTCGTACGCCCCGGGAACTTCTGTGACATTAAGCAGAGTGATTCGCGCCCGAATCTTCGAACCGGCCCGCACAGGGGCAGGGAAGCGTACGCGATTTAGACCATAATTGACTGTCATTCCGGTTCCGCGCCGAACTTGAATCACATCCTTCATAAACCGGCTGATCAACGACAGCGTCAAAAAACCATGAGCAATCGTCGTCCCGTATGGTGACTCTCTCTCTGCCCGCTCGCGATCCAGATGGATCCATTGCCTGTCTTCGGTTGCTTCCGCGAACTGCGCAATGCGTTCTTGAGTGACGGTAAACCATTCACTCGCGCCGATCTCTTTTCCCAAATATTGTTTCAAAGAATCCGGCGTATCCAAGATGACTGGCGCCACTCTATCCTCCAGGAATGAAACACGAGCACAATCATGCCCTGGTGCGCATCAATTCGAATGCGCTTGCGTCCGCAGCTTCCCCCATTTGCCCAGTTCCCATTTCGCAATTGATTCCACGTGCACTTCATCCGGTCCGTCCGCCAGTCGGAGAGTCCGAACATTCGCCCAAGCGCCTGCAAGAAAGGTGTCCCCGGAAACTCCCGCTCCTCCGTGTGCCTGGATTGCGCGATCCAAAACGCGCAGAGCCATGTTTGGCGCAACGACTTTGATCATCGCGATTTCCGCGCGCGCTTCCTTATTCCCGACGGTGTCCATCATATAAGCCGCCTTCAGCGTCAGCAGCCGCGCCTGCTCGATTTCCATGCGCGACGCCGCGATGTCTGCTCGGATCGTTCCTTGTTCCGCGATCGGTTTTCCAAACGCCACGCGCCCCTGCACGCGCTTGCACATCGTTTCGAGCGCGCGCTCGGCCACTCCGATGCATCGCATGCAGTGATGAATGCGTCCAGGTCCAAGCCGCCCCTGCGCAATCTCAAATCCCCGTCCTTCTCCAAGCAGCATGTGCGAAGCGGGCACGCGAACGTTTTCGAACGCGATCTCCGCATGCCCATGCGGCGCATGGTCGTAGCCGAACACCGTGAGCAGCCGCACAATCTTGACTCCCGGCGTCTCCAGTGGCACCAAAATCATCGATTGCTGTTTGTGCGTCGCGGCGGCCGGATCGGTTTTGCCCATGAAAATCGCGATCTTGCATCGCGGATCGCCTGCACCCGACGTCCACCATTTCCTCCCGTTGATAACGTACTCGTCTCCGTCCTTCACTATGCTTGCGCGAATGTTAGTCGCGTCCGAGGAAGCCACTTCCGGCTCCGTCATCGCAAAGCACGAGCGAATCTGGCCCTCCAGCAGCGGCTTCAGCCATCTCTCTTTTTGTTCCGGCGTTCCGTAGCGCGCCAAAACTTCCATATTTCCCGTGTCCGGCGCCGAGCAGTTAAACACTTCCGCAGCCATCACGCTGCGCCCCATAATCTCGCAAAGTGGCGCATATTCCAGATTCGTCAGTCCCGCCCCATGCGCATCATTCGGCAGAAAGAGGTTCCACAGCCCCGCCGCGCGCGCTCTCGGTTTCAACTCTTCGATGATTCCTGAAGGCTTCCAGCGGTCGCGATCAATTTCCTCTTGATAGCGCCGCTCGTTCGGATAGACGTGCTCGTCCATGAACGCTTGCAACCGCTGCTGCAGCTCTTTCGTCTTCTCGCTAAACTCGAAATTCACGCCATCCGCCTTCCGCTCACCAATTCCTGGCCGCGATTATATATGACGCTTCAATGGGGAGTCTCGCACCTCTGTTGTACACTCGCCACGTCAAACGCTAAACTCCTTGTGGCTGAATAATGGGTAGATGCAATTTCGCGAGGCATTCCGTTGAACGAATCACCGCGCTCCAAACAATCTTCGCCTGAGCCGCATGCCCACCCCCAGTCTGAGCCCCAATCGGAACCACTGATTCGCAACGTCTCCGACACCGCCCGCTGGGTCGCCGTCTACCGCGCCCGCGAAACCGAGCGCCCCGACGCGCATTTCCGCGATCCTTTCGCCCGCCGTCTGGCCGGTGAACGCGGCGAGCAAATCGCCAAATCCATGCCCCTCGGCCGCGACAACGACTGGAGCATGATCACCCGCACCTATCTCGGCGACCAATTCATCAACGAGCAAGTCCAGCAAGGCGTCGACATGGTCATCAACTTAGCGGCGGGCCTCGACGCGCGCCCTTACCGCATGCAATTACCGCCATCTCTTCAATGGATCGAAGTCGATCTCCCCGAAATCCTCTCCTACAAAGAAGAAATCCTTCGCGACGAAAAGCCCGTCTGCTCCCTCGAACGCATCCGCCTCGATCTGTCCGACGCCGCTTTACGCCGCGATCTCTTCGCTGAACTCGGCCGCCGCTCCAAGAATGCACTCATCATAACCGAAGGCCTGCTCATCTATTTGAACGCCGACGATGTCGCTGGCCTCGCCAAAGACCTCGCTGTGCCCCCCAGCTTTCAGTCCTGGATTCTCGATATTGCCTCGCCCGGCCTTCTCCGTCTGTTGGCAAAAAGAATGGCAAAGCAGCTCAACGCAGCGGCGCCATTCAAATTTGCTCCTCCTGAGGGACCAAATTTCTTCATCCCCTACGGCTGGAAGCCCGTCGATGTGCAATCCTTTCTCAAAAACGCCGCTCGCCTCAAACGCCTGTCCCTTTTGTTTAGGCTTTTCGCTCTTCTCCCCGAAACGGAAAAATCTCGCCGCGATCGCCCCTGGTCAGGCATGTGTCTCCTCAAGAAGCAGTGAAGTGGAACGTCGCTCCTCCCCTACAGCTGAATCAAGGAATCAGTTGTTCAGTCGGGGAAACAGAAGAATGTGCAGCTGCGGCTGTCTTCGTTCTGCCGCCTGGAAAAATGCTCTTCACAATCACATAAAGCACCGGAATAAATAGCAAATTCAGTGTGGTCGCGGCGATCATCCCGCCGAACACCGTCGTTCCCACCGAAATTCTTCCTGCGCGCCCCGCTCCCCGCGCCAGCACCAGCGGCACCACGCCCAGAATAAACGCAAACGACGTCATCAGAATCGGCCGCAACCGGATCCGCGCCGCTTCAATCGCTGCTTCGACGATGGTCATCCCCTGCTCGCGCAACTGCTCGGCAAACTCCACAATCAAAATCGCGTTCTTGCTCGCCAGTCCGATCAACATCACCAACCCAATCTGGCAATAAACGTCATTCTGCAATCCCCGCATGGCCTGCGCCCCAATCGCACCCAAAATCGCAACCGGCACAGCCATCAGCACAATGAACGGCAGCACAAAACTCTCATACTGCGCCGCCAAAGTCAGATACACGACGATCAAGCCCAGCCCAAACAAAATCAGCGCCTTGCCTCCAGATTGGATCTCTTCCAGCGACAACCCGCTCCACTCAAACGTCATTCCCTGCGGCAGCGCTTTCTTCGACAACTCCTCCATGGCCGCGATTCCTTCGCCGGAACTGTGCCCCGGGGCCGCTGACCCATCAATTTCCGCCGATCGGAAAAGATTGTAATGGCTGATGACCTGCGCATTCGCGGTGGGCGAAACCGTCACAAGATTGTCCAGCGGAATCATCCTGCCGGGATCAGAGCGCAAATAATATTGACGAATGTCTTTCGGCTGCGAGCGATACTTGCTGTCGGCCTGCACGTACACGCGATACGACCGGTTGTTAAAATCAAAATCGTTCACATACACCGATCCCATGTACACCTGCAATGCGTCCGTCACCTGATTCAGCGGCACTTGAAGACTTTTCGCTTTTTCGCGGTCGATTTGCACCAAGTATTGCGGATCATTCGCCGTAAAACTGCTGAACAGGCCCACCAGGTCTTTGCCGGCGTTGCCTTGCGCCGCCAGACTGTTGGCCGTATCCGCGATCGTTTGCAGCGAATTCCGCCCAAGATCTTCCAACTCATACTGAAATCCGCCGAATTGCCCCAAACCCTGGACCGCTGGCGGGTTGAAAGGAATCACCAGTGCGCCCTGAATCCCGAACAACTGCCCGCGCAGCCGCTGAATCACCGCTGCTGCCGAATGCTCCAAGCCCTTACGTTCCGCAAAAGGCTTCAAGCTGCTGAAAACCACGGCCCGGTTCGGCGCGCCGCCAAACTGGCTGAACCCCGGCAATGAGAACGCTCCAGCAATCTCCGGAATATGCGACAGCGTCTCTTCCACCTTTCCGCAAATCTCCTGCGTGTACTGTAGCGAAGCACCCTGCGGCGCCTGCACCGCGATGATGATGTATCCCTGATCGTCTTCCGGAATAAACGCGCGGGGAACTTTGTTATAGACCCAGTAAGTCAATCCCAGCGCCGCGAAAAAAACCAGAATCACAGCAAATCGCCACCCAATCACGTGCCGCACGGCAGTGCGGTACAAATTCGTTCCGCCAGTCACCATTCGATTAAAAGCGTGAAAAAGTCTGCCTTCCGCGCGCTCGCGATGGCGTCCCAGTAAAATCGCCGAAAGCGCCGGCGTCAACGTCAGCGCGTTAAATGCCGAAATCGAAACCGAGAACGCGATGGTCAAAGCGAATTGCCGAAACAAAATTCCCGTAGTTCCCGGAAATAGCGCGACGGGCACAAACACCGCCACCAGCACGAGCGAAGTAGCGATCACCGCGCCAGCCACCTCTTTCATGGCCACGGAAGCAGCATTGTGCGGTTCCGTCAACCCCTCCATGATGTGCCGCTCGACGTTCTCAATCACCACAATCGCGTCATCCACCACCAATCCCGTAGCCAACGTGATCCCAAAAAGCGTCAGCGTATTAATCGAAAATCCCAGCAGCTTGATAAAAACGAACGTCCCGATCAGCGAAACGGGAATCGTCACCGCGGGAATCAAAGTGCTGCGCCAGTCCTGCAAAAACAAATAAATCACCGCAATCACGAGCACGATAGCCTCGAGCAACGTGATCAGCACGTCCTGGATCGATTCGCCAATCACCGTCGTCGAATCAAACGCCACCGCGTATTTCAATCCCGGCGGAAAGGTCTTCGATAGCCTCAGCAATTCCGCTTTTGCGTCACGGTCGACGCTGAGCGCATTCGCGCCCGGCAGTTGCGTCACGCCAAACCCGATAGCGTCGTGCCCGTTGAAACGCACGACGACATCATAATTTTCAGCGCCCAATTCCGCGCGGCCTACGTCCTTTATCCGAACCAGCGTGCCGCTCGCCCCCGTCTTCAAAACAATATTCTCGAACTCTGCGGCGCTCGTCAGCCGCCCGACAGCCCTTACGCTAATCTGAAACGCTTGTTCCCCCGCATTCGGCGGCTGGCCTATCTGCCCAGCGGCAACTTGCACGTTTTGCTCTTGCAGCGCGCTGATCACGTTCGTCGCCGTCAGCCCGCGCTCCGCCATGCGCGCTGGATCGAGCCACACGCGCATCGCGTACTTGCGCTCTCCGAAAATGAACGCGTCATTCACGCCCGGCACGCGCTTCAACGCATCTCTCACGTATACATCGATGTAATTGCTCAAAAAGAGGCTGTTGTACTCCCCGTGTTCTGAATAAACGCCCGCTCCAAACACAAAACCGCTGGCCTGCTTGGTCACAATGACGCCGGTATTTTTCACTTCATTCGGCAGCCGTCCCAGCGCCTGGCTCACGCGGTTCTGCACGTCCACCGCGGCCAGATCTACGTCGCGCGTCACATCGAACGTCACGGTAATCGTGCTCACGCCGCTGTTGCTGCTCGTCGACGTGATGTACTTCATGCTCGGCACGCCGTTGATCGCTTGCTCCAGCGGAATCGTCACTGCGGATTCCACCGTTTGCGCGTTCGCACCGATATACACGCTCGTAACCACGACCTGCGGCGGCGCCAGATTCGGGAATTGTGCAATCGGCAAGGAGGGAATCGAGATCGCGCCCGCCAGAATAATCATCAGCGCGCAAACCGTCGCAAATACCGGCCGCCGTATGAAGAAATCAACGAACAAGGCCGGGTTCCACCTTTATTTGGATTGGGAGGGAGCCGCTCATTAGGTTGACGGCGCCTAGCGCGTCGCGGCGCTCTTGCCGTCGCCAGGCTTCCCGTTTGTTTGAATCTGCTCCAACACGGGAGCGCCATCTTGCAGGAATTGCGTCCCGGAAAGAATGATGTGGTCGCCGGCCTTCAATCCGTCCAGCACCGTGTAGTTGTCGCCGGTCGTGTCGCCAAGTTTCAATAGCTTCTGCCGCGCCACCGTTCCTTTATCTTCGTTCACCGCGACAAACACAAAGGCCTGTCCGTTGATCCTCAGCACCGCAAGCACCGGCACAACCGGGCCGTCGTGCGAGCCCCATGTCACTTGCGCCCGCACCTGTTGTGCGATGCGCAGCTTCGACTTCGGATTCTCCACCGCCGCCTTCGCCAGCACCGTTTGTGTGTCCGTCTCCACTTGCGGCGAAACAAACGTAACGTGTGTATCGGACACCGACTCGCCCGCTTCGCCCAGCAATCTCACCGGCAATCCCAGCCTCAAATCCTTCGCGCGGTCCGCCGGAACATAAATGTACGCTTCGAGCGCTCCCGGCAGGTCCACCGTCGTCAAAAGTGTCGTCACCGTCACGCGATCGCCCACATGCACGGGAATGTCTCCGACAATGCCGTCGGCAGGCGCGCTCACCTTGTAATAGTGCAGCTCCACCTTCTGCTGCTCCACCTGCTGCTCCAGCGCCTTCACCTGTGCGGCTATCGCGTCGTAGTTGGACTGCGCGTTATCAAAATCTTGTTTGCTGGTGACTCCAGCCGCGTAGAGCTTTTGCGCTCGCTCCAGCGAAATCTTCGCCAGCCGCAGGTTGGCCTCCTGCGACGCGAGCGTAGCAGCCTGGCTATTCAGCGTAGCTTCCTGCTTCAGAGGATCGATCTGTAGCAGCGGCGACCCCGCATTTACCTGGTCGCCGGACTTCACAAATATTTTTGTAATTTGACCTTCCACCTGCGGGTTGATCACTGCCGATTGCCGCGACTTTAGTACGGATAAATATTCCGTCGTGTCCGGAATTCGCACCGACTGCGCCACTTGCACCTGCACAGGCATAGCCCGCGGCCCACCAGCGCCAGGGCCCCCCGCCGAGGTCTTTTGCCCGCATCCAATCGCCATCAGCGGAGCACCCGCCAGCAGAACTACCGCAGGTATTCGCCTCTTCTTCATATTGTTATCTAAACGCGGCATGGTAAGGCGTGTCTCCCGGGGGCACTAACAAAAATTTTACGATACCTTTACGCCGTCACCAAGGCGCAAAACAGAGCGTGCCAGTTAGACGCCTAGAAAACAGGACGGTTACATTGTAGGAGAGGGGGCCTGTCTGGAGTGCGGCAGCCCCGCTGCCGCTTTTCTCCGAGTCTCAGGAGTCCGTATTCCGCGCTGCTCCGCAACGGGCAAATAGCTCAATAAAAATCGCTGGGATCAATCCGCTTGCCGGAAAGCCCCAGTTGCAGCACTTCCATCTGATTTTGCCGGTCGAATACCTTGCCGGGGAAGAATTTCTTCGTTATCACCCGCACGCCGCCAAACGCAATTCCCAAAACCACTGCGGCGACCATGAAAACGCCAGTCCCAATAAAAATCTTCACCATGATACTCGTAATCGGCGGATCCGTGGCCGTCTGGCTTGCCTCGTTCCAAGTTACCTGTGTCTCGTAGTCAACCGCCTCTCGCAGATTTTTCGCGTACTCCACCGAACTCGGCGCCAGCACCAACGAAAGCAGCGACCCCTTTCGCTCAATGACCGTTCCCGTTTCCTTGGCGCCCGCGGGAAGCACTTCCTCCAAATGATGAATATGCTGCTCCGCCAGCTGCGGCGTCGGATACTCGACGAGCACTAAAACTCCGCCACCTTTGCCTTGGTTTGCGTACCGCGCAAGCATCACTTCGGCGCCCGAATTAAATCCAATCGCGTCCGTCAACACGGCAAAGTCGTTCTTGCCAAGCGTCTCAAGCGCCCCACGAAACGCGTCTGGACCTAGGGCATATCGCTCCGTTCCAAGCGCGCGGCCGGTTCCCGGCAGATATGTCCGAACCGGCGGAAGCGGCCCCTTCTCGCTACCCGCTTCGACCGCCTTCACGAGCGCGCCCAGATCGTCTTTGGAAATATTCGATGTCGACGCAATCACGAATGTCCCGTACTGAATCACCACCCCGTCCTTGTCAAACGCCGCAACCTGCCCAAGGTTCGTCGGCAGGTCTCCCGGCTTCAGCAAACTTGTGTACACCTCATAGGCGCTGCTCGGGTCGCGATACCGGCCTAGCGTAACGCCGATCCAATTGTCGCCAGAGCTGTAAGTGCATCTTTCGGACGCTTGCTGACCGGTCTCCTTCGCCAAGACAGAAGCGATTCCACCATTCGCGCACTTAAACTGTACCCAACTGCGAAACTGCGTTGGCAGGATCGTCTGTTGCGCGCAAATCGGCGCGGCGCTGAATAGCGCAACACCGCAAACGAAGAGTAATAGTCGCCGCATCCCTTGCTATCGCTTAGACACCAACAGATTACCGTTGGTTCCTGGATTGTTCAACTGGAGTCGGAGTCGGCAACGCAGGCCGGCTCGAGGCGCTCCTGCCTGGCAGATTCAACGTCATGCTGTTCAGGCTCTGTAGATAGCTCGCCACGCCCTGGTAGAGACCTTCCGCCACGCGCTGACGGTATTCCGGCTGCTTCAACAGTTTTTCGTCCGCGGGATTGCTGAGGAACGAAATCTCCGTGAGGATCGAAGGCATGTCGGCCCCGATTAAGACCACAAACGGCGCCTTGCGCACGCCGCGGTTCTTCACTGTCTTGCTGGCTTTCTGCATGCGCTTCGCCAGCGAATCCTGAATATCTTCCGCAAATTCTTTCGATTCATCGATCTTTTCGTTCCGCGCAATTTTCTTCACCAAATCCTCGAGGTCATGCACACCCTGATCCGACGACGCATTCTCTCTCGCCGCCACTTCCATCGCCTCCGCGGACCCCTTCAAGTTCAAATAATACGTCTCAACGCCCCGCGCCGCGTGGTCCTGGCTGGAATTAGCATGGATCGAAATAAAAAGATCGGCTTTCGCCTGATTCGCGATGTTCGTCCGCTCTTCCAGCGGAATGAACGTGTCGTCTGACCGCGTGTACACGATGTCCGCGCCAGGCAAGCGCTGCTGAATAATCTTCCCTAGCCGCAGAGCCACGTCCAGGCACAAATCCTTTTCCATCAACCCGGTTGGCCCGATCGTTCCGGTATCATGCCCGCCATGACCAGGGTCGATCACGATGCGCCCAATCTTCAGCCCTAGCGCGCGTGTCAAAGTGGACTGTCCGTCCCGCGTAGGTTGTGGTGCGTTACTCGGGCGAATCAAATCCGGCTTCGCATTCGTATTCGGAGCCAACGGACCGAGCTGCTTTCCACGAGGATCTTTTCCGCCAAGCCCCGTACTCCGTGTGACCGCATTCGACGAAGACGAAGCACCTACTCCCGGATCCACGCCCGGATTCCTTTCAGAAACGCTCTTCACGTTTCCAGAATCGTCCGGGCCGCCTCTGGCATCCTCGCTTGCATCGCCCGCGCCAGTCTGCGGCTTTGCGTTTCTCGCTTTTGCCGTGCGTACCGCTCCGCCATTCCGCACAGTCGAATACAAGAAAATCACCAGTTGCGGCGGATTGCTCAGCAGCGACGCCGCGTAATCCTTCACTCCATTCACATCCAGCACCACGCGCACCACTCCCGCCTGGTTCTGCGCCACCCGCACTCCGGTCAACAGATTCCCTGTGACCTGCACGTTCCCACGCGCCACTTCCGGTGTAAGCCGTGCCGAATGCAAATCAAAAAATATGCGATCAGGATTGGCAATCCGCGCCGAGCTGTATTGCACGGTGTCTTCCAAGTCGATCGTTATTCGCGTCGCGTCGGCATTTGCGTTCGCCGTGATTCTCCGAATGCGTGGCGCGCCCGCGGAACCGCTTCGCCTCGTCGCTTCAGCTCCTCCGTGAACCGGTCCAGGAATCTCTGCCTCAGCCGACGCGGCCACCGCCACCGCAGGGGATGCGGCCGCTGGAGTATTCTCCGCTGCCTCCGGCGCATCGCTGTGCTGCAGCAGCGCCAACTCCGCCAGCGCTTCTTGCGCCTCGCGCTTGCGCGGCGAATGCGGATATTTCTTCAGGAAATCCTCGTAAGTCTTCGCGGCCTGCGCGCTATCGCCCAGCTGATCTCTCTGCAGCTTCCCAATGCGCAGCAACGCGTCCTGGCTGTACTTGCTTCCGGGATATTCATGCACGAGAAACTGGTAGGAATCGACTGCCGACTGGTAATAACTCCGCCCGAATCGGTCACCCATCTCGGTGTAAAGTTCGGCGACGGACAGCAGGGAATCTACGACTTCGGTAGCTCGCGGCGTAATCAAATACACGCGGCGATAGCTGGCCACAACCGTCTTGTACTCCGCCAGCGTCCGCTTCTCCGCTGGCTTGCCATTTAAATTCGCGCGCTGCTCTTCCGCCCGCGCAAACTGCGCTCCCGCGGCCTCGCGCTTCACAGCGGTGTTCGCTGTTTTGTCCGCAGG
>Ga0308309_10000798_pt1 | contig 19016 bp, 17 predicted proteins | sample HubBroMetageWFT5_FD_192491 | JGI IMG/M metagenome (GOLD analysis project Ga0308309, IMG submission 192491) | Warmed and freeze-thawed soil microbial communities from the Hubbard Brook experimental Forest, New Hampshire - Hubbard Brook CCASE Soil... | ecosystem: Environmental > Terrestrial >...
CACTTCGCGCCGGACGAGCTGCGCCGCCGGCAGTTCTCCGCCGGCTGGTCGATCGAGGATCTGGAAATGATCCTCCATCCCATGGTCGAGGACGGCAAGGAGGCCGTGGGCTCGATGGGCGACGACGCGCCGCTCGCGGTGCTCAGCGACACCTATCGCGGCATGCATCATTACTTCCGGCAGAATTTCAGCCAGGTCACCAACCCGCCGATCGACAGCTTACGCGAGCGCAATGTCATGACTTTGCGCACGCGGTTGGGCAATCTCGGCAACATCCTCGACGAGAGTCCCGAGCAGAGCGAGATGCTGTCGCTGCAGTCGCCCATCGTGCTCAACGCCGAGTTCGAGGCGATGCGCAAGTACATGGGCGAGTCGGCGGCGCGCATCGACTGCACCTTCGATCCGAAAGGCGGGCTCGACGCCATGCGCCAGGCCTTCGAGCGCATCTGCCACGAGGCCGAGGAAGCGGTGCGGCGCGGCTGCCTGCATATCGTGCTGACCGACGCCAATGTCGATGCCGATCGGGCCGCGTTGCCGATGATCCTGGCGGCGGGCTCAGTGCATTCCTACCTGGTGCGCCAGTCGCTGCGCACCTTCACCTCGCTCAACGTGCGCTCGGGCGAGTGCCTCGACGTGCATTATGCCGCCGTCATCATCGGCGTCGGCGCCACCACGGTGAACCCCTATCTCGCCGAGGAGACCATCGCCGCCCGCCACGCCCGCGGCCTGTTCGGCAAGCTGTCGCTCGGCCAGTGCCTGGCCAACTACAAGAAGGCGCTGGACGAAGGTTTGCTGAAGGTGATGTCCAAGATGGGCATCTCGGTTCTGTCGTCGTATCGCGGCGGCTGCAATTTCGAGGCGGTGGGCCTGTCGCGCTCGCTGGTTGCCGAGTTCTTCCCCGGCATGCCGTCGCGCATCTCCGGCATCGGCCTGCGCGGCGTGCAGGAGAAGATCGCCGAGCAGCACATCCGCGCCTTCGACGAGGACGTGGTCGCGCTGCCGATCGGCGGCTTCTACAAGACGCGGCTGGGCGGCGACCGGCACAATTTCGAAGGCAACCTCATCCATATGCTGCAGGATGCGGTCGCCACCGAATCCTACGCCAAGTACCGCAAGTACAGCGAACAGATCCGCCGCCTGCCGCCGATCAACCTGCGCGACCTTTTGGACTTCAAGACCGACCGCGCTTCCGTCGCCATCGACGAGGTCGAATCGATCACCGAGCTGCGCAAGCGGCTGGTGGCGCCGGGCATCTCACTGGGCGCGCTCGGACCGGAAGCGCACGAGACCCTGTCGATCGCCATGAACCGGATCGGCGCCAAGTCCGATTCGGGCGAAGGTGGCGAGGATCCGGCGCGCTACAAGGCGCGCGCCAACGGCGACAACGCCTCGTCGGCCATCAAGCAGGTGGCCTCGGGCCGCTTCGGCGTCACGGCGGAGTATCTCAACAACTGCCGCGAGCTCGAGATCAAGGTCGCCCAAGGCGCCAAGCCGGGCGAAGGCGGCCAATTGCCCGGCGTCAAGGTGAGCGAGATGATCGCGCGCCTGCGCCATTCGACGCCCGGCGTCAGCCTGATCAGCCCGCCGCCGCATCACGACATCTATTCGATCGAGGACCTGGCGCAGCTCATCTACGACCTGAAGCAGATCAACCCCGAGGCGCGGGTGACGGTGAAGCTGGTGGCGCGCTCGGGCATCGGCACCATCGCGGCCGGCGTCGCCAAGGCCAAGGCCGACGTCATCCTGGTGTCGGGCCATAGCGGCGGCACCGGCGCAAGCCCACAGACCAGCATCAAGTATGCCGGCATCCCATGGGAGATGGGCCTGTCGGAGACACACCAGGTGCTGACGCTCAACCGGCTGCGCGAAAAGGTGCTGCTGCGCACCGACGGCGGCATCAAGACCGGCCGCGACGTGGTGATCGCCGCCATGCTGGGCGCCGAGGAATACGGCATCGGCACGGCATCGCTGGTCGCCATGGGCTGCATCATGGTGCGGCAGTGCCATTCCAACACCTGTCCGGTCGGCGTCTGCACGCAGGACCCGAAGCTCCGCGCCAAGTTCGAGGGCACGCCGGAGAAGGTCGTCAACCTCTTCAGCTTCATCGCCGAGGAGGTGCGCGAGATCCTGGCCCAGCTCGGCTACCGCTCGCTGATCGAGGTCGTCGGCCGCTCCGACCTTTTGCGGCAGGTGAGCCGCGGTGCGCGCTATCTCGACGACCTCGACCTCAACGCCCTGCTGACCCGGCCCGACGGCGGCCGCGAGGCGGCGCACAGCACGGTCAAGGGCCGCAACGAGGTGCCCGACACGCTCGACGCCCAGATGATCCGCGACGCCCAGCCGCTGTTCACGCATCGCGAGAAGATGCAGCTGCAGTACAGCGTGCGGAACACCCATCGCGCCGTGGGCACGCGGCTTTCCGCCATGATCACGCGCAAGTACGGCATGGCCGAGCTGCAGCCCGACACGGTGACGGTGCGGCTGCGCGGCACCGCCGGCCAGTCGCTCGGTGCCTTCGCCGTGCGCGGCATAAAGCTCGAAGTGTTCGGCGACGCCAACGACTATGTCGGCAAGGGCCTGAGCGGCGGCACCATCGTCGTGAAGCCTACCGTGTCGAGCACGCTGGTGCCTGAGCGGAACGCCATCATCGGCAACACGGTCCTCTACGGCGCCACCGCCGGCAAGCTGTTCGCTTGCGGCAGTGCCGGCGAGCGCTTCGCCGTCAGGAACTCCGGCGCCGACACGGTGGTCGAGGGCGTGGGCTCCAACGGCTGCGAATACATGACCGGCGGCACCGCGGTGATCCTGGGCTCGCTCGGCGTCAACTTCGCCGCCGGCATGACCGGCGGCATGGCCTTCGTCTACGACCCGGAGGATCTGTTCACGCTCAAGCTCAACCCCGAGACCGTGACCTTCCAGAGGATCGATCATCCGCATTGGGAAGCGGTGCTCAAGACACTGATCGAGGAGCATGTCGCCGAAACCAAATCGCCGCTCGGCGCCCGCCTGCTCAACGACTGGAATCGCGAAGTCGAACGCTTCTGGCAGGTCGTCCCCAAGGAGATGCTGTCGCGCCTGCCGCAGCCGCTGACGACAGCGGAAGCGAAGCGGGCATGATCTCTTGTCATCCTGAGCGTAGCGAAGGATCTCATCACCGCTTACCACCGGCATGAGATCCTTCGCTACGCTCAGGACGACAGGTTCCGCGCCCACTCCGCGCGTCGCGTGGCTGCAGCTCGCAGCGACGGTCGTGCTGTTCGGCCTCACCTGGCCGGTCATCAAGATCGGCCTCGCGGCCAGCACGCCGGTGTGGCTGGCCGCCGCGCGGGCGACGCTGTCGGCGCTCAGTGCCTTCGCGCTGCTGGCGGCGCTCCGCCGCCTGGCCTGGCCCGGCCGCGCCGACTGGCCGATCGTGCTGTCGGTCGGCGCCTTCCAGCTCACCCTGTTCTTCGCCTTCGCCAATCTCGGCGTGCAGAGCGTGCCGCCGGGCCGCTCGGGCGTGCTGGCCTATACGACCATGCTGTGGATGGTGCCGCTCTCGCTGCTGGTCGGCGAAAGGGTCGGCTGGCGCGGCGTGGCCGGTGCCCTGCTCGGCCTGTTAGGCATCGTCGTGCTGATCGATCCCTGGCGGTTCGACTGGAGCGATCGTGCCGTTGTCGAGGGACACGCCTGGCTCCTGTTGGCGGGATTCAGCTGGGCGTTGGCCGTCCTGCACGCGCGCCGGCACCGTTGGCGCCTGCAGCCGCTCGACGTGCTGCCCTGGCAGATGTTGGTGGCGACGGTCCTGCTCTGGATCCTCGCTCTCACCGTCGAGCCCCACGGCTACCTGGATTTCAGCCAGCCCAATCTCTGGATCGCGCTGTTCTACATCGGCGTGTTCGCCGGCCCGACCGGCACATGGGCCGCTGTCTCCGTGGCGCGCGCGCTGCCGCCGGTCACCGGCTCGCTCGGCATGCTGGGCACGCCGCTGCTCGGCATCGCCTCGTCGGTCGTGCTGCTGGGCGAATCCGTGACTTGGCCGCTGGTGCTGGGCACGATGCTGGTGATCGCGGGCATCGCGATCGTGATTGTGGAGAGAGCGAAATGAACTGGGGAAAGATGAGCCGCGCCGAACGCGACGCGGCCTACAACAACACCGACGCGGTGAAGAACAGCACCGAGCTCAACGAAGCACGCATCAAGGCATCGGCCGAATTTCGGCAAACCCATTCGAAGCATCTCGACCTCAGCTACGGTCCCAGGGAGCGCAACACCTGGGACCTCTTCCCGGCGGCCGATGCCGGCGCGCCCTGCATCGTCTTCATCCATGGCGGCTACTGGCAGCGCAACAGCAAGGACCAGTTCGCCAGCCTGATCGCCGGACCTTTTGCGCACGGCTGGGCGGCGGCGCTGCCGGGCTACACCTTGGCGCCGGACGCCTCGCTCACCGAGATCGTGGCCGAGATCAATGCGGCGCTCGACTGGCTGGCGGCGCACGGGCCGGCGCACGGCATCAACGGCAAGGTCGTGCTGTCGGGCTGGTCGGCCGGCGGCCATCTGACGGCGGCCTGCCTCGGCCATGCCCGGGTGAGCGCGGGCTTCGCCATCTCCGGCGTCTTCGAGCTGGGACCGATCCGCGACACCTATCTCGATGAAAAGCTCCGCCTGACCGACAGCGAGATCGAGACCCTCTCGCCATTGCGCCTGCCCATGGTGAAAAAGCCGCTGGCCATCACCTACGGGACGGCGGAGCTGCCGCCGCTGGTCGCCGACAGCCGCCATCTGCACGCCAAACGCGCCGCAGAGCACCTGCCGGGAGCCCTGATTCCGGTGGCGGGCGCCGACCATTTCACAATCACACACGAACTGCGCGACGCCGACGGCGAGCTGACCCGGCAGCTCATGCTGCTCGGCTGACCCCGTTTGGCACGTCTGTTGCGAGCCCCGAGGCAACGGACCGGGAGGCCCTTTCATGATCCAGCGTCGCCGTCTACTCGCCGGGGCAGGCTTTGCCGCCGCCACCCTCGCCGCTCCGTGCGTGCTGCGGGCCGAGCCGCGCACGGTCAAGATGGGCGCGCTGCGCCTCGTCCATTCGATGCCGCCCTATTTTTATGAGCGCTTCGCGCCATCGGACCTCAAGATCGAGATCATCGTGTTCGACAGCCCGACCGACGGCAAGAATGCCGTGGTCACCAAGTCGGTCGATTTCGGCACCTTCGGCATCGCCGCCGCCATTTTAGGCGGCGCCGTGGGCGAGCCCGTCGTCGTCGTGGGGGCGCTCTCCAACAAGGGCATGGGCGTCATCTCCAAGGCGGGCTCCGACATCAAGACCGTCAAGGATCTCAAGGGCAAGCGGGTCGGTATCTGGCCGGGCTCGACCCAGGAGGTCTTCATCATGGAGCGGCTGCGCATGGAGGGCCTGTCGATCAAGGACGTCACGGCTGTGCGCGTGCCGTTCGGCGAGATGCCCGCCATGCTGGCGCGTGGCGACGTCGACGCCTATGTCGGTGCCGAGCCCGGCCCCGCCCTGTCCATCACCTCGGGCGCGGGGCAGCTCGTCGAATATCCGTACAGCACGCCGATGGGCGGCCTGAACATGATCTTCGGCACGCACGAGGACACCGTGGACAAGAACCCCGACCTCGTGCGGACCATGCTGAAGACCCACAGCCAGGCGGTGGAGTTCATGATGGCCAACAAGCCCATGGTGACGGACATGACGGTGCAGAAGCTCGGTGCCAACCGCGCCGCCGTCGACCAGGCGCTCAGCGCCAACAATGTCGAATATGTCTGGAAGCTCGACACCACCGTCCAGGGCCAGGCCAAGACCTACGCCCAGCAGATGCTCGCGCTGAAGCAGATCCGCGCCCTGCCCAAGTTCGACACCTTCCTCAATCCCAAGTTCTCCAACGAGATCGCCAACAGCTAGGTCCCATGACGATCGCGGACACGAGCATCGACACGGCGGCGGAGCCGGCGGCCAAGCCGTCCGGCCGGCCGAAGTCGCCGTGGCGCCGTGCAAAACCCGTCGTCCTGGCGCTGATCGTGCCGTTGCTGCTGCTGGCCTTCTGGCAGGTGGCGACGACTGAGCGCTGGACCTTGCTGATCCCGACGCCCTACGCGGTCGCCGAGTACATGATCGATTTCGCCGTGGGCGGCATCTACGACGATGCCTATTCGGCAACCCTGCTCACCCATCTGCTGGCGTCGATGAGCCGGGTCTATGGCGGCTTTGCGCTGGCGGCTTTGTTCGCTTTGCCGATCGGCATCATGGTCGGCCGCATGCCGACCGCGCGCATGCTGCTCGATCCCTTCCTGCAGGTCATGCGGCCGATCCCGGTCACGGCCTGGCTGCCCTTGTCGATGATCCTGTTCGGGCTGGGCGCCAAGTCGGCTTTCGCGCTGGTCTGTCTCGGCGCCTTCTATCCGATCCTGCTCAACACCGTGTTCGGCGTGCGCTCGGTCGATCCGAAATTGTTCGAGGCGGCCTCGATGCTGGGCTGCCGCGGCAATGCGCAGTTCTACAAGGTCGTGCTGCCGGCGGCGACGCCCGCGATCTTCACTGGCCTGCGGCTGGGGCTGGGCCTCGCCTGGTTCGTCATCGTGGTCGGCGAGATGACCGGCGTGCCGCAAGGCCTGGGCGCCGTCATCATGGACGGCCGAACGCTGTCGCGCACCGAGCTGGTGATCTGCGGCATGATCGTGATCGGCGTCGCGGGCTACCTCTCCGACCGGATCGTCGTGCTGATCGGCAACCGGCTGCTGCGCTGGAGCCCCAACCATCATGGCTGAAACCGCAGGCCCCATCGTCGAGATCAAGCGGGTCTCAAAAATCTTCCAGCTGCAGGACCAGACGATCCACGCCCTCTCCGACGCCAGCCTCTCGATCCGCAAGGGCGAGTTCGTCTGCCTGATCGGCGCGTCGGGCTGTGGCAAGTCGACCCTGCTCAGGATCATGGCGGGTTTCGAGCAGCCCTCCTCCGGCGAGGCCCTGATGTGGGGCAAGCCGATCGCCGAGCCTGATCCCTCGCGCGGCATGGTGTTCCAGGACTACGCGCTGTTCCCGTGGCTGAGCGTGCGCGAGAACATCGCCTTTGGCCCCGCGGGGCGCGGCCTGGCGAGCTCGCAGGTCAAGGAAACGGTCGACAAGTTCATCGAGCTGGTCGGCCTCGGCAAATTCGCCAACGCCTATCCGCATCAGCTCTCCGGCGGCATGAAGCAGCGCGTGGCGATCGCCCGCGTGCTCGCCAACGACGCCGAGTTGGTGCTGATGGACGAGCCGTTCGGCGCGCTCGACGCCATGACGCGCGAGCGCCTGCAGGACGAGCTCCTGGAAATCTGGCAACGCACGCACCTCACGGTGGTCTTCGTCACGCACTCCGTCGAGGAGGCGATTTTCCTCGCCAACCGCGTGGTGGTGATGACGCCCGGTCCCGGCCGTATCGAAAGCGACAATGCGCTCGACCTGCCGCGCCCTCGCGACGTCGCCAGCCCGGAGTTCAATGCCATCCGCCGCGTGCTCGGGGCCAAGCTTCATAGTCATCATGGGAAGAAGGCGGCATAGATCTTTGCTGGGAGCGCGCCACTCCGTGGCGCATCTTTCTTTGAAGCCCATGAGCGCCACGGAGTGGCGCGCTCCCAGCAATGACGCTGTTGCGCCCGACCCCTTCGCCGCCGTATGACGGCGGGGAAGCGAAGGAATATTAATGGCGAACAAGGTCTACAAGGATGCCGAGTCGGCGCTCGAGGGCGTGCTGCATGACGGCATGATGGTGATGTGCGGCGGCTTCGGCCTGGTCGGCATTCCCGACAAGCTGATCCACGCGGTGCGCGATTCGGGTGTAAAGAATCTGACCTGCGTCAGCAACAATGCCGGCATCGACGGCCACGGGCTCGGCCTGCTGCTCGAGACCGGCCAAGTGAAAAAGATGATCAGTTCCTACGTCGGCGAGAACAAGACCTTCGCCAAGCTCTACCTCGAGGGCAAGCTCGAGATCGAGTTCAACCCGCAGGGCACGCTGGCCGAGCGCTGCCGCGCCGGCGGGGCGGGCATTCCCGCCTTCTACACCAAGACCGGCGTCGGCACCAAGGTCGCCAAGGGCAAGGAGACCAAGGTCTTCGACGGCCATGAATATGTCATGGAGCGCGGCCTCGTCGGCGATCTCGCGCTCGTGAAGGCGTGGAAGGGCGACGCGTCAGGCAACCTCGTCTATCGCAAGGCGGCGCGGAATTTCAATCCGATGATGGCGACGGCGGCCAAGCTCTGCATCGCCGAGGTAGAGGAGCTCGTGCCGGTGGGCGCGATCGATCCCGACCACGTCCACACACCCGGCATTTTCGTCAACCGCATCCTGTGCGGTGCGCCCTACGACAAGAAGATCGAGCAACGCACGATTCGCAAGGCTTGAGGAGAGAGCGATGGCCTGGACCCGTGATCAGATGGCGGCGCGCGCCGCCCAGGAACTGAAGGACGGCTACTACGTCAATCTCGGCATCGGCATTCCGACGCTGGTGTCGAACTACGTGCCGGAGGACGTCGACATCACCTTGCAGAGCGAGAACGGCATGCTGGGCGTCGGCCCCTTCCCGCTCGACAACGAGGTCGACCCCGACATCATCAACGCCGGCAAGCAGACCGTGACCGAGCTCAAGGGCACGTCGTATTTCTCCTCGGCCGACAGCTTCGCCATGGTGCGCGGCGGCCATATCGACCTTTCCATCCTGGGCGCCATGGAAGTGGCCGAAAACGGCGACCTCGCCAACTGGATGATCCCGGGCAAGATGGTGAAGGGCATGGGCGGCGCGATGGATCTCGTGGCCGGCGTGCGCAAGGTCATCGTCACCATGGAGCACGTCTCCAAGGACGGCGCCTCGAAGCTCTTGCAGGAATGCACCCTGCCGCTCACCGGGAAGCGAGTGGTCGACATGGTGATCTCCGAGCTGGGCGTCTTCAGCGTCGACAAGACGGGCGACGGCGGCGTGACGCTGATCGAGCTCGCCGATGGTGTCACCGTCGACGAGGTCAAGGCCAAGACCAAGGCCAAGCTCTCGGTGGCGCCCGGGTTGAAGGAGAAAGTGGCTTAGACTCTTCCGGGACCGCGGGCCTCCAGGCCCGCTCATGATCTTTGCTGGCAGCGCCATGAAGCGGGCCTGGAGGCCCGCGGTCCGGCAAGAAGGGTTTCCGCCAGTTTCCGCCGCTTCGCGCCATCGTCGAAAAGGGCCCTATTTCCTAAGGATTCGGGGTTTCCGCCCTTTCCGCCGCTCATTTTTCGTCTCCAGTGTCGGCGGCCAGCAAAGCCGGGTTGACCTCCCAGCGGCGCGCCGGCCGGCCGCCCTGGGCGGAGAAGACGAGCATCTTGGGCCGCAGCGCGCCGGCGGCGCAGAGACGCTCGAGCACGCCGTCGGTGCGGTGCGCGTCGAGGCTGCGGCCGAGCGCGTGGCGCCTGACATCCTCGCGCGAGACTTCGGTCGGGCGATTGGCCTTCAGCCAGCGCACCACACGGCGCGCCTGGCGCTCGCCGTCGCTGGGTCCGGCGCGATCGAACACCAGTCGCGCGTGCGGGCGGAGAAAGTCCGCCCACAGGCGGATCGCAGCCTCCATCGACTCGGCCCCGACCTTGCCGGGTGCGCCGCCGACGCCGCTTCCTGCCCAGGCGAGCAGCGCCAGAATTCCGGCCAGACGCGCGACGGTGCCGGAGCCCTTGCCCAGCCAGTCGGCCTCCAGGCCCTCGGCGTGCTGCAGCAGCGCGTGCAGGCCGGCGAGGAAGGCGTCGAAGGCCTTGGCGGCGGCCGGGTCGAGGGCGAGCACGAGGGGATCGGCCGGCGAGCGCGCAGTGCGGCTGATGCTGCGCAGCAGGTCGAGCACCTGGTCGTCGCGCGCCGGGCGGCGCTCGGCGATCGGGCGGTGGGCCGGCGGGTCGGGCCAGGCATAGATCAGCCGGGCCGCGAGCCCGTGGTCGTCCTGGCGCGGGTCGTCCTGGCCCAGCGCCGCCATGAGCCGGTCGGGGCGGATCGAGATCAGCACGCTCATCGGGCATCGCTCGTGCCGCACGACCTGGCGCGCGTCCTGCAGCACGACCGGACCCGCCTGCCATGCCTCCAGCCAGCGCGACCGATCCTTGGCGATGCCGTCGTCCAGGAAGGCGAGGCGGCCGGACGGCTCGTCGCGCCACAGGATCACGCCGCGCGGAGCGCCGGCCAGCGCCGCGGCGAGCGTTTCGGCGGAACCGTCGTTCAGGAGGAAGGGGCGCTTCTTGCCGGCGGCATCGCCCGTGCCGAGCTCCTCCTGCAGCGTGGCGAGCAAGGCGCGCATCGGCGCCAGCGCCGGCGACTTGCCGCTCGACGGGCGGCCGACCAGCGCCTGCCACAGCACCAGCGGCTCCGTCCAGGCGGGCGCGAGGCGGACAACGGCGCCGGCGCCGCTGAGCCCGGCCACCGCCGTCAGCAGGGCTTGCGCGACGTAGGCGCTGGGCGCCCCCGCGCCAGCGGCCGTGTCGGCGACCCAGCCGCGCCACGGCAGCGGCAACAGCTCGAGCGGGAAGGCCGGCGCAGCGCCGCGCCCGTCGTCGAACAGGGCGGCATCGACCTCGGACCAGCCGCCAACGATGCGCGGCTCTGCCTCTGGACTTGGTCTCCGATGGGCCGGCTCACCTCGGTAGCGCGGTTGGCCGTCCTCGGCATTGGTCAGATCAGACATGACAAAAGCCCTCTCCTGAATAGGAGAGAGATAACTTAAGTGATAATTAAGAAATGTCAAGCGTTAGTTTGACGCTTCCATTATCTAAATCGTTCTCCCCTGCGCCGTGCCGGAGTGGGCAATGGGGGAGGAGCAGCTGGTGACCCGATTCGGAAGTCCGTGTGCGATCAGGTGGAACCGCGGGACCGGCTCCCGGTTCGCACCAGGAGCCGGCATCGGATTGCGCCTTAGCGTTGGCCGTTCGGCACGATGTTGCCGTTGGCGTCGCGGTAATAGCCGGCCGGAACGGCAGCGGTGCCGTTCATGTCGCGCTGGTAGCCGTTGTTGGCCACCACATTGCCGTTGGCGTCGCGGTAATAGCCGTTCGGCGCCGGCGCGTTGGCGTAGCTGCCGCGCGGGGAGCCGTTCGTCACGATGTTGCCGTTGGCGTCACGATCGTAGCCGGCCGGTACGGCGGCGCTGCCGTTGATGTCGCGCTGGTAGCCGTTGTTGGACACCAGATTGCCGTTGCCGTCGCGGTAATAGCCGTTCGGCGCCGGCGTGTAGGCGCTGCTGCCGCGTGCATCTGCCCGCACGACGTTGCCGTTGGCATCGCGGTACACCAGATTGCCGTTGGCATCCCGGTAGGTCTGGGCGCCGGTTGGCGGGTTCGCCTGGTTGTTGGTGTAATAGGGGCCGTTGCTGGCGACTGGCGGCGGATAGCTGTTGCTGGCGGTGGTCGTTTCGACACAGCCGGATGTGGCCGCGGCGACCACGCCCGTCGCCAGCAGCCATTTGATGTTGCGCATTATCTACCTCCGTGGGGACAGCCCCGGGAGGGGCCTGTGCAACCAACGGTCGGCGGCTGCACAAGTGGCATCGCGCGCCTCCAAATATAGGGCGCCGGGCGGGCTCGCCCGGACGCAACGTCCTCGCGTTCGACGCGTTCGATCATCGGCGCGCCGCAGCGACCTACAGGACCTCCAGCGGCGACCTCCAGGCGCGCGCCCCCGCCGAAAATCTGGCGCGTCTGGAAAGGCGGGATAATCCGGGCGCCGGCAGGGAGGTCCAATACGCGTCAGGATTGTGGCGATGACGGCGCTACTCGCGGCGTTCCAGTGTTTTCCCCTGCACCATGCGGCCGCCGGTCCGGGCGACGGCCAGGCCGCGCAGGAAGTCCTGTGGCCGGCCAGCCGGTGGCCGGTCTCGACGCCTGAGGACCAGGGCATGGATTCGGCGAGCCTTGCCCGGCTGATCGAGAACGTGGGCGGCTATAAACGGGACAGCCTGACCGTCGTGCGCCACGGCCGGATCGTCGCCGATGCCTACTACGCGCCCTGTGTCGCCGGCGTCAGCCACGGCCTGCGGACGTCAGCGGGTGGCGCACCCGCCGGCACCGCACTCCACCCTATCGCCAGCCAACAAGATCGACTGAGCCATAGGGCTGGGCAGGCTCGAGCACGGGAGTGCCAGGGTCGAATGCTGCAGTGCCGGGCTCGAAGCTCCGCCCGCAAGCGGACAGCATGAGACTAATCCCGATCAGCAACACCGCCATCATCGCCTCTAAGCTGCGTTTCATCGCAGGCTCCATTTGCATGAGGTTGGTGTCTTGTTGTGCGACAGAAGCTCCGCCGTAGATAGTCATACATTGGGATGCCCCCTAGAGCCGCGCGGATAGTGCCTCAGCCTCACATGAGGCCCCATCATCCGCGCCCCCTCTCCGCGAGAGGTTCTAGATCAGACATGACGAAAGCCCTTTCCTGCTCACGAAAGGGAACTTAAGTATTTTTGATCCGTGCCAAGCGCCCCGGTCGTCACGGGACGACGACAGGTACCGCGCACCGGCCGGCCTATGTCGACGGAAGACCCATTTTTCTGGTCGCCGATGCAGCAGCGCTAACGACGGCATTGCGGGGCAGCAAACGAGGAAGCCAGGTGGCGACACGCACGCTGAACCGGCCAGGATAGGCGAGGGACTTCTTCCGATCGAACGACCGCAACGTATGGCGGACTACCGGCTCGGCGTTGTCAAATGCGCCGTCCTTCATCTTGGTTGATACGCCCGCGAAGAAACTCGTCGCCGTCGGCCCGGGGCAAACGGCCATCACCTGCACGCCTCGTCCCTTAAGTTCGTATTTTAGCGCTTCGCTGAAGTGGAGAACGAACGCCTTCGCCGCCGCGTAGGTCGCCATATGGGGAAGTGGCTGGAAGGCGGAATTCGATGCCAGATTGATGATGCCACCTGTGCCTCGCGCGACCATCTTGGCGCCCAAGGCGTGCGACAGTCCCACGAGCGCCTGCACATTGACCTGGATGCTGGCTAGCTCCTCGGCAAGGTCGTGAGACATGAAGTCGCCCGTCAGCCCCAGTCCTGCATTGTTTATCAGCAGATCGATCTTCAGATCCAGGTGCTCGAGCTCCGTCATGATCCGCTTTACGGCATCGGCCGCGGCGAGATCAGCCTGCAGGACGACACATCTCACGCGATATTGAACACCAAGAGAGTCGGCAAGGTCTTGCAGCGCATCGATCGAGCGGGCGACCAGAACAAGGTTCATGCCGCGACCCGCAAGTTCTTTTGCAAAGGCCGCGCCCAATCCCTTGGAGGCGCCGGTGATCATCGCAGTCGAGCCCGTGTAGACAAACATCGTCGACTCCTTTTTCCCGGTCTTTGGCGGTCAGGGAGCGACCTTCGCGACCTCCATCTGCTCGAGCAGCGTCAGGTTATCCTCGATGTGCCAGTTGTCGGTGATCCGGCCGTTGGCAACCTTCACGAGATCCGTGGCGATGAACTGGATCGATTGTCCCTTGCCCGAGGTCTGCCCGAACTTGCCGGTGAAATGGCCGGTGAACTTCATATGGACGGTCACGTAATCGTTGGCGACGATCATCTTTTCTATCGTCACCGCCAAGTCTGGCACGGCGGTGCGGAACTGGCGCGATGCGAACGCTGGACCCTCAGGCCCCTGTGGGCGTCCCGATGGCAGGGTATGGTCCGTATAGGTCGGCGCGATTGCTCGCTTCAGGTCTGCTTCGTCGCCGCTATTCCAGAACTCGTAGAAGGCCTGGACGGCGTTCACGGTAGCGTCGCGTTGGCTCTCCGGGATCGAGGCGGCAACCATGAGTTCGCCGATGCGGACACTGTCGTTGCCCAGGGCCGGGATCGCCAGCATGATGCTTAATGCGGCGACAGCCGCAAGGCGTGATGATTTAGCAAGCCTGAATCTGCTCCTCGTGGCGCGAGGCATCTCAAGCCTCCCGCGGCGTGTCGGCTTGGGCGAGCGCCCAGCGTGCAATCTCGTCCTTGCGCAGGAAGCGCACGCCAGGGTGTTGCTGGGCATAGTCGATGAACTCGGCCAGCGCGCGCGTCCGCGCAGGCGTGCCGGAGATTCGGTCATGCGTGCTCACCGACATCATGCGCCGTCGTACAGCTCCTTCCTGATAGAGCTGGTCGAACTCGGCCTTGAGCTCGGCGGTATAGGCTTCGGCCGTCAGCGCCGGACTGTCGTAGCGGACGATGTCGTTGTTGCGCAGCGTATAGGGCACGACTGCGAACGGTCGTTCCCGTACCGTCACGCTGAAGGGCTCGTCGCGGCTAACGTCGTCGATGTGATAGAGAAAGCCGAGATCCTGCAGGATCTCGAGGGTTCGTGGCGTGCCGCGCAACCAGAACGCGTTGAACCCGACGGGGCGCGTTCCGGTCGCCTGCTCGATCGTGGCGATGCTCTGCGCGTAGCTGGCACGCTCTTCTTCCGGCGTCATCGAGTATTGCGGCGTCCAGGTCTGGCCATGTCCGGCCGCTTCGTGACCGCGCGCAACTATGTCCCGCGCGAGCTGCGGATGCCGCTCGACCGCCTGGCCGACCATGTGGGAGGTGACCTTGATGCCTTTGGCATCCCACAGCTCGAGCAGCCGCGGAATGCCCTCCTTGAACCCATACTCAAACCATTTCTGCATCGGCAGATCGGGATAGCGCGGGTCGAGCGGCGGAAACGGTCCCTGGGCGCCGCGCTCGGGCTGCGCCCCGGCCTCGAACTGCATCGAAATCGACACGGCGAGTCGCGCGCCCTCGGGCCAAAAGCCCGTGGGTTCAATGGTGGATGTGGACATCGGAGTCTCCTCTCGAGTTCGGGAGCTGGGGATCGTTGTTGCAACACCGAACGCTTCACGACTATCCCTCGCTCTTCAACGGCCCGTTGCGCGCCAGTCCTCGATCGCCTTGTCCTCGTTCCGCAGCGCCGCCGGACGCCTGAAGAATGTCCAGTGGTCGCGCATGAAGGCCTCCCTCGCTTGCGCCCGGGTGACCGGGTCGCACAGGGCGACGGCGGCCCGCCGCTGGAAGATCATGTCTCGCCGCAGGTCGGACGTGTTGGCCGATGTCCCGTGCGCCAGGAAGCTGTGGGCCACGATGATGTCGCCGGCCCTGAGCCGCGGCACCACCATCCGCGCGCCCGCCAGAAACTGCCGCTGACCGTCCAGCTTGACCTCTCCCCAGTGCACCGGCGCGCCCAGCGGCTGGCGCCGGAACGCCGCCGCGAATCTGTCGTGCGACCCCGGAAGGACATGAAAGCCGCCCGCCGTGTCGGACGCGACGGCCGTCAACGCGACCCCGAACAGCACATTGAACGCGGCAAGCGACGGCTCCTTGCCGCCATCGATGTGAAAATTCCGGCCCACCCCGCCCTTGGTCGCGAAGCCGGGGAGCGTCGAGGCGAGCTGGATGCGCTCGGGGGCGTGAACCGTCTCCAGGATTTCGAGCGCCAGCGGATCCAGCACGGCGCTGGCGAGCGCCAGGAACGCAGGATCGGCGCAGTGCCTGATCTCCCTCCAGAGTTCGTTCTTCGATCTCTCCCAGCCACGCTCCGGATGGATGGCATTCAGATGGTTCGCGGCGTCCTGGGCCGAACGGAGACAGGGCTCATCAATCGCGCCGGACACGATCGTGTAACCCTGCCGCGTGAGCTCTTCCCAGTGTGCTTCCGTAAACGCCATCGAACAGTCCTGTCCTGAATCAACCGATGTCCCAAAGCAGGCCATCGGGTCGCGCGTTCACCGACCTCTGGGAATAAACCCGGGCACGCCGGTCTCCACGACGCTATTGAACCGGATCTTCGCCGCGACTCGGTCGCGAATCTCCTGCATGGCGTCTTCCGGCAAGGTCGAAATCTCGAAGTTCTCCCGGATCCGGCCGGGCTTGACGGAAGTGGTCAGGAGCGCCGTGCCGCGCTGGACCGCCCAGGCGAGCACAACCTGAGCAGGGGTCTTGCCCAGCCGCCGGGCGATGGCCGTGATCACCGGATCATCCAGCAGTCTGGGCTCCATCGCATGTCCCAGCGCGGCAAACGCCAGCAACACGATCCCATGGCGTTGGCAATAGTCGAGCAAGTCCCATTCCGGGAGATACGGATGGGATTCGATCTCCACGACCGCCGGCTTGATTCGCGCGGCTTCGACGATCTCCTGCAGTTTCTCCAGATTGACATTCGACAGGCCGATCGCCCCGCACCGGCCCTCGTCCACCAGGCTCTCCAGCGCCCGCCACGTCTCCCCCAGTGTCACGCCGGAGTCATAGATAATCTGGCCGCGCGCGTCCCTCGGCTCCTGCTCGTCGCCCGGCTGGAAGGCAAAGGGGGTATGGATGAGATAGCAATCGACATGGTCGACTTTCAGTCGCTGGCGACTGGCCTCGAAGGCGGGTTTGACCCGCTCAGGCCGATGATTGCTGTTCCAGAGCTTGGTGGTGACGAACACGTCCTTCCGCGGAACCGCCCCCGCCCTGAACATCTCCTGCATGGCATCGCCGACGGCCTGTTCATTGCGGTAGCGCTCCGCGCAATCGAAGTGACGAAACCCCGCTTCCAGGGCAGCCCTGGTTGCCTCCTTGGTCGCGAGGGGATCCGGAATCAGCGTGCCAAAGCCGAGGGCGGGAATGGCACCGGAGCCGTGGGTGAGGGGAATCTTCGCATAGCGAAGAGGGTCGGGCGCTGCCAAGCTTGTACTCCTCCGTCCTGAGATCCCGCTCGGCCCGAGGAGTGTCGGATCGCCCCCTCACGCCGTTCGCATTTCACCGCATCCGCTCGACCCATTGAGCGCGTGACGGCCCCGGCTCGAACGCGTCACCGAAATATTGGGTCTCGCGGACTACTTTTCCGTCTTTGAACTCCATGATGCTCACGGTGTAGGACGGTTGCCCGTCGTACGTGAGGACGAATTCAGTGACCCACAGGTCGCCCGCGCCCAGGATGCGCCGCACCGCGAAGCGCTTCTGGTTCGGCTGCGCGAAGCGGGACGCCTGGATGTGGCGCCGGCCGCGGATGCGCTCGCCCGACTGCGGATACTCGAGCACGGCGTCCTCCCGGTAGATCTGGTGCTCCACCTCGAAGTCGTTCGCGTCGGACGCCGCCCAGTGGAGGTCCAAAGCCGCTCGTATCTCCCGGTCTTCCATCTCAATCTTCCCTCGAGTTACCGGTGCACCCAAAGGCGAGCGCGCCGGCGGGTTGGGGTTCACTTCGACTCTGCCACAGGTAGCGTACGATCCGGTCATAGACCGTGTCTCCGCGACATGTCATCGAGGCAAATTGGACCTGCAACCGCACCTGCCCTAAAATAGCCGACAGCTCATATCCTGGAGTCTTCGAATGCCGCGTCCCTCGTGGAAAGGCTACCTCAAGCTGTCACTCGTCTCCTGCGGCGTGGCGCTCTACAACGCATCGTCGTCGTCCGAACGGGTGTCGTTCAACACGCTGAACCGCAAGACCGGCAATCGCCTGAAGCAGAACCTGGTCGATTCGGTGAGCGGCGAGCCGGTCGATACAGCCGATCGCGTCAAGGGCTACCAGGTCGCCAAGGGCCAGTACGTCATGGTCGAGGATACCGACCTCGAGGCGCTCAGGATCGAGAGCACCAAGACCCTCGAGATCGAGACCTTCGTGCCGGCGGCCGAGATCGACGAGATCTATCTCGACAGCCCCTACTACCTGGCGCCCGACGGCAAGATGGCCGAGGAAGCCTTCGCCGTGATCCGCGAGGCGATGGCCAGGAAGAAGGTCGCCGGCATCGGCCGCGTCGTGCTGAGTCGGCGCGAGCGCCTGCTGATGCTGCAGCCGCGTGGGCCCGGCATGCTGGCGACGACGCTGCGCTATCCCTACGAGGTGCGGCAGGATGCCGAATATTTCGAGGGCATCAGCGAGCGGAAGGTGGCGCCGGCGATGCTCGACATCGCCCAGGAGATCATCGGCCGCATGTCCGGGCACTTCGCGCCCGACAGCTTCGCCGACCGCTACGAGGAAGCCGTCACGGCCATGCTGCAGGCCAAGCAGGCCGGCCAGAGCTTCGCCGTGCCCGAGACGGCCGAACCCGGCAACGTCGTCGACATCATGGAGGCGCTGAAGCGCAGCCTGCAGATGGGCGCCGATCGTCGGCCGCGCGCGCCGAGCAAGAAGCCCTCCGAGGCAGCCGAGCCGGCACGCAAGACGACGGCGCGGAAGACTGGTGCGCGCAAGGCGGCGCGCTGAGACCGGAGGCGGGATTGCCTCTCGCCGATCCCCTCCATGGGCAGACGCTCTTCCTCGTCGGCCGCCTGCAAGGCCTGACGCGCCGGCGCCTCGACCGGCTGGTGCGCGCCCATGGCGGCAAGCTCGCGACGCGGCCTGGCGCGCGCGTGACGACGATCGCCTTCGGCCATTCGGCCAGTGCCCGCGCGCTCGACGACGGCCGCGTGCAGCTTCCGGCCGGCCTAACCGCGACGGCGTCGCTGATCAGCGAGAACGTGCTGCGCCGCGACCTCGGCCTGCTCGAGCCGCCGCCTGAAGTCGAGCGCAGCCTGGGCCGGACCGAGGTCGAACGTCTCACCGGCCTCTCGCCCAACCTGCTTTCCTGCCTGATGCTGTTCGACGTGCTCGAGCCGGTCGACGAGCGTTACGCCTATCGCGACCTCGTGGCGGCGCGTGAGGCGGCGCGGCTGCTGAAGCGCGGCGTGGCGCTGGGCGACGTGCTCGACGCCGCGACCGCGCTCGGCCGGCGCGGCGGCCATCTCGCCGAGGCGCGGCTCACCGAGGGTCCGTCGGGCGGGCTGGTGCGCGAGATCGCGGGGCAGCTCGCCGAGCTCTCGGGCCAGCTCACCATGCGCCTGCCGATGCGCCCGGAGCAGAAGGCGCGCAGCCTCGACGATCTCCTGGTCGAGGCTGAAGAGGCGGACGAACGCGGCGATCACGCCACGGCCGAGAGCCTCTACACCACGGCGATGCGCGCCGATTCAGCCGATCCGGTGCTGCCCTTCAATCTCGGCAACGTGTTCCAGGCGCAGGGCCGGGCGACCGAGGCCAAGGTGGCGTGGCAGATCGCGGTGGCGCGCGACCCGGCC
>Ga0308309_10000800_pt1 | contig 18998 bp, 17 predicted proteins | sample HubBroMetageWFT5_FD_192491 | JGI IMG/M metagenome (GOLD analysis project Ga0308309, IMG submission 192491) | Warmed and freeze-thawed soil microbial communities from the Hubbard Brook experimental Forest, New Hampshire - Hubbard Brook CCASE Soil... | ecosystem: Environmental > Terrestrial >...
ACATCGAGCCGGAGATGATCATGCTAGCCGTGTATCTGTTCTGGGAGGCCAGCAAGATTCAAATCCGGTGGCCGATTCGTAGAGCATCAATGTGATGCCCCGGGTTGGCGAGTTCTTGCTCTTCCATTTAAATTAGATCATGCGGTCCATTCTGCAGAAACCGGCGCTGCGTTTTGTTTTCGCTGCCAACGTGATTTCGATGCTGGGCAGCGGCATGAACGCCGCCGCGGTTGCCTGGTACATTCTGCAGGCGACTCATTCTGAAATTGCTCTGGGCACGTTTGCTGTCCTGCAGACCATCCCAGCCATGCTGATGCTGCCCTTCACCGGCGTCATCATCGACCGCGAAGACCGCCGTCGGCTGGTCATGTGGCTCGACGCCTTGCGCGCCGTTATTATTCTCGCGGTTTCCATTCTGGCCTTCATGGGTAAAGCGAAAATCTGGGAACTCTACCTGATGAATACGCTGGTGGCGGCGGGCTTTTGGATGTTCTGGCCAACCATCACCGCCTTGATCCAGGAGTTGACTCCCGGCGAAGAGTTTGTTCACGCCAATACCTTTCTGCTGGCGGGAGTCCAGGGAGGCTGGCTGATTGCTGGCTCGATTGTCGGATTCGTTTACAACCGCATCGGGCTGGGCGGAGTGTTGCTCATCGACTTCTCTACATACCTGGTTTCGTTTCTCTGCTATTTCGCCGTACGCAAAGGACGACACGTTGTACCACGACCAGCCGAGTTGCGCGCCGACATCGTTGCCGCGGAAACTGCATTCGAGCGCTTCGGGCGCGAGATGCGCGAAGGAATCCAGTTTCTTCGCGGCAAACGCAAACTGGTTTTGCTCGGAATCAGTTGGGCGTTGTTTCTTGCCGCCATGATGACCGGAGTGGTGGTCACTCCTCCACTGAGTGACAAGGTTTTTCACGCCGGTGCTGTGGGTTATGGCTGGTTAAACGCCGGATGGGGCACGGGCGCGTTCGTGAGCGCTCTCTATGCTCCCTGGTTCATCGCGAGTTTGGGCGCCCGTCGTTCCATCGCAATCTCCATGGGCCTGCTGACCATCGGCATGATTTTGGCGCCACTGTCTCCCATGCTTGTCATCGCCGTCTTTATCTACGGCATGATGGGATCTGCACGCGGCGTTAGTGGTGTCGCCATAAACACCAGCCTGATGGAACAGGTGCCGCCGCACTTCATGGGACGAGTACAGAACACATTCTATTTCGCCGGTACAGCGCTGCAGATCTGTCTGGCACTGGTGGTGGGAGCAGTGGCGCAGGTTAGTCTGGTGGCCGGATTTTCTGTCATTGGATTGGTGTACGCGGTCGCCTTCGTCAGCGCAAGCTGGCCGGTGGCAGCGCCAGTAACAGTCAGCGAAGCCACGCCGGTAGAATAAAAACCGATGGAACATAGAGTCACAGAGATATAACAGAAATAAAAGGTTTTGATTTGAGCAGTTAGAATTTTTCTCTGTGACTCTGTGTCTCTGTGGTAAATAAGCCCTTCCCGCGTTATCCTTTCAAATTCAAAAGGAGCCATGCATGTCTTCCAGCCTAGAAGGTCGGGTTGCGGTTGTCTTCGGAGTCGCAAATAAACGCAGCATTGCGTGGTCCATCGCGCAAGGGCTGCACAGCGCCGGAGCCAGGCTTGCCATTACGTATCAGAACGAACGCATGGCGCTCGAAGCCAAAGACCTGATCCTGTCGCTGCCCGGCGCGGAAGCATTCCAATGCGATGTTTCGAGCGACGCTGAGATCGACCGGCTTTTTGGACAACTCAAAGAGCGCTATGGCAAGCTACACGTTCTCGTACACAGCGTGGCCTTTGCTCCCGCGGACGAACTCAAGGGCGATTTCGTGAACACGACTCGCGAAGGCTTTCGCGTGGCTCTCGATGTGAGCGTCTTTTCGCTCATTGCAGTTTCCCGCGCCGCCGCTCCGCTCATGGAGGATGGCGGATCGATCATGACCATGACCTACTACGCCTCGGAAAAAGTTGTCCCCCGTTACAACGTAATGGCAGTGGCCAAGGCGGGCTTGGAATGCACGGTACGGTATTTGGCGTTTGAACTGGGCAAGAAAAACATTCGTGTGAACGCGATTTCCGCGGGCCCAATCAAGACGCTGGCCGCGCGTGGCATCTCCGGCTTCAGCGACATGCACAAGACCCACGCCGAGCGTGCCCCTCTCGGCCGGAACGTGGACGTAGGCGAAGTCGGTGCTACGGGAGTTTTCCTGGCTTCCGATGCTAGTTCCGGCATCACCGGCGAAGTAATCTACGTCGACTGCGGCTACAACATCATGGGTTTTTGAACGCTATTCACCACAGAGTCACAGAGACACAGAGAAAACAGAAAACAATGGTGGTTTTTTCTGTGTCTCTGTGGTAATAGGTCTTAGCGAAGGCTGATAATTCGTACTCGTCGCTCGTTTTCTCCTACTCGCTCCAATGCAATCTCCACATCCCGTTCGCGTTCAAAGCGGGCAAACTTCTCTCCCCACTCGATCAGCAGCACACTGTTTTCCGCGATTAGGTCATCGAGACCCAAGGTCTCAAGCTGGCGCGGAGTGTCCACGCGATATAGATCGATGTGATAAAGAATGGCTTCAGGCCCGCGATATTCGTGGATCAGAGTAAAGGTGGGACTGGTTACATCTTCTTCCGAGGCCGCGTGAAAGCCTTCCGCGATGCCTTTGACTAGCGTAGTCTTGCCCGCTCCCAGGTCGCCTCGAAGCACGACGATCTTCGGCGGAGCGAGCATCTCAGCCAGGGTGCGCCCGAGAGCGATGGTCTCCTCCGGCGATCGGGTGATGAATTCTCGTGTCTCCATGAGGGATATGGAGACCAGTATAGCGAGAGACTGCAGCCGCGACGCAGCGCGGAATCCAACCGCGGCAGCAAATTTCGGGTAGGGATGCTTCGACTTCGAAACAGATTCGCTTTCGCGAATCTGCTCCTACGCTCAGCATGACATCCGCTAGTGGATGACTCTGGACACCACATACTCCGACTTGTCATCCCGAGCGCAGCGAGGAATCCCTTCTGCAGCAGCAAATTTAAGATAGGGATGCTTCGACTTCGAAACAGATTCGCTTTCGCGAATCTGCTCCTACGCTCAGCATGACATTGTTCTCAGACACGACTGGAGGGCTTCTATGTTCTTTTTGGCGCGACCCACTGGCTGGAACGGAGTCCCAGGAAGTCCTTGTCCACACGGGAGTCGAGGGCGTTGCGTAACGTGAGGTGATCTTTGTCTTCTAATGCGATGAAGCGGAATGGTTGCAAAATCCCGTCTTTCGACTTGCGCGTCGGCTCCAGAATTTCCGCCATGCCTTTCACGGCGCCCGATGCCGTCTCGATGGTGACCTCGACCAGATTGCCCTGTTCCAGGGCCCCGGCCAATCGCAACATGCCACCGGTCTCGGAAATGGTTTGCAGTTTCGCTCGCGCACTCCGCCCGTCATCGAGCTTGATGACGACGGGAACGGTGCTTCCGAATTGAACTCGCTGGGCCCGGTTCTGAGGATGAGTCTGGGGGAAGTGTGTCATAGCCAGAATCACTATGTCATGACAATCGAAAGGAAGGCAGATTACGGAAGCACTTGTCCGGATTCCAGCTCGGCCAGGTTGGGGGAACGGCGTAACTACCCGAGCAGCAACCAGATAGAGATGCTGGCCAGCCAGTTCCAATAGGAACCCGATTTTTCGGTAACAACTTGGAAACTCCCTCCACCCTCACCTGCACAAGCAGCCCTGGGCGAATCCCATTCCGAAACTGTCTGTCGCGTTCGCCAGGACTGAAGGCTCAAGCAAATTCAGATCGTCGCCTATCCTGGGGAGCAGCCATTTGCCAAACTGAAACTCAATCCAAGAGCGAGCACAACCGGCGTTTGGCACCTCGATCGGTGTTCCCGTGCTTGGATTACGGAAAGCACCAATCCGCATCTCTGATGGGCATTGGCTGCCGAAGGGAGGTGTCTCGCAGGTTGAGACGACCTCCGCACGAAGGCAACAACGCACCTCGTAGCTATAGGTTCCTTTGAATTCGGACTGCTCCGAACCGGTAGTCGAGTACAACGTGAACGGAGGAAGTTTGGCTGGGCCTTCGCCTGACACCACGACGTCGTAGTCCTCCATTGCCACAAGTTGCCCTGGTATGTCGGAAACACTCCCAAACGAAGCGAAGTCGCGCCTCGGGATGGAAAGCTTCTCCCCCGTGAGGGCATTTACGCCGGTGCGAACTTTGCCCGACAATTTACCAACTTTGAAGGTCGCCTCCGCTGGCGCACTATTAAGCTTTACCAAGCCATCAAGGAAAGCCGCAACTTGTTCTGGTAGTGGAACGAAATCCGCGCGCTCCGGAATAAGCAGATGGGCATATTGTATGGACATGCAACATTATCCTAAACGGGTCTTGCTAGCCGCACGACAGTGCGTGCATTCATGGAGGAGCACATCAGCCGCGAATTTCCACCTTAGAGCTCGCGACAGATTCTCTAACCCGGCGGAAGGCCTCTGGCAGGGCTTTCACCAGGTCGGTTGCGACCAGCGAATGTTCGCCCATGCTTTCGCGGGCCACGTCTCCGGCGAGGCCGTGGAGATGAACCGCGGCAATGACCGCTTCCACGATGTGTTGGGGATTCTGCGCAATCAAACCGGCCACCATGCCAGTCAGGATGTCGCCCGTGCCTCCAGTTGCCATGCCCGGATTTCCGGTTGTATTTACCCAAACCGTGCCGTCTGGCTGCGCAATCAGCGTGCGATGCCCCTTCAGCACCACGATCAATTCGTGTTCGCGCGCGAAGGTGCGGGCGACGTTGATGCGATCCCGTTGCACCGCAGCGATTGTGGATTCTGTGAGACGAGCCATCTCCCCGGGATGCGGCGTGATCACCAAGGTGCGTCCTTTGCCATTGAGTTCGGCGGCTCGGCCTTCGAAGGCGTTGAGACCATCGGCGTCGAGGACGAGCGGAGTCTTGCTTTTCACGACCAGGCTGCGAACAAAGTCTGACGTTTCAGGATTGCGCGAAATCCCCGGCCCCACAGCCAGAACCGTCATTCCTTTGATTACTGCGTTCATGCGTTCACCGGCGCGAGTCGAGATCGTGCCGGCGTCGGTTTCGTCGAGTGGCTCAGTCATGACTTCAGGATGAAATCCCGCCACTGTGGCCAGCACCGATTTCGGCGTAGCTACCGTCGATAATCCGGCTCCGGACCGCAGCGCCGCCATCCCCGCCATGGCGACTGAGCCTGCCTTGCCCACGGAGCCACCAATCACCAGCACATGACCAAAGGACCCTTTATTGGCGTTGAGCGGCCGCGGGCCGATGAGGGGCGCAATCTCGCGAGCCGTAATCAGATTGAGTTGCAACGAAGAAACGATTGCTTGGTCCGGTGAGCCGATTGGAGCAATGAGTGTCGGCCCGTCGGTCACCCTTCCGAAAATGTGCGCCGGGCGCGGCGCAGTAAATGTCACCACAGCGTCGGCACGCGCCACTGTGCGGGTCTGTTCGCCCATTACATCGGCATCGGCGCCGGAAGGAATATCGACCGCAACCACGTGCGCAGGGCTCGCGTTCAGCAGCCTGATTGCCTCGGCGTAGAGTCCAGACACCGGCGGCTTAAAACCCGTCCCCAGAATCGCGTCGAGCAGCACTTCGGATTCGAAAACGGCCCGCGCTTGTTCCCGCTCTAGCTCATCGCCGTTTCGCGCAATCACGGGTGCGACCGGAAGTCTTGCGAACATCTCGGCTGCATCGCCCCGCAGCTCGGCCGGCTCGGCCAGCAATACGACTCGCACTTCTCTGCCAGCCGCTTTCAGTTTTCGCGCCGCCACAAAACCGTCCCCGCCGTTGTTGCCCTTGCCGCAGACCACGCCAACGCGCTCCGCGGACGGATACCGGGCAACAACAAACTCCGCGACGGCCGAACCCGCGTTCTCCATCAACGTGAGCGAAGGCACCCCAAAGCGCTGGCTGGTGGCGCGATCGATCTCTCGCATCTCGGCGGCATTAGCGATTTTCATGGCTTGAGACCTTCTGATCTTATCCCTTCACGGGCCGACAAAACACCTATAAGCTAGCTCGTAAACTGGCGAGTGGTCGCGTAAACTGGCGATCATGATTCCGGTCGGCTACATGGCGAAGCGCGTTTGCAAAAAGCCTGAGTGGCTGGAAACACCGCACGTCATGGACCTGTATTCCGTCAGCGGATGCAACTCGGAAGACTTCGCCGATTGTATTAACTACTGGAAGCACAACGGCTATTGGCTCTTCGATTCCGCGGACGTCATTCGCGCCGTTGCCCAGGAAAACTCGATCGATCTCGCAGGCACGTCTCTGTTCTACTACGAAGCCTACGAAAGGGAATTCGATGGAGAAAACTGGCGCTCGTTTTCGTCCGATCCGTCATTTTCAACCAATATTCAATTCCCTTCCAGTAAGCAACTCGAGGGTTTCGACGTGGTAACTTTCATGGTCGGTCGGAAACCAGAATGCTCCCCTCTTTCATGTAACTCCATGGCAACGAAACTTCGAACCAACGCGCACTGTCTGTTTGCCTCCTTTGAAGACGCTGAAACAAACCTCAGCAACGGGCGATTCGTTAAATGTGAACCGGGTCCCTACAGAATCCTCTCCGTGTATTCGGTGGACTGGGCGTGAACGGTTTTTGGACGAACGCTTAACCCGTTCTAGTCGGCCATAGTCGGCGCAGGTTTCCGTTCGTCTGCGCCCATCTTTTGCACCCGGCTGTGATGGCGGCTGTAGGTGAAGTAAATCACCAGCCCAATCACCAGCCAGATGATGAGCCGTGCCCAGGTTTGCCAACCCAGGCTGAACATCATCAGCAAAGATACCGCGATGCCCATAATTGGAGTGAAAGGAATCCATGGAGTCACGAACGCGCGCGGTACATCGGTCCCCCGGGCGCGCAGAATCCAAACTCCGGCGCAGACGATCACAAATGCGAGCAGCGTGCCGATAGAAACCAAAGAACCGAGAACATTGATTGGAGTTAATGCAGCGACGGTGGCCACAACGAGACCCACAAGAATCGTCGAGAGATACGGTGTGCGGAAGCGCGGGTGGATGGCGCTCGCCCACTTGGGTAGCAACCCGTCTTTTGACATGGAGAAGAAAACGCGGGACTGCCCGAGCAACATAACCACCATGGTGGAACTGAGGCCGCAAATCGCGCCCAGCTTCACCAATCGGCTGCCCCAGGCCACACCCGTCATGTCGATACCAATGGCAATCGGGTCGGGCACATCAAGGTTGGTGTACTTCACCAGCCCGGTCAGCACCCCTGCCACCAGAATGTAAAGGATGGTGCAGATGACCAGGGAGCCTAGAATGCCGATGGGCATGTCGCGCCTTGGGTTCTTCGATTCTTGCGCCGCCGTGGATACAGCATCAAAACCGATGTAGGCGAAAAAGATGACACCTGCCGCAGTTGCAATGCCCGACCATCCGAACTCGCCGTAGTGACCTGTATTCGGCGGGATGAGCGGAGTCCAGTTCGCGACCGCTTCGGAGTGATGGCCCATGATGTAGTTGATGCCCAAACCGATGAAGACGATCAGCACGCAAACTTTTACGATCACGATGAAGGAGTTGAAGTCTGCCGATTCCTTAATGCCGATCACGAGGATGACGGTCACCATCAGGATTCCGAGGAAACCGAACAGGTTAAAGGAAGAATATTGATGCGGCAGTGTCGCTACATCGATGTGCTTCAGGTCTAGCATTTTTTGAAACTGCGCCGTCAGCCGCTCCCAATGGTTGTTGTAAAACAGAAAGACCGTCCCCGGGCAACCCGCCCATCTCGGCGAGAGCCGGATGCCGAAATCACCGAGGAAGCTAAGCACATAGCCGCTCCAGCCGCTGGCGACAGTCGCCGCTCCCAGAGCGTATTCCAGAATGAGGTCCCAGCCGATGATCCAGGCGATGAATTCACCCAGCGTCGCGTAGCCGTAGGTGTAGGCCGAGCCGGCGACCGGGATCATTGAGGCAAACTCGGCGTAGCACAGTCCGGCAAACACACATGCAACCGCGGCTAAGCTAAACGAGAGCACGATGGCTGGGCCGGCGTGATTGGCTGCCGCGGTTCCGGTGAGCACAAAAATGCCAGTGCCAATAATGGCGCCTATGCCGAGGGTGATCAGGTTAGTCGGTCCGAGCGCCCGGCGCAGGCTATGCTCGCCGGTTTCCGAGGCTTCTGTAAGAATTGAATTCAGCGGTTTTCTTGCAAAAAGATCAGACATTGAGCTCTCCCGATCGCTTCAGGCTGAGTGTTTCTCCTCGCCGCGACCACAGATAGTAGACCGGGATTCCCAACAATACGATGATCAATCCCGGCCAGGTGAATTGTGGTTTATAGCGTAATAGTACGACATCAATGAACAAGGCCATCACAATATAAGTCGCCGGCAGCAGTGGATACCCAATCGCCCGGTACGGTCGTTCAGCCTCGGGATGGGTCCGGCGCAGAACGAATAATCCGAAGATGGTCAGAATGTAGAACACCAACACCGCGAAGACGATGTAGTCGAGCAGTTGCCCGTAGCTTCCGGACACGCACAGCACGCAAGTCCAAACCATCTGCACCATCAGTGAAACCGCAGGCGTTTTATAAGTAGGATGCAACTTCGCCACGCCGCGAAAGAACAGGCCATCTTTGGCCATGGCGTAATAGACGCGCGCGCCCGCTAGAATCAGTCCGTTGACGCATCCGAAACCGGAAACCATAATGGCTGCGGCCATTAGCAATCCACCTGCCGAGCCGAACATCTGGGTCATCACGGCGGTGCCGACGCGCTCCTCCGTGGCATATTTAATTCCGCGTTCCAGGATGGTCGCGCCATTGGGCATACCATCGAGCGGCAGCACGTTCAGATAAACAAAATTGCAAATGATGTAGAGGGTGATGACGACGCCGGTGCCGAGGGCAAGAGAAAGCGGCAAATTGCGATTGGGATTCTTGACCTCGCCCGCCGTGAAGGTCACGTTATTCCAGGCATCGGCGGAAAAAAGCGATCCTACTTGAGCGACTGCGAGAATGGTCAGCGTACCAACCAGGACGACAGGTCCACCGACCCCCACCTGCACGGCATGTTGAGCGCTGAGTCCGGCATTGTTCCAGAAGTTCCCGTGGAAGTTGGCTTCCAGCGCGTGCGCGTTGCGTCCAATGAACAAGCCCAGGAAGCCAAGCCCTAACAGCGCAGAAACTTTGGCAAAAGTGAAAACGTTCTGAATCAGTGCCCCGGTCCTCAACCCGAAGACGTTGATAACTGACAGCGCAACCACGACCAAAATCGCGACGAGATTCTGTGTGTTCAGTCCAACATCCATGTTGCCGAGAACCATGGGTCCGATCCGAATGGGCGGCACTTTCCAGAAATGCAGGATCCAGTTCGAAGAAGAAATGGATGGAACGAAAATGCCGAGAAACTTGCCGAAGGCCACCCCTACGGCAGCGATCGTTCCGGTCTGAATAACCAGGAACAGCGTCCATCCATAGAGGAATCCCCAAAGCGGGCCGAGCGCCTCGCGCAAATAAACGTATTGTCCTCCGGCTCGCGGCATCATGGCCGCCAGTTCGCCGTAGCACAATGCTCCGACAATCGTCATGAAGCCCGTGACCAGCCAGGCCGCAATCAGCAGCGCCGGAGAATTCACTTCCCGGGATATTTCGGAAGAAACAATGAAGATGCCCGAGCCGATCATCGAACCCATCACCAGCATGGTCGCGCTGGTCAGGCCGAGGCCTTTGACCAGTTCTTTGTCCTGGTGGCTGTGGACCTCCCAGTCGCTGGCGATCTGTACTGGTGCCTTCGTGTCGATGCTCAAGAAGCTCCTAGCCTTTGTCCTTGTGGGGACAGCCGCCCCCGGCTGTCCAGCCGAGCGCAGCTCGGCAGCCGCCATGACTCTATCCTAAGATGCGCAAAAAATCCTCTGCTGATTTTCGGGGCTCCCGGATCAGATCGGATATTACTGCCACCGAGTCTGCCCCGGCTTCGATGACTGACCAGCAATTGGCACGATTGATGCCTCCGATGGCCACCAGCGGCTTTCGGGTCAGAGCCCGCGCTTGGCGGACGCCTTCGAGACCGACAACCGGATCCGGATTGGCTTTACTCGCTGTCGAAAACACCGGCCCGATAGCAATGTAGTTCGCAGAAGTCTTGTCGGCTTCCTCGATCTGCACCGGATTGTGGGTGGACACGCCGAGCCAGAGCATCGTGCCGACCACTTTTCTTGCTCCCTCTGGTGACAGGTCTTCCTGACCCACGTGCACGCCGTCAAACCTCGCCGCTAAGCAAAGATCCGCCCGGTCATTCAGGATTAGCTTGGCCCCATCAAGCCGACGTTTCAGCTCCCGCGTCTGTTCCAACATCTCTCGAGCATTGCCGCTCTTGTTGCGGTATTGCAGCAGAGTGACGCCGCCCGCGAGAAGCTCTTCGGCTGTAGAAAACAAAATCTGGTTGTCAGAGAAGTATGATGCGTCGAGAATGGCGTAAAGGCGAGGCAGATGGATCATGGATTCCCAAAATCGTCGCGGATCTGTACATCGCATTAGCGGTGCAAGAGTTATGCCACTCCGCGCGAGATCCTTCGCCCGGCTGACGCCCGGACTCAGGATGACGGCTAGGCGCTGCTATTTGGCCGTCGACTTTCCATTTTTTGCCAGGAAGCGCTCGATAAAGGTCGTATCAAACTTGCCCGCGCGAAAATCCGGATCAGCCAGAATGCGCCGATGCAAGGGAATGGTCGTAAAGATTCCCTCCACAATAAACATCTCAAGCGCGCGCGCCATGCGAGAAACCGCTTCGCCCCGGTCTTTCCCGCGCACGATCAGCTTGGCAATAAGCGAATCATAATAAGGAGGAATGACGCCTTCGGCGTACGCGGCGGTATCGATGCGCACTCCGGTGCCTCCGGGCGGATTGAATGCGGTGATCTTGCCAGCCGACGGCGTGAACTTCTCCGGATGCTCGGCGTTGATGCGGCACTCGATGGCATGCCCGCGATGCACAATCGGACCGAGAAGAACGTTTTCCATCCGCTCGCCGGCAGCCAGCAAAATCTGGCTCTTCACCAGGTCCACGTCGGTGACCATCTCCGTGACCGGATGCTCCACCTGGATGCGCGTGTTCATTTCGATGAAGTACAAGCGCCGGTCTTCGTCCATCAGGAACTCGATCGTGCCGGCATTCACGTACCCGATTTCGGAGAGCGTCTTCGACAACACTTTTCCAATTTCATCGCGGAGCTCGGGTGACACTTGCGTGGACGGAGATTCCTCAAGCAACTTCTGGTGACGCCTCTGGATCGAGCATTCGCGCTCGCCCAAGCTCACGACTTTGCCGTACTGGTCAGCCAGAATCTGAAACTCGATGTGGCGCGGCCGCTCGATGAATTTCTCCATGTAGAGATCGCCGTTGCCGAAGGCTGCCGCCGCCTCGGATTGCGCCGCTTTGAACAAGCCGGGAAGCTCCTCCTCGTTGCGCACGATGCGCATGCCGCGCCCGCCCCCGCCCGCCGAGGCTTTAATGATCACCGGAAAACCGACTTGCCGCGCCCACTCCATGGCTTCGCCTTCACTGGCGAGAATGCCCTCCGAACCTGGCAGAATGGGCACACCCGCTTTCTTCATGGCGGCGCGGGCCTTCTCTTTTTCGCCCATGAGCCGGGTGATTTCAGGTGGCGGCCCAATGAAAGTGATGTTGCTGGTCTCGGTGACTTCGGCGAAATTTGCATTCTCCGCCAGCAATCCGTATCCCGGATGGATAGCGTCGACGTTCGTGATCTCAGCCGCGCTGATCACGGCGGGAATGTTGAGGTAGCTTTGCGCCAGTTGGGGCGGACCAATGCAGATAGCTTCGTCGGCAAACTTGACATGCAGCGAGTGCCGGTCGGCCTCGCTGTAAATCGCCACGGTGCGGATGCCCAGCTCTTTACAAGCGCAAATGACGCGCAGGGCAATCTCGCCACGGTTCGCAATAAGAATTTTATTGAACATGTTTTAAACGAGTGTGGAGCGGACACTCTTGTCCGCTTTTTTGACCTTGATTGCCACAGTGCAAGAAATCGAAAACGCCACACTCAAAATCAAAGGCGGCGGACAGGAGTGTCCGCCCTACACAACTCAGCTTCGCGGCCGAATCACAAACAATTCCTGCCCGTACTCGATCGGCTGACCGTTCGCCACCAACTTCTTCACAATCTCGCCGGCCACGTCAGCCTCGATCTCATTCATCAGCTTCATGGCTTCGACAATGCAAAGCACCTGTCCCACTTCAACCATGTCGCCCGGCTTGACGAATGGTGGCGACCCAGGGGATGGACACTCGTAGAACGTCCCCACGATGGGAGAGCGCACCGTGTGCAATCCAGCCTCAACCGCCGGAGCAGCCGTGCTTTCGGCGGATGGAACGGGCGCAGCCGGTAGGGATGAAACCTCTGGCCCCGAAGCCGGAGCGGTGTGCACGGCAACGTGCGTCACCGGAGGAGTTGGAGCAACGTGCTCCACGCCTCGCTTGATCCGCACTTTCACATCGCCGCGCTCCAACTCGAACTCGGCAATATCCTTTTCAATTAAGAACTCAATGAGTTCTTTCAGTTCTTTCTGGTTCATGGTTTGCGGTGGGACTGCTTTACTGCTTCTCTCGCGCCAACCGAGATACCGGGGCGTTGTCTCCGATGCCCGGGCTGAGATCTTAAGAACAGCTCGCTTTCAAATCGTGATGAGTTCCTTGCTCGTGGGCGTCAGGACTTCGCATCCGCGCTCCGTAACTACAACCATATCTTCAATCCGTACGCCCCCGCTGCCCGTAATGTATACCCCGGGCTCGACCGTAATCACCATCCCAGGACGCAGAATCTCGGTCTGCCCTGCCGCGATGCGAGGGGGCTCGTGAATCTCTAAGCCTACACCATGACCAGTAGAGTGGGTAAAGTGTCGCGATAAGTCAATTCGTTTCAACACCTTGCGCGCACCCTGGTCGACTTCTCCAACGCTGATCCCAGCTCTCACCGTCTGTATGGCGACTGCCTGCGCCTCCCGAACAGCCTCGTACATTCGGCGGGCCTCGCCTGTGGGACGGCCCACGTGCACCGTGCGTGTCCTGTCGGAACAGTAGCCCGAGAGTATAACACCGAAGTCGCAGACCACGAATCCTCGGGACGGAATCGCCGCTTTCGAAGCCCGCCCATGCGGCAGGGCCGATCGCTTTCCTGCGGCGACGATGGTCGGGAAAGACATTTCTTCCGCCCCGGCCTGCCGCGCAGCATATTCCATTTCCGCCGCTACCTCATTCTCCGTCACGCCAGGACGAATTACTTCGAGCGCCCGATCAAACAGGCTGGCGCCCAGAGCCACTGCTTTCCGCAAGCGTGCAATCTCGTCCGCATCCTTCACCATCCGAGCTCGTTCGATCAGTCCCCGCGTTTCTCGTAACTGGAAGTCCGACCGCAGGAGGCTGGCAAGCTGAGAGCGCCCGGCGACGGTTAAGTGTTCGCTCTCAATCCCAATCCTGCGGGATTTCTTGCGGCCAAGCTTGCCCTTGTTCTCAATGAGCCACGCGGCGGCAGCAGCCAGCGGAGGCTGGCGGGCGATCACCACTCGCGCTCCCTGAACCTCGGCTCGGGCCTGTTCGCTGTAGCGACCATCGGTAAAGAACACGCTGATGGCCTCGACGACCGCCAGAACGCCGGAGGTTCCCGTAAACCCGCAAAGGTACCGGATATTAGGGAGATGGGTGACCAGCAGCGCATCCAGGGAGTTGCGATCGAGAAGGGTTTGCAACTGCTTGAGACGGCCTCGGTGGTCCATCTTGAAAGTCTAACAGTGGAGGTGAATCACGGGCGCGGGCTTACGCGATTTCTGCCGGCCCAAAACAAAACCGCCGGTCCCTGACAGGTACTTCAGGAAACCGACGGCTGTCTTTGCTGCTAACTTGTGTCTAGGTCTGAATGATCCGCGGAGTTATGAAGAAAATCAGCTCCTGGTTCGAGGTGCTGACGGTCGTGTGCTTGAACAGGTCGCCAAGCCATGGAATGCTGCCTAGGAGCGGAACCTGGGCCACGTTGAGTGAATTGTTGGTCTGAATGACGCCGCCGATAACCACCGTGCCGCCGTCAGTGACCAGCACCTGCGTGGTCGCCTGCTGCGTGATCAGGGTAGGGTTGCCGTTAATCGTACGACCGAAGTCAGGCGTCGTGTTTTCGACGTCCACGTTCAGGAAGATCGTGCCTTCGGATGTGATCTGCGGAACTACAGTCAGCCGTAGGAAAGCATCGACGTAGGTTACGGTTGGCGGGCCGCCCAACTGTGCCTGGGTCACGATCGGCACGCGTACGCCCTGACGAACCAGAGCCTGGATGTTGTTCTGGGTCACGACCCGCGGACGAGACAGAATCTTCAAGAGTCCGCGAGATTCGGCCATGGTGAGAATGGCGTCGATCCGTACGGCGGAGCTGGCGTTTAGAAACGAGAAGCCGCTGGTCGGTCCGGTTGCGCCTAAGTTAGAGAACAGCGGTATCTGCGTCCCCGTGCTCGACGTCGGCACGGTGGTTCCGATAATTGGGTAATGCGGGATGATGCCGAAGGTTGCAAGTGGCGAGGTGCCTACGGCAGATGCACCGCCGACAGCAGTTGGGTTGTTGCCCCAGCCAAAGCCCAGCTGGGTACCAATTTCCCGCGCGTAGCTGCGGGTCGCGGCCACGACGCGCGCTTCAATTTCGACTTCCTGCGTCTTGCGATCGAGCTGTGTGAGCAACCGGTCAATGTTTGGCATCACCGCGGGAATATCCGAGATGATTACCGCGTTGGTGCGCTCATCGGCGACCGCGTCTCCGCGTTGTGACAGGAATTTTTTCACTGTCAAGAGGACATCTTTGGAGTGGGCATAGCTCAGGAAGCGCGTAACCGTCTGCTTATCGACTGCCAATGCTTCGGCTTCCTGCTCCGCGCGGCGGGACTCAGCTTCATGGCGCAGCGTCTCTACCGTTGCGATGCGTAGCACGTTGCCGTCAAGCTGCCGCGATAGATCGTTGTTCTTGAGAACGATATCGAGCGCCTGATCCCACGGCACGTCGTCGAGCACGATGGTCAGCGCACCCTTGACATTGGGATCGAGTACTACGTTCAGGCCGCTGATTTCATGAATCAGGCGGAAGAAATCTTTCAGATCCACATCTTTCAGGTTCACGGAAATCGGTTCGCCCGTGTACTTGGGAATGCTGATCGGGGTCACCATGTGGCTCTCGCCTTTGCCCTCTGCGGCCAGATTCACAGCCGGTTGGATGGGTTGGGTGGACCCAGCCTGAGCCGCCTGGGGCTGCATGGCAGCGCTCGGCGTCGGCAACAGATTGCCCTCGGGTTTGTCTACGAACTTCGCCGCCGCGCCGGACGCCCGGTCTGCGGGAGCGGTCTCGTCAGCCGTAGCCTTGTCGGCCGCACTCTTCTGCTGGTATGTCGGCTCCACAAAGGCAAAGTTGGTTGCGGACGCGGCCCGCTTCGAGGTGTTATCGGTGGCTTGAGCAGCGGCCGCAATCGCGACGGGAGATCCCGCCGTGGGAGTTTGTTGGCTCACCGCGACCGCAGCCTTAACCGAGGCTGGCGCGACCGAGGCGGTGGTCTGCAGCTTTGCCGGCGCGGGCGTTGCAGCCTTCGTGCTGGCCTTCACCGCCGCAGGATGCAACTTGACAATGATTCTGTTGTCGCCGCCCGGAAGCAGTTCGTATCGGCATGCCTGTACCAGGTCGATCACGACGCTGGTGGTTGGAGGCACGTGCCCATCGGTGCCGATACGTACGCCCTTCACGCCGTCGCTACCCACGCTGATGTGGTTCTGGACGGTGGCTGCCACGGTGTTCGGCAGAGTCACCAGCACGCGAGCGGGCGAGTCCAAGGTACTGAGCTTGGGCGTCACCTGTCCTTGAGCGGTGATCTCGACGCTGATCCCGTCATCCGCGTGCATCACGTCCACCTTCTGTACGGTGGCACGCGTGTCCGCGCCTGTGCTTGTGCCCTGAGTCTCGGCGCCTGCAACCAGGGCCAAGATCAGCAGCGGTAGCAAAACAGCCAGCAATTGCTTTCGCATTTCCCTTCTCCCCACGGGCGCGCGTTTTGCTCGCCGCGTGATCTGTCTCTCAAATTTCGTTGCTGCACCCGCCGGATCGAACCGGCGCTTCCACCCGGGAGTTAAACCGCCGGGGTCGAAATCTTCTTGGTAACTTCCCGCGTGAACGACTTCCCTAACTTGTCCTGCATGGTCTCTTTAAAAATGATCGAGTCACCCGTAATCTTCACCACGTATCCGTTGAAAACCGGATCATTTTCGCGCAGGAAATATGCTTTGTTCATGGCATTGATCACGACCGCGATCATGCCCGCGTCCGACTTCACAATCCCGGTCAGGGCAATCTGGTCGACGGCCAGGCAGCGCTTGCCGGTGCTGCATCCCGATCCGCCCATACTGTGATTTACCACCGGACTCACGAACGGATCGCGGCGGCCTCCTGCCATGCTGATCTTGTGCTCGTCCTTTTTGGGATCGACCGGATTCTTCTTGTCTTCGACCGCTACCGGCGGTTTCGGCTCCTTGGGCTGGTCGACGGCAACCTTGGTAGTTTTCTTCGCCGTAGTCTTCGGCGCGACCGCTTTGACAGCCGGCTTGTTCGCTGTCGCCGGAGCGGTTGCAGCTTGCGGTTTTGAAGACGGCGCTGGCGATGCTGGTTGCGCAGGTGTTGCGCTCGCCGGTTTGCCTGCAGCCGGTTTTGCGGCCGTGGATTGCGGGGCTACGCTCTGCCCCTGCGAAGTCCCGAGCGCGGCGTTGATATCCGCCGTCTTCTGCTGCTGAGCTGACACCAGTTTGGCTTTGGTGGTGTCGATGACGCTTGGGTTCTGTGCGGTCGCAGTTCCCAGCCCCATTCCCAGTATTAAGATTCCAGTCGCCAGCTTCATAGGCCTCCCTTACCCTTGACCGGTGCGCCCGCGGGCGGCGTCAGGTCATGACTAAAGAACGTCGTCGCGTCGCAAGTAGCCACGATGCTTTCGTTGGGTGCGTATTGATAGGTGTGTTTCACCTTGGCATCACTCGGCTTCTTGGTGCTCGCGATCAGCAAGCCGGACATGTTCACAATCCGTTCCAGCTTTCCCACCCGGTCGAAGAAGTTCAGCACCGAGAAATACGGCCCATCCAGTTCGACTTCAAAGGGCACTTCGGTATAGAACTCACGAGTTGACACCGCCTTGGCAGTGTAGCGTCGAATCTCGATTCCCGCCTTCATGGCCTCTGCGTCCAGCATCTTGATGAAGCCGTCCACTTCCTTCTCGTCGGGAACGATTTTTCGCTCGATTTCCAGCTGCTGTTTTAGATTCGCCAGCTGCCGCTCCATGTCCTTCAGCTTAGGGGCATAGGATTCCAGCTCGGCATTCTCTCGAAGTTTAAGTTCCAGGGCCGCTTGCGCCTGATCATTCGCTGCCCGCTGGGACTTGAACAACGTGAAATGCAATGCGGCGGTGATCAGCGCTGCCCCTAATACCAGGGCCGCCCACTGCTTGAGACCCGATAATTCGCTAAAGTTCCCCATATTCTCCCGCCTTTAGGACTTCGCTTTTTCGCAGGTCAGAACGAATTGAAATGCCTGCATTTCCTTGAACGTCTCGTCCTGATACGTCTCTTTGATTTCGATGGTCTTGAAATATCCCGTCTTTTGCAGATTCTGAATCAGCGAGGCCACGGCATCGGCGCTCAGGGCCATGCCTTCGATATCGACGCTGCCGCCCTGATCCTTCATGGTGTTGAGCCACACCGCTTCGGTACCGTTGATGGTGTCACCGATGGTGTTGAGCAGGTTTACCGGTCCGGATTGGCTGGCCCGCAGCTGATCGATCACATCGACCCGCCGCTTGTAGCTCTCCGCCTGGCGCTGCCGCTCGAGGTAACGGGCCTTCACGTCGGCCAGTTCGCGGTTTCTCTGCTCCGCGACCTGCATCTGGGCGGCAATGTGCTGTTTTTCCTTGTCCAGCCGGTACCAATACATCACGTTGAGTGATCCGGCCAGCACCAGCACCAGCAATACTTTCAGCTTCGGTGAGCCAACCTCGCCCATCTCCATTACGGCCGCGGCCGAAGCGGCGGCGCGTTTGTTCTTCGGTCTGGCTTGTCCCAACAGGTTGATTCGGATCATAAGTTTTCAAAACTCCTTAAGGCCAAACCCACCGCAACTGCCAACTGGCCAGCGTTCTGCTCAATCAACTCCACTCCCGGTCCATCGACTGGCGGCGCGATCTTCTGGAACGGATTGAAAATCTCCACCGGCAACGAGAACTCCTGGCGCAATGCCTCAATCAGCCCGGGAACTTTTGAGGATCCGCCTGCCAGATAAATCTTCTCGATGTGCTCGCCCGCAGCGCTGGCACGGAAGAAGTCGAATGTCTTCTGAATCTCCAGCACGATGATCTCGGTCACTTGCTGCAGGATCGGGGTTTTCGCATCCTCGCTCACAGTGCCAACTTTGTTGCCCAGCTTCAGCGATTCTGCGTCGTCAAAGCTCAAATCCAGTTCCTTTTGCAACGAGTCCGTGTACTGATGCCCGCCCACGCTGACGTCACGGGGAAACAGCGGCGTGGTGCCTTTCACGATGTTGATGTTCATGACGCTGGCGCCCAGGTTCAAAAGCGCCACCACCTGGCCCGGCGCGGGTTCATAGTTGTACTCGTAGCAGTTCTGCAGCGCGAGGGCATCGATGTCCACAATAGCCGGAGTCTTGCCGGCCATCGAGAGTACGTTGGTGTAGTTCAGGATCTTGTCCTTCTTGACGGCGACCAGTAAAACGTCCATCTGCGGGTTGCCGGCATCTTCCGAAAGAATCTGATAGTCGAGATTCACATCGGCCAGATCAAAGGGAATGTGCTGCGCGGCTTCTTTCTGGATGGTCTCCGCCAGTTCCTGATCGCTCATGGAAGGCAGGGAAATCTTCTTCACGATCACC
>Ga0308309_10000801_pt1 | contig 18993 bp, 16 predicted proteins | sample HubBroMetageWFT5_FD_192491 | JGI IMG/M metagenome (GOLD analysis project Ga0308309, IMG submission 192491) | Warmed and freeze-thawed soil microbial communities from the Hubbard Brook experimental Forest, New Hampshire - Hubbard Brook CCASE Soil... | ecosystem: Environmental > Terrestrial >...
TCACCCTGCAGATGACGGCGCTCGACTCCGATGCCGTCGTGCAGCGGGTCGTGACCCAGCCGAACTCGTTCGATATCGGCGACATCGAGTACTGGATGATCAAGAAGGTCTTCCCGGCCAACAACCTGCAGGCGATGGACGTCAAGAAGATCAAGTACTTCGATAAGATCGTGCCGATCTTCACCACCGGCAAGCTGAAGCCCGACAGCGTGATCGCCCAGGGCACCGCGCCCAACACGGTGAGCTTCGTCGAGGGTGCCGGCTCGACCAAGTTCGCCAAGGGCCAGACCCAATGGTTCACCATCGTGCCGACGATCTACAACGCCGACACCTTGGGCATCCGGCCCGACCTGGTCGGCCGCAAGATCGACAGCTGGAAGGACATCCTCGATCCCAAGTTCAAGGGCAAGACGTCGATCCTGAACATTCCCTCGATCGGCATCATGGACGCCGCGATGATCTGCGAATCGGCCGGCGTCGCCAAGTATGTCGACAAGGGCAACATGACCAAGGCGGAGATCGACAAGACCATCGATTTCCTGATCAAGACCAAGAAGGACGGCCAGTTCCGCGCCTTCTGGAAGACCTTCGACGAATCGGTCAACCTCATGGCCTCGGGCGAGGTCGTGATCCAGTCGATGTGGTCGCCGGCGGTCTCGGCCGTGCGCGGCAAGGGCGTGCCCTGCACCTACCAGCCGCTCAAGGAAGGCTACCGCGCCTGGGGCGGCGGGCTGACGATGGCCAAGCACCTGCAAGGGCCGCAGCTCGACGCCGCCTACGAGTACATCAACTGGTACCTGTCGGGCTGGGTCGGCGCCTTCCTCAACCGCCAGGGCTACTACTCGGCGGTGCTCGAGACGGCCAAGGCCAACATGACGCCCGACGAATGGGGCTTCTGGATGGAAGGCAAGCCGGCCCAGGGCGACATCAAGAACCCGCAGGGCCAGGTGGTCGAGAAGGCCGGCGCCGTGCGCGACGGCGGCTCGTTCACCGAGCGCATGGGTTCGGTCTCCTGCTGGAACGCCGTGATGGATGAAGACCGCTACATGGTCCAGAAGTGGAATTCGTTCATCGCCGCTTGACACTGCGGATGTCGCCTCATCCCCTCATATTCCTCTCCCCCTTGGGGGAGAGGTTAGGTGAGGGGGATCAGGGGCGGTGCTGGTTACCCCCTCACCCAGCCTCTCCCCCAAGGGGGAGAGGAGCATGAGAGTCGCTGCTCGCTCCTCCAATGAAACGCGTTTCCGCCTGGATAACCTATCTGCAGGTGGCGCCGCTGGCGCTGGTGTTCCTGCTGTTCCTGGTCGTGCCGATCCTCACCATCGTCGTGGTGAGCTTCTTCGACTACAACACCACCCAGATCATCCCCGACTTCCTGGTCCAGAACTATGAGGAGCTGCTGCTCTCGCCGGTCACCTGGCGGACCTATGCGCAGACCGTCGAGTTCGCCGCCATCACCTGGGTGCTGACCCTGCTGATTGGCTTCACCGTCGCCTATTTCCTGGCCTTCCACGTCCGCTCGGCGACCTGGCAGACGGTGCTCTTCCTGGTCTGCACCATCCCGTTCTGGACCTCCAACGTCATCCGCATGATCTCGTGGATCCCCTTCCTCGGCCGCAACGGGCTGGCCAACACCACGCTGCTGCAGCTCGGCCTGATCAGGGAGCCGCTCGAGTTCCTGCTGTTCTCCGACTTCGCCGTCGTGCTGGCCTATGTCCACCTCTACACGCTGTTCATGGTGGTGCCGATCTTCAACTCGATGATGCGCATCGACCGCAGCCTGCTCGAAGCCGCGCGCGACGCCGGCGCCACCGGCTGGCAGGCGCTGCGCTTCGTCATCGTGCCGCTGTGCAAGCCCGGCATCGCCATCGGCTCGATCTTCATCGTCACCATCGTCATGGGCGACTTCGTGACGGTGCGCATGATGAGCGGCGGCCAGAGCGCCTCGGTCTCGCTGATGATGGTGAACGCCATGTCGCTCTTGCAGTATCCGGCGGCGGCGGCCAATGCCGTGGTCCTGCTGCTGCTCGTCCTGTTCACCGTCGCCGCCATGATGCGCATGGTCGACATCCGGAAGGAGCTCTAGAGGTGATGCACAGCCGCCGCGGTCCCGGTTTCTGGCTGCTCGCCGGCTTCTTCGGCCTGTTCGTGCTGTTCCTCTACGGGCCCACGCTCACCATCCTGGTCCTGTCGTTCCAGGGTCCGACCGGCGGGCTCACCTTCCCGATGCAGGGCGTGTCGGTGCACTGGTTCGGCAACCTGTTCGAGAAGCAGATGGTCGGCGACTTTTCCGGCTCGTTCGAGCGCTCGATGGTGCTGGGCGTGGCCGCCATGCTGGTGACGGTCGTCGCCTCGTTCTCGGCCGGCCTCGCCTTCCGCACGCGTTTCCGCGGCTCGGCGCTGATCTTCTATCTCGCCATCGCCAGCCTGATCGTGCCGTCGGTGCTGGTCAGCCTGGGCATCGGCCTGCTGTTTCGCGTGATCGGCTGGGATCCCGCCTGGTACAGCTCGGCGTTCGGCGCGCACCTGACCTGGACCCTGCCGTTCGGGCTTTTGATCATGTTCGCCGTCTTCAACCGCTTCGACCGGCGCTACGAGGAGGCGGCGCGCGACCTCGGCGCCACCTCGTGGCAGACCATCCGTTACATCGTCGTGCCGATCCTGCTGCCCAGCCTGATCGGCGTCGGCCTGTTCGGCTTCACGCTGAGCTACGACGAGTTCGCCCGCAGCCTCTATACGTCGGGCACCTTCAACACCCTGCCGCTCGAGATCTACGGCATGACCACCAACGTCACCACGCCGGTGCTCTATGCGCTGGGCACGGTGACCACGGGCGTGTCGTTCCTGGTGATCGGCGTGGCGCTGGCATCGGTCATAGGCCTGCGCCGCCGCCGCGAGCGCCACGGCAGCGACGCCGGCAAGGCCGCATGAGCGCAGCCCCGCGCCCACAGCTCCTCGCCTTTCTCCGTCGGCCAAGTCGGCCACGCATATCCCAGGGATCCGCCAGGATGACGGCGTAAACTCGGCATCTTGGAAAGGTAACCCGTACGTCCTCGGCGACTTGCTGCAGCCACATGGTATTGATCTGCCGACAGGAAGGCCTCCCTATTCCCCGGCCTCTGACGATGACTATTGCCGGCAGGTTGTTAGTAATTGCCAAACAAAATGCGCGGATCAGTATGGGTTGCTCGGAGGGGGACTGGGTCCAACTTGGTTCCGAGTCTGTGTCCGCAATTGTGTCGCGCCTAGCGGCTGCAGCTATTGACGAGGGTTATCGGTGGACAAGGCACTGGCGAACAGGCTCATGGACGAAATTCTGGCGGCAGAGCCCAACCTCGAGAGCCTGAGTATCCTGTGCGCCAGAGACGAATGGGGGGGATTGCGGAGGCGAATCCCCATGATCATGATTGCGTATCTCGATATGACGATGGCGATCGTCCGGCAGTTCCCTGATTTGGATCCCGATCGGGACAACGCCAAGCCACGCCCATTGAAACCCGCCGCAAGATCGAATGCCCTGGAGATTGGCGAGGTGCTTCGAGAGGCGAAGGCCGATTTGGACAAAGTAGCCGCCCTGGCGGACCACATCGGCGCCGAGGACGAAAAGCGTGAGTTTCGTGAGTGCGTGGCCCGGGCGTCGGCTCTCTATCAAGCGGTGGCGGATGCCGTCGCACAAGAGCAGTCCCCGTGACGACGCAGCGCGCGCGTGTGCTCCGACTGGCGACCGGAGGTCCGCAGGATACCGCGCCGCTGGCTGCCGCCATCGCTGCGGGCGAGGTCGATCCCGCGACCATCGTGGCCATTGTCGGCAAGACCGAGGGCAATGGCTGCGTCAACGATTTCACCCGCGGCTATGCCACTCTCAGCCTCAAGCTGCTGCTGGCCGAAAGCCTTCATTGCGCGCCGTCGGAGATCGACAAGCGGGTCGCCATCGTCATGTCGGGCGGCACCGAGGGCGGGCTGTCGCCGCATCTTTTGGTGTTAAGCCGCGAGCCCACGACGGCGCCGGCATCGGGCCCGCGGCTCGCCATCGGCGTCGGCTTGACCCGCGCCTTCGCCGCCGAAGAGATCGGCCGCGCGCCGCAGATCGCCGCCACAGCGAAGGCCGTCGCGGGCGCCATGGCGGATGCCGGCATCGCCTCGCCGGCCGACGTGCATTTCGTCCAGATCAAGTGTCCGCTGCTCACCAAGGAACGCATCGAGGAAGCGGCACGGCGCGGCACGTCCGTTGCGACCGAAGACACCTACCACTCGATGGCGCTGTCGCGCGGCGCCTCGGCGCTGGGCGTCGCCGTGGCGCTGGGCGAGGTGCCGGCCGCCGCCGCGACCGAGGCCGCGATCTGTCGCGACTGGTCGCTTTTCTCCAAGGTCGCCAGCACCTCGGCCGGCGTCGAGCTGTTGCGCAACGAGGTCGTCGTGCTGGGAAATGCCGCCGGCTGGGCCGGCGACCTTTTGATCGACCATGACGTCATGAAGGACGCCATCGACGCCGACGCCGCGCGGCGTGTGCTGGGTCGCCTGGGCGGCGAGGTCGTGGCCGTACTCGCCAAGGCCGAAGCATCGCCGTCCGGCGAGATCCGCGGCCGGCGCCACACCATGTTGGACGACAGCGACATCCATTCGACGCGCCACGCCCGCGCCCTGGTGGGCGGCGTGCTGGCCGGTGTGATCGGCGACACGATGCTCTACGTCTCCGGTGGCGCCGAACACCAGGGCCCCGCGGGTGGTGCGCCGCTCGCGATCATTGGAAAGGTCTTATAGCGCGCACCGTTATCGGGTTCGCGACCCGGGCATGCGCCGGCAACTACGTGGTGCGGGTTGGCCGCGCATCCGGGGGTTTGGGGGTCAATATGCCCAGCGGGCAGTTCATCACCGCGTGAGAGCCTCTACGGGGGTTCCAGGGGCACGCCCCATGGGCGCTTCAACCATCGCCGCAGGTGCAGGGGGCACATCGAACTTCTTGCGCCGCAGTAACGCTTCCATCATTGCGACGCCCTCCTGATAGTTGCCTTTCTTGCATTCCATCTCTGCGCCAAGTCGTGTGTGATTGCGGGCACCATCGGTGTTCTCGCTGCGACTCGCGCCGTACCAGTCGAAAAATGTCATGAGCTGGTTGCAACGCGCTTTGAGGCTTGACGAATCCTGGCCGAAGGCGGGGATGATGGAGTTCGCCATCAGGACAAAGGCAAATGCCAAGGTCGAACGAACGAGTCGTGGGCTCATGTCAGCCCTCCAATGCTCACGATCGCCAAACGCCGGATCATGGTCGGCTTAAGGCTTGCCTTCACAGCAGGCGGTTAAGCTGTGGTGAACATTTCTTGATGTTTGGGAGGGCTCAGCGATTGGCCACAATTGCTAAGTTTTCGCTACGCTTAAATGTACCGGCGCGCGGACCGAGCCGGTCACCGGCCCTCTTGCTACGGCCGTTCAAGGCGCGGGCGAAGCGCACTTCTTCTTGAGCGATTCGAACAGCATCTCGCTGGGCTCACCGGTTTCGGCCTCGCCAGCAGCGAGCTGGAACTTGCGGATGGCCGCGCGCGTCGCCGGACCGAGCGTCCCGTAGGTGGTGCCGCCATAGAAGCCGAGATCGCGCAGGAGAATCTGAATGACCTTGGCCTGATCCGTGCTGTCGGTAGGCCAGGGGCCGACGTCGGCCGTGCACGCGGTTTTCAGCGGTTCGGGCCTTTCCGCCGCCGAGGCCGCCAGGTCGCGGTTGCTCGCTTCGCTTTGTGACGGCGGCGGTGACACCGCAGGGTCCTGCTTGGTCGGCGCGGTCGCCCCGGGCTCCGCCGCCCGCGGCGGCAGCTTCAGCCCCGGGGCGGCGTGCACCGGGTCGGTCGGCGCCGCCTTTGAAATTGGAGGAGACGCGTCGTCGCTTCGGGGCACGCCTGGAAGGCCGCCCCGCCCGATCCACAAGGCGACACCGGCCCAGCCGAGCAACGCCAGGACAAGGGCGTAGGCCACGAAAGGTATGACGGGCCTGCGCGTGCCCTTCCCATCGCCGGAAGCCGTCGCCATGAGATCGCTCTCTGTTTCGCCCGAACTCCGACTGCGGACGCTACCGGGGACCGAGGCCGCCTTCAACGGTCCCAAAGCCAACGACATCGACCATGGGCGGATTGTCGGGCCCACCGACGGGCGCTGAGGTCATGGCGACGTCGTCGAACTATATTCAGTCGACCAGCCAGGCTGCTCGACGAGAGGTCTACTCCGCTGCGAGCGCGCCCCTCTCCTCGGCGATCAGTCGCTCGATGAAGCGCCGCATGATCACGCGGTTGGTATCCGACACGATGTTGACGAGGCCTTGCTCGCCGAGCTCGCTCAGCCGCGCCTGCTGCGCCTCCACCATCGTCTTGTCCTCGACGAATGTCGGTGCGATCTCGCGGTAGAGCTGCTCCGTCGCCTCAGGCTCGCTCTGCCGATAGCCGTTGGCGCACGACCAGAAATAGAAGCACGAGGTTTCGGTCTCCGGTGTCAGGCCATGGAAAAGGCGGAACTGAAAGCCGCCCTCGCGCTTGCCCTCGTAGGCGCCCGTGCCGACATCGGCCGCGCCGGTCCATTGCAGGACCGAGCTGGGGGCGGCCCATTCGAACTCCTGCCAGCGATCGACGCGGCCTTGGAAGCCCGCGGCCTTCACGTAGCTTGGCGGCGGTACCGAGTTGCGCATCCAGCGCGTGAACTTGATGCCGGTCGGCGTATTGGTCGTCTTCATCTCGGCATTGACATGCGCCGACGGATTGCCGCCCACGGTCTTTGCGTGGAGGTAGCCCAGATGCGTCAGGTCCATGAGATTGTCGACCATCAGCATGTAGTTGGCATTGATGCGGTAGCAGTCGTGCTTGTTGGGCCAATGGGCGCGGTCGTCGTGGTAGGGGAAGTCGACGATCGCGCGCGTGTCGGCGCGCGCAGCCTCGCCCATCCAGATCCAGATGAGCTGGTTCTTTTCCGCGACGGGGTAGCTGCGCACGCGGACGCTGTCGGAAATGCGGCTCTGCCCGGGAATCGCCACGCAAGCGCCGCTGCCGTCGAAGGTGAGGCCATGGTAGCCACACTGGATGCCTTCCCCGACGACCTCGCCCAGCGACAGCGGCGCCGAACGGTGGCAGCAACGGTCGAGCAGCGCGGCCGGCCGGCCGCCCGGGTCGCGGAAGAGCACGATCGGCTCGTCGCAGATGCGGCGGGCGAGCGGCTTCTCCCTGAGCTCGTCGGCCCAGGCGGCGATGTACCAGGCGTTTCGAATGAACATGGCAGGCCTCTCGAGAGGGTGGCCGACGGATCTACTGTGCTCGCGCTGGTGGAGACATTCAAGGCGCTCCGCCGGCAGTGTCCTAATTTGCCCTAGAGGTGAGTGAATCTATCCATGCGCTTGCGCGGTCCGACCCAAAGGAGACATGGCAAACCCGCTTACGGTCAGTCCTTGTAGGAGGGGTCGAGCCGTTCGGCGAGACGCAGACAGGCCGCCCAGTCCTTGCCCCCCTTCAGGAAATTGCCGCCATCCTGGAACTGGCTGTGGGCGTACTCGCATGCCTCCCGGCTCGGGATGGCGTAATTGCCTTCGCCCGCCGTCAGTGCCGCGATCTGGCCCTGACAAGCCATTTCGAGCCAGTGATGATTGACGACGCATTCGGCGACGCTTTCGCCACAGACGAGAACGCCGTGATTGCGCAGGATCATGATCGAGCCGCCGTCGAGATCGCGAAGCAGCTTTGGCGTCATGTCAGGGTCGAACTCGAAGCCTTCGAATTCGTGATACTTCAATTCGCCATAAAATCGAAGCGCATGCTGGTTGATCGGCAGCAAGCCAAATTTATGCGCCGCCACGCCCATGCCGTTTACAGTGTGGGTATGCAATGTCGCATTCAGGTCCGCGCGAAATTTCAGCAAGCCGGCGTGGATAATCAGGGCACCCCCTTTGATGGTCGTGACATCCGTGTCAGTCAGGACGTTGCCGTTGAAATCGACCTTCAAAAGGGACGAAGCCGTCACCTCGCCAAACATCCAGTCTGTGCGCTTGATCAGCATGTGGTCCGGTTCTCCCGGCACCCGAAACCCGAAATGATTGTAGGTCATGTCGTTGACACCATAATGCGCCAGAACGCGGTGTCCGGCCGCGAGTTCTACACGGGCCCTCCACTCCTCGGGACTGACCTGTTCGCGAACGGGCTTTCCTTTGGACACGAGTTGAATGGCCATGATGCTCTCTCCTGAGTGTCAAACGCGGCGAGCCGAGGACACACTCCAAAATTCTGCTTTAATCTTCGCTGACGGTCCGGCCGGTTTCAATACCGGTCTACACGATTCGGATCGCACTGCTGGCGCCGAGCTGTGGGCAGTAAACGCGCGGTCTCGCGGTTCGAGGCATCTCGTGCATATTGCGATTGACCTGCCAACGGGCGCGAGTTCACCATTCACGCATTGCAGAACGGTCGCGAACCGAAGTGCTGCCAGGTTTCGACGAGAATGGCAGGGCGCGCTCTGCCACTTTTCCTTTGTGGAGGATGACCGCTTGACCATCGAATATGAGAAGCGCGACGGCGTCGCGTACATCACGCTGAACAACCCCGCCAAGGCAAACATCCTCGACAAGCCGACGTCCGACGCGATTTCCGAGGCGTGGATCGATCTCTGGGAAGATCGCTCGATCCGCTGCGCAATCCTGACCGGCAAGGGCGATACGCACTTCTGCGGCGGTCACAACCTCGCGCCGCGCGAGAACATAACGGAGGAGGAGCGCGAGTATCTCCGTACCCAGCGCATCTTCTGGCCGCTGGCAGGAACGGCGCACGGCCAGAAGACCGGCGTCGACGGGCGCATGGGCGATCACTATCCGCGGGTGTGGAAGCCGGTGATCGCCGCCGTAAACGGCTGGGCGGCGGGTGCCGGCCTGTACATTCTGCTTTCGTCGACCGACATCCGGATCGCGAGCGCCGAGCACGCGCGCTTCAAGTTTGCGCTCCTGACCCAGGGCTGGCTGGGTCATGGCCCCGGCGCCAGCCTGCTCGCCAAGCAGCTGCGCTATATCGATGCCATGAAGATATTGCTCACGGACGAACCCGTCGATGCGCAAGAGGCGTTGCGAATAGGCCTCGTCAACGAAGTCGTCCCGCACGCGCAATTGCTCGAACGGGCGGAGAAGATCGCCCGCCATATCTGCACGCTGCCGCCTGTTGCGGTGCGGATGATGAAGGAGTTTCTGGTGCGCTTCGGCGATTTGCCGACGGACCAGGCGTGGCACGTGCAAAACCTGATCAATTCACTGCTTATTCAGACCACGACCGACGGCGAGGAAGGCCGGCAGGCCTTCAACGAGAAGCGCAAGCCGAGATTCGACGGCAAGCTGCGCAAGCGCGGCGATGCCTGGCCGGATCTCTCGGAAGAGGATGCAAGGCGGCTCGACGAGGCGTATCGCAGCGGCGAGTTTTGACTCTTGCCGGACCGCGGGCCTCCAGGCCCGCATCTTCACGTCGATAGGAAGGACATGAGCGGACCTGGAGGTCCGCGGTCCGGCAAGACTAGCCAAGCGCTCCGCTCGTCCGCAGGTCGACGATACGTTCCGGCGACAGCCCAAGGACGCTGGCGAGCACATGATCGGAATCCGCGCCCAATTCCGGCGCGGGGCCTGTCGTGCGGCCGAAACTTGCGCGCCAGGGCAACCCCGGCAGCACACCCGTGCCGTACTTATCCCAGAATTTGCGGTTGGCAAGATGCGGGCTTTTCACCAGATCTCCGTAGCGCGCGAGGGCGGCCGCGGGAATGCCGGCAGTCAGCAGCGATTCGGCTGCAGCAGAAGCCGACCGGGTGCCGGCCCAGGCGGTCAGGGCTGCATCGATTGCGCGCTGTGCATCGATGCGCCGACCGAGGTCAAGTGCTGCCATGCCCGACAATCCCGGCACGAGAGTGCACAGCGCGCGCCAGTCGGCGTCCGTGCGCGCAACGACGCTGATCCAGTCATCGTCGCCCGCGCAGCGCCATACGCCGTGTGGTGCATGACGCGTTGATGCGTTGCCCATCGGTTTCGCTGGTGTGCCGAGCTGGGTCGCGACCAGTGGCTCGGCCATCGTCCAGAGCATCGCCTCGATCATCGAGAAATCGATGCGCGCCACGCCTCCTTTGTGCTGCCGGTGCCAGAGCGCGGCGGCGGCGACAAAGGCAAGCATGAGGGCACACATCGGATCGAGCCATGCCAAGCCGATGCGTGGCGCGACCTCGGGATGGCGATTGAGGCCAGCAAATCCGGCGTAGCACTGCAGCAGCGTGCCATACGCGACGGCCTGTGAGTCCGGCCCTGTTCTCCCCATTCCCGATGCGGAGATATAGATGAGATCCGGGTTCACCGTCTTCAGCGCCTCTGCGCCCAAACCGAGCCTGTCCATGACGCCGGTGGCGTAATTTTCGATCAGGATGTCGGACTTTGCGGCAAGCGCCCGCGCGACCTCGACGGCTTGCGGCTTCTTCAGGTCAAGGACGATGCTCTTCTTCGCTTGCCCAAGCACCGTATGCAGCTCCGACCCGCGCCCGGGGTCACCTCTGCCGGGCGCTTCGACCTTGATGACCTCCGCCCCCATCGCGGCAAGGTAGCGCGTCGTCGTTGGACCAGCGATCACCCAGCTGAAATCGAGCACGCGTATACCGGACAACGGCATCGGACCATTCGGCGCGCGCTGCTTGCGGCCCGACGCGGCAACACTCAGTCCGAACGGCGTGCCCGGCGCCTGAATTGCTTTTCCGGCAAGATTGTGCGGCACGTAGTACCGCCGATGCTGCATCTGTGGCGTGTCCAAATGCTCCGAGACTTCGCGCAACGGAAAGCTCGGTACATGCTCACGCTGTGCCGCGTCGGCGATCCACTGCTTGTCGCGTTGGCGGCTCCATTGTGACATCAGCGCATGCAGGGCATCCCAGTTTTTCACGCGATTGGCTTTGGAAACAAAGCGTGGGTCGGCGCCCCAGCCGGGTGCTCCCATCGCATTCAGCCACGATATCCACTGTTTTTCTTCGCGCGGGGAAATCGCGGCGTAACCGTCGCTCGCCGGCAGGATCGTTACCGTTGCGCCATTGCCGTCGCCCAGGCGCTTGCGTTCCCAGCTCTTGCTGCCCAAACCCGCCCGGGCGAGTTCGGTCATGGTGAGCGTCGCCAGGGCTTCGTGGATCGATACATCGATGGACGCACCGGGCTGATTGCCCTGCGACGCATGCATGCCGGCACAAGCGGCAGCCAATCCGCCGATGAACGCCGATTGCTCACCCACAGGACGTATTGGCGCCTCCGATAGATCGTCCACTTGCCCGGTCAGCTGGCGCGAAATGCCGCTGGCAAAGAACAGGGTCAGGTCGGTGGCCGGATCGTCTGCCTGGGGACCTGTCTCGCCATAGGGAGAGATCGTGACGACAACCGCCGACGCATTGATCCGCCGCAGCTCGGTCAAGTCGTAGGGACTCGCCAACCAATCTTTCGGCTGTCCCTCGCGCACGATCAAATGAGCTGCTGCCAGGCCCTCGCGTCGTTCTGTTGCATCCGCGGCGGCGGCCTTGCCACGATTCAGGTAGGCTAACAGCATCGTGCCAGCGCCGGGATCAATGCAGGTCACTTGCGCACCGACGTCGGCCAGCAGTCGCCCGCAAACCGCGGCAGCCGAGCCACCGCCGATCTGAACCACATTGAATCCGGCTAACAGCGTCATGCCTGTCTTCCTCATTTGTTGCAGGCGGCCATTGCTCCGGGCAAATAATTCGCGTCAGGATTGTCGATGCGTCAAGCTCCATCGATTTTCGCACGATGGGCACAAGCGCGCATGCTTCTTGACCGCAGGGTCGTGGGCGCGAGCGGCTTGTGGCCTGCCACCCATTGCGTAAGATGTCGTAGTGATCGCCGAGTACTACCTGAAGCGGTGGCGTGACGCCGGCCTGGTCGACGACAGCGCGGTCGCGCGTATCGGCGCCTGGGAGGCCCAGCATCGCCGGCCGATCTGGCTGTGGGCCCTGTCGGGCATGGGCGCGCTGGCCATCGGGCTGGGCGTGCTGGCGGTGGTCGCAGCCAACTGGGAAGAGATTCCGGCCGGGGCGAAACTCGCCGGCGATCTGCTGCTGACCGGCCTGTGCGCGGTCTTCGTGTTTGTCGCCTGGCGGCGTGACCAGGCATGGCCGCGCGAGATCGGCGCGCTGCTGCTGTTCGGCCTGGTGATCGGCGGCATCGCGCTGATCGGGCAGGTCTACCAGCTGCAGAGCGAGCCATGGCAGGCGCTGGTGACATGGCTGGCGCTCAGCACGCCGTTCCTCGCGCTGGTTGCCTTCACGCGCATGGTCGGCGCGCTGTGGCTGTCGGCGGTGGTCCTCACGTGGTTCTCGGCGTACGATTCGCTCGAACGGCTGATCATGCCGCTGGCCTCCGGTTTTGCCACCGGCCATTTCTTCCATCTTTTGCTCTACCTGCTGGCCTGCCTGATGATCGTCGTGGCCGTCGTGCGCCGGCGCTGGCCGCCGGCCGAGGACCAGGGCGAACTGCTGCTGAAGCTGGCGCTGGCCGGACTCGTCGGCGCCGTCAGCACGACGGTGGCCGTCATCGACTCGCGGCTCGCCAGCGCGGTCGCGCCGGTCGAGATCTGGCTGGGCGCCGTTGCCACGCTGCTGGCCGCGGCGGCGCTGTGGCTCGGCAGCGGCGCGCTGCAGCGGCGCCCCGCGATCGCGCTGCTGGGCGCGAGCTTCGTGGTGTGGGCCGCTTCCCTGCTGCTCGCGCGCGCGTGGAACGCGGAGGGCAAGGCCATGTTTGAGGCCATCTTCGGCCTGCTCTTCATCGCCTACTGGTCGGCGATCGGCTGGCTGGCGGCGCGCGGCGGCCAGCGGGTCCTGTTCGGCCTCGCCTTCACCGTGATTGGCCTGCGGCTGCTGATCCTTTATTTCGAGGCGATCGGCGGCCTCACCGCGACCGGCCTCGGCCTGATCGGCGGTGGCGTGCTCTGCCTCGCGCTGACCTGGGTCGGATGGCGGCTGACGCGCCGCCTGGCGCACGGGGCGGTCCCGTGAAGCGCAAGCTTGCCGCGCTCGTGATCGTGGCGCTCGCGCTGCCGCTGGTGGCGCTGGCGGCGATGATCGGCCAGCAGGAATGGCTGCGCAGCCGTGTTACGGTCCTCAACGTGCCGGTGCGGGGCGTCGATCCCCGCGACCTGTTGCGTGGCCACTACCTGACCGCGGGCTTCGAGTGGAACTGGGAGCGCCTGCCGCAGTCCGAGGCCGATGGCCGGATACCCGCGGGCGCGCTCTGCGTCATCGCGATCGATGCCCAGCGGCGGCCCCGCGTGCGCTTCCTTCCCGACTCGACGGCAGGCCAGGCGACGGCGGGCGACTGCCTGCTGGTCGTTCCCGGTGGAATGTGGGGAAGGGACGCGTTCGTGCCGGGCACGATCGATACCACCAACGGCGGCTTCCGGCTGTTCGTGCCGGAAACGCGCGCCGGCGAACTCGAACGGCTGATCCGCGAGCGACCGGGCGCGCTCAGCGTCGACCTCGCGGTGCGCGCCGACGGTTATGTCAGCATCCAGGAGCTGCGCGTCGACGGTCAGGCTCTGGGACGCTGACCACAGGGGTCTCGCGTCGCGCATTCCAAGCGGGCATGGGAGAGCTCTGGTCGCAACGGCTGCGGCCAATCGGCGGAATGATTTCGGCCCCACCGTCGCGCCCAGGTCGCACGGCGGATGTGCCTCTTCTAAAAAGGCGAATGAAAATGGTAGGATTTTCAATAAATCGGGGAGGATTCATCATGCCGGCAGACCGATACGGCCTTCCCCTATCCAGCGCGACCGCTGTCGCGCGCGACGCCTACGTTCAGGGGTGTGATCTGCTGCTGACGCTCTACCCCGGCGCGATCGAGGCCTTTGACCGCGCCATCGCAGCCGATCCCGGCTTCGCCCTGGCCCACGCCGGCAAGGCGCAGGTGCTGATGAGGGAAGGCAACGTCGTGGCCGCACGATCGTGCCTCGAGGGGGCCAAGGCCGTGGCCGCCGGTCTGCCGGCGCGCGAGGCCAGCCACATCGCCTTTCTCGATCTGGTGTTCGCCGGCCAAACCGAACCCGCCATCGTCGCGTTGCGCACGCACCTTGCAAGCTGGCCGCGTGACGCCCTGGTGCTCAGCACCGCCGCGAACCCGAACGGCCTCATCGGCGCCTCCGGCCACATCGGCCAGAAGCACCAGATCGCCAACCTTTTGGACAGCCTGGCGACACACTACGGCGATGATTTCTGGTTTCTGGCCCATCATGCCATGGCGCTGTCGGAGGACGGTCAGCACGATCCTGCCCGCGTGAAGGTCGAGCGATCCATTTCCCTCAATCCGAACAACGCGCATGGCGCACACGCGTTCACACACGTGTGCTACGAGGAAGGCGAGCCCGCTGCGGCACGCAGTTTCCTGGCGTCCTGGCTCGCCACCTATCCGCGTGAAGGGTTTTTTCACGGCCATCTGAACTGGCACCTGGCACTTGGCGAACTCGAAGCCGACAACGCGGCCGAGGCGTTCCGGCTTTTTCGCGAAGCCTTCTCCCTCGACCGACATAGCGGCGGGCCGCAACAGAAAATGTCGGACGCCACGGCGTTCTTGTGGCGGGCGGAACTCGCCGGGCATCCGCGCGACGCGGCGGCCTGGCGCGCGATGCACGACTACGCGAGCAGCGCGCTGCCCAGGCCCGGCAGTGGACTGGCGGACCTGCACGTCATCCTGGCGCAAGCCGTCTCGGCGGATGACGGCGGGCTGAGCGCGCGCGTCCGGCAGATGGAGGCGCTGGCGGGCGAAGGACGATACCCGTCCGGTCCTTACCTGCCCGCCCTATCGCGCGGCTTCGTGGCGTTCGAGCAGGGAAACTTCCGCGCCGCGATCGACGCGCTCGAGCCTTTCGCGGGCGAAAGCGAACGAATTGGCGGCAGCCGCGCGCAGCACGATCTTGTGACGTTCACGCTGCTCAAGGCTTATCTCAACGCGGGTCGCCTGGACGACGCACGGCGCCTGGTCCACACGCGACGCCGGAGTTCTTCCGGTATCCCCGTCGCGGGGTTGGGTGCGGTGCATTGATCCCGAAGAGCAGCGAGGATCACGCGCCATGAAGGCTGATCGGCAGCGTCGCTTCGGCGATCTGGCGGACGACATCGCGGCCCGCCTGCCGGACCGCGAGGGGCTGGTGTTCGGTGCGTCGCGCTATACGTTCCGCGAGGTTGCCGCGCGCATCGACGAGGCGGCTCGGCGCCTGATCGCCGCCGGCGTCAGGCCCGGCGAGCACGTCGCCTTGTGGCTCAACAACAGCGACGAGTGGATCTTCATCTCCTTTGCTGTCCAGAAGATCGGCGCGGTGCTCGTGCCGATCAATACGCGGTTCCGTTCGCGCGACCTCTCGTACGTCCTGGCGCAGTCCGACAGCTGTTTCCTGATCACGCACGATCGTTCCGGGCCCGTCGACTATGCCGCCATGGTCCGCGAGGCCGTCTCATTGCCGGCCTCCGGCGATACCGTGCGGGATCCTCGTTATCCCCTGCTACGGCGCGTGATCCTGCTCGGCCAGTCACACCGGGCGGGAACCGTCGACTGGGCCTCGCTCGCCGAACCGGCCCGGCGCATATCCGCCGATTATCCGGCCGCCTGCGCCCGCGCTGTCGACCCCGCCGCGACGGCCTTCATCATGTACACTTCGGGTACGACCGGGTTTCCCAAGGGCGTGGTGCGGACGCATGAGCTGATCCGCAATGTCGAGGAACGCGCCTTCCGAATGGCCATTACACCCAACGACACGATCCTGAACTACCTGCCCCTCTTCCACGCCTTTGGCCTGTCGGAGGGAGCGTGGATGTCGTTGGTCACCGGGGCGCGGCAGATCGTGACCCGCAGCTTCGATCCCGAGGAGAGTCTCGATCTGATCGAGAACGAGCGCGTGACGATCGTCCACGGCTTCGAGGCGCACATGAAGGGCCTCAGCGAGGCGCAGGAGGCGCGGCCGCGCGATCTCTCGAGCCTGCGCACGGGGATCTTTGCGGCCGGCATGCTGAGCGCCACACCCGTTGTGCGCCGCGGCATGCGGGCGCTGGCGCCGCTCAGGAACCTGTCCGGCTTCGGCATGACCGAGACGTGGCTGGGCGTCTCCCTGTCTTCGCTCGACGATGACGACGTGCATCGCAGCGAGGCGTCAGGCTGGCCGGGGCTCGGCTACGAGCTGCGTATCGTCGATGACGCCAGCGGCAACGTGCTGGGAGCGGGCGTGCCGGGCGAGCTGCAGGTACGGGGCTGGGCGGTGATGAAGGAATACTACAAGAAGCCGGCCGAGACCGCCGCCGCCTTCACCGAGGATGGCTGGCTCCGCACCGGCGATGCGGCGATGTGGTTGCCCGACGGCCATCTCCGCTTCCTCGGCCGCTACAAGGACATGCTGAAGGTCGGTGGCGAGAACGTCGATCCGATGGAGACCGAGGCGTTGCTCCTGGAACATCCCGCCGTGCAGCAGGTCGCCGTGGTAGGTCTGCCGGACGGACGCCTGGGCGAGGTGCCCGTGGCTTATGTCGAGTGCAGGGCGGGGGCCACGATCGACGCTGACGATGTGGTCGGCCACTGCCGCGGCAAGATCGCAAGCTTCAAGCTGCCGCGGCATGTGGTGTTCGTCGATGTCTTTCCGATGACCGAATCGGGCAAGATCAGGAAGGCTGCTCTGCGAGAAGACGCCAGGAAGCGGCTCGGAGTCTCCGCCTAAGCGGGTTGCGCGGAGCCGACGTCCCCTGGGCAGTCGCGCTTGCCCAGACATCGTCCCACCTGGCCAGCCTCAATCCGTCGACCTCGGACGGTGATTCGTACCATCAAAAGGGGTGCCACGAAAACGTGCCAGTGGGCTGCAAAAACGGGGAACACCGCCATCGCATTGTGGCGTTACGCTTCCCCGTCACTGATGGAGAGAGAGATGGAGAGCCGAACGCCCCACATCATCGATCTCGCGGCAGAATGCGCGAAGCTCACGATGTTCCATGGGCTGACACCGCAAACGACGCGCGCAGAGCGCAAAGGCAGCGCCGCGCAATTGCCTCGTTACCGTGACGGACTGCTGCTTCTTGGCAAGTCCGCCGGGACAGGCCATTGGGAGACCCATCCCGAGGACGAGCTGGTTCACGTTCTCGATGGAGCGGCGACTCTCGACATCGTCCAGGAGAACGGGCCGCACTCTTTTGCGCTCGGCGCCGGAATGATCGCCGTCGTTCCCCCGGGCGTATGGCATCGTTTTCGCTCCGTCGATGGCAAGACCACGATGAGCGCGGTGATCCCCGGTGAGCATATCGATCTCGATGTCGACGACCCCCGGACGAGCACACCCGACCTCGACATAGGCGATACGACGAGACCGCCGAGCATCATCGATCTCAATGCCGAGCTCCTGAAGCTCACGATGTTCCGCGGGCGGACGCCGCGATCGACGATGGCCGATCGAAAGGGCAGCAGCGCGCGATTGGCTTCCTACCGCGACGGCACCCTCAGCATCACAAAGTTTGCGGGGAAGGGTCATTGGGAATGCCATCTCGCCGGCGACGAACTGATTCACATCCTCGACGGCACTGCGACTCTGGAAATGCTCGGCGAGGATGGCCCCCAATCCTTTGCGCTCCGCACCGGAATGATCGCCGTCAATCCCCAGGGTGCGTGGCATCGTTTCTCCTCTGCGGACGGCGTAACGCTGCTGGCTGTGACACCTTCCCCGAGCGAGGTTATCGATCTCGATGTCGACGACCCTCGGCAGGTCGAGCGCAAGCCCGCATGAGGTCAAACGGGTTCTGATCCCAACGAGAGAAGGAGGAATTCGCGATGGGCATGCAGGGCATTGTTGTACAGCCGGGACAGGGCCTGGTGGCGAACTACGCGCCGGGGCGGTCGATCGCGCTCAAGCTGCTGTGCAGCGCGACCGACGACAGCATCATGCTGTTCGAGGAGACCCTTCCCGCCGGAACAAAGAGCACATTCCACCTCCATCACGACAGCGACGAGGTAGCCTACGTCCTGAGCGGCGAGATCACCTTTAAGATCGGCGATGAGGTCACGGTCGGCGGCCCCGGCGCCTGCGCCTTCATGCCACGCGGCGTGCCGCATGCCTGGAAGTCCACCGGCGCGGAAACCGGACACGCGCTGTTTTTCTACACCCCAGCCAGGGCAGGCGGGTTGATCGAAGAGCAGCAACGGACCGGCAGCAACTTCTCATCGATGACCGAATCCGAGCGGGCCGAGATGCTGCGACGCTACGGCTGGGAGCTCCTCGGGCCGTCGCCGTTATGACCCCTCGTTTGTCGGACTTCACCCACTAGCGAGCCGCCGCTTTGTCCATCGCCGCCACGATGGCGGCAAACCGCTGCTTCACCTCGCCGTGCATTTCCGGATGGGTGAAGACATAGAGTTCGTCCTCGCGGATCGCGGTGAGGGCCTGCGCCGCGATATCCGCCGGATCGAGTCCGGCCTGCTGAAGCCTGGCACTCTCGGCGGCTAGCCTGCCGGCCGGGCTGGCGGGGTCCGGTGCCCGCGCCGGACCGTAGCGCTCCGGCCGGTTGCGCCCGCTGCCGCTGATGCGGGTGCGCACGAACCCGGGGCAGAGCACGGTCACGCCAATGCCCAGCGGCCTGAGCTGCATCGCCAGCCCCTCCGACATGGCGACCACCGCGAACTTGCTGGTCGCGTAAGGGCTGAAGCCGAGCCCGCTCTGCAGCCCGGCCAGGGAAGCGGTGTTGACGATATGGCCACCTTCACCGTGGGCGCGGATATGCGGCAGGAAGGCATGGATGCCGTGCAGGACTCCCATGAGGTTGACGTCGAGCACCCAGCGCCAGGTGTCGAGCGAGATGTCGTCGATGCCGCTGCCGCCGGCGACACCGGCGTTGTTGCAGACCACATGGACGTGGCCGAACGCCGCGTACGACGCCTGGGCCGCGCGCTCGACGCTCACCGCATCGGCAACGTCACAGGCAACGCCTTGCACATCCGGCCCGACATCGCGC
>Ga0308309_10000802_pt1 | contig 18993 bp, 13 predicted proteins | sample HubBroMetageWFT5_FD_192491 | JGI IMG/M metagenome (GOLD analysis project Ga0308309, IMG submission 192491) | Warmed and freeze-thawed soil microbial communities from the Hubbard Brook experimental Forest, New Hampshire - Hubbard Brook CCASE Soil... | ecosystem: Environmental > Terrestrial >...
TGCCGGCAGCGGAAGTCTTGAGCACACGAATCGATAATGCGAGGACGAGAGTCTATTCACGCGACACCGGGCTATTCTCATCCCCTGACCCCAACCTCGAAAGCGAAGTGCGCGAAGAAGCTGAGCGCCAACTGCAGCAGGCCGCGCTGCAAGATGGCATCCTCAAGATCGCCGCCGACAACGCGCGAAGCACGATCTCGGGCATGCTAAAGGGCTTTGGGTTCCTCGAAGTGGACACTCGGTAGGCCGCTTAACCGGAGATTGCCTCACCACCGCACGAAATCCTACGCTTGCAAGACGCTCCGGCTCTTAAGAAAGGTCTCGCTCGGTTTGGAGTCTGTCTGCCGCATTTCGCGGAAGAGGTGCAGGTTCGTGGACATCACGACTCCGGGGCTGAGATGCGCCGCTGGAGGGAGGTGAACCCGGTTGGTGAGCTTATCGGCGAGGAGGCGCACGGCAATCTGACCTTGCCGGTAAGGGTGCTGGTAAATCGAAGCGGTGATGATGCCTTTTTGAAAGTACGGAGCCATCTCGGCGAAGAGATCCGTGGTGATGAGTTTTACTTTTCCTTCGAAACCGCGCGCACCGAGAGCGCGGCAGACTGGAAGGCAGTTGACCGTGTTCACGTACAGTCCGTCGAGTGTTGGAAAACGCCGGAGAAGATCGGATGTTTTTTGGAAGCTTTCGTCTTCATCCTCATGGCCTTCCACCACGCTCACGATTTTCCCATCGGGGCAATGCCGCAAAAATCCTTCGGAAAAGCCGTCTGTTTTCTGGCGGTGATCTTCGGTCGAGAGCATCCCGGCCACCACGGCCACCTTGGAACCCGGCGGGACGCACTTGCCCATCAATTCACCCGCCAGGCAGCCGTTCAAGTGAGGGTCAACGCAGACGATGCTCGAGCGGTGGCTGTGTGGGGCGTCCGTGGAAACACAAACGACGCGAACGCCGTTTTCTTCCGCCTCGTCGATCAGAGGCGTCAATTCTCTTGGGCTTCCGGCGGTGAGAACGATTCCATCGACGCGGCTTTCCACCAGTTCCTTGAACGCTTCTATGTCGCCTTCCCCCAGGGTTTGCACGGGACGGCTTTCAAACTCGACGCCTAGCTGCTCGAAATGCCGCGCTTCATCGAGGACTCCCCCCCAGAGCTGGTCATAGAAAAAATGGATTTCCTTGGGGATACACACGCCGATACGCACGCGAGATTTCGCAACCGAAAGAGCGCGAGCCGCCAGATTCGGCGAATAACCAATTTGCTGGGCGATTTGCAGAATTCGCTTGCGCGTAGCTTCCTTGATGCCGCCGCGCCCATGCAAAGCGCGATCCACCGTGCCGATGGACACATTTGCCATTTCGGCGATGCGGTGGATTCCGTGTTTACCTTTGCTCATTTAACCCACTCCGCGACTCGGCACTCGCGATTCTGCGCGTCGCTTGCAACGCGTACTTCCGCAGTCGCCCCGCGCCGCCACGCAAGATCCGACTTCGGACACGTCTCCAAATGGCCGAATAGTTTCAGCTGTTCCGGGCACCCATCCTAAACCTCCGCCCCTGCAAAACAGATTTAGAAATAGGACGCACGGCCCGCGTACGTTAACACGATTCAATCCAGCGGAGGAAAAGAACAATCGCCTGCCAAGGATTGCACGCCAAAAATCGCGCGTTTGCGCTGCTCGTTGACTTGAGGAGTACAATCACCGCCGGCTTCACCGTGGAGTTAGGAATCGCACGCGCGATCAGGCGTGTCCCTTGCTCGCGCGGCCCTGACTGGCATCGAACCGCTCACGGCCTAAGTCTAAATTTGATGAGGAGCTTTCCAAATGCGTTCTGTCTCGCGGCGGCATTTCCTGCAAGACGCATCTAAAACGGGCGTCGCGCTTGGTGCGAACTTCGCCTTCGGACGGAACATGTTCGGCCGATCGCCCACGTCGAGCGCGGGCCAGGCCGTCCGAATCTATGCCGATTCGCGCCGGACGCTTGCTCCCCTTCAGCGGGAAGTGTTTGGCTCGTTCCTCGAGCACCTCGGCAGGGCCATCTACGAGGGCATCTACGATCCGCAGTCCAAACTCTCGGACACCAACGGCTTTCGCAAGGATGTTCTCGACGAAATCCGAAAGCTCGGCGTTCCCATCATTCGCTACCCTGGCGGAAATTTTGTTTCCGGATACAACTGGCTCGACGGAGTCGGCCCAAAGGCAAACCGCCCGGCGGTCCTGGACAAAGCTTGGAATTCGATGAATTCGAACGAATTTGGAACGGATGAATTCCTCGCGTGGTGCCGTCTAGTGGGGACGGAGCCTCTGCTGGGCTTGAATCTGGGCACGGGCACGGCGGAGCAAGCGGCCGCGCTAGTGGAGTATTGCAATTTGGAGAAAGGCACTCGTTGGAGTGACCTGCGCCGCAAAAACGGCATCGCGGAACCCTACAAAGTCCAGCGCTGGTGTCTCGGCAACGAGATGGACGGGCCCTGGCAAATCGGCCACATGACGGCAACCGAATATGGTTTGAAAGCCCAGGACGCCGCGCGACAGATGCGTTACGTCGATCCTTCGCTTAAGCTCGTGGCCTGCGGGTCGAGCGGCCCCGGCATGCCCACCTACCTCGAATGGGACCGCGAAGTCCTCGAGCAATGCTATGACTACGTCGACGCCATTTCCTTGCATCGCTACTTCACTAACGGGGAGGAAACGGGCGGAGACAGTTCGAAGTTCTTGGCGATGAACTTGAGCATGGAGCGCCAAATCGACGAAGTGGCCGCGGTGTGCGATGTAGTCCGTGGGCACAAACGCTCGGCGAAGAAATTGTGGCTGAGCTTCGATGAATGGAATGTTTGGTACCGGGCTAGAACAGGTGACGCGGTGAACGGCCACCGGCAAAACGCGCCGCACCTTTTGGAAGAAGTCTATAACCTGGAAGATGCGCTCCTGGTCGGAGGCCTGATCAATTCTCTCATTCGCAAGGCGGACCGGGTGAAGCTGGCCTGCCTGGCGCAGCTCGTCAACGTCATCGCGCCGATCATGACCAATGCGAATGGTCTGCTAAGGCAGACGATTTATTATCCGTACAGCTGGGCGCTCGAGTTTGCCCGCGGCGCAGCGCTCGAACTCTTGGTGGATTCGCCTACCTACGATGTCTCCGGTATGGGAGCAGTCAGCTACGTGGACGCGGCCGGGACGTACCAGGCGGACACCGGAAAGATCGCGCTTTTCTTGCTGAATCGCGATTTGGCGAAACCTCATGAAGTGGAAATCGTCTGGGAAGGCTCTTCCCCGCGCATTGGTGATGCTGTTGTGCTCACTGGCGGCGATTTAAAAGCGTCAAATACATTCGAGGCGCCGACAAAGGTGACGCCGCAAAAGGCGGAAAAACCTTCGGGCACAGCGGGCCGCACGACCTTCCAATTGCCGCCCCGTTCTTACACTGTCATCCAATGGAGCGTCTAGGTCGATGGGGGAAGGCTAATTTTTCGACTCACACTCCCGTGGTGCTGTTCGTTGCCTCCTGCTATCATCGGCACCAGGAAGTGGCTTATGCAGCGACGCTACAGTTGGCTGTTGTTCTCCCTTTTCTTTTTGGCCCCGCCTTCAGGTTTCGGCCAAACACCTCTGAAGAAAGTTCTCTCCGGCTACATCCGGGAGGACGGTTCAGGCCATGTCATCAAATCTGCCCGCATTGAGCTGCAGAATTCCTTTGGTTCGCCGATCGCGAATGCGTACTCGGACGGCAATGGTGCGTACGAATTCGATGACCTCGGCGGCGGCGACTTCTATCTATTAGCCCAGCACGACGGTTACGAGACCTCCCGCCAGTTTGTGCGGCCAGATGGATCCGGGCATGTGTACATCGATGTGTACTTGCGCATTGCGAGCGGTGAGTCCGCGCCCAAATCTGTGAATCCAGTCTCCGAGCACGAGCTTAGTGTTCCGCCCAAGGCGCGCGAGTCGTTCCAAAAAGGTGTTCAGCTTGTTGTGGAGAAGTCCGACTTTCGAGGCGCTGTGGCTGAGTTTACGCGCGCGATCGAGCAGTATCCCTCTTACTATGAAGCGTACGCAGCCATGGGGCTGGCACAAAGCAAAATGGGAGATACGGCGGCGGCGGAGGCAGCCCTGCGAAAGTCGATTGATGTCAGCGCCGAAAAATATCCGCAGGCGATGATTGACCTCGCTTCTATGTTCAACGGTCAAAAACGTTTCTCGGACGCCGAACCTCTGCTTCGTAAAGGGATCGCTCTGGACGCTTCGTCCTGGCGCGGTCAATTCGAATTAGCCTCTGCATTGAACGGCCAGCAACGTTTTAAAGAGGCTGTGACCTGCGCATCCGCCGCTCGCGATTTGAAACCGGACAACCCGCAGATTTACTTGCTGCTCTACAATCTCCACATCCATACTGACGACTTTCCGGGAGCTTTACGCGATGCAGACGGCTATCTCAAGCTGACTCCTGACGGCGCCATGGCTGACCGCGTCCGCAAGATGCGCGTACAGCTTCAGAAAGCTGTGCAGAGCGCCCCGAATGATTCGCATCAACCGCCTACCTTGTAACTAACCGTCCATCACGCCATGCTAGGAGTACCACAGGGCGGATCCTCTTTCTGTTGGTCCCCAGTCCCAGTCCCCCGCTCGTTACAGGGGTAAGCATCAGGCCCGCAGCTACTACAAATCAAAAAAAGTGCTTGACAACACATGCGCTGCAGTGAAAAGCTCCGTGCACGTTAACGGCGTTTCCAATCGCCGTGGGGTGTGGAGGGTAAACTATGAGTATGTCGTTGTGTTTCTTTAAGAATATCGTTTTTGCTTTAAAACCGTTTCGTCTCCGCTTTCTATTTGTTCTTTTGGTTGCCCTGATTGGTTTTTCCGCTTCCACGTTCGCGCAACAGGCCACGATCGTTGGGACGGTTACCGATCCTTCGGGTGCCGTCGTCCCGAACGTTGCCGTGGTTATCACCAATACCGATACGGGCTTGAGTCGTACGTTTCCGACGAACGATGCGGGCCAATACGTTGCGCCCGACCTTCAGATCGGCCACTACGAGGTCAAAGCCTCCGCTGCGGGATTTAAGGCAGCCGAGCAGAAGAGCATCGTGCTCACGGTTGGCGACCGCATCCGCGTCGATTTCCAGATGCAGATGGGCGCCGCACAAGAAACAGTTACGGTCGAAGCCAATGCCGTTCGCGTCCAGTCCGATTCGGGAGAGGTCAGCAATCTCATCACTGACCAGCAAGTCTCCCAGATCGCCGTGAACGGGCGCAGCATCTATCAGCTTGCCCAGCTGACGCCTGGCGCATCGAGCCAGATCAACGGTTTCGTCAACACGCCGGTCGGCGGAGACTCGAACGTCGAGTTCAACGGCATGCGTCAGAACCACAACATCTATTTGCTGGACGGCGGCGAAGATGATGACCGCGGCGGTGCCGGCGGCATGAGCATCGCGCCATCTACTGACGCGATCGCCGAGTTCCGGGCCCTGACGTCAAACTACAGCGCCGACTACGGCCTTTCTTCGGCCGCGACGATGACCATGGTTCTGAAGTCTGGAACGAACCAGTTGCATGCTTCGGCATGGGAATTCAATCGCAACGACACTTTCGATGCGCGCGGCTTCTTTAACCCCACGCGTCTCGCAAGCGGCGCCAATAACCCGGCTTCTGAACTACGCCTCAACGTTTTCGGCTTCAACGTTGGTGGCCCCGTCACTTTCGGACATCTGTATAATCCGGACAAAAAGAAAACCTTCTTCTTCTACAACATGGAATGGCGGAGGCTAGTCCAAGGCAGCATCAACAACGGACAACCAGTGCCTCTTCCCTCCACCTACGGCGGAGCATTCGGTGCCGGCCTAACGACCGCACAACTGCATACACCCTGCACGAACCAGGTCTCAGCGGCCGTGAATACGGCGTATACAGCTGCCGGTCAGACCTTGAGTACGCCTGACGCAGTGAGCGGAGCCTGCGATGACAAGAACGGACATACAGCCGTACTTCGTCCCTTCACGAACAATACGATACCCGCTTCGCTGCTTGATCCGAACGCTTCCCTTTTGCTGAAGGCGGGCATCTTCCCAGCTCCTACGGCCGGGAATAAGTTCTTCGGCTCCTCTACCACTCCTACGAACCTAAAGGAAGAAATCGTTCGCATCGATCATAACTTCACAAGCAAGTTCTCCGTGTTCGGCCACTTCATCGCTGAACAGGTTACCCAAGGCTACGCGATCAGCCAGTGGAGCGGCGCTAACGTTCCCACTGTTGGCGATACCTTTGGCAATCCCTCGTACAGCGCTGTTGTCCATACCACATATACGATCAGCCCGACGCTCATCAACGAAGTCGCCTTCAATTACAACGGGAACCGCATCAATATCATTCCGTTTGCGGGCGCGGGTCTAGGCAGCTTGGCGATCCCCGCCGGATACGCCGAAAACAGGCTCTTCACTGGCCCGAACAACCTGAACCGCATTCCCAATATTGATCTGAACGGTTCGACCGGCACCCACTTCGAGATCTCCAGTTGGCCGTGGGTAAACAAGGCGGACGATTACCAAATCCGAGACGACATCTCGGTAACCAGGGGAGCACACCAACTCAGGTTTGGCGGAAGCTGGGCCATCTACAAGAAGGTCCAGGATCTCTTCGGTCAAACTCAAGGTGGATTTGGCTTCGACGGTAGCTTTAGCGGCAACGACTTTGCCGATTTCCTCCTCGGAGATGCCAAGTCCTACCAGGAACTTGCTGTTCAGGATAAAGGTCTATGGAATAACGTTTCGTGGGCCGCGTACGCTCAGGACAACTGGCGCTTTAACCGCAAGCTCACCCTCAACCTGGGCCTTCGTTGGGACGGTGTGCCGCACACCTATGAAGCGAACAACCGTATGGGGAACTTCTACCCGTCGCTCTATGATCCAACCAAGAAAGCGGTCATGAATCCTGACGGCACAGTCAACGGCGCCAGTCCGGGACTTGGCCCCAGCCCGAATCCCATCATCACCCAACAGCTCTACCTGAACGGCATTGGCATCCCTGGCCAGAACGGCGTACCGAAGGGCTTGGTCGACAACCACTGGGCGAACTTCGGTCCTCGTATCGGCTTCGCCTACGACCTGAGCGGCTCCGGCAAGACCGTTGTCCGCGGCGGTTTCGGCATGATGTACGAGCGCATTCAGGGCAATGACATGTACAACGCCGGCCCGAACATCCCGTTCAGCTTGCAGGTCAACTCTCCGGCCCCAGTCCAGTTCGATAATCCTTCAATTGCATTGGCGTCGGGCAATAAGGCTGTCCTTCCGATTAACCCAGCCGATATCACCGGCTTGAACAGAAGCGCTTACAAACAGCCTACCAGCTATCAATGGAGCCTCGGCGTGCAGCACGCGTTCAGTACGAAGACCGTGTTGTCTGCTACGTATGTGGGCAACACAAACCGCTTCCAGAACGACTATACCCAATACAACCTGCCAAATCAGGCGGCTTTGATTCCCATTATCAACGGTACCGGTGGCGCTAACTACGCCACTGCTGCGGGCCTGCCTTTTCCTGGCTTCCGCTCCATCCGGCTCTCGACCAACGAGGCCAATTCCCATTACAACGCCTTACAGGTCGACCTAAACTCTCAGCTTGGGCACGACCTCTCTCTGCGTGCCTTCTATACGTATTCGAGGACAATTGATCCAGGCACCGGCAGCAACGGCGGCCAGGACTTGCAGGACGTCTCCAACCCGTATCTAGGCTGGAGGTATGACGTCGGTCCGGGAGGCTATGATCGCACGCACGTCGCCGTCGTCGATTTCATCTACGACATCCCGCTCTTCCGACACAGTGACAGCCGTCTCCTCAAGTCCACGGTCGGCGGCTGGGAAGTCTCCGGCATCGTCACCATGGAGTCAGGCATACCGATCAACATCGGTATCAGCGGAGCTCAGGGTGGCAACGGCTTGCCCAACGCCACTAACCGTCCCAACTTGGTAGGCAAGATCGCCTATCCGGGTTCGGTCGAGGCTGGGGACCATGTCATCCAGTACCTCGATCCCACCGCCTTTGCTCTGCCAACAGTCGGCGCCTTTGGCAACCTGGGCCACAACGCAATACGTGGTCCTGGCCGCGACAATTGGAACCTCTCGCTGTTCAAGAGCTTCCTCCTCAGCGAATCACGCGGTAGCCGGTTGGAACTGCGTTTGGAAACCTTTAACACCTGGAACCACACTCAGTTCAACCAGGTCAGCAACAATTTTGGTTCCAGCAACTTCGGCCAGTACACTTCAGCCTTCGATCCGAGAATTCTCCAGCTCGGTGGGAAGATTTACTTCTAATCACCCCGGAAGCAGCAACACGCCCCGCTCGCACGCACTGCGAGCGGGGCTTTTCTTTTGCCTCGACCATGTTTAGTGGTGTTGAGCCGTGGGGAGCAGACGGGACGTTTTCCAATACTCCGGCGCTAATTCCCCCGACTACCCCCGTCATTCAATGCTCCTAACGTCCATTCAACCCCCAATTTCGACCATTCCCTGCAAAATAGTTTACTCCCTCGCCAATCCCATGCTACTCTTCCCCATGTTCTCCTCGCCAGCCGACTCCCCGACGAACCGCTCCTTGCGTCCCCGTCCGTCCCATTCCAATCGGTGTCATCCTGAGCGTAGCGAAGGATCTGCTTTTCTCTCCTGTCTCGATACTCGTCACTCGCAACTATTCATGCAAAAAGTCCGCATCGATATCATCCCACGGCACTTAATGCACCCCTTGTTTTCATACTCTTACGCACTCTTTTGCACCGCGCAAAGTGCTATCCCCAATTCTTTCAGCAATTTCCGCACTCTTTGCCCAAAACACCCGGGGTGGGGGGCTGCCATCAATTTCTTCGTGGCACAGACTTCAGTCTGTGCTCTTTTGAGACAATCTACCTCGGAGAGGTCAGAAGCAAAGGATCCGCAGCAATTGAAAAATCTCGCCATCCTGCCGGTCATTAGCGACGACTCACGAGTCACAGCCTCTGCTCTCTTTCGTCCATCAGTCACGAGTCGCGAGTCACCAGTCATTAAGTCCTGCAGAATCCGCACTTACGCAAAACGCGCCTGCAACTCCCGTAGAATCCGCACTTATGGGAAAACCCGGGAGGGAGGGGCATCATGTTAACCGTGCCGCTCTCCCTAAGAATCAAGACGGTGCAGCTCCTTGCTGGCATCCTGCTATCGCTTGGCTGTGCCCATGCGCAGTCATCTGGACCTACTCCTGCGGAGGCCATGACGCTCGAGAAGCAAGGGAAACTAGAGGAGGCGGCCCAAGTTTGGCAGGCGGTGGTCAAGCAAAATCCGCGCGATGCTGCGGCTTTCGCGAGCTTGGGCGTGGTCTTCTCCAAAGAGCAGAAGTATCCGGAGGCGGCCTCCGCCTATAGGAAGGCGCTCGCTTTGGACCCCAAGCTCCCGGGAATCCAGTTGAACCTGGGCCTCGCGGAATTCAAGCAGGGGCACTTTCAGGCGGCCATCGCCCCGTTTAGCGCCGCGCTGGCGGCCCAACCAGGCAGCCTGCAGGCACGCGGGCTGCTGGGAATGAGCTACTACGGCGCGGACCGCTTCCTCGAGGCGTCGAAGCACCTGGAACTGGCGGCGAAGGCCGATCCGGATAATGTGCAGTTGCGGCAAGTGCTGGCGCAGAGCTGCTTGTGGGCCAAGAAATACGATTGCGCCCTCGAGGAGTTCCGCCAGATCGAGCAGCGCGATCCAAACTCAGCGGCGGCTCACGTTCTCACGGGAGAAGCCCTGGACGGCCTGGGAAGGACTCCTGAGGCCATTAGCGAGTTTCGGGACGCCGTGAAGGCAGCTCCTCAAGAACCCAACGTGCATTTTGGACTTGGCTACCTGTATTGGAAACAGAAGCAATATGAAGAGGCGGAGGCCGAGTTCAAGAGTGAGTTGTCTGTCGACGCCGATAATGCGCAAGCCCTCGCGTATCTCGGCGACATCGCGTTTAAAAAAGACGATCCAGATGCGTCCGTCACATTGCTCAGGAAGGCCCTGCAATCGCGCAAGGACATCCGCATCGCGCATCTCGACCTGGGAGCTATCCTTACGCAGCAAGGACATTATGAAGAGGCGATCGCCGAGCTGAAGCGCGCCGTGGAGCTCGATCCGGATCAGCCCGATGCGCACTACCGCCTTGGACGCGTCTACCAAGCCACCGGTAAACAAGCCGCAGCGCAAAAAGAGTTCACCAGAGTCCGCGAACTCCACGAAAAAGCCGAGGAAGACGTCGCGCGCAAGATGTCCGCTGCTCCGCCTCCCCTGCCACAGTAGCCCCCGTCAAGGTCGGAGCCGTTTGTGCCCGCCGATTCTTGTGCTAGAGTCTGCGTCACAATGAAAAAACTTTTTGCGCTGTTCACCGTGATTTGCTTTCTGTGCCTTGGCAGCCTCGGGGCGTATCCAGCGCGTGCGCAATCCAAGCGCGGCGTCACACCTGAGGACTATTTCTCGTTCAAATTTATGGGCGATCCGCACATTTCGCCCGACGGCAAAGTGGTCGCCTATGTTGTCACCAGCATCGACCAGAAGAAGAACCGGCGCGAATCGTCGATCTGGGTTGTGCCCATCGACGGCTCGGCGGCGCCTCGTCGATTGAGCGCGGAGGGCTTTAGCTCGAACTCTCCCCGGTGGAGCCCCGATGGGAAAACGCTGGCGTTTCTTTCCGCGCGCTCTTCGGATCTTCCCGCTGGGGAAACAGCGAAGTCTCAAATTTATCTGCTCTCCATCGCTGGCGGAGGCGAAGCGATTGCTCTTACGAAACTGAAGAATGGAGTGCAAAGTTATCAGTGGTCACCTGAGGGATCGCGAATCGTCGTTGTCAGTTCTTCTGGGCCGATGGACGGCGTGGCAACCGCCGATCGCAAGAGCGATGTGCGGCACTACACGCACATCCAGTACAAATTCAACGACACTGGATGGTTTGACGACAAGCGGCGACACTTGTGGGTCGTTAGCGTGGCAGGAGGAGAAGCAAAACAAATCACGGAGGGGCAGGATTGGAACGACACCGATCCGCAATGGTCGCCCGACGGGACGCGCATCGCGTTTGTCTCCGATCGCACCGGAAAAGCGTACGACAACGGCCATAACACGGATGTCTGGGTGATTCCGGCGGCAGGCGGCACGCTGACGAAGATTTCCGATCACGCGTTTGAGGACGAAAGTCCACGATGGTCACCCGACGGCAAGCAGATTCTCTTCGCGGGCCAGACAGCAATCCACCAGTTCCCGAAACTCTATGTAACAGATTCGTCGGGCGGCGCTGCTTCTCAGCTTGCGGTAAAAGACCTCGACACAATTCCGGGAGAATTGCACTGGCCGGCGGCAGGCTCCGTTTTTTTCGCGGCCGGTGTGAAGGGCGAAACGCACATCTTTCGCGCCGATCCGGGTGCGCACACTTTTTCTGCGGTGACTTCGGGTGCGCGAGGCGTTCACGCGTTTGATGTCAACGAGAGCTCGGGGAAAATGGTCTATCTCGCCAACGATTTTGGGCATATGGATGATCTCTACGTCTCGAACCTGGACGGCTCTGGAGAACGGCAGTTGACGCATGTCAACGCCGATTTATGGGCGCAACTCGAATTTCAGCCGGTGGAGCGCCTGGCCTACAAAAGCACGGATGGCTGGGCGGTCGAGGGATTCTTCGTGAAGCCACTTGGGTGGCAGGCGGGGAAAAAATATCCGATGGTGCTGGTAATTCACGGCGGGCCGGAGGGGATGTTCGGCGTGGACTGGTATCACGAATTCCAGGTGTATGCCGCGAAGGGCTGGGCTGTTTTCTTTTGCAATCCGCGCGGGTCAACCGGCTACGGAGAAAAATTCGAGCGCGGCGAGATCAACAATTGGGGCGGAATGGACTATCAGGACGTCATGGCCGGGGTGGACGCTGCGCTGAAGCAATATCCGTGGGTGGATGGAAATGATTTGGGCGTGACCGGCGGCAGCTATGGCGGTTACATGACCAACTGGATCGTTTCGCACACCAACCGCTTCAAGGCGGCAGTGACTTTGCGCTCGGTCTCTAATTTCATCAGCGACGACGGAACGCGCGACGGGGCGTACGGCCACGAAGACTATTTCAAAGGAATTATTTTCGACGATTTCGATCAATACTGGGACGCTTCGCCTCTAAAATATGCGCGCAACGTCCGCACACCAACGCTCATTCTCCATTCCGACAATGATTTCCGCGTTCCCATCGAGCAGGGCGAGCAATGGTTCCGGGCGCTGCAGCATTACGGAGTGCCCTCGGAGATCGTGTTCTTTCCGCGGGAGAACCACAATCTGACACGAACGGGCGAGCCCAAGCACCTTGTCGAGAGCCTGAACTGGCAGCTCTATTGGTTTGACCGCTATTTGAACGGCAACGCTGGCGCAAAACCGCCCGACGCGCAGTAAGTTAGCTACAAACTAGATATTTTGTCTTGGTTCATGCGCGGCGAAATATGCCAGTAAAGAGTTTCTAGTACGGCCGTAAATTCCTGTTGCTCGCGCGTGAATTAACCGACAAAATGCGCGCATCAACGATAGGTCGATGATGAAAAGTCAATTATCTGAGGAAGGTGAGATGCGCATGGTGGCTTCGTCCAAAGTTTGTCGAGGTTTTCTGTCTTTTAGGCTTGGCTTGTTCGCAGGGTTGTTCACGGGCTTGCTGGTTTTCTCGATTCCCGCAGCGCGAGCTCAAAACAATCTCCAATACCAACTGCCGCCCAAAACCATCGTCGACATTGTCGATGCTCTGCCGACTCCGGGAGTCGAGCTCTCTCCTGCGGGCGGCGGGGCGGGGAAACGGTGGATGCTTATTGAGCATTTCTCGGGGTTGCCGACGATCGCGGATCTGGCGCAGCCGGAGCTTCGTTTGGCGGGGTTGCGGTTCAATCCCAAGACGGATGGTCCGAGCAGAGGGCGCTATGACACTTCGCCCGAGTTGCAAGCGCTGCCGAACGGCAAGGCGATTGCTATTTCCGGTTTGCCCGCACATGCGAAGATCAGATTTGCGGATTGGTCTCCTGATGGACGCAAGATGTCTTTTGTAAACATTAACGATGCGAAGGAAGACGCTGGGCTCAGCCTTTGGATTGTTGATGTAGCGGCTGCGCAAGCGCGGCGTTTGCCGGGGATTGCGCTCAACGGGATTTTTGGTTCGCCGTGTGAATGGTTGAGCGATAGTCAGAACTTGGTGTGTAGAACGGTTCCGGCGGACCGAGGTCCGGCGCCCACGCGCACTGAAGTTCCAACGGGACCGGTTGTGCAGGAAAATCTCGGGCGGGTAACCCCTGGGGCCACTTTTGAAGATCTTTTGAAGAGCCCGGAAGACGAACGGATTTTCGATTATTACGCGACATCGCAAGTCCAACTTGTTCGCTTGGACGGCGCGGCGAAGCCGCTCGGCAAACCTGGTGTTTTTGAAGACGCAACACCGTCGCCTGACGCCGGGTATGTGCTTTTGCTCGAGCGCCATCATCCCTATACCTATTTGCTGCCGTTTGAAAGGTTTCCGGAGCGGGTGTCAGTTGTGAGTATCAAGACGGGAGCGGCGAAGCAGTTGGCGGACACGCCTCTCGAGGATAACATTCCCAATATTCGAGATGCTGTGCCTGCCGGTCCACGCGATTACGAATGGCGAAGCGACGCGGCAGCTTCCATTTTCTGGGTGGAAGCGGGCGATGGCGGCGATCCGCGAAAGGACGCTGCTGTGCGCGATTCATTGTTTCTGCTGGACGCGCCATTTGACGCGGCGCCTCGCAAATTGGCTGAACTTCCGTTTCGCTACCGGCGAGTCGCGTGGGGCAATGACCACGTTGCACTTGTTGAGGAGCGCCGGTGGAAGGATCGCAAACGCGTGATATTGGCGGTTGCTCCTTCGGCCCCAGCGGCACCGATCAAATTGTTTGAAGGTTCCTCCGAAGACCGTTATCACGATCCAGGCGAACCGCTTCAAGAGGCCAATCCGGCGGGCAAGCCGATTATCCAGACGACTCCCGACGGCAAGGGGATTTATTTGAAAGGTCAAGGCGCTTCTCCGGAAGGCGACAAACCATTTCTTTCGGTGATGAGTGCGGCGAATGGAGAAACCAAGCGGCTTTGGCAGTCGGCGGCTCCCTATTTTGACATTGCGCAGGCTGTACTTGATCCGGCTGCCGGAACAATTTTGATTCGCAGGGAATCCCAGGAACAGAATCCGAATTACTTCATCCACAAAATTGGGGCGGCGTCTCCGGAGCAAGTGACCTTTTTCCCGAATCCTTACGGAAGCGGTGCATTGCCCAAGAAGCAGGTCTTGCATTACAAGCGCGCGGATGGCATTGATTTGAGCGCGAATCTGTATTTGCCTGCGGGATACAAACCTGCGGATGGGCCGCTGCCAACTCTGATGGAAGCTTATCCGACGGAATACAAAACGAAAGCGGCGGCTGGGCAAGTCACTGGATCGCCATACCAGTTCGCGTTCTTGAATTGGGGTTCACCGGTGCCGTTCGTGACCCAGGGTTACGCCGTGCTTGAAAATACCGCCATTCCCATCATCGGTGAAAGCAATGCCGAGCCGAACGACACTTACGTGGAGCAGCTTGTGGCCAGCGCCAAAGCGGCGATTGATGAAGGCGTGCGGCTTGGTGTTGTGGACCGCAACCGCGTGGCAGTCATGGGACATTCCTACGGAGCGTTCATGACCGCTAATTTGCTGGCGCACAGCGATCTGTTCAAGGCTGGGATCGCGCGGAGCGGGGCGTACAACCGGACGCTGACGCCGTTTGGTTTCCAGAACGAGGAGCGGACGTACTGGCAGGCGCCGGAGGTGTACTACAAAATGTCGCCATTTTCGTTTGCGGACAAAATCAAGACGCCGATTCTGTTGATTCACGGCGAGGCTGACAACAATTCGGGGACATTCCCGATTCAGAGCGAACGGCTCTTTAGTGCGTTGAAGGGGCACGGAGCGACCGTACGTTTCGTGCTGCTGCCGCTGGAATCACACGGTTACGCCGGGCGGGAATCCGTGCTGCATATGTTCTGGGAGATGAACAACTGGCTGAGTACTTACGTGAAGAATCCGCCGCCCGCTACGGCTGTGGCGCAACACTGATTCCTCCTCGGCGGTTTCGCGCAATGATGTGCAAGCTTATTCGTTTAGCTTTTCTTATGATTGCAGGTGCGTGCATCTCGACGCACGCACAAACAATCCCAAAATCTCTAGCAGAAAGACTTGGCTACGCGCTCGACGCGAAACTGGTGATCGTGCATGCCGATGACCTGGGCATGACGCATTCGGTGAACGCGGCGTCGATTAAAGGTCTGGAAAGCGGACTTGTCAATTCAGCAAGCATCATGGTGCCTTGTCCGTGGTTTCCGGAAATGGCGGAGTATGCGAAGGCGCACCCTGATGCGGATCTCGGACTTCATCTTACGCTGACCAGCGAACGCGTTTTCTATCGTTGGGGTCCTGTCGCCGCGAAGGACGAGGTTCCGAGTCTCGTCGACGCAAATGGATATTTTCACCTGAACTGGACGGGACCTCCCTCCATCAACGCAAAGGAAGTGGAACTGGAGCTTCGCGCGCAAATCGAGAGAGCGCTGGCCATGGGTGTCCGGCCGACGCACCTCGACTCTCATCAATACCGGCTGTTTGAAAATGGGAAAGAGATTTTTCAGAGCGCTCTTCGCGTGGCGCACGAATACAAATTGCCGATGTTCATGGTGCGCGATTGGTTCGCGGACCACCCTTACCTTGAGAGTTCGCTAGGCCCCGATGATCTTGTGGTAGATCACACCGTGACAATTGCGCCGGGAGTGGCGCCGGAGAAATGGGCGGATTTCTATGCTACGGCTCTGAAGAATCTTCGGCCGGGCGTGACTGTCTTCATTATTCATTTGGCTTTCGAAGACGAAGAGATGCGCGCGGCCACACGCGAGCGCGATACCTGGGGCGCGGCGTGGCGGCAACGGGATTTTAACTTTTTCACCAGCGCGGGGTTTCGGGCCTTGTTGCGGGAGCAAGACATCAAGCTTGTCACTTGGCGCGAGTTGGCCCACGCCGCGAAGTGAAACACTCTCGACGGTATTTTCTTTCTTGCTGTTGGAGAGAAAGCGCGGTCAGCTCTTTTGCGCGCGTTCTCAATCCGAGTTATTTTAGTGGTTGGAGCCTTGGCCCTTCCGGAGCATGCCCATGGTGCCTGACCCAATTACTGAACCTAAGTCTCTATTGAAAAACCCGCTGCTGTATTCTTCCGCCGTTCTCGCCGCAGCTCTGCTCGGCGTCGTGCTTGTGATGATTTCGCGCTGGCAGGATAACCGCAATATCGAACGCCAAGCTGCACAGGAACGCGCGGAGAAGCAGCGCAAGCAAGACCGCTTGGCCGTGGAGCAATTGGGGGGCAAGGAGTTTGCGATTCTGAGTTTTTACGCCAGCCCGACGGCCATCCGGCGTGGCGAGTCCGCGCAACTTTGTTACGGGGTTTCTAATACCAAGACTGTTAAGCTGGAGCCTCAGGCTCAGCCGGTGTGGCCGTCGGTAGCTCATTGCCTAGATGTATCTCCCAGCAAATCAACGACTTACAAGCTCACAATTGAAGACGGTGCCGGACATTCGCAGTCGCAGGATGTCGAAGTAAAAGTGCGCTAAAACCGAACCCGAAGTTGATGGATTAAAAGTACAAGATGATTCGTGACAGCTGAATGGTCATATCCCTGACAGCGCGGGTTTTGTGTCCCGGAGGCCGTGGGGACCGGCGCAAAACTATCTGGGCGTGCCCCTTGTGGGCGCAAATGTCCCGCATCTATAATGATTGTTCGCGCGGGGTCCGGTGAGCCATCCTGCTAAACCGGACTCCGCGAACATTTTTTGGCAGGGAACTTTTGGTGACCGACGACCATGTCTGACCCGCTCGCGAAGATCAAACAGCGTTTGCAAGGGGAAATCGACCATCTCGAGCATGAGCTCAACATCGATCTGCCCAAGGAGATTGCCAAGGCCCGTGCGCACGGCGACCTTTCTGAAAACGCGGAGTACAAGTATGCCAAGGAACGCCAGGGGTATGTGAACGCACGCATAGGACAGCTCAAGAAACGGATGGGCGACCTTGGGATGCTGAACCTCAGCAACATTCCGAAGGACCGGTCGGGGTACGGGTCGCGCATTGTAGTGCTGGATATTCACAAAGAAGTGAAAATCGAGTACAAGCTGGTCACGACGGAAGAAGCGGACGTCGAGAAGGGGCTGATCTCTACAACCTCCCCGATTGGCAAGGCTCTGCTGAACCGCAAGGTTGGGGACGAAGTGCAAGTGGCCACCCCGGCTGGGCAGAAAGAATTTGAAATCGTGCGGCTCACTACAATTCACGAAGACGAGTAACTTATCGGCTTTTTGGGGCGTCCTACCGATGTGGGTTGGTTTTCTGCGAGGCAGCATGTATTGGGGAGCTGGGGCGGGGCTTGGGCTTTTAACTGTGCTGGGTTACGTTGCGTTCGCCATCGGTGCGGCTCTCGTTTGGCGAAGGCGTGACGACTTCTTTGTGTGGGCCCACGAGGAGTTTGGAGCCTTTCGACAAAGCCTTTCGCGGTACACGGTCATCGGGCCGTTTTACGGCGTGCGAGAGGAGTCCCGGCTCAAAGCCGTGCCTTCCCAGTTCCTTCGCTCGCTTAGCCGCTTTCCTCGCCGACACATCAACCCTGCTTTCATTCTGCTTTTTCTTGGCGCGTTTCTTTTCGTACTGGATTTCTTCATTTAGGGGATGAATACGGATTCCCGTCCCCGTTGTGGACAAACTGTGCTCGCTTTACCATTCTCTTCGCGATGAGACCTTCACTGATTGTGCATGGCGGTGCTTGGGATATTCCCGACGAAGCCGTTGACGCTTGCAATTCCGGATGCCGACGCGCTCTCGAAGCAGGCTGGCCGATTCTTTCACATGGCGGCTCGGCGCTGCAGGCCGTGGAGGCAGCGATCGTGGTGCTAGAGGACGATCCCGTTTTCGATGCAGGGTACGGGTCGCACCTCAATCTCGACGGCCGCGTGGAATGCGACGCGATTGTGATGAATGGGGAGACGCTGCGGGCTGGCGCTGTGGCTGGCTTGCAGCGTATTCGCAATCCGATTCGACTGGCGCGCGCCGTGCTGGAGCATTGCCCGCACATGATGCTCGTCGCCGAGGGGGCGGAGCGGTTCGCGAGGGATCATGGGATCGCGCTGTGCGATCCGGCGGATCTTGTGAGCGACGCGGAACGGGAGGCATGGCGGCATTGTCGTCAAGACAAGCACGCTGCGGCGCATCATCGTGGCCATGAGCAGGGGACGGTTGGAGCGGTGGCGATTGATGCGCACGGCAAGTTGTTTGCGGCTACCTCGACTGGCGGCACGTGTTGCAAATTGCCTGGGCGGGTTGGAGATTCGCCCTTGATTGGGTGCGGGTGCTATGCCGATTCGACGGCCGGCGGCGTGTCTTGTACCGGGTACGGCGAAGCGATCATGAAGATCGTGATGGCCAAGACCGCTACGGACTTGCTGCGAACGGGAAACGCAGCGTTTTGTGTGTCTGATTCTTCTCGAGGCTCGTCCAGTCCGGTATCGCACTCCTGCGCGGAAGACACAGCGATGAACGTTGCGCGCGAAGCGGTTCACCTTCTCGCCAGACGCACGCACGCCACCGGCGGACTCATTCTGCTGGACTGCGAAGGGAACCCGGGAGTCGCCTTCAATACCCCGCGAATGGCGTATGGGTACGTCGCGGCGGACGGATCCATGTTCACGGCCGTGTAGTTCTCGGCGAAATTCAGTTAGTTCTTCTCGAGAAACGGAAGTTCTGGATGCGGCCGGCGTTTAGAATAAAACCAGAGATATGCTGGTTCGCATCGCGCGTGAAGCGCACAGTGCCGATATCGCCGGTAAAAACGTCACGTACCGCCGGCCGAAGAGCATCGTTTTTGTGCTTCAACCGCGCGAGAGTCAAGTTCCCCTCTTGAATGATAATGCGGTAAACGGGATCGATTTCTTC
>Ga0308309_10000803_pt1 | contig 18987 bp, 14 predicted proteins | sample HubBroMetageWFT5_FD_192491 | JGI IMG/M metagenome (GOLD analysis project Ga0308309, IMG submission 192491) | Warmed and freeze-thawed soil microbial communities from the Hubbard Brook experimental Forest, New Hampshire - Hubbard Brook CCASE Soil... | ecosystem: Environmental > Terrestrial >...
CATTGCTGCTGGCCTGGTCTTGTTCGCCGGTGTGCCGCTGCACGCCGCGGGCGATTCAACGCTCGAAATTGTCAGCAAGAGTGGCGTGCACGCGTTTAGCTTCGAACTTGCGGCCACCGAGGCGGAGCGATCCCGCGGGTTGATGTTCCGCAAGGAACTGCCCGAGGGTCACGGCATGCTTTTCGACTTCGAGAAGGATCAGCCGGTCTCCTTCTGGATGCACAACACTTACATCTCCCTCGACATGATCTTCATTACCGGTGACGGCCGCATTGTGCGGATTGCTGAAAATACCGAGCCGCTCTCCGATCGGCTCATTCCCTCCGGCGCTCCGATCCGCGCGGTGCTCGAGGTTATCGCCGGCACCGCGCGCAAATTTGGCATCGCGCCAGGAGATCGCGTCGAAAGCTCGATTTTCGCCGGCCATCACTGAGCGCGGCAACGCCGACCCTGCGCCCTAAACAACATTCGGCCCCCAAAAGCTTTAAAGCCGGCCGATCTTGCCGGAAACGGCCGAAACATGTATCCACCCGCAAACCGGGCGGGGTATAGCGCAGCCTGGTAGCGCGGCAGTTTTGGGTACTGCAGGTCGCAGGTTCGAATCCTGCTGCCCCGACCACCCGCACCTTTGCTGTTTCGGGCTGAATTTGTTTTTAATTGAGCGGCTTCGCCGATGACTGCCAGAATCTACAAGCCAGCCCGCACGGCCATGCAATCAGGCCAAGCCAAGACCAAGGAATGGATGCTCGATTACGAGCCCGAGCAACCGCCGACTGTCGAGCCGCTCATGGGTTGGACGAGCTCGGGCGACATGAAGCAGCAGATCCAGCTGCAGTTCGACACCAAGGAAGAAGCCATCGCTTATTGCGAGCGCCACGGCATCCCCTACCAGGTGTTCGAGACGAAACCGCCGGCGCGGCCGCGCATATCCTACTCGGATAACTTTGCTTATCCGCGCCGCGAGGCTTGGACGCATTAAAGCCGCGCGCCACACGAAGTCGTGAGCGCGGCATACCTCGCTATCGCGGCAATTGTGATTGGCGGACACTTCGCTCCCTGCCGTAGAAACGACCCGCATACATGACCCCGCATAGCGCGGGAGCTGTTTGGAGGCGACAATGGGATTCTTACGGGTTGCACTCGCTGCATTGAGTATTGGTGTTGCGACGAGCGGGGCGATGGCCGCGGAACCCGCGGTGGTCATTCCGGCTCCGGCACTTGACGCTCCTGTTCTAGGGCCAGCGCCGCGAAGCATTGTGTTGGCGGGCGGCTGCTTCTGGGGCGTGCAGGGCGTTTTCGAGCATACCAAGGGCGTCACCCGCGCAGTGTCCGGCTACTCCGGCGGCAAAAAGGAAACGGCACATTACGAGATGGTCGGTACCGAACGGACCGGCCACGCCGAGTCGGTTCAGATCACTTACGATCCACAGCAGATTTCCTACGGCAAGATTTTGCAAATCTATTTCTCAGTCGCGCACAACCCGACCGAGCTGAACTATCAAGGCCCCGATTCAGGGCCATCGTATCGCTCGGCCATCTTCTACACCGACGAAGATCAAAAGCGTGTCGCCGAAGCCTATATCGCCCAACTCGATAAGGCGCATGTTTTTCCAAAGTCGATCGTGACAAAACTTGAGCCGCTGACCGGCTTCTACCCGGCCGAGGACTATCATCAGGACTTTTTGGTCCTGCACCCGTCCCATCCCTACATCGTGTTTAACGACCTGCCGAAGGTGGAGAACTTGAAGCGGCTATTTGCGGCGGATTACCGCGATATGCCGGTCACGGTGATGGCCGCGTCGAGCAAGCCCGGCGAATAATTTTCGGCGTCAATCGCTGCATGGAGGTCCTTCGCGGCTCCCGACCGCTGCGGCCACGCGTCTATAGCCACCTACCCACCGCCTGAAGTATCATCCAGTAAGGAGCGGCCGGAAAAAATACGCTCCAGGGGAAACTTACGGGGAGCAACGCCATGGCCATGGCAACGGCATCAGGGCTAACGGACACCGAACATAGCGCACAGCTGCGCAAAGCGGTCATCGCATCCACGATCGGCACCGCCATCGAGTGGTATGATTTCTTCCTGTACGGCACCGCGGCCGGCCTGGTATTCGGCAAGCTGTTTTTCCCCAATCAGGATCCGCTGTCGGCGACGCTTTTGGCGTTCGGCACGTATTTCGTCGGCTTTATCGCGCGGCCGGTCGGGGCGGCGATTTTCGGTCATTACGGCGACCGCATCGGCCGTAAAGCAACCTTGATCGCGACGCTCCTGTTCATGGGGCTCGCCACCTTCTTTGTCGCTTTCGTGCCTACCTATTCTTCCATCGGCATCTGGGGCGCGATCATCCTCACCGTGCTGCGTGCACTGCAAGGCATCGGGGTCGGCGGCGAGTGGGGCGGCTCGGTGCTGCTGGCGATGGAATGGTCGCGAACCCACGGCCAACGCGGCCTTGTCGCCTCATGGCCGCAATTCGGCGTCCCTTGCGGCTTGTTGTTATCTACCATCGCAGTCGCGATTTTCAGCGCCATTTCCGGCGACCAGTTCGCCACATGGGGCTGGCGCCTGCCGTTTGCGCTTTCCATCGTTCTAGTCGGCGTCGGTTTGTGGATCCGGCTTGGTATTCTCGAGACGCCGGTGTTTCAGAAGCTGCTCGACGAGGACAAAGTCGAGAAGGCGCCAATTATTGAGGTCATCAAGAAGCAGCCAAGGGAAATCATCCTTTCGGCCTTGCTGCGCATGTCCGAGCAGGCGCCGTTTTACATTTTCACGGCGTTTGTCTTCGCCTACACGGTCGGCACGCTCAAGATGGATCGCAATTTCATCCTGATCGCGGTCATGGTCGCGGCCTGTGTTGAATTCGTCACCATTCCGCTCGCCGGGCACATTTCCGATCGCATCGGCCGCCGCAAGATGTTTCTCATCGGCGCGGCCGTTACCGGGCTGTTCGGGTTTTTATACTTCGGCATGATCGATACGGCCATTCCATCGGCAGTATTCATCGCCATCGTGCTGTCGCTTATTCCGCACGGGATGCAGTACGGTCCGGAGGCGGCCCTCATCGCGGAGTCTTTTACGCCGCGGCTGCGCTATAGCGGTTCGTCGCTCGGCTATCAGCTCGCCTCGATCATCGCCGGCGGCCCGTCGCCACTGATCGCGACGGCGCTGTTCGCCACTTACCATAGCGGCTATGCGATCGCGATTTTCATTGCCGCGTGCGCCGTTATCAGCCTGGTCGCGGCGTCCTTCATGCCGGATTACACCGGCAAGGATATTTCGGCCGAGTACGACGCCTGATCCTTGAGACTTATGCGCGCGTCGGTCTCGTCGCGCGCATACCGATTGTGAAATAACTGCCGGCATGGACACACCCGCCGACAGTCCGACCGCCATACGCGCGAACGGACGGCCGTTCTATCTGCAACTTTGGTTTTTGGTGCTCGCCGCAATGGTGGCGGGCATCGCGCTCGGATATTTCTACCCCGATATCGGCGCGCGTATGGAGCCGCTCGGTAGCGCTTTCATCAAAGCGATCCGCGTGCTCATCGCGCCAATCATTTTCTGCACGGTCGTGCACGGCATTTCAGGCATGGCCAGCATGGCGAAAGTCGGCCGCGTCGCGCTCAAGGCGTTGATTTATTTCGAGGTGCTGACGACCATCGCGCTGGTCATCGGGCTTGTCGCGGTCAATCTGTTCCAACCAGGCGCGGGCATGCACGTCGATCTTTCGCATGTCGATACCTCGGTCGCGGCGTCCTATTTGCAACCGACGCAGCGCCAGAGCGCAACCCAATTCCTGCTGAACATCATCCCCAACACCTTCATAGGCGCGTTCAGCGAGGGCAACGTCCTGCAAGTTCTCTACGTCTCGGTGCTCTGCGGATTTGCGCTCAGCTGGATGGGCGAGGCTGGCAAGCAGCTGAACAATCTGATCGAGACGGCAGCGCAGATGTTTTTCCGCATTGTCGCCATCGTAATGTGGGCGGCGCCGATCGGCGCGTTCGGCGCCATCGCCTTTACCGTCGGCAAGTTCGGCACCGGTTCGCTCGTCTCTCTCGGCAAGCTCTTGATCAGTTTCTACGTCACGTGCCTCATTTTCATTTTCGCAGTGCTCTGGCCAATATCGCATTGGTGTGGCGTCAGCCTGTTCCGCTTCATCCGTTATATCCGCGAAGAGTTGCTGATCGTGATTGCAACCACTTCGTCGGAAACGGTGCTGCCGCGCATGATCGCCAAGCTTGAGGACCTCGGCGCGGAGGAAAGCGTGGTCGGGCTCGTCATTCCGACCGGCTATTCGTTCAACCTCGACGGCACCTGCCTCTATCTTGCGACCGCGGCGGTCTTTCTCGCCCAGGCGACCGATACCCCGCTTGGCCTGGGCCAGCAGCTCGGACTGCTCGCGGTGTTGCTTTTGGCGTCGAAGGGTGCCGCGGGGGTAGCCGGTGCGGCTTTTGTCGTGCTCGCGGCAACCTTGGCGACGACCGCAGCAATTCCGGTTGAGAGTGTCGCGCTCATCCTCGGCATACACCGGCTTATGTCGCAGGCACTGACCCCGACAAACTTGATCGGAAACGGAGTGGCGACGCTGGTTATTGCCAAATGGGAGGGCGCCCTCGACCAGGGCCGGCTTAATCGAGCGCTGCAGTCGGGCGGATGACCGATCGTGCCGCAGAAATCACGCGGCGGCTTTTATGTCGGCCCGGCGAGAGAATTCGAGCTCCTTGTCGCTGACCGCGCCGAAGCGCAGGCTGAAGAGATCGCGAACATAGTTCTGGTAGGGCCGCCACGGTTTTTTTGAGCCCTGGCGCGGAAATTGATCGATGGCGCGCTGGATATAGCCGGACGAGAAATCGATCAGCGGCTCCGGCTGCACGGAAGGGTCGCGCAGGCGCGGCGTGCAGGCGGCATAACCGTGCCGGTCCATATATTTGATCAACCGGGCGACATAGGCGCAGGTCAAATCGCATTTCAACGTCCATGACGCATTGGTATAACCGACCACCGCGGCGAAGTTCGGAACGTCGCTGAACATGACCCCCTTGAAGTTCATGGTTTGCGCAAAATCCATTGGCTTTCCGTCGATGGCCACGCTTATTCCACCGAGCAGTTTTAGCTTCAGCCCGGTCGCCGTAACGACGATGTCGGCGGCAATTTCGCGGCCGGACCGCAAGCGAATCCCGCTCTCGGTAAAGGCATCGATCTCGTCGGTGACGATCTCAGCGTTGCCGGATTTGATAGCGCGGAAGAAATCGGCGTCCGGCGCCAGGCACAAACGCTGGTCCCACGGATTGTAACGCGGCGTGAAGTGAGTTTTGACATCGTAATCGGCGCCGAGCTGCAACTGGGCCTGCTTGACGATCCAGTTTTTGACAGCCAGCGGCTTGCGGCGAGAAAGATTATAAAAATAGAGTCCGAACAGGACATTGTACCAGCGCGCTAGCCCATAGGCCGTCCGCATCGGCAGGTAACGCCGCAGCCAGTTCGCCAACGCATCCTGCGATGGCCGGGAAATGACGTAAGTGGGCGAACGCTGCAGCATGGTGACGTGACCGGCGCGCTCGGCAATTGCCGGAACAATGGTCACCGCGGTCGCGCCGCTGCCAATCACCACCACGCGTTTATCGGCGTAATCGAGTGCTTCCGGCCAGTGCTGCGGATGGATGAGTTGTCCCCGGAACGTCTCGGCGCCGGCGAAGACCGGCGTATAGCCCTCCGCGTAATCGTAATAGCCGGTACAACCGAAGAAGAAGTTGCAGGTAAAGGAAACCGGCTCGCGTTCGTCGCCGCGCTCGGCTTCGACCGTCCACATTGCTTTGGCGGAAGACCAAACCGCTCGTTTGACGCGATGACCGAAGCAAATCTTGCGATCGATCCCGAATGTTCGTGCGGTGTCGCGAATGTAATCGCGGATGGACGCGCCGTCGGCGATAGCCGCGTTGGCGCGCCAGGGCCGAAAAGAATAGCCAAACGTATACATATCGGAATCGGAGCGAATGCCGGGATAGCGAAACAAATCCCAGGTTCCACCGATCGCCTCGCGTGCTTCCAGAATGACGTACGATTTGCCCGGGCAATAGGTCTGCACGTGATAGGCCGCATCGACGCCCGACAATCCGCCGCCGATAATGATGACGTCGAAATGCGGGATCTTGGGCTCGGCCATGGCGGAAGACTTAAGCGACTAATTCCGGCTCAGTAGGCTGGGCGATGGAACGTCGCGCCATGCGCGCGATGAAATCGGCGCAATGGTCAGCGGCGGTGATGATGATCATGTGGCCGCCGTCTTCGATGAGCTCGATATGTGCGCCGGGGCATTTTTCGACCAATCCGCCGCCGTGCACCGCGTGATCGAGGAGCAGGTCGTTCTTTCCGAACAGGACGCCGACCGGGACGGTCAGGTCGCCGTAGCGCGCCGGCATATGCTGGAGATCTTCAATCGCCGCGATCAAATCGGTCGAAGCGGCAATGTAGCTACGCGGCCGCAACGTCAAGAGGCCGCCGCCCTTGATCGCAAAGTCCGCGGGCACCGCGCCCGGCCCAAATACCGTGCCGAGCACAAGCTCGCGGTTGGTGATCGACATCGGAATGGCGAGCGTCCAGGCCACGAGCCGGCGCCTGAAGTTTGAACGAACATAAATGCCGCGGAACAACGGCGGTACGGCCTTGCCGGCGTGTGTGGCTGGCGCCAGCAGCGCCAAACCGCCAATCTTTTCCGGATGCTCCAGCGCCAGCAGAAGCGCGATCGCTCCGCCCAAGGAGTGACGGACGATCAAGGGACGATCGAGGCCAAGCTTGTCGATCAGCCCGGCGATGATTTTCGCCTGCGCGCCAAGCGCGGCCGACCCATTGCGCGGACGGGTGGAATAGCCGCAGCCGGGTCGATCGAGGATAACGACCCGGTGGTTGTGCTTGAGCCGATCGAGCAGTGAATGGGTGAAGTTGTGCATTTGGCCGCCCAGCCCGTGGATGAGGACGAGCGGCGGACCCGAACCTTCGTCGAGATAATGGATCCGGGCGCCGTCAACTTCGATGAAATCGCCACGGGGCGGCAGCGCTTTCTCAACCCGCCGCGCGGTCCATGCCGCGAATATGGCGAGGGCCCCGGCGATAACCACGACAGCGGCCAAACCGAAGCCGGCAATCCAGGCGATGACAATCATTTTCTCACCCTTGCGCCTGGCGCACTCCGCTAACAGCCCGGCAGCAAGCAATCTCGCGCTCTCGCCAAACTGTCAAATCGGACCGTTGCGCGACCAACGTCAAGGCTGGATCGCAGCCCAGCGGCGAGCGTCGCCGTCTCCGACAACTCGCTGCGGTGGGACTTCTGTGAAAATCTAGTTTTCGCGGTAGCGCGGTCGCGCAAAGATGCGCCATGATAGCGCGTCGAAGCGGCGCCCCAAGCGCTACACCAGGGCTGGCGAGCGCGCTTGGGGGCCGCAGAGGAGACAGCATGTACGCTGTACCGCTGCTATCCCTCCGGCCGTAAAAAAGCACGGGCGGGGGAAGCCATCTATCACGCTTGAAGATTAAGGTTACGACGCGTCGCGAAGCGGGCGAGACGAGGGGGCGCACGCTCGTTTACCAAGAACATCAACGCCGGATAATGAACGTCGCGGGCGGTCGCCGCTGTTCCCATCCGAGCTGCTCAAGCTCGGGAACGACGCCTTCATTTTCCGGATAGCCGAGACAGAAATAGCCGATGAACTTCCAGTCCGAAGGAACATCGAGCAGGGTGGCGACTTTTTGCGGGTCGAGAATGGAAACCCAACCCATCCCGATTCCTTGCGCGCGCGCGGCGAGCCACATTGTATGCACCGCCGTCACCACTGAATACTCCATCATTTCCGGCATGGTGCGCGATCCCAACCCGTGGCCTTGCTCAGCCGTGCGATCGGCAAAAACGGCGAGGTGCGATGGCGCCTCGTCCAATCCGGCGAGTTTAAGCCGCGCGTAAAGCGCCGAGCGTGACGGCGACTGGGCCGCCAACGCCTCAGCATTGCAGCTCATAAAGACCGTCCGGATCTCGGCGCGAACCGTTCGGTCCTCGACAATGACAAACCGCCAAGGCTGGCTCAGCCCAACCGACGGCGCGAGGCACGCAAGCTCAATGAGGTTTTCGAGCGGGCCGGCCGGCAACTGATCCCGGCGGAAACGCCGCACATCCCGCCGCCATCGCAAAAGATCGCGCAACCGCGCACCGAAAGCTTCATCAAAAGCGTTCGGCTGATCGGCAAGGATCGCATCTGCTTCGCGTCTCACGATTTGCGAAGATAACCGACCGCTTCGCGCCAGTCAGCGAGTAATTGACGAACTTCAAGCGCTCGCCGCCCGCCAAGTTTACCGAGATTCGACGGGCGTCCTTGCCAATATCCCCGAAAAGACCGAATAATCGTTTCAGATAAACAAATACGAGCCGTCTAGGGAGCAAATCGAGGGCCGCATCCGGTGCGCGCGCGTTAAGCGCGGCGGTCACCACCGGCCGATGGACGCATAATTCACGCGGCCTCTCCGACTCCCTACTTGGCATACCAGTGGAAGACCAAAAGGTCGGTGCATAGAGCGTAGCCAATGGCGTCGGTCCAGGTCGCTGGAGTGATGATCGAGTCCGACGGCAAAGGGTCGCGCGTCGCCGAACGTTCCCTGGGAACTCGCGGACAAAAATCGCGGCGCGAAAGCCGTTGTCTTGCATCGTTCCGGACATTGGACGCCAATCGAAAAAGTGAAAGAATGCGACAAGCTTCTTTCGGATCTCCTGCACGGGATTCCGATTTAGCCAAAAAGCCGCGCGGCACCGGAGGCCGCGCAGAGGAGGAACGAAATGGCATATGAATCAAACGGCTGGAACGGCGACGCCCACGGGCCCGTTCTCTTCACTAACGTCCGCATCCTCGATGCCACCGGCGAATATCCCTATACCGGGGAAGTTCTCATCCAGGGCAACCGCATCAAGCAGGTGTCGCGTGGCTCGTCGCGCGTTGGATCGAGCCCGATGCAGGGCAACGCCACGGTCATCGACGGCAGCGGTGCGACCGTGATGCCCGGCATGGTCGATGCCCACCTCCATCTGTCCTGGAACAACGCACCCGGCATCGACCCGATTCAAATGATGGAACTGGAAGAGCACATGCTCGTCACCATGGAAATGGCGAAACTTGTGCTCGACGCCGGCTTTACCGCGGGGCGCGGTGCGGCCGCGGCCAAGCCACGGCTCGACGTTGTCGCCAAGAAATTCATCAACGAAGGGCGCTTCCCCGGGCCTCGCTATTTGGCGGCCGGCCCGGAAATCACCACCGTCGGCGGCCTTGGCGACTCCGCGCCATCACACATTCCGCACGAGGGCCTTAATCTCGGTCTTGTCGTTTCGGGGCCGGAGGAAGTGCGGCGTACGGTGCGGCAACTCATCAAATACGGCGTCGACTCCATCAAGCTCAACCTCTCCGGCGAGGAAATCACTGGCATGGGGGCCGAAGAGACCCCGATGTCGGAAGAAGAAGTCGCCATGGCGGTCAAGGAAGCCAGGTGCCGGAACAAGGTGCTTTCCGCTCATGCGCGGTCGTCGGGATCGGTCAAGCAATGCGTGCGGCACGGCATCCAGAACATTTATCACGCCTCGTTCGCCGACGAAGAAGCGCTCGACATGCTCGAAGCCAACAAGGACAAACACTTTGTCGCGCCCGGTATCGCCTGGCTGATCAACACCGCGCGGCACGCGGAACAGTGGGGTATCAAGCCCGGATCGCAGGTTGCGATGCTGTACGAGCGCGAGCTCGAAATGTGCATCGACACCATGAAGAAGATGCATCGGCGCGGCATCCGCGTCTTGATCGGCGGCGACTACGGCTTCGCCTGGACGCCGCAGGGCACCAACGCGAAGGACATCCAGACCTTCGTCGAGATGCTCGGCTTCACGCCGATGGAAGCGATCCAAGCCGCCACCAAATACGGCGGCGAGATCATGGGCATGGGCAATGAGCTCGGCCTCGTCCGCGAAGGCTACTTGGCGGATCTTCTGCTCGTCGATGGCGATCCAGTTGCCGACGTTCGCATCCTGCAGGACCGCACTCGGATCCTCGCGATCATGAAGGACGGCAAGTTCCATAAAGCGCCGCGGATGAATCAGCAGCGTCTGCGACTGACGGCATGAGCCTGGTTGAGCGATCGGGTCCGGTATTGACCGGGCGGCAGGCGTGGACCCTTGTTTGGGTGCTCGCCGCCGCCCTGGTCGCCTGGCTGTTCATCGCCGTCTGGCCGGCTTGGCTCGATGCCGTCCTGATCTCGAAAAAGGCGTTCATTAATTCGCTCTTCAACGGCGTAACTTTGGCGGGACTTTATTTTCTCGTCGCTTCCGGCTTCACGCTGGTCTTTGGGCTGATGCGCAACGTCAATCTTGCGCACGGCTCGCTTTATCTTCTCGGCGCCTATCTCGGCTACGAAGTCACCGAAGCGACCGGGGTGTGGCTGCTCGGCGTTGCCGCCGGCTTTGCCGCGCTCGCCGTGGTCGGTCTCTTGATGCAAGTGTTCGTTTTTCGAAGGCTCGAGGGCGATGAGCTGCGCCAGACCCTGGTGACGCTCGGCATCGCCATCGTCGCCGCCGATCTGATGCTGGCGATTTGGACCGGCGTCACCTACCAGATCGGCGTGCCGGCGTGGCTCGATGGCGCGATCAAGCTGCCGATCATCGCGGCGGTCCGCTCGAACGGCACCGTCGTGATGATGACTTATCCGCTGTATCGCCTGGTGGTGTTCGCCGCGGCCATCGTCATCGGCGTCGGCTTGTGGCTGATGATCAGTGGCACGCGGGTCGGCATGATGATCCGCGCCGGCGTCGACGATCGTTCGATGCTGTCGGCATCCGGCATTAACGTGCATGCCGTGTTCGCGATCGTATTCGCGGTCGGGGCCGGGCTTGCCGGCTTCGCCGGCGTTGTCGGCGGCTCGGCGCTTTCGCTCGCGCCGGGCGAGGACGTCCGCTACCTCCTAGCCTCGCTGGTGGTGGTCATCGTTGGCGGCATGGGTTCGATCACCGGCGCCGCGATCGGGGCACTGCTTGTCGGTCTCGCCGAGCAGATCGGTCTTGTCTATTTGCCGACCTACGGCATCGTCCTGACATTTATCATCATGGTGGTGACGCTCGCGATGCGTCCGCAAGGCATCATGGGAACGGCGCGGATCGCGGCGGCGCCGGTTCTCACGCTTGATCGCCCAAATCAGGTCAGTGCCGTGCCGGCGCATTTCGGGCCGGCGCACATCGCGGTGGCGGCGGCGCTTATCATTTATCCGCTGCTCGCTTCGGATTTCTTCGTCACGCAAATCGGAGCCTACTCGTTGATCTGGGGGCTCTTGGCGCTGTCGATGATGCTGCTCGCCGGATACGGTGGAATGGTCAGCTTGGCACAAATCACAATTGCCGGCGTCGCCGCCTACACGGTCGCCATCTTCGGCACCAACAACATGAACATTTACGGTTTCGGCTGGCCGTTCTGGGTGGTCGCCCCGTTTGCCGTGCTGCTCGCGGCCGTTGCTTCCACCATTATCGGCGCCATCTCGGTGCGTACCGAGGGCATCTACACCATCATGATCACGCTCGCGATCGCCGCCGCCTTCTTTTATTTCACCCAGCAGAACTACGCTTTGTTCAACGGCCATTCGGGCTTTGCCGGCATCCCGGCGCCGAACTTCTGGGGAATTAATTGGCGCGATCCGCTACCATTCTATTATTTGTGCCTGTTCGTCGCGGCGGCGGCTTATGCGGGGGTGCTTTATTGCTCACGCTCGACATTCGGGCTCGCGCTGCAGGCAATTCGCGATAACGGCCGCCGGGCGCGCGCGATTGGGTTCGACGTAATCGATCACAAAATCATCGCTTACTTTTATTCCGGTGTTGTCGCCGGACTCGCCGGCGTGCTGCTGGTCTGGTTCAATGGTCGGGTCTCACCCGGCACCGTCGACGTCGGACAGGCGATCAACGTTTTGGTCATCGCCGTGATCGGCGGCTTACGCCATCCGATCGGCCCGTTCCTCGGCGCCCTGTTCGTCGTACTGATCCAAACATTCGCCATCGATATCGTTGGAGCCGAACGCTACAATACATTGATTGGCCTTCTATTTCTGGCGATCGTTTTTATTTCGCCGGATGGTCTTCTGGGCCTGTGGGGGAAACTAAAACCTCTACTCGCGCAGCAATCCGTTCTTCCCGGCGTGCCAGGGGAGGCGGAACTTCGAGCTAAAAGCTAAAGACTTAAAACAAGGGAGGATGGAATGAGTATGCATCGACGCGCGCTTTTCGGCCTGGGGTTGGCCGCGGGATTGACAATCCCGCAGCTGGCCATGGCCGAAGACACCATCAAGATTGGCGTGCTGGCCACATTCGAGGGAGCGTTCGCGATCCTCGGCGACGACAGCATGCGCGGAGCGCTAATGGCGTTCGACGACTTCGGCGGCAAGGTCGGCGGCAAGAAAATCGAGGTCGTCAAAGGCTCGTCTGACGGCTCGCCCGACAGTGCGGTCCGCGCCATTCGCAAGCTCGTCGAGCAGGATGGCGTGAAGGTCATCGTCGGTCCGCTGTCGGGCGACGAAGGCTTGGCGGTCAAGGACTATGCTAAGACCAAGCCGGACGTGACCATCGTCAACGGCACGTCGGCCGCGCAGGACACTACGTTGCGCGATCCGGCGCCGAATTTCTTCCGCTTCTCGACGGATGGCGCGCAGTGGATGGCGGGCCTCGGCGATTACGCTTACAACACCAAGCACTACCACACCGTCGCGACGTTGGCGGAAGACTATTCCTTCCCGTATACACAGGTGTTCGGCTTCATGGCGCCGTTCTGCAAGGCCGGCGGCCATGTGGTGAAGAAGTTCTGGGTCCCGATCGGCACCAAAGACTTCTCCTCGGTCATCGCCGCCATGCCGGACAATATCGACGCCGTTTATGTTGTTCTCGGCGGCTCCGACTCCGTGAACTTCCTGACCCAGTACAAGCAGGCCGGCGGCCAGGCGCCGCTGATCGGCGGCTCGGTGACCGTCGACCAGACAATTCTCGGCTCAAAGGGCAAGATCCACGACGTTGTAATTGGCACGCCATCAGCAGGCCCGATCGCCGACGACGACGACTCGCCGGCCTGGAAAAAGTTCGTCGCCGCTTACAAAAAGCTGCCGAACGCCTTCCCGTCGCCTTCGCTGTTCGCGCAAGGCTATTACATCAACGCCACGGCGCTGTTGACCGGACTGCAAAAGGTCAACGCCGACGTCTCCGACGGCGGCGGCAAGTTGCGCGCGACGCTCGCGAGCCTGGTTCTCGAGACTCCGACCGGCAAGGTGTCGCTCGACAAGAACCGCAACGCCATCGCCGATAACTTCTTGACCGAAGTCACGGCGAACTCTGACGGCACGCTCTACAACAAGCTGATCAAGGTCATTCCGCAGGTTAACCAGACGCTGGGAATTCCCGAAGCCGACTTCCTCAAGCTTGGTAGCGTCGGCCGCGATAACCCGAGTTGCCCGTAGCAGCGAAGGGTTCGCGGAGGAGACGATAAGTGGCCGAAGTGTCGGTTGCCACGCGTTTGCAGGACTCGGGCGCACACGCGCTCGAACTTGACAACGTCGGCCGGCACTTCGGCGCGCTGGTGGCGCTCGACGGCATCAGCATGCGGATCGCCGCCAGCGAACGGCGGGCGGTGATCGGCTCGAACGGCGCCGGCAAGACCACGTTGTTCAACGCCATCACCGGCGACTTCCTGCCGACATCCGGGAGTATTCGTTTCTTCAACGAAGACATCACCACGCTCCCGGTCCATGAACGGATCCGGCGCGGGCTGCGCCGGACCTACCAAATTTCGCAGCTGTTCGGCGGATTGACCGTTCGCGATTCGGTGTATCTCGCGTGTCGTGGCGTCTCGCGCGGGCGTTTCGCCTTATCGCGTCCGCGCGTCGACGACCGCACCATGATGCAGGCGGAATCGATCCTGCACGCGGTTCATCTCGAAAGCATCCGTGACCGGCTGGTGGCGACGCTGAGCCACGGCCAGCAGCGCCAACTTGAAATCGCGCTCGCGCTCGCCGGCGCGCCGCGTTTCATTTTGTTCGACGAGCCCGCCGCCGGTTTGTCGCCGCCGGAGCGGCGCGATCTTGTCAGCATCCTCAACGCGTTGCCGAGCCATATCGGCTTTATCATCATCGAGCACGATCTCGACGTGGCTTTGCGCGTCAGCGGCTACGTGTCGATGATGCATAACGGTCACTTGTTCAAGGAAGGAACGCCCGAGGACATCGAGGCCGATAAGGAGGTACAGGAAATTTATCTCGGAGGCCGCCGTGGCTGAACGCAACGGCAGCGGCGCCGCGCTCAAAATCGCCGACCTTCACGTCTATTACGGCGAAAGCCACGCTATTCAGGGCGTGTCCATCGAGCTCGAGCGCGGCGTGCTTGCCGTCGTTGGCCGCAACGGCATGGGCAAAAGCACGTTATGCAATGTCATTACCGGCTTGAAAGCCTCGCGCTCGGGCAGCATTAGCGTTTACGGCCGCGAAACCACGCGTCTCGAACCGCACATCATTCATCGACACGGCGTCGGCTACGTGCCGCAGGGCCGGCGTGTGTGGCCGAGCCTATCCGTCGATGAGCATTTGCGACTGGTCGCGGTCGGTGGCGCGCAGGCGAAGTGGACGCTCGACCGCGTCTACCAGACGTTTCCCCGGCTTTATGAACGGCGTTCGAGCGGCGGTACGCAGCTTTCGGGTGGGGAGCAACAGATGCTCGCCATCGCACGGGCGCTGCTTGGCAATCCGCGGCTTTTGATCATGGATGAGCCGACCGAAGGACTCGCACCGATCATTGTCGATCAGGTCGAAGCGCTGATGGCGAAGCTCGCCCATGAGGGTGAGATGGCCATCCTTGTGGTCGAGCAGAACATCGGCGTCGCCACCGCCGTCGCCGACAACGTCGCCATTATGGTCAATGGCCGCATCAACCGCGTCATGGAGGCGCGGGCGCTTGCCGGCGACAGCGAATTGCAGCAGCGGTTGCTCGGCGTCGGCCGGCAAGACGAAGAAGACAATCTCCCGGCGACGGAACAAGTGCGGGAAGAAAGCGCCGCCGAACTGATGGCGCAAGTCTATCGGGTAGAGCGCCGCGCCGATGCAGCGTCGTTCGCCGCGACGGCCCAAGTGCACCCATCGCCGGCAGCTTTATTGCCCGAACATTGGAAGATGCCGGCGAGCCGCTTGCGCGAATCCCTGGTCGACGGCTCGCGACGGATCGATACCGGGGAGGGCATTTTTGCCATTCCTTTCGCCGAAAGGCTCAACCGAACGGCGATCGTGGCCGGCACTTTCGACACCAAGGGGCGCGAACTTAACTTCATTCGCGACCGCCTTAAGGCACTCGGCATATCCACGCGCACCGTCGACCTGTCCACCTCGGGCAAGCCTTCAACGGCCAATGTCACCCCCCTGCAGGTGGCGAGCATGCACCCGCGCGGCACCGCCGCGGTTTTTTCCGATGACCGCGGCCGCTCGGTCACGGCGATGGCCGAAGCCTTCGCGCGCTGGATCGTCCGCGAGTCGCGGGTCGGCGGCGTCATCGCCGCCGGCGGTTCCGGTGGTACGACGCTGGCGACTGCCGGCATGCGTGCGCTTCCGATCGGGATCCCGAAGGTCATGGTGTCCACCGTCGCCGCCGGCGATGTGCGCGCTTATGTCGGCGCCAGCGACATTGTCATGTTTCACTCGGTCGCCGATGTTCAGGGTCTCAACTCGATCATGGAGCGGGTGCTCGGCAATGCCGCGCACGCACTCGCCGGCATGATCGCGCAAATGCCAACCCGCGAAGCTTACGAGGCCAAGCGCAAGGTCGCCCGGCCGGCGCTGGGGATCACCATGTTCGGCGTCACGACACCGTGCGTGCAAGCGCTGATCAAGCGGCTCGAAGCCGATTACGAATGCCTGGTTTTTCACGCCACCGGCACCGGCGGCCGCGCCATGGAAGCCCTCGGCGATTCCGGATTGCTCGCCGGCTTTCTCGACATCACCACGACCGAGATCGCCGACATGCTAGTCGGAGGCATTCTGCCAGCCGACGAGGATCGGCTCGGCGCGCCAATCCGCACCGGCCTGCCGTATCTCGGTTCGGTAGGTGCCTTGGACATGGTTAATTTTGGGCCGCGCGAGACCGTGCCGGAGCGGTTCGCAGGCCGCAAATTCGTCATCCACAATCCGAACGTGACGCTGATGCGCACCACTCGCGACGAAAATCGCGCGGCGGGCGAATGGATCGGTGGCCGGCTCAATCAAATGGAGGGCCCGGCATTATTCTTACTGCCGGAAGGCGGCGTTTCGGCACTGGACCGGCCGGGCGGCCCATTCCATGATCCGGAAGCGGACGAGGCTTTGTTCGAGGCGATCGAGAAGACAGTGCGCCCGACATCCCGCCGGCGCGTGCAGCGGGTGCGGGCGAACATCAACGATGCGGCGTTTGTCGACGCGGCGGTCGAAGCTTTCGACATGATCGCGCCGGCGGCGAGCAAGAGTGCATGAGCCAGCACGATCCGGCTTAAGCTTACGGTGCCGGGTGGAGGAATATCATGAGTGCTAACACGTTGGGGACCGTGCTCTTGTGGCTGATCGGGCTGGCGGTCGCGATCGTCATTCTCGTTTATATCCTGCGCTGGCTTTATCGCCGCTCCACCAAAGAGACTGCGTTCGTGCGGACCGGGTTCTTGGGCGAGAAAGTGGTCGTCAACGGCGGCGCCTTTGTCATCCCGGTTCTGCACGAAATCACCCCGGTCAATATGAACGTCATGCGCATCGAGGTGGTGCGCCATGAGAATGGCGCGCTTATCACCCGTAACCGCATGCGCGTCGACATCGTTGCCGAATTCTTCGTGCGCGTTGGCGCCTCCAAACAGGCGGTCGCCGCCGCGGCACAGACGCTCGGCCGCCGCACGCTCCAGGAAGACGGCATCCGCAGCCTGCTCGAGGGCAAATTCGCCTCGTCGATGCGCATGGTGGCAGCGCAAATGTCGCTCGAGGAGATGCACGAGCAGCGTCGCGATTATGCCAGCCAGGTGCGCGACCTTGCATCCGAAGCGCTTGCCGCCAACGGGCTTGAGCTTGAAAACGTCGCGATCGTCGACCTCGACCAGACGAGCCTCGAATATTTCGATCCTTCCAACGCCTTCGACGCCGAAGGATTGACGCAACTGACCGAAGCCATCGAAGTGCGGCGCAAGATGCGCAACGAAATCGAGCAGCGCACGCTGGTCGACATCCGCAGCCAAAATCTGGAGGCCCAGAAGAAGGTCTTCGAAATCGATCGCGAGACCGAATATGCGCGGCTCGAGCAGGAGCGCGAAGTCGAAATCCGGCGCGCGGTGCAACGCGCCGAACTGAGCAAGGAGCGTTCGCTCCGCGAGCAGGAGGCCGAGCAGGCGCAGCTCTCGGCACGTGAGGAAGTCGAAAAAGCGCGCCTCGCGCAGCAGCGTGCCATTACCGAAGAGCGCATCAGGACCGAGGAGGATACCCAGCGCCGCGAAATCGCCCGACGCCGCGCGCTCGATGAAGCCGAGCTCAAGACCCGCGAACAAACCGCACGCGAGCAAATAAACCTCGAATTGCAGATCGAAACCGCCCGGATCGGCCGCGAACGCGAGCAGCGCGAACTGGAAATCGGCCGCCAGAAGTCGCTGGAGATTTTGGAGCTCGATCGGCAGATCGCGCTATCGGAGAAAGCGCTGGCGCTGATTAAGGCGGACGCCGAAAAGCGGCGGACCGAAATCATCGCCAACCAGCAGACCGAGGCTGAGCGCATCGCGCAAGACCGGGCGCTCGATCAGGTGCGGCTCGAGCGCGAGCGTTTCCTCGAAAGCTTGCAGATTTCCAAGCGTCAGGCCTTCGAAGAGGCCGAGATCGCCGCGGCCGAGGAGGTCGAACGCGCCCGCATCGCCACCGAGCGCGGAATCGAGGAAGCGCGCATCGCCAAAGACCGCGACCTCCGGATGCTCTCGACCGAGCGCGATAAACTCGTCGAGATGGCGGAGATCAATAAGGCCGTCGAACTCGCCAAGAAGGCGACCGAGCGGTCGGCGGCCATCGCCGCCGCCGAGGCGGTGCGCGCCAAGGTCATCGAAGCCGAGGAGCACGCCGTCACCGTGCGCGAGCGCGAAATCGCCGAACGGCGCAAGCTGACCGACATGATCGCGGCGCACCGCGAAGCCGAGAGCGAGGCGTTGCGCGTCACCGCCAAGGCGGAAGCCGAGATGCGAGCGGCAAAAAGCCTGGCCGAGGCGCAAAAGATCGCCGCCGTAGCTACCGCCGAAGCAGAGAAGGTCCGCGCGCTGGCTGCGGCTGAGCGGTATCAGGTCGATGCCGAAGGCGCCCGGCAGATCAATAGAGCCGAAAATGTCTTGAGCCAGGACGCCCGCGCTGGCCGGCTAAAAGAAAAGCTGCTTGAGCGCATCGAAGGCATCGTCCGCGAAAGCGTACGTCCGCTCGAGAAAATCGAAGGCATCAAGATCTTCCATGTCGACGGGATGGGTGGCGGCGCATCAGGCCGCAATGTCACCGACGAGGTGATCGACTCGGCGTTGCGCTACCGCGTGCAGGCGCCGGTGATCGACTCACTGATGCGCGAGATCGGCATTGAGGGCGGGAGCCTCGGCCGCATGACCGAAGTTCTTCGCGACGCCAAAGACATCGCTTCGCTGACGCGCGGCAAAAAGGAAACACCACAAAAGCCGGCGAAAGAAGGGGAAGACGACACGGAGCGGTGAGACAATCCCCGATTGGAGCAGCTTCGCCCGGCCTGGACTTTGTTGGGTTTACCCGAAATATTCGCCAAGCTTATGATTTTTTTGGTGACCCCGGGAGAACAGTTGGGCGCGAAACTATTCACAGGGGGGATGACAATGATCACCAAACGACTGAGCATCATGCTTGGCGTGGCGACGGCGACCGTCGGCGTGGCTCTGCTTGCGCCAGTCTCGAGCGCTACGGCT
>Ga0308309_10000804_pt1 | contig 18953 bp, 13 predicted proteins | sample HubBroMetageWFT5_FD_192491 | JGI IMG/M metagenome (GOLD analysis project Ga0308309, IMG submission 192491) | Warmed and freeze-thawed soil microbial communities from the Hubbard Brook experimental Forest, New Hampshire - Hubbard Brook CCASE Soil... | ecosystem: Environmental > Terrestrial >...
CGGCTTCCGCCTGCCATCGGCGCTGGATAACCGTCCGTTGACGTTTGAAGAATTCGAGCACCGCACCAATCAACTGGTCTATGTTTCGGCGACGCCGGGCCCGTATGAGCTTACGAAATCCGCGGGGGTTGTAGTCGAACAAATCATCCGCCCCACGGGTCTGATCGATCCTGAAGTGGAGATTCGTCCGGTGAAGGGCCAGATCGACGACTTGCTGCACGAAATTCGCGCGCGTGTGGCCAAGGGTGAGCGCGTGCTCGTGACCACGCTTACCAAACGCATGGCGGAAGACCTGGCCGAGTACTACGCCGAAGTAGGCGTGAAGTGCCGCTACATGCACTCGGAGATCGAAACGCTCGAGCGTGTGAAGATCCTTCGCGATCTGCGCAAAGGCGAGTTCGACGTATTGATCGGCATCAATCTTCTGCGCGAGGGCCTCGATTTGCCGGAAGTGTCGCTGGTAGCAATATTGGACGCGGATAAAGAAGGATTCTTGCGGTCGCAAGGATCGCTGATTCAAACCATCGGACGTTGCGCCCGCCATCTGAACGGCCGCGCCATCCTCTACGCCGACCGCAAGACCGATTCGATGACGCGCGCCATCGATGAAACATTGCGCCGGCGCGCGATTCAAACCGCTTACAACGAAGAGAACGGAATCACACCGGAATCGATCGTGCGCCCGCTGGACATGACCTTGGCCGGAATCATCGCCGCAGACTACACCGACCTGACCGGCGGCGAAGCCGAAGGTATGCCGGAATTCAAGACGCAGCCGGAGTTAGACGCGTATGTCGTCAAACTCGAAAGCGACATGCGCGAAGCGGCGAAGAAATTTGAGTTCGAGAAGGCAGCGAAGCTGAGGGATACGATCAAGGAATTGCGAACGAAGGAGTTCTTGTTCGCCTAGAGGCGACGGGAAGCGATGATTTCGTATGGATTGGAAAGCACCAAGTACCGAGAATGTTAAGCGGATTGTAGAAGGCGACCTGGCCACGTGCACAAGCGAGCAGGCAGCAGCATTCAACGCGTACTGCCTTGAGCCATGTCTCGCTCCGATTGTCCGGTACGGAAATCTGGAGAAAGTTGTCGTCGTTGCCAGAAAGGAAAACCAAGTTATCTATTGGGAAGACGTTGAGGAAGGCTTTGGAGTCTCCGCAGTCGGCGCTGAAGGGAACATTCTCGATCATGACTGCAATCAGAACAGTTTGGGTCTCGCGCTCAACAATTGGATTGAAGGCCGGAGTGGCAGACCAGAACCCTTGGTAGAAAATATCGACCCAATTCCTAGCGTGGCCGATCGTCATTACGATCGGTAAGGCTCTCCCACTCAGTATCGTTGATACCGCAAATCCGCTTATATTGGTCGAGCGCGATAATCACGGACAGGTCGCGACCTTGTCTGAGGATAAACACTGGCTCGCGCAGAGCGGCCTTGAGCAAGGCTCCAAAGCGTTGTCTCGCAGCGGAGGCGGACACAATCTTCATTCATCGATTATCGGCACAATAGATAGTTTGATCAATTACCGTCCATACGCCGCGCTGGCCGCCAGCGGCTTCCGATGAAAGGTATACCCGTCAAACGTTTCCGAGCGGAAGTTGAGGTTGGAAGAAATCAGCTTCTCCGTCTGGCTCAGAAAAAGATATCCGCCAGGCTCTAAATAAAGATGCAGCCGCTCAATCAATGCAATCTTCTGTGCGCGCGAAAAGTGCGGCAGCACGTCCATGCAAAAAATGCAGTCGAAGCGTCCGATATAGCCGGGCCGCGCCAGATTCATGCAATTGAAGGTCACCATACTGCGCAACCGCGGCTTAACCAGTAAATGCGCCGCATTGGAAGGAACACTGGACAGACGAACACTAGTCTGACTTCGCGGCCCAATCTTGGCTTCGCTGAACCCTTCGTCCGAACTATCACCATTGGCCCCGTTCGTCGGAACAGCCGGAGAGCTGATCTTCGAAAAATAGTTGCGAATGATCGCAGGCGGTAATCCATCCAGTGCAGACTGCCGGTAGACGCCGCGGTCGGCCGCTTCAATATTGTTCGGCAACAAGTCGCTTCCCACAATGTGAACCGATAACGAAGCAGAACTCGATGCGCTGGTCACCGTCGCGCTTTCGGCAATGCCTCCATTGCGGGCAGCATTCCTTCCGTTGCTGGCACTCGAACCGTTGGCGTTGCTTGAGCCATTCCCAGTCGCAGCCCGGCTGAGCGAGTCGCAAACGGCAATTGCGATCGAATAAGTTTCTTCTCCGGTCGCACACCCGGCGCTCCAGATGCGCAGCGGCCCGGGACCATCCGCCGACTTGCGCGCCAACAGTTGAGGCACCACGTGTAATCCCAGGGCATTCAACGCTCCGGGGTGGCGAAAAAATCCGCTGTTAACACTGATCAGACCATCCAGCAGCGACGGCAAATTCGCCGGATCCTGGTCCGCGGAACGCACACGCTCCAGCAGCGCACTGGATGATCCCAAACCCTGTGCTTCCATATAGTCGGCAACATGCGCAGCCAACGCACTGTTCGGGCAATCAAGGACGACACCGGTTTGCCGCTCCACCAGCAGCCGCAGTTCCGAGAGTTCGTGTTCGAGAATGGTGCTGGTCGCCATCAACTTGTGCATGGTGCCTTCCTCAAGCGCATTGCAAGCCTCGCGCCCGCCAAAGAATGTCTAATTTTGTAGAACTCGGGGGAAAACTTCTAAATCGTGTTCCGTTATCGGTCTAACTGCCGGCTGCAACCGCCACGCTATACTTTCCGGAATCGCGTTCCGCTTGCCGCGCCGCCACATTCATTTCCTTTTCCAGCGACGAAAAACGTTGCATCACTTCATGGATGCGCAACGTCATGTTGCGAATGGTTTCAATCTGTCCCCGAGCCTGCGCCGAAAGGCTGCCCGGTTCCACCAGCAGCAAGTCGGAATTTCCCAGCAGCGAAGTCAACGCATTGTTCAGGCCGTGGCGCATCTCGAGCATGTAGCGGCCGAGAGTGGCTTGCCGGTCCAGAGCGGCGCATGCTTCTTCAGCCGACCGCGCCCGCGCTTCAGCGCCCGCGCGTTGCACCGCTTCGCTTCCAGCCAGGATCAGAGCGTTCAGCCAGTTTTCGTCACAGCGCAACACCGATGTCCGTGGCCACCGCTCACGCACCAGTTGCGCCGTTGCCGCATCGGCGCAAACACAAAACAGAGGCTGCTGGGTCGAGTGCAGAGGCTCCAGAATCACCGAAAGCAGTTCCCGCCGGAGCGGGCCGACAATAGCCACTGCAAAATCATCCACACACCGCGGCCACAACTCTCCGCTGAGCACGGTGAACGTCGGCACATGCCTCTCCGTCTGCCAGCGCGCGGTAATGCTACGGGAGAATTCCACTTCGTCGGAAATCACCAGTACGGTCGGTTGATCCACTTGCACTCTTTCCTTTTTCGCGGCATCCCGTCCTGGCGGAATTCCCGATCTTCCTCTCGCGGTCTCGCGAACTTTCTTGGAGAACTGATCTCAGCGTTGACTAGCAGTCTTACTGGCTGCCTTTCGTCTGTGTATCCGCGTCCGGATTCCACTCCGGCGCCGCGGAAACATCGAACTCCGTAACTTCCGAAGGGCTCGCTGGCTTCGCCGCTTCCTTCGCCGGAGTTTGGGACGGCCTCGCCGACGCCTTCGCCGGGCTAGAGCCCGCGGCAGCGGCCGCAGCAGCGGCACGCGGAGCGGTCGTTGCAGCAGCTTTTCCGGGCGCGGCGCTCGGCGCACTTGCCGGCGGGGCCGGGGTCTCGGACTTCTTATTCCCTTTCTTCGCGGCTCCACGCCCTAAGGCCTCATCCACCGCCGCGCGGAGGTCCACCAGCATTCGCAGGGGCTGCCCAGAAGAATATTCAGCCTGGAACATCACCTTCCAGGACTGGCAAATCATGCGCAATCGGATGATCGGCTCCTGCGCGGAGAACTGAGCGCGCCGGCAATCAATCGACTCCACTCCCTTTTCTTCAAGCTCGCCCAGCCCGTCGAGAATGCTGTTCAGATCGGCCAGCATCAACCGGAAAAACGCCCGCCGCATCAGATATCCAAAGCGCGTGAAAGCCACCAACGCAATCGGCATGTAGAAAAGATCGCCGGCCTGGGTTTTCGCTTTTCGTCCCTGCTCCAGCACACCTCCGTGAAGCAACTCGTCGAGAGAGGTACATCGCCGCGCCGAATCAACCACGCGATCCAGGGAGTTCAGCCACACCGGCGCCTTCAACTCCACCGTCCCCAACACCGGCACCAAGGTTTGTGCTACGTACGCAAGGTCTGCGCCGTTGTCGTCCAGTTCGGCGGGCGCGCACTGGCTGAAATATTGCACCAGCAGAAAGTCAATTTTGTCGCGGGTTGAGTCGTTACGCGCGCTCTGACCCAGAAGGTGCTGCACCACCGCCACCAGGCCATCCGGATCGACCATGGAACTGGTCTGCAGAAACTGCCGCAACTGGTGAACCTGAATGCTTTCGTCCAACTGACTTAGCCATTGCTGCGCCCGCTCTACCGACTCGGCATCCGGTGCGTCTGACCCATTCTCTAGATCGTCGCACGGCGGCACGTCGATGACGAACTCGCGCGCTAGCTCAACGTAGATGGGATGAAGAAGACGTGCCCTCGACCATACAACGGCCAGGTCCGGGGTTTCCGATTCAGGTTGCGATGGCGTCATGGTTTCACGATCCAGTTGGGAACTGCGTTGACAAAGCGGGCTGCGACGATTGTCGTCCCAGGGTGATATTGCACCGCCACGACCGAAGCCTCGGTGTCCAGCGATCCGTCCGAGTTGCGCAGTCGCAGCAGGTCGCCAAATTCCAGCGCCGTCGTGCAGGAAAACAAAACTTCTCGCGACGTTCCAAATTCAATCACTGTGCTCTCCTGCGTCCCTGCACCACCTGCCTGGTTTGGGACGCTGGTGCTGCCGCGCGTAAACTGTACCGGGATGCGAACCGGTGTGGCCTCAGGAAAAAAGCGCGCCAAGTCCGCGACAGCACTCCTCTGCTTTCCCCGCGATAAAGCTGTGGCAATTTGCGCCAAGCGATTGCGACCTCTTCCCTGATTCAACAACTTTGTCATTCTGACCAAAGCAGTGGAGGAGTCTGCTGTTTGTACCCAACGTCCTACCGACCTAAAGTGCGGTTGGGCTCCCCCTCTTCCCGGTTAGGAAGAGCTTTGGGGAGCCTGAACACGCGGTTATGCGATGTGCAGAAGCACGACCAAGACCACAGTGCGGAACGGAAGGATTAGCACTCAGGCGCTCTTTTTTTCAGCAAGTTACCCGTATCGACCTACCCCCCAACAACCTGCATCGAGACACCAGTCTCATCATGAGACGGATGTCTCAAAGGCCAGCTCGCAACTAATCGAAACCAAAAGGGCTCGCCGCAAGCGTATTCCTTCCCTGATCCCTCCCGAATTTTTCCCGCGGCGATTTCCACAGAGCATGAAACACTACCGTCAGAATCGCTGCACATGATTCAGTCGCTGGGCCGTTTACAGCCACCTGTAGACGGAGCCGTCAGCTCTTGCATCCAAGCGAAACTGATTCCGCAAATTCGGGTTTGCGTATAAACAGCTTGAGGGACAATCGATTATGCGAAAACACTTGAAGGCATTGGGCTTATGGAGCGCGCTTTTCTTGGCGCTCTCGGCAACCATTCTTTCCACGCGGGCAAACGCTCAAGACTATCGACCACCACGGGATGATCAATCAACGCAGGACGATCCGCCCACCCGCGTCGCTCGCCTCGGCTATCTGGAGGGTTCCGTCTCCTTCGATCCGGCGGGCGAAACCGATTGGGTCGGAGCCGTTGAGAACCGTCCGATGACCACCGGCGATAAGCTCTGGGCCGACCGGGATTCCCGCGCCGAACTGCAACTGGGATCGGCCGTGATCCGGCTATCGCAAAATACCGGCGTTAACTTCCTGAACCTGGACGACCACACGGTCCAGTTGCAGCTGAGCGACGGCGCGATCAACGTACGCGTCCGCCGCCTCGACGGCGACGACGTCTTCGAGATCGATACTCCCAACCTTGCCTTCACCATTTCGCAACCCGGAAACTACCGGCTGCAAGCCAGTGATGATGGCAGCAATACCATCGTCACGATCCGCGCCGGAGGCGGACAGGCGACCGGCAACGGCCAAACATACACTTTGCATCAAGGACAGAGCGGCACCTTCAGTGGAACCGAGTCGCTTAACGCCGACGTCGAGCAGATCGGAGAGCCCGACCAGTTCGATCAATGGGCCGACAGCCGCGAGCACCGACACGAGGGATCGCGCTCCGCGCAATACCTCTCCAGTGACGTCGTGGGCTACGACGACCTCGACGACCACGGCGATTGGCGCGATGAGGGCGAGTATGGGCACGTCTGGTATCCGCGCGTTGAAGCGGGCTGGGCGCCATATCGCGAAGGTCACTGGGCTTGGATCGACCCCTGGGGTTACACCTGGGTCGACGACGCCCCATGGGGTTACGCTCCATTCCACTACGGACGATGGGTCAGCGTCGGGGGACGCTGGGGGTGGGTCGCCGGACCACGCGAAGTACGCGCGGTCTATGCTCCCGCGCTGGTGGTCTTCGTTGGCGGCGGGGGCATGGGTGGGAATGTCGGGTGGTTCCCGCTGGGTCCGCGCGAAGTGTATGTGCCGTCTTATCCGGTTAGCCGCGCTTATGTGAACCAGGTGAACGTCAGCAGCACAACCGTGAACACCACGGTCATCAACAACGTGTACAACACGACGGTCATCAACAAAACCACAAACGTCACGAATGTTACTTATGTGAACCGCAACGTGCAAGGTGGATTGACCGCAGTTCCGCAAGGCGCCTTCGCCGGCGCGCAGCCAGTGGCGAAAGCCGCCGTGCGGGTAACGCCACAGCAGATCGCTTCAGCGCCTGTCACTGCGCGCGTTGCCGTGAATCCGACACGCGAAGCCGTGCTGGGAGCAAAAGCCTCGAGTGCCGGACATGTGAGTGCGCCCCCGGCTGCAGTGGCAAACCGGCAGGTAATCGCCAAGAGTACCCCACCCCCGCCGCCCGCGCCATTTGCGGCGCGACAACAAGCCATGGCAGCGCATCCGGGACAACCCTTGGCCAGGAAAGAGATGGCCAGCTTGCGGCCCGCACCTTCCGCAGCAGCGGCGCATCCCGCGGTGAAGGTTGCGCCCCCCGGCAAACCAGCGACCCCAACGACAGGTCATCCGCTGAACCAGCCCGCAAACCAACCGAATGCCGCCCGGCCAGCACAGCCCGCGCCGGGAGCGCCTGCAAACCAACCTGCGAATCGCCCTGGAAATCAGCCGGTTCCGAACGAGAGGCCGGGTGCGGCGACGCCGAATCAGCCAAATCGCCCAGCGGCGGCACAACCGAACAATCGGCCTGAGCCCAATCAGCCCAACCGTCCGCCGGCGGCACAGCCGAACAATCGGCCCGAACCAAATCAGCCGAACCGTCCTCCCGCCGCCCAACCGAACAACCGTCCAGAGCCGAATCAGCCCAATCGTCCGCCGGCGGCACAGCCGAACAATCGGCCGGAACCAAATCAACCGAACCGTCCGCCAGCAGCACAACCTAACAACCGGCCGGAGCCCAATCCGCCGAATCGCCCTCCGGCAGCTCAACCGAACAACCGGCCCGAACCGCAGCGTAACGAGCCCGCGCCGAAGCCGCAAGCGCCTCCAGCGGCCGATCGTCCGCCACAGCGCACGCCTCCTCCCGCCGCGAAGCCTGCCCAGCCTCCACCAAAGAAGGAGCCTGCAAAGACTCCCGAGGAGCAAAAACGCGAGGAAGAGAAGCGGCCACCCGGAATGTAAGGCGGAAGCCTGCATCAGCCGGATACTCAGACCTGGGTGCCCCACATCTCGCGTCTTTGCGAGATGTGGGGCTTTTCGCTTCAACCCCTCTTAGTGGCCCAGGAAAATCAAGACAAGTAGCTGTTGCCTGCGACGCACCCTCTGCTGCATAATTCCCCGGGGAATCGTGAGCTCGGAACGCCGCAAGCCGGGAAAGCGCTCCGTATCTGGCAGTTTGCCAATCTGCCGCAGTTCAGTTTGGAACGACGACACCGTCACCAGACGCTGCTGTTGACGCATCACTTTTAAATTCAAAATATTTGGAGAGAAAAATGAACAGGTCACGGTCCTTCATCAATCTTGGAATCTTGCTTCTTCTCAGCCTCGCTGCGTCGGCTCAGGCTCCGCAAGATGGCGTCATCACAATCAACGGTGGGAAAGACACCGTCCTGCTGAAGCCTTGGTCCACGACGATCACCCCGGCGGAGCCGGTGTCGCCAGCGCTCGTAACGATCTACAGCACTCTCGGAACGGGCAAGAACGTATACAACGCCGGGTCCGGCAATGGACTTGTAGGTCCGGACGCGGGCCAGTTGTACTCGGAACGGGTCGGCAATGCTTTCCAGGCCACGGCTGATCATGTTGTGACCGTGATCCAGGTGGGCGCTACCTATGTGAGCGGAGGCAATGCGGTAGTTCTGAGCCTCAATGAGGACGGCAACAACCGGCCGGGCAAACCATTGGCCACCTGGCACTTCGCCAATCTGCCGCAGTTTGGTAGTTGCTGCACCCTGCTGACGGCAAAGTCGAAGACCGGAATCAAGATCACAAAGGGCCACCTTTATTGGGTCGTAATGGGGACCTCGCCGCAGCATCGCGACACGTACGCTGTTTGGAACAACGATTCGAGCGGTAAGCAAGGTACGTGGACCAACAACATCGGCTCGGGATGGGAGCCGGCAAGCGTCCAGCAACTCAATGCCGTCGGAGTATTCGGAAATTAATCCAGCACGCTCTTGCTGTCACGACACGCGGCGACAAGGGTGCAAGCTGGCCACACACATCACCTCAACTGAGGCTGCCCGCTCGTAGCCGCGGTAGCTTTCTCCACGTAAATTCCAGATGTCTAGGATCGGGACGAAGTCCCGATTCTAGACGCTTCGATCAGACTGCCCGCTCCGCCACTGCGCGCTTACCCGCATAAAACCTAGCTCGCCAGAGAGATTACAGCGCTCAGATGTTTGGAGGGCTGAGTGCAATCTTCCGCCTGGGTGCGCCCCCGCATCCGCCTGTCGTGCTTGGTTTGTCGTGCCAAGGCAATTCTCATTCATGGCGAACAAGTGAAGACGAATCCTAACTGAGCTGACGGCTGAATAGAAATCCCGAGCAGTACCTTCACGACCAATTCACTCAAGGAGCAATGGATGAAATCGGTAATGCGCTCGATGTCCTACGTCGTCACGACTCTCACGCTAATGAGTAGTTTTCTGTGTGCCGCGCAACCCGCTGCAGCGAACCGAAGTGATCAAAGTTCTGGCCCTTCTCGCAAAATGCAATCAAGTCTTCGCCCAATCACTCCGGCGGAGAAAGCACTCTCGATCGCTCAGAAAAGCGCCAAGCCGCGAGGCGTGACTTCGGGAATCCAGACGTCCAGCACGCAAATTTTCAAGGCTGCTATCACCTCCTCCTCTGGCGGTCAGCAAACTCTCGGAGGGGCCACAGGCGATCTCAACGGCGATGGAAAATTGGACGTTGTACTGGCGAGCCAGTGCGCCCCCAATAATTGCTCCAACGGTATTGTCACCGTTTTGCTGGGGAATGGCGACGGCACATATCAAACACCGGTCACCTACGTCGCAGGACAGGGAACTCAATCTGTCGCGCTCGGCGATGTCAATGGTGATGGAAAACTCGATATCCTGGCCGTAAGTTCCTGCAATAGCGATTGCTCTTCCGGCGTAGTGGACGTACTTCTGGGTAATGGTGACGGAACTTTTCAGCCAGCTGTGGCCTACAACACGGGTGCGCCGTCTTCCAAATCCCTGGTGGTCGCGGATGCCAACGGCGACGGCAAACTCGACGTACTTGTCGTGGCTAGATGCACCACCAGTAACTCGTGCTCGAACAGCGTGCTGAGCGTGCTGTTGGGCAACGGAGATGGAACCTTTCAGACGGCGGTGACCTATGTTTCGGCGGGAGCGTCGCCCGAGGGCATCGCCGCCGCCGATGTCAACGGTGATGGCAAACTCGATGTTGCAATTGCCAACCAGTGCGCCAGCAACAGCGACTGCTCCAGCGGTACCGTGAGCCTCTTTCTGGGCAACGGAGACGGAACCTTTCAGAATTCCGTCGACTTAAGTTCGGGGGCTGTCTATACCGATGGGATAGCTATCGGAGACGTGAACGGAGACGGCCATGCCGATCTTCTCGTCGCGAATCGCTGCAACAACTCCTCCAACTGCACCAATGGCACAGTAGGCGTCTTACTCGGCAACGGCGATGGAACTTTCCAGGCTGCAACTCAGTACGCATCCGGCGGACAGGACGCTCAGTCCCTGGTGCTTGCCGACCTCAATGCGGACGGCAAACTCGACGTTGTGGTTACCAATCAGTGCCAATCGAACTCCGGCTGCCAGTTTGGCGGTTCGGCAAGCGTTCTTCTGGGCAATGGAGACGGAACCCTTCAGCCGGCCACAAGCTATGCCTACGGTTCGAGCTCAAATGAAATCGAAGGACCACCGTCTGTCACTACGGTAATGCTGGGTGATGTGAATGGAGACGGTAAACCGGACGTTCTGGTCACCAATTCCTGTAGCGGCAGCTTTTTCATTTGCGGCACTGGCTCGGTAAGCGTTCTTCTAAGCTACGGTGACGGGACGCTCCAGGCTGGCGTGATCTATCCAACGGCTTCATGGATTCCCTACGGTCTAGCCACTGCGGACGTGAACGGGGATGGAAAGCCCGACCTGCTCGTGGCAGATGAATGCGGGAGCAATACCAACTGCACCGGCGGAACTGTGAGCGTTCTGCTGAGCAACGGCGACGGGACCTTCCAACCCGCAAGCACCTTTCCTTCAGGCGGTTTGTATGCACTTTGGATCGCCTCAGGGGATCTGAACGGAGACGGCAAGGCCGATATCGTCGTGACTAACGAGTGCATCAGCAGCAACGATTGTTCCCAGGGCGTGGTTAGCGTGTTGCTTGGCAATGGTGACGGCACTTTTCAAGCGCCAATAACCTATTCGACCACCAACAATGGCCAATCCGTCCTCCTTGCTGATTTGAATGGCGATGGCAAACTCGACATCGTTCTGGCATCGCAATGCAGCGACAATACATGCGCCAGTGGAGCTATACAGATACTGCTCGGAAACGGTGACGGTACTTTTCAAACCGCAGTCAGTTATAACTCAGGGGGAATTTACTCCCTGGGCGCAGCGGTAGGCGATACGAATGGCGATGGCAAGCTCGACATCATGGTTGCCAGCGAATGTATAAGCAACTCGAACTGCTCGAATGGTGTCGTGGGCGTGCTGTTGGGGAATGGCGACGGCACCTTTCAACCCGCGGTTACGTACAACAGCGGCGGTAACGACGCCCGCTCTGTACAGGCAGCGGATATGAACGGTGATGGCAAGCTCGACCTCGTTGTCGAGAACGCTTGCTCCACTGACTGCTCGACTGGCGCGATTTCCGTTCTGCTGGGCAACGGAGATGGGACCTTCCAGACCGCAACCACGACGAGCGTACCCCAAAGCCAAGGCTTCCAGTCGATTGTAGTCGGAGACTTCAACGGCGACCACAAAATGGATGTCGCCTCCGGAGGAGCCAATGCCTTGTTGCTGGGCAATGGTGACGGAACCTTGCAACCATCGACATCGCTTGGGGCTTTCGGTATCGGCACGCTGGTCGCCGACTTCAACGGCGATGGGCGTCCTGACCTCGCGGTCGGCGGAGTCGCCATTCTGCTGAATATCTCCGACGGATTCGTGGTCTCTACCACGACTTCGCTCAGCAGTTCGGCCAACCCGTCCAGTTTCGGGCAGGGAGTGACCTTCACGGCAACTGTCACCCCGCAAACCCCGGGCGCTCCAACCGGGACCGTCACCTTCAGCGACGGCTCGCTGCAGCTTGGGCAAGCAACCATCTCGAACGGCACGGCTAGTCTCACGACATCCGGGTTCGCGATAGGCTCGCATTCGATTACCGCAGCTTATAGCGGCGACTCGCACTATAGCGCCAGCGCTTCCAGTGTGCTCACGCAGGTAGTTGCGAATGCCTCCACTACCACCACACTGGCCGCAGCTCCGAACCCCGCGAACATCGGCCAGAGCGTTGCCTTCACCGCAACCGTTACTCCGGCAACTTCCGGTGTAGCGACGGGCACCGTCAGCTTCTTCAACGGATCGACTCAGCTTGGCACCTCCAGCCTGAGCCAGGGAACAGCCACCTTCTCAACCTCCACATTGATCGCGGGATCGCACAGCATCACCGCCGTCTATAGCGGTGACGCCAATTACAACGCCAGCACGTCAAGCGCGGTGAATGAAGTGGTCAGCGCTGTCGGATTCAATCTATCCTCCACGTCACTGACGCCGACGACGATTCCAGTCGGAGGTTCAGCCCAATGGACGATCACCATCAATCCCTCAGGTGGCCTCAACCCCTCGACGGTAAGCCTGACTTGCGCCGTGACCCCGGTTGTAAGTCAGCCGCTTACTTGCTCGGTCGGTTCGGTCACCGTGTCCGGTGGAGTCGGCACTGCGACGCTGCGCGTTGGCAGCACAGCGCCTCATACTGCCGATCAACAGCGGGCTAACGGGAAATCGGGACCGGGCAAGCTGATTCTGCTGGCTCTGTTGATCCCAGGCCTATGCCTCAGTGGAGTCGGGATGAGCAACACGAACCGCAGGAAACTCCTGGGCTTCGGGATTGTCATTTTAATATGCACCGGCTGCATGCTGCAGACCGGATGCGCCGGAACCAGTACGTCGGGCACGACGGTTCCGGGAACACCGCGAGGCTCGTACACGGTGACGGTAACCGGAGGTGCCGGCGCCATGCAACAAACCACGGCGGTTGCAGTCACAGTGCAGTAAAGCCCAAGAATAGGCTCTTCCCCAAGTCACCCGCTGTAACCTGGCGCCGGACGAAAAGTCCGGCGCCAATTTTTTGAGCTGAAGAACTCCTTCAACCCCAAGCCCGCTGTGAAAGGGCACGGCTTCCAGTGTGCTGAAAAGCGCTGTTTCACGCGGATTCGGGAAAGGCACGGTTTGGGAAGGGCACGACTTCAGTCGTGCCGTTAAGCCCTCTAAAATCAGCCGCGCTTTAGCGCCTGGGTTTGGGGTGGCCATCGATGAGAGCGAAAGGCCCGCCTTACCAAATTTCTATCCGAGCGGTTACTGGATCGTCCCAACCGTTAATGAGGCCTCGGAGATCGTCGCGCGCCTTCGATAGCGAATTAGAATCTTAGTTCCCGGCTGAAGATGACTGACCTGATGTGTAAGATCCCCAATCGTAAACAAATAGAGATCATTAATCGCCAGAATTACATCGCCTCCTTTGATACCAGCACGGTCAGCAGGTCCATCTGCCGTCACTGCCGTGATCGCGACTCCATCGTGCCGAACATCCGGTTTGCCTTCAAAGAATATGCCGATGGAGGCTTGCGTCGGCGATTCTGAATCTGGCGATGCCCTGACAGCTTTGGGCGCGTCGACGGCGGCACGAATGTCGGGTGCTCGCGAGTACGGCAAACTTGCTGCCGCTGGGCTGAGCAAGTGCATCGGTTGTACCCCGAAGTCATAAACAAAGGCGGCCATGCCTTCTCCACGTGACAGATACAAACCGTATTCTCCCTGGCCTAACTCGGTTGCCGGCATGATCCGGTAGACGCCGGGCTTCACTTCTTCTCGGAGCAACTGAATCTGGTGCGTAAGAGAAATGCCCGAACTGCTTCGCCATGCACCTCGAGCCGCGATTTCAAACTGCCTGCGCTTAGGCTTCTCCTCAAGCCGAATCAGAATCAGATCGCCCGCGTTTACCCCCGCGTCAGCTTCCTGTTTGGCAGGCATAAAGTAAAAGACCGGCTGCGGGGAAAGGACGGTTTGAGCGTGCGGTCCCAATAGCTGGATATTTTCCTTTCTCGTTTTAATGCCTGCCGTGATGTCTGACACGAGGAGACTGCCGCTGCGCTTAAATTCGGCAATTTGTCCGATGACTTTGGTCAAGCCACCTGATACTTCGACATACATCCCCGGCTCAGCCGGAGAAGCTACGACCGCTGTTTGCCCGGGGCTTGTAACAGCGAACAGTATCGTCGCCAGAAGGCTGCTCAGCACGAGTCCTTTCACAGCTATCTTCCTCGCAGTTAGAAAATCGATTGAATCAGCGCCCATCATCCTGCTCCCCTACCAAATTGGGGTCAATAGCACCTAAGTGGACTGTAGAAGTTGAGTAGGCTGACGAGGTAACCGCGTCGACTTCCCGCGGTTGGCCACCCTTGCGTTTTGTGCAGGGTGGGATTCCCGAATAACGTCTTGATGGATCACAGCCAGCCCAACACGCTAATCTCCGAGACAAAGGCAGCGCCGATATTATTCGTGCCGGCCGCGCCCACGACAATGTTTGCTCCGGAAACCCAAACCGTGCTGGCATAATTTCCTGGTTCTCCGCTGCCGTTGGGCAAAGGCAAATCGCGAGCATCAGTCAAGATACCTATAACAGCCTGCTCCTAGCAGACCCAAATCCCGAGGGCGGCAATTATAACTTCTGCAACATCGTCACAATTAATGGCCAGTCGGTTAATGTAGCTGGCTTCAGTTGCTTCATGAGCCGCTGTGGTACGCTTGACAGTCTTGATTACTCGCATGGAGACAAGACGTTCCACATCGATACCGCAAATCCCTGGTTCTTCCCAATCGGGACAGCCGAACACACGCTAGTGGATCTTTTCGGCGGAAATACATGGTGGCGTGGAGGTATACCGAGAAACCCATGATGCCGGGAAGGGTTCTGACATTAATTCTTTGGGTTTTTATGGTGGGCTTGAGCGCGGCGCCCGAATCAGCAACTTCTGATGCCAACTTGCCGGTTTGGAAGCGTGACCTTGTACTCGGCCTTGACCCACGGCATACGGAAACGCTTCAAGATAGCAATCGAGCCGGAGTGACGTTTCTCTCAAACCAGCAGCTGCTCGTTTACGCCGTGTACCGCAACAGCGAGGAGCTCTCCTCGCGCGAGAGCCCTGAATTCGCAAGTCCGTTCCGATTGCACGTTTGGACTGTTGATTCCCAGTCGGGCGATGTCCAAACGCACAACGAGTGGAAAACGCGTGTGCACGATTCCGCTGTACAGGTAACAAGCGGGGGTGTGTTGGTGAAAACTGGGGGAATAGTAAGGTTGTACTTGCCAGGTTTCACAGAGATTCGCAATTTGCCACTAACATGGCCTCTCGAGGGAAATGCTCAGGTCTCAACGCATGTTTCTCCGACCGGGAAAACCTTTGTGATTGATCGCCCCCTTAGGGCACCGAACGACAGACCCTGGTCAAATCCTGGCTATAACCACCTTGAAGTCTTCGACGCCGCCTCCCTCAAGACTCGATATTCCTGGAGCATATCTCCTCAATTGTATGGACGCTACTCAATTTCGGACGTTGCAGTCGTTCATTCACCGACCACCGGTAGGACTATCCACTCCGCGCGCTTCGGTGGTTCAAGATGGGATGTCATTTTTGACGATCCGAGTCGGACTTGCGTGTTTGATAGTCCGATTGCAATCTCGGACGAATCGGTCGTCCTACACCACTGTAAAGATTTAACGGTTATAACCAGCCCAGGTGTGTCTTATTCTTTGTCAATCGATCTCGGGAGTTCTAGAGATATCCAAAAAAATGTCTGCGAGGCCTATGCTGGTAGCAATGGTGATAAGACAACTGTCGCGTTGGGGTCGCAAGTTATTGCACTATCTTTGCCTGCCTTGAAGTATAAGGCACATTTCCTGACGGAAGGCAGACTTTGCTTAACGGCGTTGCGGGTCGTTGTTTTTGATCTCGCCCATAAGAAACAGATTTTCACCGTGAACCTTAATCCCGTGCCAAAGAGCGACTATGACTTTGCGCTTTCCCCGGACGGCTCGAAGCTTGCGGTCCTTAACGACCGACAGGTTGCTGTCTACGCCATGCCTTCCCCAATGTGAACCGTATACATCCGATGAGGGACAACCTGGGGACAGACGCTGCGTTTTGTGCAAGGGTGGGATACCCGAATGCGGACACTACAAGATTTTGTTTTTGACCTTGGCAGAGCGAAGAAGTGTCCGCCGCTACTGAGGCTGCCCGACGAACCCGCAGTTTTACGGGCCGATCTAGTCCCCTTTCCACAGCCCCCGTGTGACATCCAACCTTGCGCTCGATTTCAATTCGCTTCATCATTGTCCCAGCACAGGCAGTAGAGCGAGTGCGCACAACGCGCCAACTTCCGAGAGAAAGGCAGCGCATAACTGCTTTGTTTCACGGATTTTGATACTTAAGTCTTTTAGACCATCGGATCTGGCGGGAATTTCCCGCTACCACCAAGATTCCAAAAGACCGGGGGGTATGGGGGTATACCCCATTTTGATCCGGGCACGCAGCCTAGGGCCCGCCCACTCCGGGAGTCTCCTCGAATTTATTTTCGGGCTGACGGCATCGCCAAAGCGATGCCCTGATACGAAGCATGGAGTTATTGCAGCGCGTGGCTCGACGACCCTGAGCCCGAACTTCCGCTGATGTTGTAGCGTTTGAGTTTGCGGTACAGGGTAGCGCGGCTGATGCCGAGCATGCGTCCGGCGAGGGCTTTGTCGCCTTTGACTTGCTCGAAGACCCGCTGGATGGTGGCGCGCTCGATGTCCTCCAGGTCGGTAGTAGAGGGCGAGACCGCGGCGCCGCCCTGGCTCGAACCGGATTCGTTTGTCGCTGCGAGTTCGGAAGCTAATTCGGGGCCCGATTCGGAAGGCGGCCGCGTCTCGCGCGAATTCAAAGCGATCGACGCCGGGAGATCGCCGAGGTCGATCAGGTTTCCGTCGCCCAGAGCGACCGCGCGCTCCACGCAATTTTCCAGCTCGCGCACGTTGCCCGGCCAGTCATAGTTCATCAGTGCTTTCATGGCTGCATTCGAGACGCGCAGATCGGCTCCGGGAGCGTAGCGTTCGCAAAACCAGTTCACCAGCATGGGAATATCGCTCCGGCGCTCGCGCAGGGCCGGGACATGCACAGTGACGACGTTGAGCCGGAAATAAAGATCTTTTCGGAAGGTTCCGTTCTTGTAGGCGGCTTCGAGATCGCGATTGGTGGCGGCGATAATGCGCACATCCACCTTGACGCGCTGGTTGCTGCCCACTGGTCGCACTTCTTTTTCCTGCAGAACGCGCAGCAGCTTGGCTTGCAACTCGAGAGGCAGTTCACCGATTTCGTCGAGGAAAACCGATCCGGTATCGGCGGACTGAAATAATCCGGCCTTGGATTTTAAAGCGCCGGTGAAGGCTCCTTTTTCGTAGCCGAAAAGTTCGCTCTCGATCAGTGTAGGAACGAGCGATCCGCAATCGACGGCGACGAAAGGACGGTTGGCAAAAGCGCCCCGGAAATGAATCGCTCGAGCGATCAGCTCTTTTCCGGTTCCGCTTTCCCCGGAGATGAGAACGGCGGTGCGCGTGTCTTTGAGCCGCGACGCCACGCGCAATACTTCCTGGATCTTGGCGGAGGACCCGACAATGCCATGCACTGCGGTTTCGGAATCCATCCGCTGGCGCAGGAATTCGTTCTCCTCGACCAGCCGCACCTTCTCGGCCATGCGCCGCAAGAACAGCCGGAGTTCCTCCAAAGGGGAAAATGGCTTGGTGATGTAGTCGTAAGCACCCAGCTTCATAGCCTGTACTGCGGTTTCAATGGAGCCGTGCCCGGTCATCAACGCAACTTCGGTTCGAGGAAGGAGTTTCTTAACCTTCTCCAGAAATTCCAGACCGGACATATGCGGCATGACCATGTCGCTGAGAACCATGTGCACTGGCTGCTCTTCGAGCAAAGCGAGCGCGGTCTCGCCGCTCTCCGCTTCCATGCAGATGAAGCCGAGCGCTTCTCCGACGGTCACGCACAGTTTGCGGATGCTCTGCTCATCATCCACGATGAGCAAACGGACACGAAGGTCTTCCTTGGTCATAGACGGTTTGTTCGATCCCCCACTCACCTGGCTTTCCCCATGGTCCGTTCTACCGCCGAAATAAGGTCTTGCACGCGAAAGGGCTTCTCCAGATAAAGCGCGCCAATCCTGCGCAGCGTGGTCACGGTTTCTTCGTTGGCATAGTCGCCGGTGATAATCACAACCTTGTCGATGAGATCGGGTCGATGTTGCGAAATCCAGGTATGTACCTGAGCGCCGTCGACGCCTCCGGGAGTGCGCATGTCAGAAACGACACCAAGGAAATGACCTTCTTCCAGCATGCGCAAAGCTTCAGCGCCGGATTCGATACAGACAACGTCATATCCGTTGCGCTCGAGTGTGGCGCTGACAAGAGCCATGATGGAGGGCTCATCCTCGATGAGAAGAACGGGCGGGAAATCGGGTCGTTGAACGGCTGGGGTTGTCATGGGCGAGTGACTCCTGCCGCCACACCCAGAGAAGCAGCGTGCGGCGCTGCGGGAAAGCGGACGATGAAGGTGGCTCCCTGCCCGTCGGTATTGTTGTGGCAGAGAATCTCGCCGCCGTGCTCCTTCACGATGCCATAGCAGATGCTGAGGCCCAGGCCGGTTCCCTTGCCGACCTCCTTGGTTGTGAAGAAGGGATCGAAGATGCGATCGGGTTGAGAAATGCCATAACCGTTATCACAAAAGGAAACCTCGACGGCATCCCCGGCTTTGGTGGTCATGATTTCAATACGGGCAGGACGAGCGACTTCGTGAACCGCATCGTAGGCATTGTTGAGAATGTTGAGAAAAACCTGTTGCAACTGGTGAGCGTCGCCGATGACTTCGGGCAGACCCTCATCCAGGTGCTCGACGATGTCGACGCCGTGGCTGTTGAAGTCGTACGAGCGCAGTTGAATGGTTCGCCGAAGAATTGTGTTCAGTTGCACGGCGTTGCGCTGCGGCGGCATCTGGCGAGCGAAGCTAAGC
>Ga0308309_10000805_pt1 | contig 18946 bp, 17 predicted proteins | sample HubBroMetageWFT5_FD_192491 | JGI IMG/M metagenome (GOLD analysis project Ga0308309, IMG submission 192491) | Warmed and freeze-thawed soil microbial communities from the Hubbard Brook experimental Forest, New Hampshire - Hubbard Brook CCASE Soil... | ecosystem: Environmental > Terrestrial >...
GAGGAAGGCATAGTCGCCCAGGGTGAGGCTCATGCCCGAGGCCTGGAGCTTGCGGCGGACCTTGCTGGCGTTGGGAAACCAGCGCCACAGGAATTTGTCGAGGGTCGGCAGCCGCCCCGCCTTCTCGACCCGCCGCAGCGTCGCCATCTGCAGGGTCCGCGAGCCCGTGCGCGCGCGCGTCTCGATGTCCTCGAGGCGGTCGCGCAGGCGGCGCTCGGCGAAGAAGCCGCCGAACACCAGCGAGAGGGCGACGAAGGTGAGCGTGAGGCCGCTCGCGATGAGGATCGTCACCGACGCAAGATCGAGGCCGTGACCGCTCTCCCCGCCCATCATGCCGCGCCCGTCATACCATCGCCTCCATCAGCACCTTGTCGAGGCCGTAGTAGGCGGCGCGCGGCAGGAAGTACGGGCGCAGGCCCGAGCTCTTGAAGACGCCGCTGAGACTGCCGTCGGCGGTCTCGCCCTTGAACTCGTAGGTGAAGAGGTCTTGGGTGATGATGACATCGCCTTCCATACCCATGACCTCGGTGATGTGCGTCACGCGACGCACGCCGTCGCGCATGCGGCTGATCTGCACGATCAGCTGCAGCGACCCCGCGATCTGGGTGCGGATCGCCTTGGGCGGCAGGCTGGCCACGCCCATCGTCACCATGTTCTCGAGCCGGGTCAGGGCCTCGCGCGGGCGGTTGGCATGCAGCGTGCCCATCGAGCCGTCGTGGCCGGTATTCATCGCCTGCAAGAGGTCGATCGCCTCGGGACCGCGCACCTCGCCCAGGATGATGCGGTCGGGCCGCATGCGCAGCGCATTCTTCACCAGATCGCGCATGCTGATCTCGCCGTTGCCCTCGAGGTTGGACGGCCGCGTCTCCAGGCGTACGACGTGCGGCTGCTGCATGCGGAGCTCAGCCGCGTCCTCGATGGTCACGACGCGCTCGCCGTTGTCGATCATGCCGGACAGCGCGTTCAGCATGGTCGTCTTGCCCGAGCCCGTGCCGCCCGACACGATCAGGTTCAGCCGGCAGCGCGCGGCGATGCGCAGCAGGGTCGCCATGGCCGGCGAGATGTTGCCCTGCTGGGCCATCTGATCGAAGCCGATCTGGCGCTTGCCGAACTTTCGGATCGACACCGAGGCGCCGTCGATGGCCAGCGGCGGGATGATGATGTTGACGCGGCTGCCGTCGAGCAGGCGGGCGTCGCAGATCGGGCTCGATTCGTCGACCCTGCGGCCGATGCGGCTGACGATGCGGTTGCAGATGTTGAGCAGGTGGGCGTTGTCCTCGAACGTGATCGACGTGAGGTCGAGCTTGCCCTGCCGCTCGATGTAGATCTGCTTGGGGCCGTTGATCATGATGTCGGTGATGCTGTCGTCCTCGAGCAGCGGCTCGAGCGGCCCCAGGCCCATCATGTCGTTGACGAGCTGGTAGACCAGGTCCTGCTGCTCCGGCCGGTTGAGCTGGTGGCGGTGCTCGACCAGCAGTTCGCCGACCAGGCCCTCGAGCTGGCGCACCAGTTCCTTGCGCGGCAGACTGACGGCCGCCGCAAGGTCGATGCGGCTCATCACCAGGGGCTGCACGACGCGGCGTGCCTGGTCGACCTTGCTGCGCGACAGCTTGCTTGTCTGCTTGGCCGCTTCGAGTTTGGGCGCCTCGGCCGGGCGCGGCTGCGGCACCAGCACGGCCGCCGGAGCGGCCTGTGGCAGGCGCTCCGCCAGGTCGGGCGTCGGCACGGCCCCGATAGGTTCGGTGGGCGCGGCCACGGGCTGGGGCGGCTCGTCAGCCGGCATCAGCGGCTCGGCGAAACTGGTCGCCGGTAGCACCGGGCGCAGCACTTCGGCGACGTAGCCGCGGAGCTCGAGCGGTGCCAGCAGCACGCCGTTACTGCGGAAGTGGAGTTGCGCCAGCTGGCCCGCTTGGCGGGTGACCTCGCCGGCCGGCGCGCCCGCCTTCACCATCTCGCGCAGACGGGGCGCCACGGCTCCCTGCAGGGCCGCCGCGACCGCGGCCAGTCGGGCTTCCTTGCCGACAGAAGCGGCCGCGGCGCCGGCGCGCGTTTCGCCTGAACTGCGCCGACCGAGTCGATCGAGCGGGCCGGCCGGCGCCGTCGCCTCCGCCGTCTCGGGCTTCCTGCTGCGCAGACCGAACATTGTCCCCTATTTCTTCTTCATGCGTTGCCCGAACCGGGCCAACAGGCTGGTGGCCTTCCTGGCATCGCGCTCGACGCTGCCCGGCTGGTCGAGACCGGCAACGAGCGGCCGCAGCGCTTTCACGATGCCGCTGTTCGGTGCCGCCTCCGAGATCGGCTTGCCGAAGTTGACCGCGGCAAGGGCTGCGCCGGAATCGGCCGGAATCTGGCAGTCGACCTTGCGTTTCAGCGTGCGCGACACGTCGTCGGCCTTGACCGCCGAGCGCCGGGCGTCGATCGCGCCGCTGGTGGCGATGCGGAGCTGGGCGGTCGGCGCGACCTCCTGTACGAGCTGCTGCAGGCGCACGGCATCGCGCACGCCGGGCAGCGACAGGTCGGTGATCAGCAGGATGTCCGTCGCGGCCTCGAGCACCTGGCGCTGGATCACCGGATCACCGCGCGGCACGTCGGCCACGATCCAGCGGAAGCGGCGATGGACCGAGCGCAGGAAATCGCCGGCCGCGTGCGGGCGCGCCTGGAAGCCGCCGGTCGGCGCTTCCTCCGCGCCCATGGCGTAGAGGTATTCGTTCTTCTTCTGCGCGACCTGCTGGATGAACAGCGCGTCGATGCGGTCCGGCTGGTCGAGCGCCTCGCGCAGCGCGTCGACCGCCTCGAGGTCGAGCGCCAGCATGAGCGAGCCGTAGTGCAGGTCGAAGTCGATCAGCAGCACCTCTTCCTGCAGCCGGGCGCCCAGCATGGCGGCGATCGTGACGGCGGCGGTTGTGGTGCCGACGCCGCCGCGCGCGCCGATGACCGCCAGAGTCCGCGGCTTGGCCGCCTTGGCGGCGGCGCTCTGCGCCATCACGCCGCCTGTGCGGTCGCGCTGCTCGAGAGTGCGCTCGACGGCGCGGCCCATCACACCCTCGGCGAACGGCATCGACAGGTAGTCGTTGAAGCCCACGGCCACGAGGTCGCGATAGAGCGCGACGTCGTTGATGCGGCCGACGCCGATCACGATGCAGCCGCCCGGCACCGCCGTCTTGAGCGCCGCGGCGTCGGCCACCGGATCGGCCGCACCGCCCAGGTCGACGATCAGCAGGTCGAGGTCGCGCGGCCAGTCGCCGATGGCCAACGCCGCGTCGATCGTGCCTTCGCGGATGTTGGCCTTGCCGAGCGTCACGCCGAAGAGATCGGCGGAAATGCGCGCCATCGCCGTCGAATCCGAGACGAATGCCATGGCGCTAATCGCCGGCTTTTCCTCGCCGACGGCCGACGCGGGACGCTGTTGTGTGGCGGTGACGGACATGGCGGCCTCAGTTCGTTGCGCTCGTCGCTGCGCCGCCGCCGATGCTGCCACCACTGCCCCCGGATGTGCCGCCGGTCATGCCGCTGGTATCGAGCGCCTTGACCTTGCCCTCGCGATAGCGGGCGATTGCGGCGGCATTGACGGTGGCGTCGGCCGGGCCGGGCGGGCGGCCGACCGCGGCGTCTCGCGGCCGGGCCAGCATCTGGCCCATGTTGAAGGCGTCGGCGCAGCCGAAGCCCGGCATGACGGCCTCGTTGGGATTGGCGGTGGTGGCCGGGCTGTAGGTCGGGCAGTTGTTGCTGAGGCCGATCAGGTATTCCGAGCGCACGATGACGACGGCGTTGGGGCCCATCGCCATGGCCGGCTCGACCGAGGTGCCGACCCAGCGCGCGCCGGCCTCCGACAGGCTCTGGCTGACGCGCTCGGCGCGCAGCCGCTGGACCGGGCCGCCCGAGCCGTCGGAGACCACGACGAACTCGTCGCGCTGGGCGCGCCGGCCAGCCGCCACCAGGGTCCTGAGTTCGCTGACCTGACCGGCGTCTGGCGCGCTGGCGCCGGGCGCGAAGTTGACCGCCACCATGGTGTCGGCACGCACCGAATCGAAGCGGGTGTCGGCGGCGGCCTCCTGGACGATGGGGCTTTCGGCGCAGCCTGCCAGGCCGGCGGTGACCAGAACGAGGACGGGCAGGAGGACGGGTCGCACGGTCCGGCTACTCCACGGTGAAGCCGGGCGTCGGGCCGGCCGGCACGGTCTCGCGGCCGACGGCGACGCGGCGTGGCGGCGTCGGATGGTTGTAGCGCTGCATGACGAGACGGTCGACATCGGTCGGCGGCACGCGGCCGCTGAGCGGCGTGCGCAGCTGGCCGCTGGTCGGTTCGACCAGATACGGCGTGATGATGATGACCAGCTCGGTTTCCTCGCGCTGGTAGGCGTCGGACTTGAACAGCGTGCCGAGCACCGGGATGTCGCCGAGCCACGGGAACTTGACGATGTCCTGCAGCGAGGTTCGACTCAGCAAGCCGGCGATGGCGAAGCTCTGTCCGCTGCCCAACTCGATCGTCGTCGAGGCCTTGCGGGTGGTGATTGCCGGCACGGTGACGACGGCAGTCGACGTCAGCGGCACGCTCACCGAGCCGGCCGCCGACAGCTCGCTGACCTCGGGCGCCACCTTGAGGTTGATGCGATCGCCGATGATGGTCGGCGTGAAGGCGAGCATCACGCCGACCTGCTTGTACTGCACGGTGATGGTGCCGACCAGGGTGCCGCCCTGCGGCACGACCAGCGGGATCTCTTGGCCGGCCAGGAAGCTCGCGGTTTCGCCCGACATGGCGACCAGGTTGGGCTCGGCGAGCACGGTCGCCTGGCTCTGGGTGGCGAGGAAGTCGATAAAGTTGTTGAGGCCGTTGTCGGAAGTCTGGAACTTGAGCGCGCCCGAGGCGGTGCCGCCGGTGGCGGAGACGGTGTTGACGGCGAAGCCGCCGAGGAGCCATCCGGTGCCGAACAGGGCGATGTTGTTGATGTTCTGCCAGTTGATGCCGACGCGCTTCAGCGCATCGCGCTTGACCTCGGCGATCTTGACGCGGAGCTGGACCTGGTTCGGCGCATCGATCTGGATGTTGCTGATAACCTTGGCGGCGTTGCCGCCGACCTGCTGCAGGGCGAGCCGCCTGGCATCCTCGGCGACCGCCGCCGAGCGCACGCTGCCGGTCAGCACGATCGTCTCGCCCTGGTTGTCGAAGATGACGCCGTTGCCGGGATGAATCGCGTCGAGCGCGCCCTTGATGCGGCTGAGCGGCGAGGTCACGCGGACGATGGTGTTGAGCAGCACGCGGTCCTGGGCGTCGACGGCATAGAGCACGGTGTCGCCTGGTTTCTTGGCGAAGACATAGACCATGTTGGGCGAGCGCACCTGGACGTCGGCGATGTCGGGGGCGGCGACGAACACCGTGGCGGCGGGGCCGGGCAGCTTGAGCGCGGTGCCCTTGTTGACCTCGAGCGTGAGCGTCGGTGCTTCGGTCGGCACCAGCTGGCTCTGGCCGAACGGACGGCCCGACGCGCCGCCGCTCACCACCGGTGCCGGCGGCCCCGGCGGACCGGCCGCCGGCGGCGCGATCGGCACGGGGGCCGGGGCTGGTGGCGGCGGCGGCACCGGTGTCGGCGCCTGGGCGAATTGCGGCGAGGTTGGCGCCGCACCCTGCTGGCCGGCGCCGCCATCGGCGGTGAGCGATGCGCTCACGATCGGCGCGCGCGGCGGGATGGCGGCCTGCGTCGGCGGCATCAGATCGACGGCGGGGCTGAGTTCGATCGCCTTGGCGTCGACCGGTCGGCCCTCGCCGTGCGGGGCCGCCGGCGCGGCCATGGGCGGCGGCGCAGTCATCGCGCGCACGGCCTGTTCGGCGCGCTCCGCCTCGCGCCGGTTGAGATCGTCCGAGACGTTGTCGGTCGGGCTCTGGCGCGACACCGCCTTCTTGGCCGGCACGTGCGGCGCGGCCTTGGGCGGAGCCTTGTCGGGGTCGCTCATCTGGACCTGCGCCAGCACCAGCGAGGGCTGCACCGCGAAGGCAAGCGATGCAGCGAGCGCCAGCGACGAGCCAGCACGGCGCCAGGCCAACGGCTTGGGCGCGCAGGCGAATGACAGGCTCATTGCGGCACACTCTCTTGAGTACGGTTGACGGTGGTCGTCCGCGGCGCAGTCGGCTTGGTGCCGTCGGGCTCCGCTGGAGGCGCTGTGTTGGGATCGCTGACAACGCTGCCGTCGAGTTCCTGCTTGGTGGCGTGGCCACCGTGCAGGACGAAGACCGACGTCTTCATGGGGTCGGGCGGCTTGGGCGGCGGGTTTGGATCCTTGATGAGGCGGCTCACCTGGCTGTCGTGGGTGTAGCTGTCGCCAAGCTCGGCAGTGGCATCTTCGCCGCTCGCGGAATCGCGCTCTTCGTCCGCCGGATCCTGCAGGCTGCGCAGCACCAGCGACAGGTCGCCCATCTTGACGGCAAGGGTCACGATCTCGGTCTGTTTGGCGGTGAGTTCCAGCGTCGCGGTCTTGGCGACGTCGGGCTTGTCGCCCGGCGTGAAGTCGAGCTTCTGGTCCATCGCGATCACCCGCGCGTTGCGCAGGATCGTCTCGGTGGCGTTGTGCTGGCCCTGGCCGTTCTGGCCGATCAGCGCGTGGGTCAGCAGAACGTCGACGCGATCGCCGGCATAGATGAAGCCCGACACCGTCGAGGTCGCCGTGGCCGGTATGCTGACGGCGCGCAGGCCGGGCTTCAACACGGCGGCCAGGAAGCCACGCGAGCCCGGCATGACAATGTCGCTCTCGACGATCGGCTCGCCGACATGGAATTGGCTGCGCGCGACCGCACCCACGAAGTCGCCGATCGGCCGCTTGCCTTCGACAATGTAGGACGGCGGCAGGTTGCCCTGCGGCCACGGCTGCCAACGCAGGTCCTCGGGTTTGACGAGTTGTCCGGTGTGGATGGCGGTGCGCGCCACCAGCACTTGCACCGCAGGCTTGGAAACAGGGTGCTGCCCGCCCATCTGGGCGGCGATCGCGGCGCGCTCGGACTGCAGCCAGGCGCGGGCGAGGAAAGCCGTGGTGCCAGCGACGATGACGGCGAGCAGCAGGAAGACAATACGCTTGCTATTCATGAAGCCCTCCTTGCTCCCCCATCGGTCAGTGCCGGATCAGCGATGCAGCGACCCACAGGCCGCCGGCCGCGATCGCCGGACCATAGGGCAGGCCGCTGCGCAGCCGGGTGCGCAGCGTTGCGTCCGCGGCCGGGGCGAGCCGACTGATCGGCGCGCCAGCCAACACCGCCATGCCCAGCGCGCCGCCAACCAGTGCAATGACCAAGAGGAAATCCGAGATCAGGTCTGTGCCGGCGAACAGGCTGGCGGCCGCCAGCAGCTTCACATCACCGCCGCCCAGCGCCCCGACGGCGAAGGCCGCGGCGCCGGCCGCGAACAAGGCAGCCGAGCAGGCGAGCGCCAGGCCGACGGTCGTGAAGGACAGGGCGCCCAGGACCCATCCGCCGAGCGCCCAGACGGCGAAGGCGCCGACGATCCCGAGAGAAACGGCGTCGGCGATCTGCATCGTGCGCAGGTCCTGCCAGGCCGCCAGCAACAGCAGCAGGGCGAAGGCGATCAAACAACCGGTTTGAAGAAGCGCAAACAGCGACATCCGACATCCATCCGACGCTTCGGTCGGGCGCGTCGCGACAGACTCCGCCTGCCCGACGCCACCCGAAGGTGTCGCTGTCCTACCGACTCGCCTGATTATCGCCGCGCAAGCAGCTCTGAAAATTAGCTTTTATGGCTAATTTCCAAATGAAATGCACAAACGACAAATAAAGACAAAAGACAGCGAATAATATTGTTACGAAGGATATTTACCGTACTACCTCAAGTCAAGAATGTAGTGCATTATTACTAAACGAAAATCCAGTGACACCTGCAGTCAAAAGAAAGGACGGTCCGTTGCTGGACCGCCCTAACCCGCAGTTTCACGACAAACGATGCGATCCGTTGATCGCGTTGCTCATGTCCCGAGCACGTTGGAGACTTTGCCGCCAACCGAGCGCATCGAGGCGATCGCCGCCACGGCGATCAGCGAGACGATCAGCGTGTATTCGATGACCACCGCGCCTTGCGCATTCATCATCAGTCGACGGAAGAGTGACAGCATGACAACTCCGACTCTCAAAATGACACATGGCCCCTGACGACGAGGCGCTGCTTGTTGTTACAAACGGTACTTAAGGTAGATTCTGAGGTCAATCGGAATTAAGCAAAAACATGAAGAATCTGCGTTAATTGATTGTTTTAGTTGCCATTTTGTCCATTCGAAAACAAGCGGTAGGAGCCGATCCGACGGCTCATACAATATCTCGCGAGCACCCGGCGCCACGCTCCGACCGGAAGGCGGCGACAACTCGGGCCGCGGCGGTCCAGAAGCACAGAGCGGCGAACAGTCCGGCGAGCCAGGCGAAGGCCGCCGGAAACAGACAGAACAAGACGAAGGCTAGAATGGTCTCCGTGCCCTCGATGATGCCGGCGGCGTAGAAGAACGACTTCTGCCCATGCGCGCCATCGTCGGCCTCGCCCCGTTCGCCCGCCATCACCGCGCGGCCCAGGAACGAGGCGGCCGTGCATACGAACGACGCCAGCAGCAACGCCGCCCATAATGCATTGGCCGGCCTGGCCAGCGCGAAGCCCAATGGCACGGCGGCGTAGAAGGCCATGTCGCAGACGATGTCGAGGTAGCCGCCGAAGGGCGTTGGCCCCTGCTGTCGCGCGATCGCACCGTCGAGCCCATCGATCAAGCGGTTGAGCAGGATCACCAGCAGCGCCCAGTCGTACTGTTCGCGAGCCAGCAGCGGCAGCGAGATTAGGCCGATCGCAAGTCCGACCACCGTCGTCGCATTGGCCGGCGTGCCGCGCCGGGCAAGCCAGGCCCCGGCGCGATTAAGCGGTGGATCCACCCACCGTCGCAGAACGGGATCGAGCATCGAGACGCAAGTGCGATCAGTCGCGCGGCGGCGGACCCGAATCGACGGCGCGCAAGGCCACGACGTCGCCCGTCGCGGCCGCTTGTCGGTCCAGCGTCGCCTGGCGGCGATAGGCGATCCAGCTGAAGGGAATGAGCGAAGCGTAGCCCAGGCCAAGCAGCGACATGCCGATCCACGGCGAGCTTGCGATCACGCCCAGCATCAGCGCGACCGCCAGCAGTGACGGCAGCACGAGATGACGCGGCACCCTGCCCTTCTTGAAGGAGAAGGTGGGCAGGCGGCTCACCATCAGGCCGCCAACCACGACCAGCACCGCGCCGACGACCAGGGCATGGCGCGGCCAGGCGGCTTCGATCTCGAAGCTCACCACCAGCGGGATCAGGGCGAGGAGCGCGCCGGCGGGCGCCGGCACGCCGGTGAAGTAGGCGCCCGTCCAGGCCGGTGGGGGCGTGTCGGCGTCGAGCGCCGTGTTGAACCGTGCAAGTCGCAGCGCCGAGCACATCGGAAACATCAGCGTCACCACCCAGCCCAGCGCGCCGCCATCCTTCAACGAGGCAAGATAAAGCACCAGCGCCGGAGAGACGCCGAAGCAGAGGAAGTCCGACAGTGAATCGAGCTCGGCGCCGAAGCGGCTGGCGACGCCCAAGCGGCGGGCGACGCGGCCGTCGAGGGCATCGAAGATGGCGGCGACGATGATGGCAATGACGGCGAGTCGCATCTGGCCCTGCAGCCCGAAACGGATCGCCGTCAGCCCCGAGCAGAGCGCCGCCAGGGTCAGCACGTTGGGGATCAGCCGATTGATCGAAAAGCCGCGCAAGCGGCGGCGCCGGGTGTGAAGATCGTCGTCCATCGCGAAGCTCCTCATCTCCCTCCCCTCGTCATACGAGGGGAGGTGCCCGCGTAGCGGGGCGGAGGGGTCATGACACCTCCGGCCCTCTGGGCCACCTCCCCACGTATGACGTGGGGAGGCAATTGCAATATTAAAACTCGATCGCCCCGCGCGGCGCAGCGACAACGGGGTCGAGTTCGGCCATGACCGTCTCGCCGCCGATCATGCGCTGTCCGGCCGCCACCAGCAATCGCGCGCCGGACGGCAGATAGAGGTCCGCGCGGCTGCCGAAGCGGATGTGGCCAAAGCGCTCGCCCGCCGCCACCGCCTGGCCTGGTTTGACATAGCAGACGATGCGGCGCGCCACCCACCCAGCGATCTGTACGCAGCCGATCACACGGCCATCGACGCGCCGCAACGCGACCGCCATGCGCTCGTTCTCGTCGCTCGCCTTGTCGGCCGCGGCGTTCAAAAACTTGCCCGGCCGGTAAGCCACGACCTCGACGGTCGCCGCGCAAGGCGAGCGGTTGATGTGCACGTCGAACACGCTCAGGAAGATCGAGACGCGGACCAGCGGCTGGTCGCCCAGCCCGAGCTCCGCCGGCGGCACCGCGTCGACCACCATCTGCACCAGCCCGTCGGCCGGCGCGATCAGCACGCCGTCGTCCTGCGGCACGCCGCGCGGCGGATCGCGGAAGAAATAGATCGACCACAGGGTCAGTGCCAGCAACGGCCAGAACAGCCACGCCAGGCCGGTCAGCGCGGCGAGGAACGTAATCGCTGCAAAGATGGCGATGAAACGCCAGCCGTCGTCGAGGATCGGCACGAAGAAATTCGCCAGCATGAAAAGCTCTCTATCGCCCGCCGTCAGTTGACCTTGGGCAGGCTCAGGACCTGGCCCGGATAGATCAGGTCCGGGTCACGGATCTGCTCCTTGTTCGCGCCATAGATCATGGTGTGGTGCATGCCGTGGCCGTAATGCGCGCGCGCAATGTTCCAGAGGTTGTCGCCGCGCACGACCACCAGGCGTCGGCTGTCGCCCGCCGCCGATGCCACGGGGACGCGTTCGAACGGCAGCTCGAGGCGGGCCACCGGCTTGCCATCCTTGGTCAACCGGTCGAGTCGAAGCTTGTGCTTGCTGACGCCGACGGGAGCGGACGGCGCGAGCCGCCAGCTTCCATCGGCACCGGTCTGGCTCTCGGCCACCATCTTGTCATCGATGTACCCGCGCACCACGGCGCCGGGCGTGGCCTTTCCCGTGACCGTGACGTGGCCGCTTTCGTCGTAATCGAGGGTCGACATCACGAGGTCGCCCGATTTCGGCACGCCGGCCGCGGACGGTGGTTGCACGAGCGTCGGCGCGCCCGACGACGGCGCGATCATGACCAGTGTCTCCTCCTTCGCACCGGAGGCCGTCGCGGGCTGCTTCTGGTCCGGCACGATGGCCACGACGACCTGATCGGAGGTCACCGGCGCGCGGCCTTCGATGTGCTGGATCACCCGCAATTCGTGCTGGCCGACACCAAGCGGCGGCTCCTGGGCGAGGATGACCCATTCGCCGTTGGCATCGGCCTGGCTCTGGGCAATCTCCTTGCCGCCATCGAGCAGCACGATCTTGGCGCCCGGCTGCGCGCGCCCGGCGATCACGGCACGGCCATCCGGGCCGATCCTGGCAACGTCGAAGCTGGGCACCGCCACCACGGGCGGCGCGGCCGTCGAGGACGCCGCCTCGCCCGATGGCGATGACAGCGGGGCCGGCGCGGGCGCCGACGCCGCGTTCGCGGCGGGCCTGGCGGACTGGTCCAAAATGGCCTGATCGGTCAGCTTGCCATGCCAAGCAACGCCCACGGCGGCGGCGAAAACGATCGCGCCGGCTGCCATCAGCCAAAGAACTGTGCGTGACATCACCCTCCCGATGGTGCGACGACCAACCGCCCTTGGCGTCGCGACGTCCCTCTGCGAAATGATACCATGCCGTCCCGGTCCGGAAAGACATCGGATCACCTGTAAAAAGAAGCATCCGTGTCCGTTTCCGTCCCCTCCTCCCTTTGCGTGTTCTGCGGCTCCCGCTTTGGCGCCGATCCGGCTGCCCGCGATGTTGCCATCGGGCTGGGCGAGCTTTTGGCCCGTGAAGGCATAACGCTGGTCTACGGCGGCGGTGGTGTCGGCCTGATGGGCCTGCTCGCCAATGCCGCCCTCAAGGGCGGCGGCCGGGTCACAGGTATCATTCCGCGGTTTCTGCTGAAGCGCGAAGCCGGCCATCCGGCCCTCAGCGAGACCATCGTCGTGGAGACCATGCACGAGCGCAAGCTCCAGATGTTCGAACGCTCGGACGCCTTTGTCGTGCTGCCTGGCGGGATCGGCACCTTGGAAGAGCTGTTCGAAGTCCTGTCCTGGCGGACGCTCGGCCTGCACACCAAGCCGATCGTGATCGTCGACCAGGGCGGCTTTTGGGGGCCCCTGGCCGCCCTGCTGCGCTCGATTGTGGAAGGCGGTTTCGCCGAACGAGGCCACCTCGATCACCTGACCTTCATCAGCGATCTGAAAGACCTTCTGCCTGCGATCGCCGCGATGCCGCGGACGACGGGCGTCGAAAAGCGGCTGGACCGCGTCTGACGCGGTCGAACCGGGTGTAACCTTCCCGGCCGGCCGCCGGTGAGGGAGACCGTCTCGATCACGTCGGGATGGAGCGTGCCCTGCGCCAGGAACTGCGCGCCGCCGATCTTCTTGGCCTCCGCCTCGAATACGTCGATGAACAGCGCGCCGATCGTCTTGCGCTCTTCTCGGGGTGGGTCGTGCCGGCGAGCGCGTTGCAGCAGCACGGCGATGACGCTGGAGTCCACGCCTCCTGAGGGGCCGTAGACCACCTTGCTTTTGCCGATCTGCGCGATCACGCGCTCACAGCAACGTACCGACATATGCGAAGTCCCGCCATGCCGCGACAGGGCCATGTCGGCCTTCAAAAGGCCCTATCGCCACCGGCAAAGCTTCCAAGCTGGACGCTTGGAAAAAGATAGGGCGAGTGCCCTGGTGACGTCGCCGTGCCGGAGATTGCCTTTGCCTCGCGGCGATGCAACAAGACAGGCCATAATCAGCAATAGATCAACTCAGCCGAAACGAAAGCGGCGCACGGAGGTGCAAGTATGTCAGATCTCGAAATCGTTTGGACGAAGGTTGATGAAGCGCCCGGGCTTGCAACGTTTTCCCTGCTGCCGATCGTCGCGGCCTTCGTCGGCACGGCCGGCGTGAAGATGAAGCTGAAGGACATTTCGCTGACCGGCCGCATCATCGCCAACTTCCCCGAGAAACTGACGCCCGCGCAAAAGATCAACGACGAGCTTGCCGAACTCGGCAAACTTGCGATGCGCCCCGAGGCCAACATCATCAAGCTGCCCAACATCTCTGCGTCGATCCCGCAGCTGAAGGCCGCGATCAAGGAGTTGCAGAGCAAGGGTTACGACGTGCCGAACTATCCGGACAGCGACGCGGCGCCGGCAGACAAGGAAATTCGCGCGCGCTACGGCAAAGTGCTCGGCAGCGCCGTCAATCCAGTGCTGCGCGAGGGAAATTCCGACCGCCGCGCCGCCGGCGCGGTGAAGCAGTACGCGCGCAAACATCCGCACAAGATGGGCGCCTGGACCAAGGACTCGAAAACGCGCGTGGCGCACATGTCGGGCAGCGACTTCTACGGTTCGGAGGTCGCGACGACCATTGCGGCACCGACCAATGCCCGTATCGAGCTGGTCGGCAGCGACGGCGCGGCCACGGTGCTGAAGGCGAAGGTGCCGCTCAAGGCCGGCGAGATCATCGACGCGTCGGTGATGAACCGCAAGGCATTGCGCGGCTTCTTCGCCGCACAGATCGACGCCGCGAAGAAGGACGGCATCCTGTTCTCGCTGCACGTCAAGACGACCATGATGAAGATCTCCGATCCCATCCTGTTCGGTCATTGCGTTTCCGTGTTCTTCGCCGACGTGTTCGAAAAGCACGGCGCCACGTTGACGCGCCTCGGCGTCGATCCCGACAACGGCTTGGGCGACATGCTGACCCGGATCGAGACGTTGCCGGAGGCTGAAAAGGCGGCGATCAAGGCCGATATCCAAGCCACCTATGCGAAGCGGCCCGGCCTGGCCATGGTCAATTCCGACCGGGGAATCACCAATCTCCACGTGCCGAGCGACGTGATCGTCGATGCGTCGATGCCGGCGATGATCCGCGAGTCGGGGAAGATGTGGGGAGCTGACGGCGAGCTGCACGACGTGATCGCCGCGATCCCCGATCGTTGCTACTCGACGCTGTTCCAGGCCGTCATCGAGGACTGCAAGGCGCATGGCGCCTTCGATCCGAAGACGATGGGATCGGTGCCGAACGTCGGATTGATGGCGCAGCAGGCCGAGGAGTATGGCTCGCACGACAAGACGTTCGAGGTCGCCACCGCTGGAACGGTGCGCGTGGTCGCCGATGACGGCACGGTTCTGCTGTCACAGCCGGTCGAGACCGGTGACATCTTCCGGATGTGCCAGGTCAAGGACGAGCCGATCCAGGACTGGGTCAAGCTCGGGGTGCGCCGCGCACGCCTGACCAACACTCCGGCGGTGTTCTGGCTCGACGCCAAACGCGCGCACGACGCGCAGTTGATCGCCAAGGTCGAGAAATACCTCAAGAACGAGGACACATCGGGCCTGGACATCCGCATCTTGGCGCCGGTCGAGGCCACGAAGTTCTCGCTCGATCGCATTCGCAAGGGTCTCGACACCATCTCCGTCACAGGCAATGTGCTGCGCGACTACCTGACCGATCTCTTCCCGATCATGGAGCTGGGTACGTCAGCCAAGATGCTGTCGATCGTTCCGTTGCTGGCGGGCGGCGGGTTGTTCGAGACCGGGGCCGGCGGTTCGGCGCCCAAGCATGTCGAGCAGTTCCACCACGAAGGGTATCTGCGCTGGGATTCGCTGGGCGAATTCCTGGCGCTTGGCGCTTCGCTGGAACATCTGGCGCAGACAACCGGGAATGAAGACGTGAAGGTCTTGGCCGAGACGCTCGATGAGGCCAACGGCAAGATCCTCGAGAACAACCGTTCGCCGGCACGCAAGGTCGGCGAACTGGATAATCGTGGCAGCCATTTCTACCTGGCACTGTATTGGGCACAGGCGCTGGCCAGGCGGGACAACAGCACGGGCCTGTCGGCCCGCTTCAAACCGCTGGCGGAGACGCTGGCGGCCAACGAGGCAAAGATCGATGCCGAGCTGATCGCCGCGCAGGGTAAGCCGGTGGATACTGGCGGTTATTATCTGCCCGATCAGGCCAAGACATCGGCAGGGATGCGGCCGAGTGCGACGTTGAACGCGGCACTCGCTGCTCTTTGACACGGCGTCAGGTGGAACCGCCCCGGGCAACCGGGGCAGCTTGCTGAAACCCGGCGTGCATCAAGAATTTTGAGGCTCGAAAGAAAGCACGATGCCGAAGATCAAGGTGAAGAATCCGGTCGTCGAGATGGACGGCGACGAGATGACCCGGATCATCTGGAAGTTCATCAAGGACAAGCTGATCCTGCCGTACCTCGACATCGATCTGAAATACTACGATCTCAGCCTCGAATATCGCGACAAGACCAGCGACCAGGTGACCGTCGATTCGGCCAAGGCGACGCAGCAGTACGGCGTCGCGGTGAAGTGCGCGACCATCACGCCCGACGAGGCGCGCGTGAAGGAGTTCAATCTCAAGGAGATGTGGCGCTCGCCCAACGGCACCATCCGCAACATCATCGGCGGCACCATCTTCCGCGAGCCGATCGTGTGCAAGAACGTGCCGCGGCTGGTGCCGGGCTGGACCCACCCGATCGTGATCGGCCGTCATGCCTTCGGCGACCAGTATCGCGCCACCGACTTCGTGGTGCCGGGCAAGGGCAAGCTCACGATCAAGTTCGAGGGCGCCGACGGCAAGACGATCGAGCACAACGTCTACGACTTCCCGGGCGGCGGCGTGGCGCTTGCCATGTACAACAACGACGAGTCGATCATCGGCTTCGCGCGCAGCTCGTTCAATTACGGCCTGATGCGCGGCTGGCCGGTCTATCTGTCGACCAAGAACACCATCCTCAAGCGCTACGACGGACGCTTCAAGGACCTGTTCCAGGAAGTGTTTGACAAGGAGTTCGCCGACAAGTTCAAGGCCAAGAAGATCACCTACGAGCACCGCCTGATCGACGACATGGTGGCCTCGGCCCTGAAGTGGCACGGCGAGTTCATCTGGGCGTGCAAGAACTATGACGGCGACGTGCAGTCCGACACGGTGGCCCAGGGCTTCGGCTCGCTCGGCCTGATGACCTCGGTGCTGATGACGCCCGACGGCAAGACCGTCGAGGCCGAGGCTGCGCACGGCACGGTGACCCGCCACTACCGCGAGCACCAGAAGGGCCGCCCGACCTCGACCAATCCGATCGCCTCGATCTTCGCCTGGACGCAGGGCCTGAAGTATCGCGGCACGTTCGACGGCACGCCCGAGGTGGTGAAGTTCGCCGACGCGCTCGAGAAGGTCTGCGTCGAGACCGTGGAGAGCGGCAAGATGACCAAGGATCTGGCGATCCTCATCGACGCCAATCAGTCCTTCCAGAACACCGAGGATTTCCTGGCGACCCTCGACACCAACCTCAAGGCCAAGATGGCCACATGGTGATCGGCGGCGCCGACGGCTGTCGCACCGGCTGGGTTGTCTGCCGGCGCGACACCGACGGTTCTTTCGATGTTCGAGTCGTGAAGACCCTCGCGGAAGCCTGCGAGGGTCTTGCCGTTTTGGCGGTCGACATGCCGATCGGGTTCGTGGACGTGCCGCGCCCCGGCCGCGCCTGCGAGGGCGAGGCGCGCAGGCTGCTGCCGGGCAAGGCCAGCTCGGTCTTCCCGACACCCTGCCGCCCTGCCCTTGCCTGCCTGACCCATGCCGACGCCAACGCCCAGAGCAGGAAACTGGGCGTCGGCATCAACCAGCAAACCTTCCATCTGTTTCCCAAGATGCGCGAGGTCGACTGCCTGCTCCGGTCCCGCCCCAGGCTGAAGCGCATCGTCTACGAGGCCCATCCCGAGCTCGCCTTTGCGCGCATGAATGGCGGCAAGCCGGTGCTCAGCAAAAAGCGCAAGCCGGAGGGCTACGCCGAGCGATGCCGGCTGCTGGCCGAGCACGGCTTCGCCTGCACCATCGATCGTCTTTCCGGCGCCGCGCGCGATGACATCCTCGATGCCATCGCGGTCTGCCGCACGGCGATGCTCATCGCCGAGGACAAGGCAGCGCGCCTCGGTCCGGCCCGCGCCCGCGACAGCCACGGCCTGCCGATGAACATTTGGTACTAGGCCATGCACTTACAAATCGAATAACTAGTCTGTTGCAACAATCCGCCCTGGCGACTCGGGAGGAAGATCCATCGTCGGTACCGCACCCGCGCGAACGGCAGAAGAATATCGGCACATCCGTCGGCTGATGCTGTTCTTCGCCATCGTTTATGTTGTTGAAGGGATAGGCCAGGCGCGAGTCGGCGTCATCTTCCAACCGCTCAACTATTACCTGAAGGATATTGGCTGGACCCCTGTTCAGGTCACCGCCTATCTCGCCATCCTCAATCTCCCGTGGATCATCAAGCCGGTTTTTGGACTCGTTTCCGATTTCATTCCGCTGTTTGGTTACCGTCGGAAAAGCTATCTGATCATTTCGAGCATTTGTGCGGTCGGCGCCTATGCCTGGATCGCCCGGCTCAGCGAGCCCGGTGAGTTCGCGCTGTTGCTCGTCCTCACCTCGTTCGCGATGGCCACGGCAAGCACCTTGTGCGGCGCCCTGCTTGCGGAGAACGGCCAGAGCTATCGCCTCAGCAGCACATTCGTCGGCCAACAATGGCTGTGGTTCTACATCGCCATCATGGCGAGTTCGTTTGCCGGCGGTGAGCTGGTTCAGCGTCTGCCAGCACTTTCGGCCCTGCAGGCTGCCGCCGGTGTGGCGGCCGTCGCTCCCTTAGCCGTGATCCTCGCGTCCCTGTTCCTCCTCAGCGAGGTGAAAAGCCGGACCAGTCGACTGGAAATGCAGCGCACATTTCAAAGTCTCGTCACGGCGCTGAAGTCCGCAAGACTGTACCTGGTCGCCGTCTTCCTGTTTCTGTATTCCTTCGCCCCCGGGTTTGGCACGCCGCTCTACTATTTCATGACCGACGAGCTCAAATTCTCTCAATCCTATATTGGAATTCTCGGCTCGATCGCCTCTGCTGGCTGGATCGCGGGTGCCGTGGCCCATCGATGGCTCCTTCGGAAGATGCCTTCGAAGGCGCTGTTGTATGTCAGCATCGTGTTCGGAACGCTCTCCGCTGCCTCGTTCCTGCTGCTCACGAATGAGATCACGGCAGCGATCGTGAACTTCGCGAACGGCGCTGCAATGATGATCGCCACCATTGCCTCCCTTACGCTCGCGGCGGACTACTGCCCCAAGCGCTCCGAGGGGTTCGCCTTCGCCGGGCTCATGTCGATCATGAATCTCGCCGACGTGTTTTCCAACAACATCGGCGCTTTCCTTTACGAGCGTGTATTCGACAGCCGGCTTGGACCTCTCATTATCGTCTCCGCCGCGACGACGGCGTTCGCCGCCGTCCTCGTTCCTCTGCTTCGCCTCGATGACAAATCCGATGAGGCTATTCCGGCGTGATCCCGGCGGCCTGCAGCACCGGCCCCCAGATCGACGCTTGCTCGGCCGTCCATTCACCGTCTGGCCGAACGCCTTCTGAATCGGCTCCTGGATGGCGCGCGCCAGCGCATCGGTGCCGCCGCCCGGCGTAAAGGGCACGACGAGCTCACGGGTTGGGACGGAAATCCCTCGGCCCGCAGCCGCCCCCGCCCGCCACGGAGGCGGCGAGCGAGGCGAGGATGAAACGGCGGGTCCTCACGGGCCGGTCGAGGCGCGGACCGCAGCGCTGCCGCCGCCGGTCGGGATCGTCTGCCCGGTGTCGGTGAGCTTGCCGTCGTCGTTCTTGAACACCTGCATGTTCTTCTGGATCATGTTGCCGACCACCAGGGTCTTGCCGTCCTTCGAGAAGGCGGCGCCCTGCGACCACGCGCCGATCGGCGCTTCGCTTACCTTGGTGAGCTTGCCGCCGTCGAGCCGGTAGAGCACGACCATGCCGTTGGGCTTGTACTGGGGCGCGTCCTTGGGACGCG
>Ga0308309_10000807_pt1 | contig 18936 bp, 15 predicted proteins | sample HubBroMetageWFT5_FD_192491 | JGI IMG/M metagenome (GOLD analysis project Ga0308309, IMG submission 192491) | Warmed and freeze-thawed soil microbial communities from the Hubbard Brook experimental Forest, New Hampshire - Hubbard Brook CCASE Soil... | ecosystem: Environmental > Terrestrial >...
ACACGAATCGCGAATTCGTTTCAATTTCCTATCAGTTCTCCCGAGGGCTAGGCAGATAAATCTATGGTTGACGATCTCGAAGAGAAAAGTTCAGAAGGTTTTGACCTTCAACATTGGCTGGGCGTGGTGGGCCGTCGCCACATGCAGTTCTTAATACCGCTTCTGCTAGGCTGGGCGATAGTTTGGGGAGCGAGCTGGGTTCTCCCGCCCCGCTACCAATCAAGCACCCTGATTCTGGTGGAACAGCCGACCATGCCGAAGGATTATGTCACGCCCAACGTGAATGACGATCTCCAGGATCGATTGCGCAGCATCACCCAGCAGATTCTCAGCCGGACCCGCTTGTTGCACATCATCGATCAGCTGAAGTTGTACGCGGATACGCGCGCGCACCTCACTCCCGACGAAAAGGTGGAGCGCATGCGCAGGGAGATTGATATCGAGCTGGTCCGCGACAGCGAGAATAGAGTCAGCTCGTTTAACGTCTACTACTCAGCGCATGATCCGCAGGTTGCCCAACAAGTGACCAGCGAACTCACGAACCTATTTATCAGCGAGAATCTGGAAGTGCGCCAGCAGCAGTCAGAAGACACCACAAAGTTTCTGGAAAGCCAACTGGAGACCGCCCGGAAAACCCTGGCGGACCAGGAAGAGAGGATTCGCGAGTTCAAGGGGCAACATGTCGGGGAGATGCCCGCGCAAGTTGCCAGCAACCTCCAGATTCTGGCCGGCCTGCAATCCCAGTTGCAAACCGAAGAAGATTCGCTGAATTCGGCCAAGCAGCAGCGCGTTTACCTCGAAACGCTGGTCAATCAGTACCGCTCTTTGCAGGGCTCGACGAAGACCGAGAGCGGCGCGAAGTTGGGGTTGCCGGCTGTAGACCAGGAACTGGAAAGGCTCAGGGCACAACTGGCCGATCTAAAGTCGCGTTATACCGATCGCCATCCCGATGTCCGAAAGGTTGAGGAGCAGATTGCCGAAACCGAAAAAATGAAAAGTCAGATTGTCGCTGACCTGAAAGCCAAAGCCTCAGCTCCCGCTGCGCAGACGGACTCCGACGCAGGTTTGTCGGCGGCCGACCTCAAAGACCCGTCATCTCCAATGATGCAGTTGCAGGGTCAGGCCCAGGCCAACAAGGTTGAGATCGCCAATCGCGAGCACGGCATCGCCGAGTTACAAGCCAAGGTTGGCGACTATCAGGCGCGGCTGAATCAAGAGCCGGTACGAGAGCAGCAGCTTTCCGATTTGACGCGTGGGTATGAGCAGTCGAAAGCCAATTATGATGAACTCCTGAAAAAGAAGAATGAGTCGGCGATGGCCACCAGCATGGAACTCCTGCAACAGGGTGAGCGTTTCCGCATCATCGATCCTCCCAGCCTGCCGTTGAAGCCCGCCTTTCCCAATCGTCTGAAGTTCTGTTTCATTGGATTGGGCATCGGATTGGCTCTGGGAGTTGCAGTAGCTGGGGCATTCGAAATGATGGATGACCGGATTCACGATGAGAAAGAACTGCAGAAGCTGCTGCCCGTTGCCGTAATTTCGGAAATCCCGGCCATTGTCGAGGCGGCCGATGCGCGCAACGAGCGCAGGCGTATGTGGTTGGGATGGGCGACAGCGATTTTCGTCTCTGTTACGATTTTGTTGGGGTCGGCCCTCAGTTACCTCCGCGGTTAGCGGTATTGCAAATGTACAAAGCCTTTTTCAATCTGAAGCGCAACCCGTTTGAGATTACTCCCGATCCTTCGTTTCTGTTTCCCACGGGGAGGCACAACGAAGCTTTGGCCGCGCTTTATTACGGCGTCCGGCGGCACAAAGGGTTCGTCGTCTTAACTGGCGAGGTCGGAACCGGAAAAACTCTTCTGCTGCGCTGCCTGTTGCAATCGCTGAAGCAGAGCAAAGACGTCGCATACGCCTACATCTTTAACGGACGGCTGTCTCCCGTCGAATTCTTGCAATACATCGTCAGCGATCTCGGACTTCCCGGCACCAGCAAGAACAAGGGCGAACTTCTGCTGCAGATTGCGCATTACGTCATTGCGCGCAGCGAAAAGAAACTGACGACGGTTCTGGTGGTTGACGAAGCCCATCATCTTTCGACCGAGATTCTGGAAGAGATCCGGCTCTTGACCAATTTAGAGACGGCGGACGAGAAGCTATTGCAGATTCTTCTGGTTGGGCAGCCCGAGCTCGACGACAAACTCGACTCCCCCGCGCTGCGGCAGCTGAAGCAGAGAGTCGCCCTTCGTTCCCGGCTTGTACCGCTGGATTCAGAAGAGACGAAAGGATACATCCAGCGCCGGCTTTATCTCGCGGGAAGTCCCTATCCGGCGGCACTTTTTCCGCCAGAGACCATCGCCGCGGTGTATCAACACTCCCAGGGACTGCCCAGATTGATCAATACCATCTGCGAAAACGCGCTGATCGCGGCTTACGCCCGGCAAATGCAAAGTGTGAGCCCTGACATCATTGACGATATCGCAACCGACTTTCGCCTCGGGGTTCAAGCGCCTCAGGTTGAGCAGAGGAAAACACCGGAAGACCTCGATATGCGGAAAGCGGCCAGGACATTGCTGGAGCTGTACGCCCGGCTGCAGGCGGAGCAAGCGCGGGAAGAAAAGACGCTGCGGTTCGAAAGCGAGCAACGATTTCCCTGAACTTCGTAGGGTAAAAGCAAGTGACACTAAGCAAACAGCGGTTGTGAAGCGAGTCAGCGAAGCACAAGCAACATAAATCATGAGCAACATATTTGACGCGTTACAGAGAGCGGAGTCCGAGAGTTCAGGGAGCGAAAGCCCCAGGTTCTCTCTTGCCACGGAACTCTTGCAAGCCGCCGAACAAAAGATGCGCGAGGCCGATAGGGCTGAGCCGCAGACGCGGGTGGAATCGTCCAGTCCGACTTCTGCTGCCGAACTGCTACGAGCCGCTGATCGGAAGATGCGCAGTATCGTTAATCAGTCGACGCGGGTGGAGTCGGTCGAACCTACTCCGGGAACTTCTTCCTTCGACGAACTCGAGCGGTGTCCGGTGCTGCAAGTCTTCATCCCCGCGGACACCCGTTTAGTCGTGGTCGGAAAAGAGGACAGCCTGGCCGCGGAGAAATTCCGTTTCCTCGGAGTGCGTTTGCGTCAGCTCCGACAGAGCCGTCCTCTGAAAAAGATTCTCATTACCAGTTCGATTCCGCAGGAGGGTAAGAGCACGGTCGCAGCCAACCTTGCTTGCACCTTGGCCCGGAGAAAACAGCAGAAAACGCTCCTTCTGGAAGGTGATCTGCGGCGGCCGACCCTGGCGGAGCGATTCGGTTTGGGCAGGATTCCGGGCCTGTGCGAGTGGCTCTCGGGACAGACTGAAGGTATCAACCTCTACCGCCTGGAAAGTTTGGGACTGTGGGTTCTGCCCGCAGGCGCTGCCCCACAAAATCCGCTGGAACTAATGCAGTCGGGGAAACTGGCGCCCTTGATGACCCAGTTGGAAACCTGGTTCGACTGGATCGTCATCGATTCTCCCCCGGTGCTGCCTCTGGCAGATGCGAGCATGTGGTCCCGGCTGGCGGACGGAATTTTACTGGTCACGCGAAAAGGTACTACTGAGAAACGACAACTGCAGCGTGGTCTTGAGGCGATCGAGAAGTCGAAGCTGCTGGGAGCACTAGTGAACAGCAGCTCAAACGCAGCCCACACTGACTATTATCAACGGTACAGCTCCCCGGCTGACCAATCCAAGGATTAAGCGGCCCGCAACAAGCGGCCGAAATGTTCTGGTTCTACCCTTCCCCGTCAATCTAGGAAACAGCAGGTCACTTGACTTCTATCCGAGAAGCAAGCCGATCAAGCGAGGAAATTATGAGTACACAACGCTCTGGCCCGGATGGTTTAGCTTTGGCCCCGCTCCCTGAAGCCTCGTCGCCTATGGATCGCGGCATTCTGAACGCCGATGCATTTCGCAGAATGATCACGCTCGAACGAAAGAGAAGCGAGCGCTCGCGGAAGCCCTTTATGCTTCTGCTGCTCGATATGGGCGATCGCCTTCCGTCCGAGAAAAATGGGAAGACTCTGAGCAAGATCCTGGCGGCGCTCTCAGCTTCTACTCGCGATACAGATGTCACCGGATGGTACGCCAACAACTGCGTAGTCGGAGTCATGTTCACCGAAATCGCCACCGGCGACAGCAGTTCGGTTCCGACTACGATCATCGCCAGGGTTACGGAAACGCTGCGCAAGAATCTAACCCTTGAACAATTCAATAAGGTCAGTCTCTCGTTTCACCTTTTTCCGGAAGACTGGGATAAGAATGCTCAAGGGCCGACGAACCCGACCTTGTATCCAGATCTGTCCCAGCGGGAGGAAGCCCGAAAGACCTTCCGCGCTGTAAAAAGAATGATGGATGTTCTGGGCAGCCTGCTGGCGCTTGTCTTCTTCTCGCCGATTTTTCTGTGCGCTGCTGTCGCCATCAAAGCCACGTCGAAGGGGCCGGTTTTCTTTCGCCAACGTCGCATCGGACAACACGGGAACCCGTTCGTGTTTCTGAAATTTCGCTCGATGCATGTCAACAATGATGCCTCCGTCCACAAAGAGTACGTGCAGCGGCTGATCGCTGGAAAAGCCGACAAACATCCGTCGAATGGAAACGGTCAGGGTGTCTACAAGCTGACGAAGGATTCCCGGATCACTCGCGTCGGGGCCTTCTTGCGAAAAACCAGCCTGGACGAGCTTCCTCAATTCGTCAACGTGTTGAAAGGGGAGATGTCATTAGTCGGACCCCGCCCTCCGGTGCCCTACGAGGTGGAAGCCTACGATATTTGGCATCGTCGCCGGTTGCTCGAAGCCAGGCCCGGGATCACCGGACTCTGGCAGGTCAGCGGACGCAGCCGTGTGACCTTCGATGACATGGTTCGCCTCGACCTGCATTACGCGCGTACCTGGTCCCCTTGGACGGACATCAAGATCCTGTTGCGCACGCCTGGAGCAGTTGTGCTTGGCGAAGGCGCGCACTAGACGAGTTTTCTCCTCCCAATCCTCCCCGATCAGACGATCCGCAATTAGCGATAGGTGGCAAATATGGTCACAAGTCTCGCAAAACCTCGGAATGCAAAGGCAATATCAGGGAATGGGAGTGAAGTCATGGTGAAGTTTGGAGTTGTAGGCTATGGATACTGGGGGCCGAACGTAGTTCGGAACCTGGACCGCCTGGACGAGGCCGAAGTTGTTGCGGTATGCGACAAGAGCGCATCCGCTCGAAAGAAAGTGGCAAAAGCCTATCCTGACGTTCTGGTGACAGACGACTCGGCGGAGCTGATGTCCTCTCCCGAAATCGACGCCATCGCCGTCGTGACCCCGGTCTGGACCCACTATGAACTCGCTAAGGCCGCCCTGTTGAACGGCAAACACATTTTCGTAGAGAAGCCGTTCACCAGCAACGCAGCCCAGGCCCAAGAACTGATCGAACTGGCCGCGCGAAAAAACCTGAAGATCATGGTGGATCACACGTTCCTGTTCACCGGGGCGGTCACAAAAATCAAGCAGCTCTTGCAAGATGGAGCGCTGGGCAAGCTGTATTACTACGATTCGACGCGCGTGAATCTTGGCCTATTCCAGCATGACGTAAATGTGGTTTGGGACCTTGCGCCACACGATCTGTCGATCATCGACCATTTGATCCAAAAGACTCCGGAAGCCATTTCCGCCACCGGCCAGACGCACCTCAACGGACATGAAGACGTCGCCTTCCTTACGCTGTATTTCCCCGACAAAGTCATTGCCCACATCAACGTGAATTGGCTGTCGCCGGTGAAAGTTCGCACCACCCTGATCGGCGGGGAAAAGAAAATGCTGGTCTGGAACGATCTTGAGGCCGACGAAAAGATCAAAATTTACGACAAGGGCGTCAACGTCACCAGTCGCGAGGGACTCTATGACTTGCTGGTGCACTACCGCTCGGGCGATATGTGGGCGCCGCAAGTCGAACAAGTCGAAGCGCTGACCCGGGAATTAGCCTACTTCGTCGACTGCATCGCCAAAGATAAAACCCCGATCAACGACGGTGAAGCCGGTCTTCGCGTTGTCAGAATGCTGGAAGCGGCTAACCAGTCGATCAGCAAGCGGGGAGAGTTGGTCTACCTCTGATTCCGCTCGATTCATCTCCTTCCGAGATTCTCAGCTTTCCTGTGCAATCTAAAAACAAAATCATGAACCCCACTGTCCTGATAGCGACGACATCTTCCTGGTACCCGACGGCCCGGCTGGCGATAGCCCTTGCCCGCGCCGGATGCGAGGTTGAGATGGTGTGTCCCGGGTCCCACCCAGCCCGGAAGACAAAAGCCGTTCGTCGAACCCACGTTTACCGTGGGTTGGCGCCCCTGACTTCGTTTGCTCGCGCCATAGCAATCGTTCAGCCCGATTTCATTGTTCCGGCGGATGACCTGGCCACTCAGCATCTGCACCGTCTGCATGCCCGAGAGAGGCGTAACGGGCGAGCCGAGTCTCCGCTATGTGCCTTGATCGAGCGTTCACTCGGCAGTCCTGAAAGTTTTCCGGCCGTGAATGCCAGAGCTGCTTTTATGGATTTGGCGCATCAGGAGGGCCTGCGTGTTCCTGCGACTCAAGTGATCCGGAACATCGATGATCTAAGAACTTGGGTCGCCCGCACAGGTGTTCCAGCCGTCCTCAAAGCCGACGGCACCTCAGGCGGAGACGGCGTAAGAATCGCGCACACGCTCGTCGAGGCCGAGCGCTTCTTTAAGGAGTTGCAGGCTCCTCCATTGCTGGCGAGAGCCGCAAAGCGGGCATTGGTAGACCAGGATAAAACGCTGGTGTGGCCGTCGCTCTTGCGTCGTCGGTCCGTGGTAAACGCGCAGACCTTTGTGGCCGGCTGCGAAGCAACCAGCGCCGTTGTCTGCTGGAAGGGCGCCGTTCTCGCCAGCCTACATTTTGAAGTGGTCAACAAGGCAAGTTCGAGAGGTCATGCCACCGTTGTGCGCCTGATCGAGAATGCGGAAATGTCAGCTGCTGCTGAAAAAATGGTTCGCCGCCTCAGTCTTTCCGGACTCTACGGTTTTGATTTCATGCTCGAGGCAGAAACTGGAAACGCGTACCTCGTCGAAATCAATCCCCGATCTACTCAAGTTGGACATTTAAGCCTGGGGCCGGGACGCGACATTCCCGCAGCCCTCTACGCCGCGTTGTCCGGCAAAGCAGTGGAAGCAACTCCGAAAATTACCGAGAAAGACACGATCGCACTGTTCCCGCAAGAGTGGATCAGGGACGCAGAAAGCCCGTTCCTGCGTCTGGCGTATCACGATATTCCTTTTGAAGAACCGGAGCTGATTCGCGATTGCGTCGGCAATTACCAGAAGCAGAGCGCGTGGTACTCCAAGTCTGTTCGCAAGCCGGTTTCTTCGGTACCCAGATCCTCACAGCCCGTGGCCGCTGCTGCGAAGGGTCAAGCCGTAGGGCTCGATTGGGGACGCAAGTAAATTCCATATGAAAAGCCAACTTTCTAGGACCGTGAAGAAGCCGCTTCGCATCATGAAGTTTGGCGGGACCTCGGTGGGCGATGCGTCCTCTATCGAGAAAGTGGCCGACATTATTCGCGATGCTTCGCGCGAGAGTGATCTGGTGGTGGTCGTCTCCGCCATGAGTGGCGTAACCAACCAGCTGATCGAAGCAGCCGGGCAGTCCGCACTGGCGAATCGCCTTTCCGTAGCAACAATCTTCCATGAGTTGCGCCAGCGGCACGCGGCGGTTGTCAACACGCTGATTCATTCCGCTGCACAGCGAGGTCGCATCGGGCGCGAGATGGGTCGACTATTTCAGGAAGGCGAGCAGCTGTGCGAATGCACAGTGCGCATGCGCGAATTGACGCCGCCGGCGCGCGATTCGATTTCCAGTCTTGGCGAGCGCCTATCTGCTCCTATCGTCGCAGCCGTATTGGAGGAGCACGGGATTGCGAGCGAGGCCATCGAGGCCACAGCGCTCATCCAAACCGACTCCTGCCATGGCGCCGCCGACCCGCACATGGACGTGACCCGGAAGCTCTGTCAGAAGCGCCTGCGTCCACTCGTGCAGAACGGAGTCGTTCCCGTGGTGACTGGCTTTATCGGCGCCACTGTGGAGGGCGTGCTCACGACTCTCGGTCGAGGCGGTTCGGATTGTTCCGCGACGATTTTAGGCGCGGCTCTCGATGCGGACGAAGTGATCATCTGGACCGACGTGGACGGCCTGATGACCGCCGATCCACGCCTGGTGCCGGACGCGTCCACGATCGCTGAGATCTCATATCGGGAAGCGGAGGAGATGGCACAGCTTGGCGCCAAGGTCCTCCATCCGAAAACTATTCGCGCAGTGGTTCAAAGCGGGATTCCACTCTGGATCCGCAACACATTTGCGCCGGAACTGGCGGGAACGAAAATCACGCCTGCCGGGCCTTCGAAAACGTTGCCCGGTGCAACCCCTGGAGCCAACTCTGCGGCGTGGTACAGCGAGACGCAACGGTCTTGTGTCGATGCAGACTAAGCAAAATCACCTATGAATCCTTACCAATGCATCGCTCCAGACGTGAAGCTGGGGCAAAACGTGAAGCTCTCCAAGTTCATCAATCTCTACGGTTGCGAAATTGGCGACGAATCCAAGATCGGAGCCTTCGTCGAGATCCAAAAGAACGCGAGTGTGGGCAAACGCTGCAAGATTTCGAGCCATACGTTTATCTGTGAAGGCGTAACCGTCGAAGACAACGTCTTCATTGGCCACGGCGTGATGTTCATCAACGACAGCTATCCGCGGGCCACCGCCGTTGACGGAAATCTGCAAACCGAAGCCGACTGGAAGGTCGAGCGAACTACAGTCAAGAAGGGAGCGTCGATTGGCTCCGGAGCCACGATTCTCTCGAACGTCAGCATTGGTGAAAACGCCATTGTGGGTGCCGGCAGCGTGGTCACTAAAGACGTACCGGCAAACAGCATCGTGGCAGGCAATCCAGCAAGAGTTCTGCGTCATATCGACCAAATTATGGAGGTTTCAAAGTGAGTGGTTCTCATAGTGGTTCTCAAAACACGTCCAACAGCATTCCTTTCCTTGATCTGGTCACTCCGCACGTGGAACTCGAGCAGGAACTCACCGAGGTTTTCCGCAAAGCCATACGGACTGCCGGATTCATTGGTGGGCCCATGGTCGAAGAGTTTGAGAAGGCCTTCGCGGCTTTCTGCGACACCAGCCATTCGGTTGCGATCAGCAGCGGCACCGACGCCCTGCGCTTCGCCCTTATGGCCAGCGGCGTGAAGCCGGGCGACGTTGTGGTCACCGTGCCGCATACCTTCATCGCCACCACGGAGGCGATTTCGCAAGCTGGAGCGTTGCCCGAGTTCGTCGACATCGACGAGCAGACCTACAACATGGATCCCGCAAAACTCAGGGACTATCTGAAAAAGGAATGTACGGTAGACGATGCCGGCAGACTGATAAGCCGCCGCAGCGGCCGCCAGGTCACTGCGGTCGTTCCGGTCCATCTCTATGGACAGATGGCCGACATGGATCCTATCCTCGAACTTGCCGAACGCTACCATTTGGTGGTGATCGAGGACGCCTGCCAGGCCCACGGCGCCGAATATTTTTCACGAAAGCACAACCGTTGGATGAAAGCCGGATCGATGGGACGAGCCGCCGCATTCAGCTTCTATCCTGGAAAGAATCTGGGGGCATGCGGTGAGGCGGGCGCAGCTACGACGAACGATGCCGGTATCGCGAAGACCATGAAGATGCTCCGGGATCACGGCCAGGCCACAAAGTACTATCACGACGTTGAAGGCTACAACGGCCGACTCGATTCGATCCAGGCTGGTCTTCTCCATGTGAAGTTGGCTCACTTGGCAAAGTGGAACGCGCAGCGCCGCGAACGTGCCGCCGAGTACAAGCTCCTCCTCAAAGCGGCTGACCGTAGTCTGGTTCCACCCTGCGAACCGTCGTGGTCCCGCGCGGTGTATCACCTGTATGTGGTCCGAACCCCCGATCGCGAAGGCCTGATGGAGCACCTCAAAAAGGCTGGCATTGGCACCGGAATTCACTATCCTATTCCGCTGCACCTGCAGAAAGCCTACATATCCCTGAATTACCATCGCGGAGACTTCCCAGCGACCGAACAGGCCGCGGCAGAAATCGTTTCACTGCCGATGTATCCGCACTTGGGGCGCGCTGAACAGCAATGCGTTGTCGAGACCGTGTTGAAATATCTCACTTTAGACCGCAGGACGGAAGGTTCTGCATCATCCCACGCCGGAATTGTTTAGTATTGTTGGCTCGGCGTCATTCTGATAACGGGTTATGTCACTGGGAATCAATACCAAGCGCCGCTCGGAAGCCACAGCACGGGCGAAGTCCAGCCGAGCTTTGAAGCCAATCGACCGGCCCATCTTCATTAACGGCCTGGGACGAAGCGGCACAACGATTATTCATGCGCTGCTTTCTACTCACCCGAATGTGAACTGGATGTCTTTGCTGTGCGGCAAGTTTCCCAGCCGGCCTTACCTGAATCGATGGCTGATGCGGGCGCTGGACATACCACTGATCAATATTTATCTCAAGTGGCGGTTTATCCCGCTGGAGAATTATTCCTTTTGGGACATCCATTACAGAGGCTTCTTCAACCCCTGTCGCGACCTCTTCGCCTCGGATGTCGATCCCTGCACAACGCGGTCGTTACGAAAAGCATTCAGCCAGTTGTTGACGTCGAAGAGAAATAGATTGCTAATTAAGATTACGGGAGTTCCGCGAATCAGCTACCTGCACGCCCTATTCCCCGACGCGAAATTTGTGCACGTAACCCGTGACGGCCGCGCAGTGGCGACCTCCCGCATGAGGACGCCGTTCTGGACGGGCTGGGATGGGCTCAATCTGTGGGCCGGTGAAATGCCAGATCATTACCGGCAGGAGTGGAAGCGCCACGGATACTCTTTTGCGGCGCTGGCTGGAATCGAGTGGAAGACTCACCTGGACCAGATGGCTGAGTTCAGGAAAAATTACCCCCACATCAACGTCCTCGAAGTCAAATATGAGGAGTTTTGTGCCGACCCGCTTCTACAAATTAAGGAGATTGCCAGGTTTTGCGAACTGCCCTGGAATGCAAACTTTGAGTCCCGGATCCGGAGCCATTATGTGGAGAGCGAAAACAACAAATGGCGCTCCGACTTGACGGAAGAGCAACAGGCAATCTTGCAGGACGTGTTGGCCATCCAACTGGTCGAGCAGGGCTACGAGTTAGACGAAGAGACGACCAGAACGGCATCGGCTCGCGGCGCCGAAGCGGGTTTGCAAACTGGCGGACCGGCCTTGACGGATTCGTCCGTAGTCAAAAGACAAGATGTTCGGAATCCAATTTCAAGTTCCGCATCGGGAACACGGTGATTGGTGGAGCAGTAGCGACTGTAGCGCCCCGGGACCCGGATGCGGTCACAAGATCAAACCCTCCTGAGTCAGTAGTTTGCAAAGCGTTTTTCATCTCACTTTAGGATCCAGTGCCTGGTTTTGCGGGTCATGTCCTCATGTCTTAGCGCCAGGCGTCGCGGGCCATGTCCTACCGGAATCTGGACGATTCCGGGCGCCCCTCCTAAAGTTGAACTCTGTACTGCTCCCCCCCTTCTCACAGACAGGCCGAGCAGATTTAAGAGTGAAAAGGTGAAAAATGGCCACGTATCCGAACCTGGCAAGAACGATCTCGGTCCTCATTTTTTCAATAGTTTGCGTCAAGGCAAGTATCGGTCAGACTTCCTACTACGTTGATCCAGGTTTCGCGGGAACAAGCCGCAACGGCACTGCATCGGCACCTTGGCAGTCTCTCTCTGACGGCGGAGCCTGGTCGGCAATCAACTCGGCGCTGGCAAGTGGAAATGTGACGGTATTTTTCTCCGCTACTGGAAGCTCCACAATTCCAGTGGGATTGGGCGGTCGAACCAACACCTCCACCAATGTGCTGACGCTTGACGGGATTAGCCAGAAAGATACCAACAGCGCATCCCCGTCCTGGACGACAAATGTAGTTCCTTCGCCCTGCAAATACGACGCGCCGGGCTGTGGATGGGCCTCAGCGTCGAAGTTCACGATCACTGCCAATACGCCGTTTGCCGGCACGGACTCGGCTGGAAATTGCATCGGCTATTTCACGCTTCAGGGCTTTACGATTCACAACACAGAGGGCCAGACGGCAGACCTGACTTACATCCACGATCTGACTTTTCAATACAATGACGCGTCCCGCACTGCAACTGGAAGCTACGGCCCGGGCATCTACATCGGTCCCGGCCAGCATGGGCCTTGCCATACCGGGGGCGTGTTTAGCGGTCCTGACAACGTGACGGTTCAGTACAACTACATTCACGCTACTTGGGGCGAGTGCATCTACGACGGTGCCACGACGTCAGACCCGCCCGGCTACCCGTTAGCCGAGTACAGCACGAACGGAATGACTTGCGGGACGAACTGCCCGACCGGAGCAAACCATCTGATTCAGGGGAATACGATTGAATCGTGCGCCTCGTGGGGCGGACAGGGAGACGGCACGGACATCAAAGACGGTCACGAAAACCTTCGCATCATCGGCAATACGTATCGGACGACGAAGGCCTGTACGAATTGCGGCACCAATGGTCCCGGCAACGACGGACAGGGAATGCCCATCGAATCCGGCGCATTGATCGCCGACAATTACATCGAGGCTCCCGGACACCAGTGCATTGCGATTTACTCCTCGTGGAACAACACGGCGGGCCGAGGCGTGATGAATGTCGAGAACAATATCTGCGTTAACGCCAACAGTGGAATCGGATCGAACACAGCTTACCATTGGTGGGCGCCGCTTATCGGCGGTGGCGTGACTCCGGCGGCATGGACCGGGGTGAATTTCTACAACAACACGGCTTACAACGTTGGAGAAGCAAGCGGCGATGCCTGCATTTCGGTTGATTCAGGCGGCTCCGGCAACGGCACCAATCCCGCAAATAGCTCGCATGTAGAAAACAACGTTCTTAGCACATGCGGCGGCCCCGGCTTATTGGCTGCGCCGGGTATCGTCACTGTCCACGATTACAACGACTACTACAACACAGCATCCTGCGCTTCCGAACCCCATGGAATTTGCACCAATCCCCAGTTTATTTCGACAGCCACACCCTACGCAGACGTAAATTTCGAATTGCAAACGGCTTCTCCCGCTGTCGGTGCAGGCGCCGATCTTTCGTCGCTTTTCACCACTGACTACTTCGGAAACACTCGGACGATGCCCTGGGCTATGAGCGCCATCGCGGAAGGCACTTCGGCAGGACCGAATCCGCCAACCGGACTACTTGCCACAGTCAATTGAAACCACCCGTTGTCTCGTCCCCCCGTCCGGCTTGATTCGGCCGGGGGGGACGAGGCCCGGGACCTGAGACCTGCCGCTCGTTGAATCGGAACTCTCAATTAACGGAAAAATCACACCCTGCGTCGCACTGATTACTCCTTCTGTTTCCATCCGCTCCCGGTCGACGACTGCGCAGTCATTAGCCACGGGCTGGCATTCGACGCTGTAAAGTTAAAATGATTGCTGTGTCCATGACGCACCCCAATATTTCTCAGTCATTGCCCGCGGACGCGGTCTACGAAGGTAGATCCTCGGAATCGGCCGCTTTGCCCGAGGAACAACGGCTCACGTCAAATCCGCCAAAGGCAATGCCGTTGCCGGCAGCACTCATGGCGCTGTTCCTGTTCTCGCAACTGTTCGACTATCATGCGCTTCATTTGTCCACCGTCACACCGGATAAAGTCCTTTTTCTTGTTCTAGCCGTGCTCTTCGCCAACGCCGCAGCCACGCACCGGCTTCGGCCGATCCCCTGGTCGGGAACCGAAGTGTGCATGTTGCTATTCGCGATTTTATGTACTGTCTCATATGTGATCACAAACCCGGACGCGGGCGGTGAGCATTACAAGTGGCTGACCACGTTGTTCAATCTGATTTGGTATCCATTCGGCATTTATCTTTTCGCGAAGAAAACTCGCTACACCACCGCCAAAACCATCTGGTTGCTCCGCGCGATTGTTGGCATCGGAGTCTACCTTGCCTTCACCGCGAGCTTCGAACACTTCGGCATAAGAGCGCTCGTATTCCCAAGGTACATCCTCGATCCGCATGTTGGCATTCAGTTTGGACGTTCCCGAGGACCGATGGTCGGTTCGAACCCCATGGGTGAATGGCTGGTCGTGGTCTATCTGGCTACTTGTCTGGTCATGCCATTTGCACGGATGTTTTGGAAGATCTTGCTCCAGGGGCTGATACTGCTGACGGTGATGGGGATATATTTTACTAATACTCGCGGAGCGTGGCTTAGCCTGGCCGCTGTGGTGGTTCTCGCTGCCACGCTGGGCGGCAAGTTTGGAACTCAATCGCGGCTGATTGTGCTGGTGGTCGCGGTGGCGTTTTTTGCCGGAATCGGCAGCAAATTTTCCTTTCAAAAGGAAACCCTGTTCTCCAGAAGACAAAACACCATCGACTACCGACTATCCAACAACGAGACGACGTTCAATATGGGAATGGCAAACTTCCTGACTGGCGTCGGATACGGCGGCTTCGGCTCGAACTGGGAAAAGTATTTTGGCAGCAAGGAGAAAGAACTGACGCGGGACCTCACCGATGGCAACCACAATACCTATCTTGGCTTGTTCGCCGACTTAGGATTCCCTGGCGTGGCGTTGTACGTGACGTTGTTTGGTTTTCTGCTTAAAGAGTGCGTCACCATCCGGAGGTCCCTGGTTCCGGGATCTCAATTCGAGAGAAACGTCGCGCTCAGCAGTATCGGATTGGTCGTGATCCTCCTGTGGGAGGCGATGTCCGGTGACTTGCGGTTCAATCCGACTCTCAATGCCGTGACATTTCTCTTCCTCGGAATCACCGCCAGTATGAAACATACCTCGCTAATTACGAAGCGAGCTAGGAAGAGAGTGAAACGCCAGACGCAAATTCTCGACAACATAGAGTCGGGCCTGGCATGCGCGAGTATATCTGGGCCCCAGGGGAGTGCCACCGATGTCTTCTTTGGCTGACCTGTTCGTTAACGCAGGCGAGCTGAGCGAGACCTCCCAGGAGTTGGAGAAGTCTTTCTTTGACTGCCTGCGCGTCAAGAACGGCGTCTACAAGACGACGTACTCTCACCGGCTGGACGATCTGAACGCGGAGGTTGCAAATTATCTTCCGTCCGCGCGGCCCCTGCAGTTGTTGGATGTCGCCATTTCTTCCGGGGTGAGTACGCTCGAGTGGGTGGAGTCGCTGGAGGAGGCCGGGCGCGATTACCACATGACTGGAATTGATCTGACGATTGGCGCACTTCTAGTTTCGTTTGGCGATCGGCTGCACGCCGTCCTGGACCACGCAAATTGGCCCCTCCTATTCGAAATCGATGGGCAGTGGGTGTCGAACCCTCCCCGAAAAAAACATCTTTGTCGTCACTTCTTCTCGCTGGCCATGATTAAGTCTGGGTTATTTCTGTGGGCGCAGAAATATCGAAAATCGGATGGTGCACGATTTCATCGCATTCTGGGAATGCCAACTAGCACCCGAGCCATAAATTTAGTGACGCCCCGGCTGATGAACCACCCGCGGGTGACGATCGGCGAAGGCAACATCCTGGCGGAGTCGTGGCAGCAGGGCACATTTCACGTCATTCGGGCAGCCAATATTCTGAACCGGAGCTACTTCGATAACACCGCGTTGAGTAAGATCCTGCATAACCTCCAGCGTCATCTCATCCCCGACGGTATTTTAGTAGTTTGCAACACGGATACGGACGAAGCAGCTGTGAACCACGCAACGATTCTTGCCTTGCGTCAGGATCAGCGGTTTGAAGTGCTGTCGCGAATGAATGGCGGGTCCGAAATCGAGCACCTCATACTCCAGCTCCGGAACAAGGCTATTTAACCAACCAGAATGAGCACTAAATACCTAATCAGAAACGCCAGTATCAGTACTTTCTGGCGGAGCTTCGGCATTGTGAGCGGGGCGGTGCTCGACGCGGTCATCTTGGCGCGTTTTGGCTTGGGACGCGAAACCGACGCTCTTTTTGCCAGCCTCGCCGTCCCGATGCTGATCACGTCAGCGCTCGAGATTCAGGTTCCGAAGATTCTCATTCCCGTCATCACGCGTTGCACCGAAGACGAGGGCGAAGAGGCGGCCTGTGAGCTCCTTAGGATTCTGATTACGACCTTTGCGGTTATTCTCGGTGCAACAGTTCTGGGGTTGTCACTTTTTGCCCACCTCCTGATGCGGCTGCAGGCGCCTGGATTTCAAGCCGGTGCTTTGCACCTTGGCACTCGATTGTTCCTGGTACTGCTGTGGTTGACGTTCTTTCAGGGGTTGGCCCCGATCCTGCAGTCGTTCCTTTTTTCGCGACACCGATATCTGGTTCCTTCGCTGGGCAGGTTGATTACGACGCTTCCTGCGATTGTATTCGTGAGTCTTTATCACGCGCGGCTCGGAATCTATGCGGCGGCGATGGGCTTGATCCTTGGAGGCGTGGTGCAGCTCATGCTGCTCTCGATTACAGCGAGGTCTCACGGTCTGCGTTTCGGTTTGAGCTGGCGGCCAAGAGATCCCAGAGTGTACGAAATTCTGAAGAATTTCCGGCATCCCCTGCTGGGTCATGGAATGAGCGAAAGCAAAGTATTCGTCGAAAACTTTTTGGCCTCCCTGTTGGGCGGTGGAAATCTGTCGATACTTCGCTACGCCACCCGGATCATCGAAGCCATCTCTGGTGTGCTGCTGGGCGGTATCGTAACCAGCACACTTCCTTTGATCTCGGTTTACGCTTCCGAGAAAAAGTTCGGCGAAATGAAAAAGAGCGTATTGGATGCCATCCGCCTTATCGTATTTCTGGCTCTGCCCATTTCGTGCTGGCTGATCTTTACGGGCAAGCCCATGATTGTGTTGTTGTACGAGCGGGGCCGGTTCTCGGGGGCGGACGCCGCTCATACCGCGCTCCTTATGGCCCTGCTCACGCCGTATGTGATTTTCGGTCGACTCATCGGCATCACGCAGACGCCTTTTTATGCGAGGCTCGATACCAAGACGCCATTGCTCAGCGTCATCATTTTCTTCGGCATCTACGCCACAGCCATTGCATTGCTCAGTCGGACCATGGGGATCTACGGGTTCGCGATCGCTTCCTCGTTCGCCTCCGTCATGACGGCGGTGACCATGTCAGCCCTGCTGCATCGTGCGTTTGGGCCGCTTGGGTGGAAGGACCTCAAGAAGTTTGGATGGCGCATGACACTAGTCATGGGTCTCACGATCTTCGCCTTCGTGATCGGTCACACCATTGGAGGCAGATTCTTGTCGGAATCGCTGGCGGCGAAACTAATTCGGTTCCTCGTTCCGACGGCTCTCGGTTTTACGGCTTTCCTGGCCGCGTCTTTCAGCTTCCGGCTTCTCGGGCGTCACCACATCACGGCGCTGGTGACTAGATAAAGTTTTGGGAATCAAGGGAAAATCCAGCCGCGTAAAGAGAATGGCCTTCCTCCTTCTGAGGATGTCGGCCGTGCCTTACTTCGTCCGTGAACTCGCGCAGCGCCAGCGCGTCACGATTCTGGTTTACCACAAGCCCTCCCCAGAAACGGCCGATTGTCATTTCGAGGCCTTGCGGCGGCGTTACAACTTCGTAAGTCTGGCCGACTACCTGGCCTACAGAACGAACGCGCACAAGCATCTACCGCCGAAGCCATTGATCGTGACGTTCGACGACGGCCACCAGGGCAACTATGCCCTGAAGCAAATTCTCGAGAAGCACGGAATACGAGCGACCTCTTTTCTCTGCAGCGGACTGGTGGGCACGAATCGGCACTTCTGGTTCGAGACTGAAATGAGTAATAGCGTGCGGCAGGGGCTGAAACGCGTCACCGACGAGGAGCGGATCAAGGTGCTTTCCAGACTGGGCTTCGACGAGAGCGCCGAGCAACGAACTCGCCAGGCATTGTCGGCGAGCGAGATTGAGGACATGAAGCCGGTCGTGGATTTCCAGTCCCATACGGTCTACCACCCTCTTCTGCCGCAATGTTCGGAACCGCGTGCATTTGACGAAATCTCTCGTTCGAAGATGCAGCTCGAAGATGAGTTTGGACTTTCGATCAATGCCCTTGCTTATCCCAACGGAGACTATTCCGCCCGTGAGATTGCAGCGGCGGAGAAATGCGGCTACCAATGCGCGCTCACATTGGACTGGGGCTTCAACTCCAAGGAGACGCCTGCATTTCAGCTCAGACGTATCTGCATCAACGACGATGCGGGGCTCAACGAACTTATCGTGAAGGCAAGCGGTGTTTGGGGGTTCTTGAAAAATCTGATACGAGGCGGTTCGGCGCGTCGATGGCTTTCAATCCCGCGTGCCGAATCAGATTGTCGCAGCCCCCAGTGTCGGGGTGTTTCTTGATAAAACTTGCGCAAAAACGAGTTCTGCGGTCAATCTTCTCGCTTAAAGGAAACTTTGCACCGGGGGCCGCACCTCAGAAGAAGGTTTTTGACGGAATCGAGATAGCGCCGTTTTGGAATGCTTGTAGTGCCGCCGCGTCGATTTCAGCAGATTTCGAGCTGAATTGGGCATTTCGGAGCTTGTCGGCGGAGCATAGAGATCGTCTGGGCGCCGCGGAACGTCTCAACGTCCCTTACATCCTCGACTTGTTGAGCGAGTTTTCCGTGCCTATCACATGGGCGACTGTTGGTCATCTTTTCCTGGCATCGTGCGTGCGCGAAGAAGAAACCGCTCACCGAGATATGCCGCGTCCTCCCTTTAACGAGCGATGGCAGGGCGATTGGTACAAGCACGATCCGTGCAGCGACTTGAGGCGCGATCCACTCTGGTATGCGCCTGACCTGATCGAACAAGTTATGAGAGCGAAGGTCGGGCATGAAGTGGGGTCGCACTCGTTCAGCCACATCGAC
>Ga0308309_10000808_pt1 | contig 18911 bp, 20 predicted proteins | sample HubBroMetageWFT5_FD_192491 | JGI IMG/M metagenome (GOLD analysis project Ga0308309, IMG submission 192491) | Warmed and freeze-thawed soil microbial communities from the Hubbard Brook experimental Forest, New Hampshire - Hubbard Brook CCASE Soil... | ecosystem: Environmental > Terrestrial >...
TTCCCAATTCACGGCCGAGCGCCATGAGACCGCGGAGTTGCTCATCTGAAAGCGCAGCGACGATCAGCAGAAAACTGTCGGCGTCGTTCGCGCGCGATTCCCAGACCTGCCACGGATCAAAAATAAAGTCCTTGCGCAAAACAGGAAGCGCTATCTCTTTGCGGGCATCCCGCAGATTCTTCAGCGAGCCGCCGAAGAATTCGCCTTCGGTAAGCACGGAAAGCGCGGCGGCACCGGCAGCTTCGAGAGCCTTTCCGAGTGCCGGCGCATCAAATGGATCGCGGATGATTCCCCGCGAGGGCGAAGCTGGTTTCAGCTCGGCTAGCACGTTAATGGCGTCGCGTGAGAGCGCCGCGGCGAAGTCACGGACCGGCGGCGCGGCTTTCACCCCGTATTTGAGCGCGGTTTCTGGCAGCACGCGCTTGCGGTGATCCACTTCCGCGCGGCGTGCTTCCAGGATGCGGTCGAGGACGGTTCCCGTGTTGGCGTGGGCGTTCATGGGGGTGAACTTGTATGCTAGGGAGTGTGGGCAAACGTGTCAAATCAGGCTGCTGGCAGGGGCTTTTAGTTAGGCGTGCCCTGCAGATCGGGATTGGCCCCGACCGGTTCGAGGCCGCCACAAGAGCGAATGGGAAAACGGATGAGCTATAAGACCAAATACGGGGCGTTGCTGGACAGTATCGCGAACGAGGCGGACTCGATCGCGATGAGCTATTTCCGCGGTGGGGCGCTGGGCACCGAACGCAAGCGCGATGGCACCGTTGTGACGCAGGCCGACAAGCGCATCGAGCAGATGGCCATTGCCAGGGTGAAGGCGAGCGGATTGCCGATCGACGTGGTCGGTGAGGAGACCAGCAACGAAGCACCGAAAGGCCCGGCAACGAATGGGCGTGCGCGGATGATCATCGATCCAATAGACGGTACGGAAGAATTTACGAGGGGCATCCCCACCTTCGGCACGCTGGTTGGCATCGAAGAAGACGCAGAAATCGTGGCGGGAATGGTAAGCGCGCCAGCACTGGAAAAAGGCGCGCGCTGGTGGGCGTATCGCAGCGAAGGTGCGTGGCGCGGGGGGCAGCGGCTTCACGTTTCGCAAGTAAAAAATCTTTCGGAGTCCATGATTTTCACCACCGGCACGGGGCCCAGCAAGGACACCCAGGCGCGGGAGCGTATGCGGCGGCTGGCCGACTCCGCGCGCAACAGCCGTTCGATGGGCGGATTCTGGCAGCACATGCTGGTGGCGGAAGGCGCCATTGAGTGCGCTGTGGATTGGATTTCGAAACCGTGGGACCTCTCACCGCTTGGCATCATCGTGGAAGAGGCTGGCGGCAAATCAACTACGGTTGATGGCGAGCGGACGATTTACAAAGGCCGCTTCGTGAGCACCAATGGACTGCTGCACGATACGGTGCTGAAGTTTTTGGGGTGAGTTGAACGATGATCGGCGTTAAGCGCGTCTACGAAAAGCCGGCCAAGGAAGATGGCTTCCGCTTGCTGGTGGATCGTCTTTGGCCCCGGGGACTTACGAAAGAACGCGCGGCGGTGGACTTGTGGATGAAGGAGATCGCGCCGAGCGACGCGCTGCGGAAATGGTTTGGCCATGAGCCGGAAAAATGGCCGGAGTTTGAGAAGCGTTACCGCAAGGAACTGGCAACAAAGAAAGAGTTATTGAGCGAAATTCAAGCTTTGGACTCCGCACACAAGATCGTTACGCTGCTTTACGGAAGAAACGACGAAAAACAGAACCAGGCCGTGGTGCTGGCGGATGTGTTGAAGAGGAAACGTTGAACGCAGAGGCAGCGTTGCAAGTTGTTCAGGAAGAAGTTTGCGCGTGCCGCAAGTGTCCGCGACTGGTGAAATACCGGGAAAAGGTGGCGAAGGAGAAGCGGCGTGCGTTTCGCGAGTGGACCTATTGGGGACGCGGCGTGCCGGGCTTCGGCGATCCGCAGGCGAAGCTTTTCATCCTCGGCCTTGCTCCCGCCGCTCATGGCGGGAATCGCACGGGCCGCGTTTTCACCGGCGACCGCTCGGGCGATTTTCTGTATAAGGCGCTGCATAAGGCCGGATTCGCGAACCAGCCCGCTTCCCTGCACCGTGAAGACGGATTGCAATTGAAAAATGTCTACATCGCCGCCGCCGAGCGGTGCGCCCCTCCGGCGAATAAGCCTTTGCCCAGCGAAATTCTTCATTGCCGCGGGTATCTGGAACGCGAATTGGAAATTCTGCGGCCCCGCGCCCTGCTGGCGCTGGGGAAAATTGCCTGGGACGCCTATTTGGAAATCTTGAAACAACGAGGGCAAATCGTCTCGCGTGCTGCATATCGTTTTTCTCACGGCGCGGAATGCATTTTCGCGGACGATTTGCCGCGGCTCTTCGGCGTTTATCATCCGAGCCAGCAGAATACGCAGACCGGTCGCGTGACGGAAGCAATGTATGCGGCCGTTCTGAAGCGCATCCGGGCATTCCTTGCTCAGGCTTAGCTCAGCCAGCCACGTGCAAGCTTTCTCCGACAGTGTTGGAGGCTGGAGCCGTCAGGGAGTTTTTCTCGCCTCGATCCGCCTGCCATAACCGTCTATTTTTCAATACGATTGCCCAAGCAAAACGTCGGCCGGATGGCCTTCCGGCTGCTCTCTTCCCCTGTGAAATACATCTGGGAGGTTGGGCCATGAAGTTTCAATCAGTGCGAGTTCTAGCAGTTGCAGCGTTCGGTCCTGGTTCTTCGTTGGTGCTCGCGGCGAACGTGGCTGGGCAAGAGGCCCCGGTAATCAGCCGGGACGAATTGCAGACAGAGGCCCCGAGTTCACGGGCCGATTCGCACAGTGTCGACGGAGCACGGAACGGTCTGCCCGCGGAAACCTTTGCAGTTGTCCCCGGCACGCGCTTTCTCGTGCGCCTCGAGAGCGATCTCAACACAAAAGAGGTACACAAGAATCAGGCGTTCCACGTGCGCACGCTGGAGCCTCTGGAGGCCGGCCAGGGCAACTATCTGCCGCCGGGCGCGGTGATTGTCGGGCACGTCAGCCGCGTCGATCCCGCCGGAACCACAGGCCGCGCGAAAATCTGGCTGACCTTCGATGAAATTCATACCCGCTTCGGCAAGCTACCCATTGTGGCCGAAGTGGCTTCTGTGCCGGGCGACCACAGCATCAAGCCCGGCCCGCTGCAGGAAGGGGTTATCGAAGGACGCAGCAGCACGCAGAAAGACGCAGCGCAAGCGGCAGCCGCGGGCGCCGCTATGGGGGCGATGCACGGCGTGAAGGACAAGAACAAAAAAGAAGCCGCGGAAGGCGCAGCACTGGGAGCGCTGGAAGCCTATTTGATGGAGGCCGGGCGCGGCCAGGAGATTGAGCTGCCTAAAGGCGCGAAACTCGAGCTGGAACTAGAGCGCGCGCTGTACCTCGTGCGGGAATAACGCGGGGAGCAGGAACTACTGCCACATCACTCTGCAATTTCGGCCCATTCCTGATTGAAAACTGATGATTGGACTCTTGCTGGAAAGCGCTGGCATCCCGACCTTGCCGGGCTGCCAGCGCTACATTCATTTTAGAGAGCTCTCGGCCGTCGTTACTGCGACGCTTGGCAAGCGAGTGCGCGCTTGTTACAGTCGTTTCACCCACCCAAAGTGCGACAATAGAATCGTGGTGTGAGGAGACGAGGCACAGGCGCATGGGCGACGAAAGCAAAGCGGTACGCACGGTGGAAACTGGCGAGCACAAGGACCGCATCCTGATCGTCGAGGATGAGGACAACGCGCGCAAGGGTTACGAGCAGCTCCTGCAACGGTGGGGATATGAAGTCCTGGGCGTGAACACGGCCGAGGACGCGCTCGCGAAATTCTCCAACTTTCAACCGGACACGCTGATTGCGGACGTGGAACTTCCGGGCATGAACGGCCTGGACCTGCTGAAGCAATTGGGCGAAGAGCTGCACGATGTTCCGGCAATCATCATTACGGGCAAAGGCAGCGAAGAACGTGCGGTAGCCGCGATCGAGTCCGGCGCTTTCTGGTATATCGAAAAGCCGCTGAAGGGGCCAGTGCTACGCGCGCTGCTGGACCGCGCCTTAAGCAAAGCACACGACGCTCGGAACCTCGTGGTGTTGCAGCGGCAGTTGCGCGAAGCCGGGCGACTCGGCGACATCGTCGGCGGCTCGAAGCCCATGCAGGAAGTGATGCGCATCATCGAAATGGCCGCGCCAAGTTCCGCGTCGGTGCTCATTACGGGAGAGACAGGTTCCGGCAAGGAGATCGTGGCGCGCACGATTCACAAGCTGTCGCCGAGGGCGGGCGGGCCGTTCGTAGCCATCAACTGTTCCGCAATTCCCGAAACGCTTATGGAAAGCGAAATTTTCGGCCACGAGCGCGGCGCGTTCACCGGCGCTGCGGAACGCCGAATTGGCTGCTTCGAACTGGCCGACGGGGGCACGCTGCTGCTCGACGAAATCGGCGAAATGCCGGCGCCGACGCAAGCCAAGCTGCTGCGCGTTCTGGAAGACCGCAAAGTGCGGCGTCTGGGCAGCAAAACGGAAACGCCGGTGGACGTTCGCGTGCTGGCGGCAACCAACAAAGATCCCGAACAGTCCGTCGCCAACGGCGGCATGCGCCAGGACCTCTATTTCCGCCTGAATGTCTTTCACATCCACCTGCCGCCCCTGCGCGACCACAAGGACGACATCCCGCTGCTTTCCGAACACATTTTGCGCGACATCAATACGAAACATGGCAAAAGCGTGCGCGGCATCGGCGCCGAAGTGCTGGACATTTTCATGAGCCACACCTGGCCCGGAAATATCCGCGAATTGCGCAACGTGCTGGAGCGCGCCGCGATCATGTCCGAAAAGGACCTGATTTCGCGAAGCTCCCTGCCCGGGGAGTTTGGGAAGGTTGCGAGCAAAGGCCCGAGCGATTTGTCTTCCATCAAATTCCCTGTGGGCACTACGGTGGACGCCATGGAGCGCGAGTTGATCCTGCAGACGCTTCAGGCCACGGGCAACAACAAGACCCGCGCGGCGGAATTGCTTGGCGTCAGCCTGAAGACTCTGCACAACAAGCTGAAGGAATACGGCAGCGAGAAAACAGAAACGGAGTCCTAGCACGGTATGCAGCTTGGGCTGCGCGCGAAATTGACGATGATCATGACGGGGCTTGTGCTCCTGTCCACCTTGGTCTTGTCGCTGGTCTTTTCAGAACTGCTCCTGCAGCAGGTTCTGCACGACACGGACAAACGCGCCACCGAACTGGCGCGCGAAGCATTCGATGCCGCCCGCCGCGCCCTCGAAGACGCCAAGGCCCAGGGATTGCGCCCGGCCTCCGAAGATCCCCAGGAAATCCACGACTATGTGGCCCACGCGTTCGAAATCAGCGATGGACTGACCGCGAAGCTGCAATCGGCCATGGATTCGCCATCCATCTACGAAGTGACCATCGTGGACAAGGACGGCATTGTTATCGCCTCCAGTGATACGGCGTTGGCAGGCAAGTCCGCGTTGCGCAAGCCTCCTTTTTCCCAACTGGTGCAAAGCTCCTTCGTTCGGCAGGTGCGCGCGCTTGCCGAGCGGGCGCGCATCTACGAAGTGGATTACCCGTTCAAGCTGCGTGGAAATCCGTTTGGCGAAGTGCGCGTCGCCGTTTCAACCGCTCTCCTTTTCAACGACATTAGGCCCCGCTTGCAGCGTTGGGGCTCAATCGCGTTGCTGGCGCTGGTGCTTTCGACGATTCTGGCGGCGGTAGTGAGCGGCGCCGCGCTCGCACCCATCCGCGACATCCTGGCGCAACTCGAGCGCATTTCGGTCGGTGTATACGATGCTCCTGCAACTTCGGCGAAGGAACCGGGCGGCAGCACGGACGAACTCGGCCAGGTGCGCCAGAAAATTCTGCAGGTAGGGCAACAACTCCGCGGCGTTCACGAAATCTTCAGTTCCCTGCGCGAAAACATGAATTCCGTGATGGCCGGCCTCGAAGACGGCCTGCTGCTTTTCACGAAGGATGCCCGCGCAGTGATGGTCAGCCCCGCGGCGGAAAAGTTTCTGGGCGCGCCGGCTGGTGACTTCCTGGGCCGCCGTGTGACGGATATTTTTCCACCAGGGCATCCGTTATTCGAAGCACTGCACCTTGATGGCGACCACCTGACCGAAGGGGCGTCGGAAACTGAAGTGGACACGGCGGAGGGCCGCCGGCGCGTGGGCGTAAGCGTTCAGGAGATCCAGAGCGCCGGCGACCGCATGGGTGCCCTGATCACCTTGCGCGACCTGGATTCGATTGAAAGTATCAATACACAATTGCAGGTAAGCGAACGGCTGGCCGCGGTGGGGCGCATCACCGCGGGCGTGGCGCATGAAGTGAAGAATCCGCTGAACTCGATGCGGCTTTGGCTGGAGAACCTGAAAGAATCGCTGCCCAGCGATGCCGACGGCGCGGCGCTGCAAGCGGTTCATGTGCTCGACGTGGAGATTGACCGGCTCGACGCAGTCGTGAAACGCTTCCTGGATTTTTCGCGGCCGATGGAAGTGCGGTTGGAGCCGACGCAGCTTGCCGATTTGCTTCGTGAAGTGCTCGAAGTGGCGCAGCCGCAACTCCAGAAAGCCAACGTGCAGGTGGCACGGCTGCTGCCCATTGGAATTCCCGATGTTTTTGTGGACCGCGATTTATTGAAACAGGCGGTGCTGAACCTGGTCCTGAACGCGGTAGAGGCGATGCCGAACGGCGGACAACTCCAATTGACGCTGAGCCGTCGCGGCGAAATGGCGGAGATTACCGTGGGCGACACTGGAAAAGGAATCCCCACGGAAGACAAGCAAAAAGTGTTTCAGCTATTTTTTACAACGCGGCCGGGCGGAAGCGGCATCGGACTTGCCAGCACCTTCCGAATTGTGCAGCTTCACAACGGTTCGATAAACTTTACATCGGAGGTTGGCCGCGGAACCACATTTCGAATCGAGTTGCCGCTCGCCGCTTAAGCATGCAGACTATCCCCGCCCTGATGCACACGAACGAGCGTTCGCCGAATCGATTTCTGCTGCTGGTGTGTGTTTGCGCGATGGTTTGCGGCGGTTGTGTTCCGAAGAAACGCCCCGCTTTTCCAGTAAATCGTCTTGCGACGAGCCGACCCGTTGTGCCGCAGCCGCTCGATATCAGCCTGGCCGACCCGCCCGACATTCTCATTGAAGTGGAACTCGTGCCGCGCCTCGTTGTCCCTCGAGGAGCGCCGCCCAAGCCACGCCTTGCTGCCGCACCGGCGCCGGGCCCCGCGGCAGCCGAAAAACCTCGCGATCCCATCATTGCGCCGGAACTCAGCGATGAGCAGCTGTCGGCGGCGAAATCGGATGCGCAACAAAGCCTGATTGTGGCGGAAAGAAATCTGGGTCTCGTCCAGGGCAAGACCCTGGATGCCGCACGGCAGGATCTGGTCTCCAAGGTCCGCGGTTTCGTGGACAGCGCCCGCGAAGCGATGAAGGAAAATGACTGGCAACGCGCGCGCACGCAGGCCAAGAAAGCCGAAATCCTTTCGAAAGAATTTGCCCCGGGTCCCTGATCGGATTCTGCAATCCCCTGTTCCGGGCGTGCATTGCGATAGAATAAGTCCATGAAGCACTACGATGCAGTTGTGGCCGGTGGAGGCATCATCGGCGCGTCGATTGCGTTTGAGTTGGCCGCCGAGGGACTGAGCGTTGCTGTCTTTGATGCGCAGAATCCCGGCCGCGAAGCTTCCTGGGCCAGCGCGGGCATGATTTCCCCTGCGCCGGAAAGTTCAGAGATGGCTTCCCTGCTGCCCATCGGCATGGCCAGCGTGCGCCTCTACCCCGACTTCATCCGGCGCGTTGAAGAACTTTCCGGGAAATCCGTTGGCTATCGCAAGGACGGAGCGCTGGACCTCGTGCTGAACGGAACTGGTCAGAACGAGATCGACGAAATCCTGGCGTTGCATCAAGCCGCGGGCCTTCGCGCCGAAGCGCTGAGCGGCCCGGAAGCGCGCGAACTCGAGCCTGCGCTGACCGGCGAGCTTCGCGCGGCCATCCACCGGCCCGATGAAGCGTCGCTCGATAACCGGCTCCTCACGGAAGCTACCCTGGAGGCGGCGCACCGCAAAGGCGTGGAGGTATTTCGCGGTAATGGCGCAAAAGCGTTGTGGACCGACGGTGCCAAATGCAAGGGGCTGCACCTGCAAAACGGCCGCGTGGAAGCCCGCTGGACGGTGATCGCCGCCGGATGTTTCAGTGCACGCATTGAGGGCGTGACGCCCTACGCACCCGTGACGCCGGCCAAAGGCCAAATGATGGCGCTGCGTTGCGACTCGGTGAATCTCAAGAAGGATTTGTGGTCTGGCCACATGTACCTGGTGCCGCGGAATGACGGCAGAATCATTGCCGGCTCAACCGTGGAATATGAAGGGTTCGACCGTAACGTGACAGTGGCGGGCATGAAGAAAATCCTGAGCGGCGCGATTTCGCTGGTTCCGGCGCTCGAATCGGCTCGCATTGAAGAAACCTGGGCGGGTTTGCGGCCGGATTCGCCGGACCATCTTCCCATCCTCGGGCCAACTGATCTGGATGGGCTGCTCATTGCCACCGGACATTTCCGCAGCGGGATTCTGCTCACCCCTGTGACGGCGCGCCTGATTCGTGAGTGGGTGACCACGCACAGAGTAAGCGAGGATTGGTCGCCCTTCGCCCCAATGCGCTTTCTGCAAGCGCGCCAGGGCCGCGGCGCGTAATCGGGCTTTTCGATCACTGTTGGATTGGCTGGACAATTACGGTGTTCGGCTGGCCGACGTTGGTGTAATGCACCTGCTCGGCTTCCAATTGCAAATCCCTCTCCAGCACCAGGTCCATCGAAGAACCGCGCGGCAATTGCGCTTCCGGACCGCGCGTCAGCAGCACCGCCGCCAATCCCGCAAGTCCGCCGATGCCAGCGCCAATTCCCGCGCCCTTGCCTCCGCCGGCGATGGCTCCGATACCCGCCCCGGCCACGGTTGTGGTAGCTACGGTTTCCGCGTCTTTGCCCTTGCCGCCGGGGCCGGTGATTTTCCCCTCGGAGTCGGTCTTGGTTCCGCCGGCGTCCGTGCTGTGCGGCTCTGCGTTCAAGTCAACCGTGTAGCCATTGGGGAGAATCAGAGTGTTCAGCCGGATGCGGAGTTCTCCTTTGCCCTTCACGCGCCCGGGGCGCTTGGAGTCCGTAACTTCTCCCCGAAGGTACGAGCCGACCGGAATCACCACTTTGTTATTTATGGTGACCGGAAACGAACTGCGGAAATAAACCGAGTCGCCCGGCTTCGCGGAATTGGTCGAAATGCCGTTTTCCAGAGTCACGCCGAGTCGCGTGCCGGCAGGCACCGTGATGGTTTGCCCATTGCCGGCCGTTCGCTGAGCAGGCGCGGCGGCAGGCCGCGCAGCAGGAGCCGGCGGATCGGTCTGCGGCCCATCCGGGGCCTGCGCAAAGGCGGGCGCGGCGATCGAGAGGATGACCAGTAAACTTGTTGTGAGCAGGCGGTGTTTCATTGGCTTCCTCCGCGTACTTCCTGCGATGCGAGATTCTGACACAGAGATGCTTGCGGGGTTTAGTGAATTTTTGTGGACATGTGGGTGTACTAACTAAGTGTCGAAACACTGCGTCGAGAGCGCGAATCGGCCGGGACGCCGAAAACCTTGCTCGACCCTTTGACCCGCAAGCGAGAGCCGCTTAGTCTGGGAGCGAGGTAAGGAGGAAGTGGATGGCGAAATTGGCGCTGATTTACGGCATGAGGCTATTGCCGGTGGACGACTTGGGAGAAGTGAAGGAAGCCACCGTGGTTTTGAAGAGCGGGCGGACCGCGCGCGTGGCGATGCACCTGATCGAAGGCAGCAAGGAAGAAATCGAAGACACGTTCCGCCAGTCGATTGACGCGTTCTTCGAGATGTATCCGGAAATTTAGGAGTACAAAATTTTAAGTAATAAGTTTTTAGTTCCGGAAGGCGAACAAGCAGTGTTCGTCGCGAGATTAGATTGTAGTTTCTGACGGTTTTCTTAGAACTGAGAACTTAAAACTTAGAACTGCCCCGCTCACCGATTCCCAAAATTCTCGGGATCCTCATTCGGGTCGCCGAGATTGTCGTTGATCAGCACGGTCGACTGGCCGGTGAGTTCGAAACGCTTGCGGCACTTGTAGCAGGCGACCAGATCTTCCAAACGCACCATGTAGGATGTTGCTTTCGCAAACTTGCGGCGGTCCTCTTCGCCGGCGCCGCGGGGAAGTTCCTTCCTCTTGCGGCAGACCTTCCAGCGCACCGGGGCTTCAAATTCGCCTCGGCAGCTGGGGCAGACCAGCTTGACCTTGCGTATCTCTTCCTTTTCCGTATAAAAGCTTCGTTCGTCCATTAGGCCTCGACGGTCTTATTCAGTGTTTCGTCCATTGTAACAAATTCGAGCCCCAAATCGCTCCAGCGCGGCAGCCAATGCTCGAGCGCCGCGACGGTACGAGCGCGGTCGCCGTTCAGGTGGCGGTGATTCCCGTCGTGCAGGCAAAGAATGTCTCCGGTCAACCCGCCGCCGTAGCCCGTGCCTGGCGGCAGCTTCCTGCGAGCGTGCTCGGCGATGGGATCCATGCGCTTGATCAGCCATTCCGCCGGTTTCACGCGCCAATCGCCGGGGATTGAAGTCCACATCACGGTCTGCATTCCCTGGCGGTGCACAATTTCGCTAAGCCACGGACTGCGAAAGCCAAACGGCGGACGGAACCATCGCGGCTCAACTCCCGCGGCCTGACGGATCGCATCGGCACACCGCTTCAACTCTTCTTCGGTTTTCCGAGGGCCGCACAAAAAAAGATTGGGATGCGTATCGGTGTGATTGCCAAGGACGTGCCCCCTCGCCAGAATCTCCCTGGTCAAATCAGGACACTCGCGAACAAATTTCCCCACCAGAAAAAACGTCGCCCGGGCGTGGTGCTTCGCCAGCAGATCCAGCAATTTCGGCGTTATGGCAGGATTCGGCCCATCATCAAACGTAATCGCCAATTTGTTTGGCGCCCCGGTGCGGCAAACGGTAGGTCCAAAAAGCTGTGCGCGCGGATACCCCGCTCCATAGACCGCCACTCCGGCAATCCCTGCCGTTATCGCCACCGGCGCTTCGATCATCCACGATTCCATCGCCTGTATTCTGTCACGACGTCAATTTCCACGCAGCTTTTCCGTCACGACTCTTACCGATGTAACCGCCAGAGGATGAGCCCAAACGCCCCGCCAAGCACCAGTGAGACAACGAAAAACCAACGGAATTCGGGGAGGCCGACCAGACCCATCAGCAGCAACCCGGCCACAATGAAAAACCCGATAGGATGGCCAGTCCAATGGCCACCACCGTAACGTCCAAAGGGAACAATTTCGGCCGGACTCGGTTCTTCACGGTGAGTCTCCACCTGTTCGTGGTTCTCATGGCGAACGCGAACTGGAAGTTTCACACGTCACCTCACAACTTCCGTTAATGACGTCCCACTTCAGTTAGTGACTAATTTTCTGCCTACGCGGGCATACCCTTTCGTGCTTTCAGGTCGTTGAGTAGGCGCTCGACTTCGGTGTCGCGGTCGAGGCGGTTCAGTTTTTCGGCTACGTCGTCGTTGAGGAGGTCCACTTCGGCGGAGGCGGTTGCTTCCGTGTGGTGCACGCGCTCCTTCAAGCGGTCAAACGTGGCGCTCTTCGAGCCTTCGCCGACGGCGACCTGGGCCTTCGCGGCTTTATCGAGCGCGATGCTGCGGCGGTGGCGGGCCATCAACATCTCGCGTTTGGACTTGGCTTCGTCCAACTTCTGTTCCAGCTTCACCAGCGCATTTTTCAAGGTTTCCACCTGCGCTTTCTGGTCGTTCACCTGCTCCTGAAAACTCTGGGTGAGCCGCAGCGCCGTCTGGTAGCGATCGAGCGCGGCGCGCGCCAGATCGTCCTGCGTCTTGTCCACGGCGACCTCCGCTTTACGCATCCAGTCCTTGGCGGTGTCTTCCTGTTCGCGAAGTTTCTTGTCGAGGATATGCTGATCGGCGATGGACACGGCGACCTGCGTCTTGACCTGCAGGTATTGATTCTCCATGTCGAGGATCACCTGCTTGATCATTTTTTCCGGATCTTCCGCGCGGTCGACCATGTCGTTCAGATTGGCCCGAATTAAAGTGCTGACGCGTTCTAAGAGTCCCATGGTGCTGCTCCTTTCAATATTCGAATTCGACCACTCGCGATGGTCATCATTGAAAAAACCGCCCGGCCCAGAAGGCGGCCGCTATACGGATTTCAAAACAGCGAGAAACAATGTGTAAGCGCGGTGTTGATCTGGGCCCAGGCGACACTGGTGAGCGTAGCCATGATGAGTATCCCCAGCGCCCAGAACAGTCCCCGCTTCTGCTGCATCGTCAGACTCATGATCCTTTCCTCCATTGCAATCCCCCGTCGTGAGAGAAGTGTCGGAGCGCCCCCTGCGAAGCGCTCCGGCGGAATGCAGTTACGACTTTGCTGCCGGTGGCTCCGGCCTCGGCGCCTTGTCGCCGATCAAGCGCACTTTGCTCAACAACTCCGACATCTGCATGCCGGAGAGGGCTTCGAAGAGCGCGGGCACCTGCGCCGCAATCTTCGTGATGTCGCCAGTGAGCTTGTACGCTCCCGCGGCATCGCCATTGCCGGTCGAAACGATGGTCACCTTGTCCACCTTGCTAAGCGGTTCGCTTAGCGCTCGAACCACTTCGGGCAGCCCAGAGATGAGCTTGTCCAACACGGCGGCCTGGTTGTACTCCTGGAAGGCCTCCGCCTTCACATTCATCGCGCGGGCTTCCGCTTCGCCTTTCTTGAAGATGATCTCGGCTTCGGCTTCTCCCTGCGCGCGGATGGAAGACGCGCGGCCTTCGGCTTCGCTGATCAGGCGCTGGCGTTCGGCGTTGGCGATTGTTTCGATGCGCTGCCGCTCGATTTCCGCTTGCTTCAGCACGGTGGCGATCAGTTCGCGTTCGCGGCGGGTGATTTCGGCGTCCTGCACCTTCACCTGCGCTTCGCGTTCGACCTGCTGGATGCGCACCTGCTCCAGCATCACGGTCTGCTGCTGGCGGTTAGTTTCGATTTCATAGGCCTTGTCGGCTTGCGCCTGGGCCTTTTTGCTGATTTCCAGGTAGTTGGCTTTCTTGATGTCCAAGTCGCGCTCGGCCTCCGCCTGCTTCGCCATCGAAGCGGTTTCCGCCGCCACGCGTTCCTGGTCTGCTTGCGCCTTGGCGATCGCCGAGGCGCGGGACGCTTCCGCGCGCTTGATGGCGATGTCGCGATCGGCCTCGGCCGCGGCAACTTCGGCATCGCGCTTGATGCGTGCGATGTCCGGGCGGCCCATGTTGGTGATGTACTCATTTTTGTCACGCACTTCCTTGATGGTGAAGCTCACGACTTCGAGCCCCATCTTGCTCATGTCGTCGGCGCACGTGGAGCGCATGTGCCCGCCGACCATTTCCGGCTCCTTCACGATCTGCTCGACCGTGAGTTGCCCGATGATGCCGCGGAGGTGGCCTTCCATCACCAGGCGGATGAGTCCTTCGCGTTGCTCCGGGCGCTTGGTCAGGAACTGCTCGGCCGCGGTGCGGATGGACACCGGATCTGACTTCACCTTGAGCTGTGCCACCGCTTCGACGGTGACCGCGACGCCCTGGTTGGTATACAGACTTTGTTGCGGCGCTACGTCGAATGACATCAATTCGAGGGAGAGTTCCTTGCACTGCTCCACCATCGGAAAGATGATCGTGCCGCCGCCCTTGATGATGCGGGTGCCGCGAAAGCCGTAAACGATGAGGGCTTCGTGCGGACCCGCTTTGCGATACATTCTCGCCGCGAGAACCATGAGGAATAAGACTGCGAGCACCGCCAGACCGGCGATGACCCAAACACTTGAGAACTCCAACATAACCACCTCCCTTTTCACCCGACGGGAACTGTTTGCAGCGTTCTTCAGTCCCTTAAACTTTTTCACCAGTGAACTCGTCCCACTTGCGGACGTAGGCCATACCTTTTTCGTAGCGGCTGATCACCACTTCGGCGCCCTTTTCGAGCGGGGAACCATCGTCACTCCGCGCGCCGGCGCTGCGCCGCACGCCGTGCTGCTCGAAGATGACTTCCCCGGCGCCGCCGGCGGGGATTGAGATGCTCACCCTGCCGACCGAACCTTCGTGGCGATAATCCCACTCGTTCATTTGCGCTTCTGTGTCGCGTAGCAGCCGGGACATAAATCGGAACACGATCCAGCCACCAGTCAGTCCCGCTGCGATGGCGATGGCCAGGCATATGACGGCGATTAAGTTCGAATGCTTCGTCAGCAGATAGCCGGTCCCGCCAAACCATGCGAGAAAGGCGAGTACGCTGGAAGCGTTGAACCAGGAAAGATGTGCACCGCCTTTGGCGATTCCGCCGCCAGCTCCATGATGGCTGCCATGAAACGGCAGATGCCATTTGACCGGCAAATGCAGGTGCACAGCGCCCGCAAGAAACGACAGCACGCTGAGCGAGAAGCCCACCAGAAAACAGAAGAGATAGAAGTCAGACCAAGTCATACGACACCTCGTGGAGCGGCACCCCGCCACTCAGACGAACCGTGCGTTGGCCCCTAAAGGGTTAGTTCTGTGAAGGAATTGGCGGCGGATGGCCGGAGCCAGTGACCGCCGAAGGTTGCAGGACTTCGCTGAGCCGCTCGGCCAAGCCGGGCGTGCGAAGTATTTCGCCAAGGAGCAGGAGCGCACTCCGGGAATCCGGATGCTCAGCGATGGCCAGCAGCGTTTTCTCCAGCTCCGGATCCGAACTGAATTGATCGGCGCCGGCGTACAACCAGGCATCAACCGTCGAATCCGTCATGCGAAGCGCGGATTGCAGTTCGCGTGAATACCCTTCGGGGTCGTCCACCAGGAAGCCCGGATAGACGCGGAAAAAGCGCGCCAGCAGTTCCCGGGAGGTGTTGGTCATGTGCGGCCGCGCGCCGCTCTCCAGTTGCGAAACATACGCCTGGCTCAGCCCACGTCCCAACTCTTCTTTCATGGCCTCCACAAGCTCGGCCTGCGTCATAGGCCGCCCAAAGCCCCGCAAAGAACCCTCAATGGCCCGGAGGGAGCGAAGTTTGTCTCCAAGAGTCATGGTGGGCCGCCTTTCGGTGTATTGCGATATGCTATTTCTATATAGCAATATGTAATTTGTCAAGCAAATTCGAATTTAGTTCATAACACCCTTTTTATCAATGGGATATGGGGGATCAAAAAAAGCCCGTGGGCCTAGAGGCATGTAATTGTTACTCAGGCTTACGAAGGGATTGCAGATCGATTCCAAGTTGCTGGCACTTTTTGTAGAGGTGGCTGCGTTCGAGGCCGAGGGCACGGGCAACGTTGGTCATGTGAAAATTGTGGCGGCGAATTTCACCGAGAAGGACTTCACGCTCAAAGGCTTCTGTGCGCTCCAAGAGTGTGCCCTGTCCCGCATCCGTGTTGCCGCTCGTACTCGCCGCTTCTCCCCCTGGGAGCACCAGCCGCACTTCTTCAGCTGTGATTGTGTCCTCGGCCGCGAGCAGCACCAGCCGCTCGACGATGTTCCGCAATTCGCGGACGTTCCCCGGCCAGGAGTATTTTCGCAGTGCGGCAATCGCCTCCGCCGAGAAAAGCTTCTCTTTCCAACCATTCTGCGCGGCAACCTGGCGCGCAAAGTGCGCGACCAGGTCCGGAAAATCCTCGGGGCGTTCGCGCAAGGGCGGCAAGAAAAGCGGGAAAACATAGATGCGGTGAAACAGGTCAGGGCGAAATTCATTTTTCTTGGAGAGTTCTTCCAGGTTACGGTGCGTCGCAACAATCACGCGGACGTTGACCTTAATCGGTTTCTCACCACCAACCCGCTCGACCTCGCCCTCTTCCAACACCCGCAGAAGCTTTGCCTGCATGGAAAGGGGCATGTCGCCAATCTCATCTAGAAAAAGCGTGCCTCCTTCGGCTTGCTCGAATTTTCCCAGGTGGCGTCCCGCAGCCCCGGTGAAAGAACCTTTTTCGTGGCCGAAGAGCTCGGATTCGATCAACTCGGCCGGAACGGCGGCGCAATTCAGCGTGATAAACGTATTTTCCCGCCGCGGTGATTTCTCGTGGATCGCCCGCGCCACCAATTCTTTCCCTGTACCTGTTTCACCAAGGATGCACACGCGCGTTTCGCTCGCCGCCACACGCTCGATCTGCGCCATCAGCTTCTTCATCGCAGCGCCAGAGCCAACCAATTCGTGCTTCCCCAGCCGGTGGCGCAATTCTCGGTTTTCGTCTTCCAGTCGCGAAAGCTTCAGCGCATTTTCGACGGTGAGCAGCAGCTTGTCGGTGCTCAGCGGCTTCTCCAGAAAATCCAGCGCGCCCAGCCGGGTGGCCTTCACAGCCATTTCGATGTTCGCTTGACCCGAGATCAGCACGATGGGTATCTGCACTCCGGCTTTCTTTAAGTCCTCCAGCAACTCCATGCCGCTCCTACCCGGCATGACTACATCCGAAAGGATCAAATCGAAGCGCTCGCCGCGCACCAGTTCCACCGCGCGCGAAGCATTGTCGCAAACCGTGGCTTCGTGCCCCGCCAGGCGGAAAGCACGCGCCAATGAGGCCAGCGTATTTGGATCGTCGTCAATCAGCAGCAAGTGGGCTTTGCGTGGCAAGTTGGTCCTTATAGGGGGGAGCTAATCCGTCGCCGTCGCGGCGCGCTCCGACTCTTTCTCCGCGGGTTTTGCCTCTGCTTTCGGCTTCAATGCGGCGCCGCCCTGGCGTTTCGGCAGCTCAATGCGAAACGTCGCACCGTGGCCTTCTTCGCTCGAAACAGAAATCGTACCGTGATGATCGCTGACAACTGATTGCACGATCGCAAGTCCCAGTCCAGTTCCCAACTGCTTCGTCGTGTAATAAGGCGTGAACAGGCGCGAGCACTCTTCCGGCGTCAAACCTTTTCCCGTGTCGGAAACCTCGATGCGCACGGTGTCTCCGCCATCGCTGCTGCGCAGCGAAAGCGTGCCGCCGGCGGGCATGGCATCCATGGCGTTCAACACCAGGTTCTGAAACGCCTTGTGCAGCAAATCCGAATCCGCGTCAATTTCCGGCAGCGAGTCGCTCAAGAAATATTCCGTACTTATGTGCGGCTTACCCACCGCGGTGAATTGCGGCTCGAACAACCGGATTGCATCGCGTAGCGCTTCGTTCACGTTCACTTTCGAAAATTCCGGCGCCGGCATCTTGGAAAAATCGCTGAAGCGGGCCACGATACTGTTCAGGTTGGCGAACTCCGCCTTCAGAGTTGCTGTCGCTTCGGTAAACACCTCTTGAAACTGCTGCGGGCCAAGCTGCCGCGCGCGTTGCAGGTTTTCCACGGTGATCTGCAGTGGGAAGAGCGGATTGCGCAGTTCGTGAGCAAGCCGCCGCGCCAGTTCGCGCCAAGCCGCAACGCGTTCCGTCTGTACCAGCTTTTCCTTCTGCGCGGCCAGCGTGCTGGTCATTTCATTGAACGCACTTGCAAGCTGCCCGATTTCGTCGCTGCCCTTCACGTCAATCTTCGTGTCCCAACGTCCGGAAGCCACGTCTCGCGCGCCGTTGGCAAGCTCTTCCACCGGCCGCGTGATGCGCCGCGAAACCCACCAACTAAGGAGTAAACCAATGAACAGCGCCGCCAGCGAAACCACAGCGGCAATCTTCAAAATCTCGCGCTTCAGCAGCACTAGTTCTTTCGCCGAGCTGCCAAGCAAGAGCACGCCAAGTAACTCGCCGTTGCGGCCCTTCAAAGGCATCGCATGAAACGTTTCCGCGCTCGCCGGGTCGTGATTCCACGAAATCGTCTTGGTCAGATCCTGCGGCTGCCTCTGAATCTGTTCGATCAAGGATTGAAATGTTTCCGCCTGGGGGACGCCCCCGTTCGCGTCGGTAAGCGCCGAGGCGACAAACGTGGGCTCCAGATTCCTGTAAAGCAGCGCCCGCATGCCTTCCGGCAGTTCCAGCGAAGCGAGAAAATTCTGATCCAGGCGTCGTCCGCCGATGATGTAAATCGTTTTGTTGCCGACGGTCTGCGTACGCACCGCGGTCAGCGAAAGCGCCGCCGTATCCGGCAATTCTTCGCGCCTTAGAAAAGCGCCGGTGGTGTCCCAGTTCTTGGCGGAAGTAACCCAATCGTTCTTGTAGCCCACGCGCGCGGGATATTGCGCCGAGGAAACCAGCGTGCCATCGGAATTCACGAACTCCACAAAGTCCAGTCCATGGCTCTGCGCCGCGCCATTGGCATCATGCAGGTAAAGCGAAGCATCGGCGTTGGGCCGTGCCAGATCGAGCACCATGCGCACGGTCACATCGGCGTTGGTGATGTTTTCCACCTGTTGAACAATCGTCTCCCCGCGCTGCGCAAACTCTTTTTCGAATTGCACTTCCAGCGCGTGCGTGCGTTGCGTGTCCATCTGCTCAAACGCGCGTTGCGTGTAAAAGGTCACGCCGTAGGCCACGAGCGACACCGAAGCCAGCACGGTGATCAGAAAAATCAGGAAAACCTTAGTGCGGAAAGTCATGGTCTTGCCCCCGGATTGCGCGCCGCAGGACTATTTTTCTGCGGGCTGCCTGGCGTTTTCGTTGTCATCGGATCCTCGCTATCGAGCCACACGTCGGCCAGCTGCCACTCGCCCCACGGCGATGCATTCCAATTGTGCACATTTGCGCGAATCCCCGCATACTCCGGCAGCAGCACTAGGGGCAGGATGCGGCGCTCTTCCAGCAACCGGCGCTCCTCTGCAAACAGCTGTTCGGGATCCGTCGTGTTCGCGGGCAAATCCGCCCCGTCCTGCAACTGCCTCACAAAAGCCTCCAGCTCCGCGCGCGGTGAGAGCGAATCGTAATGCCAGGCAAACAGGTGCAATCCAACGGCCTGCGCCGACGGGTTGCTTCCGCTCGCAGGCAACGCAA
>Ga0308309_10000809_pt1 | contig 18908 bp, 14 predicted proteins | sample HubBroMetageWFT5_FD_192491 | JGI IMG/M metagenome (GOLD analysis project Ga0308309, IMG submission 192491) | Warmed and freeze-thawed soil microbial communities from the Hubbard Brook experimental Forest, New Hampshire - Hubbard Brook CCASE Soil... | ecosystem: Environmental > Terrestrial >...
GGCTGGGTGCACAAGGAGCTTGCACCTTACTACTCGCACACCGGCAGGCCCTCGATTGATCCGGTGCTGATGATCCGGATGCTGATCGTGGGCTACGTGTTCGCGATCCGCTCGGAGCGGCGGCTATGTGCCGAGGTTCAGGTCAATCTCGCCTACCGCTGGTTTTGCCAGCTCGGCATTGAGGACAGGCTTCCCGATCATTCGGTGTTCTGCCGGGCGCGGCGTGAACGGTTCCGCGAGAGCAATGCGTTACGCCGGGTATTCGAGGGTGTGGTGGCGAAGTGCATTGCGGCTGGCCTGGTGGGCGGCGAAGGGTTTTCGATCGATGCGAGTCTGATCAGGGCTGACGTGGACAAGATGAAGCGCGTGCCTGGCAATCAGCCGATCGCTTGGCCTCGGGCCGAGGAGGCGTCGCGTGCGGTTCGCGAGTACCTCGCTGCTCTTGATGGCGCCGGCAACGATGAGGAGACCGGCGTCGATGGCGGTTCGAACGATGGCGGCACTAAAGGCAAGCCGCCAAAAGAAGTCTCGCTGACCGACCCGCAGGCGGCTTGGGTTGCAAGGAAGAACACTGATCCATTTTTTGCTTACGACGCTAACTACCTCATCGACAACAAGGCCGGCATCATCGTCGACGCTGAAGGCACACGCGCCAATCGTATAGACGAGATTGCCATCACCACGACGATGATTGAGCGCGTCAAGGAGCGCTTCGATCTTCGGCCGCAGCGGTTGGCAGGTGACACCGTTTATGGCGCGGTCAGGCTGCTCAAGTGGTTGGTGGACCGTCACATCGCGCCGCACATCCCGGTCTGGGACAAGTCGGCACGTTCCGATGGCACCTTCAGCCGGGCAGAGTTCGTCTTCGACCGATCACGCAACATCTACATCTGCCCGAATGGCAAGCTGCTCCACACTAAAGGAACAGTCATCGACGGCAGCACGCTTCGCTATCGTGCCTCAAAGCTCGATTGCGCTGGCTGCGCATTCAAAATGCAGTGCTGCCCCCACGCGCCCGCGCGACTGATACCGCGCGATCTTCATGAGGACGTCCGCGATGTCGCCCGCGCACTGGCCAAAACCGAAGCTTTCGAACAATCACGCCGGGAGCGCAAAAAAGTCGAGATGCAGTTTGCGCATATGAAGCGCATCTTCAAGCTCGACCGCCTGCGGCTGCGAGGCTTGAGTGGGGTTAAAGATGAGGTGCTGCTGACCGCAACCGCTCAGAACCTGCGGCGCCTCGTCAAGTTCCTCTGCCGGCCGCCACCATTGGTGCCAGTCACCTGTGCGGCGTAGCAGATGCGCGGCAGTAAAACGTCGAGAACGCCGCAAAATGCTCTCAGCGCATAACCGGATAAGTCGATAACCCAACTCAGCTGCACAAAAACGATCGAGTTTCGCAACACAATCCCCTTGAAAGCGACCGAATCGCTGCGTCGCATTAACTGACGCTTCGGGCAAATGGCGTCACTTCGCGTTGCAGACAAACATCGCCCCGTTGCGCCATTCGCGGCGCTATCGTTCAGCCGATAACTCGACGCGTTGCAGATTGGCCTCGTGCGCGGTACCGAGCGATGCTGCCGGGAGCCCCTTCTTAAAGTCCGCGAGGATACTGGCGGCGAGTTCGGATGCCGGCATGGGACGGCCAAAATAAAATCCCTGCGCTTGCTCTCCGTGGGCGCTGTCGAGAAAGGCTGCCTGTTTTGCGGTCTCGACGCCCTCGATGGTCACGTGCATATGCAGCTCGCGCCCCAAAGTGATGATCGTCTTCACCACCGTCTCGGCGTCGCGGTCGGAGCCGTCGAAGCCCTGCATAAAGCTTCGATCGATCTTGATCTTGTCAAATGGGAATCGCCACAAATAGCTCAGGCTGGAATATCCCGTCCCAAAATCGTCCATAACGATCGCCACGCCGAGTTCCTTGAGCGCTCGCAGCTCGTTCATGACCGATACGCTGTCACCAAGTAGCAGGGTCTCCGTGATCTCCAGCTCGAGGCGGGACGGCTCCAGATCGGCCTCCTTGAGCACCGCCGCAACAATCTTGCTCACGCTGCCTGCGAGGAACTGGGCCGGCGAAAGGTTGACTGCCACCGTGAGGCGCTTTGGCCAGTTGGCTGCCGCCCTGCACGCCTCCCGCAGCACCCAGGTGCCGATTTTGTCGATGAGGTGCATTTCTTCTGCCACGGGGATAAAGGTCATCGGCGGGATCAGTGTCCCGTCGTCTTTTCGCAAGCGTATCAACGCTTCATAACCGATGAGGCGCCGGTCGGACATCTGGAAGATCGGTTGATAATGCAGTTCAAAACCGTCACGGAGAACTGCATTGCGGATGATTTCTTCGAGCTCGATACGGCCCTGCAATTCGGCATCCATTTCCGGTAGGAAGAACCGGACACAATTGCGGCCGTCGGCCTTACTCTTATAGGCGGCAAGATCCGCGCTTTTCAGCAGCCGCTCGGGCGTGTTGCCGTCGCTCGGCGCGAGTGCCACGCCAATGCTCACGGTCGTGAACAATTCGTGCTCCTTTAGCCGCACTGGCTCGGCCAGGGCAGAACTGAGCCGCTGCGCGAACTCCTCGGCCTGTTCCCTACCGCTGATGTTGGGCTGAACCAAGACGAACTCGTCGCCCCCAAGCCGTGCAACAATGTCATCGCTGCGGGTCACCGCTCGGAGGCGCTCGGCGATGGTGCTGAGCAGAAAGTCGCCGCCATCATGCCCAAATCTGTCATTGATCTCCTTGAAGCGGTCGAGATCGATGAAATGCACGGCGAGTTGGCCGCGTTGGTGTGCCGATACCGCGAGTATGGAGTTCAATTGATCGATCAGGCTTGCGCGATTTGCCAGGCCGGTTAGCACATCATGGTGGGCGAGGAAGCGGATGCGCCGATCCGCCCGCTGCTTCTCCTTGGTGCGGTGATACCATGCGACAGCGGGGATTGCGAACGAGAGTCCAGTCAATAGACACAAGGCGATCGCTGCCAATAGGAAGTCGTAGAAAAAATGGTTGCGCTGGTCGGTCTGATCGACATACGCGGCGACAGTGGCAACCGGCAGGCCTGCGATGGCTATGGGCACAAAAGCTTCCGCGAAATAACTAGGCATTCCAGGTGAATCGCCTCTTTTGGCATCGACCACAGGCTGCTCCGTTGCGGCAGCGCGCGCTGCTTCGGTGCTATATTCGGAGAAGCTCACCAATACGGTTCCGTTGCGGTCGGAGACCAATTGAGAATACCCTTCGCGATTGAAGATGACGTAGCGAAAGACTTTGCCGGCCTTCCGCGTCGCCTGGAAGAAGGCCAGACTCGCGGTGGACGGCTGTTCGCCTGCGGCGATCTTATCGAGGTCGGTGACGTTTGCCGCCAGGAAGGCCGCCCAGTCGTGGGCCGTATCCTTAGCATTCTGGTTCAATAGATGGTCGATCGTCACCTCGACCGTCGCCCATGTCCCGCCCAACAGCATTGCCAGCACCAGAACCAGGAGACCGATGCCGCGCCGAAACGAAATATCCGACAGGTAAGACATCTGCGGCCTTAGTTGGACGAGCGCAGCGTCTTGATCTCTGACCGGACCAGGGCCACCAGTTCGCGATTATGGGGACTCATTGCCGCCCAATCCTCGACAACCGACGCAAAGATGCGTTGCGTGTTTTCGAGGTCCACGGCCGACAAGACGGAGACTTGTCGCCTTGGATCGGACTTCAGCTGTTCGAGGACTTGCTCATCCAATGTGTCGAACGCTGCGACGCTGCGCTCAGCCAACCATTGACCGCTGTATTTGCGAATTATGGCTTGAGCTGTAGGCGGTAAGCTCGCAAATTTGGTACGATTCATGATCAGCGCGGTTGGAACGCCGCCCAACAGCATCAAGAAATGATAATTGGCGACACGTCCGATGCCGAAGTCAAATAGCAACGAGGGCGGAAAGGTGGCGGCGTCGATTTTGTTGCGGTTGATGGCGTCTGTCGCTTGATTAATAGGGAGAAGAACAGGGATTGCACCGATTTTTGCCAGCACCGCCGCTTCGGTCTCATTGTTCGTGCGAATGGTTAGGCCCTTCAAGTCTTCAATTGTGGCAATTGGTTTCCGGCTGTGAATGTTCTCCGGCCCCGACACGAAAGCTCCGATCACGAAGAAATCCTTGTAGCCTTCGAGAGCGTTAGCTTCGATCAGCCGGGTGAAGACGAGGCTGGCCTCGCGTGCATTGCGATAGATGCCCGGCAGCTCCATGACAGCGGAATCGGCAAATCTATCGGGCGATTGGGCCGGCACGATGAGCGCCATATCGGCCGTGTCGTCGGCGACCAGTTGCGGCTGCTGGGCTTGCACGGCGCTAATGGCGCCGCTGAAACTCACATTAATCTCGATCAGGCCCTTGCCTTCGTCGTTGACGGCGTCGACGAACGGCTTGATCGAGTTCTGGTAGATGTTCGAACGGTCGGAGGTAAAGAAGGAAAATTTGAGCTTTATCGGCTCGGCAGTTGCCACACAAGGCAACAGCACAAATGCGAACAGGGCGCATCGTACGAGAGCGTTGTACATGAATTTTTCCATCTTACTCGCAATTATGTAAATCGCGTGGAACGCGTGATTTCCTCCGCAGTCCACACAACACTCTCAGATAGGTCGGCATGACCGCGGCGGCACGGAAATCACGTATCGTGGATTAGTGCGAGTTAAGGCAGGCACCAAAATCGTCGATTTTGCGGTAGCAAGGATGGATTGAGGCTCGCAACCTCGAAATCAAAAACTGATCGCATCCAATCCTCGTCAATTGACGGTGACGAAGCGCCGCTATCGGTCAACAGCGACCGAATGGGGCCATCGGTACAGAGCCCGCTTTGCACCCAAAGAGCGGACATGTCGTTGCCCCGCGCTAGGAGACGCAGCGGGCCGTGAAGGACGTCCGGGCAGGGGCTCGGGGTCGGGGCAAATGGAAAGAGGAAGATCAGTTCATCTCCACATTTGACCCCCGACTATTCGCCTGCCCGCTCTCGAGGCCGTCATGTCCAGATCATCCGCGATCTGAAGTCCAATGGATGATCGACACTGTTGTGCCGTGCGAATTACTCCAAGTCTTTACATGAGCTTTAAGCTGCGTCGCGAGTGCCCCGACGATGCTCGTCCCCAAGCCCGTGCGTCCGGGCCCATTTTTCCGCAACCCAACGCCATTGTCAGACACCGAGAGACGCCAGTTGGCTCCCTCGACGTCATATCTGATTGATACTTCGCCCGTTGCACCGCTCGGGAATGCGTACTTCATTGCATTGGTAACGAGTTCAGTAATTATCAGCCCAATACTTACCGCATCATCGGGTAGCGCCGATCCGACGTCGGCTTCCATTTGCAAAGAGATCGACCGATTGTCGTCAATCATCGAGGTTGCCAGGATATCGCACAGCCGACGCAGATAGGGGGCGAGCTCGATCATCTCGCCCTGTCGCGAGACCTGCAGGTAACTCTGCAGCGTCGCCACTGACAGGACTCGATGGTAGGCGTCCTGCAGATGCGACCGAGTCTCTGTCGATTGCACGGTGCGAGCTTTGTGCATGAGGATGCCAGCAATGATCTGGAGGCTGTTTGCAACACGATGCTGAACCTCTAGAAGTAGCGTTTCCTTCTGCTGCAGCAACTTTGTTATCTCCTGCTGCTCTGCGGGGCGCCGACCTTCGCTCAAAAGGTTCATGTTGATTCCCCCTCTAATTCGGTGCGTCGATCAGGCAACTACGCGCATGAATCACGAGACGAATTTGAACATTGGCTCAAGCGAGATGGCGACCAGCCTCCGGCCCGAGGTACATTGTGCCCATGCCAAAACGGACGCTGTGCAAAACGGCACACGCACGTGTGAATTGATTGTGACTACCTAATAGAGCGTGTACATAATGTGCGGATGTTTGTTTATTAATTTAGGCATATCGTGCAGAACGATCGCTGACGCGGAACGGCAATCAGCAAGGAACTGCGGACTTCGGTTCGCCATTATAGCAATTCGCCCCACGGATTCGAACTCGAGGCGATGAGCCAATGTCCGCCCGAAGACGACCAAACCACTAAGCCGGACTAAGTGACGCTATGGGCTATTGCTGACATTCGCTACGCTCCCGAAACGACATTCCTGGTTGTGTACGATCCCGTACAAAGGTCTGGACAAGTTGCGGTATTTTTACATAGTCTAAGTTGAACCTCTTGAGCCGCTATCGCCAAGCGAATGAGACAATTCATCTTATGGGGTCCTTTTGAGCACCCCTTTCTTCGCCACCGATATTTTGCACGAGATCGAAATTTGCCTGGTTCTTTAAACCGTCTGCGCCCGAGATGGGAGATGGTCATGCAATCAAATGCCGAGCATCCCTCCTTCGACGTGATGGCTTTACTTACCCAACACAACACGCGATGGACCCTGTCAAAATATAAAGAAAATCAAATTGTCTATTCACAGGGTGACCCAGCGGATTCGGTTTTCTACATTCACACTGGCAAAGTCAAAGTTACTGTCATTTCCCAATTTGGGAAGGAAGCCATCGTCGCAATCCGCGGACCGGACGAATTCTGCGGCGAGGGAGCACTGACCGGCAATCCACTGCGCTTGGCTACCACTACCACAATGTCGCCATGCGAGATCATAAGGTTGGAGAAGGAATCGATAGTCCGTCTGCTTCACCAGGACCAGGAGTTTGCCGACTATTTTCTCGACCATCTTTTGACTCGAACCGCCCGAGTTGAAGCGGACTTGGTCGACCAATTGTTCAATTCCAGCGAGATGCGGCTGGCACGGGCTCTTCTGCTCTTGGCCAACTATGGCAACGACCTCGGTCTGGAACCGATACCCGTAACGGTGAACCAGGATATGCTCGCCGCACTGATCGGGACTACGCGGTCTCGCGTGAATTTTTTCATGAACAAATTTCGGAAGTTGGGTCTGATCAAATACAACGGCAAGCTGGAGGTTCAAAAGGCTCTACTGAGCTTCGTTCTGAATGAACGACCACATATTGAGCCCTAAAATTGCGAAGCACCTGTGGCTGACTCGCTCCGGCGATCAATGATCGGGATCAGCCGCTCATGCACATCTGTATCGGCCAGGAGCGTCAATTACCGATAGCGTCAGAATCCGCAGTACGCGTTATCTAAAATACCAATGACCGGTTTTGCGAATAATAAGGAATAAACTCCGATAGGCAGTAGCTGTGTGCAATATTGTACAGATCAGCACATAAGCCGGGCCCAGAGCTAGCCGACTACGATAGAAATTTTTGGTCCTTCGCATTTGCGCAATAAACGGATGATGACGTACGGAATCTTTCGCACAAATAGGTAGGGGCTGGCGGCCCCGAATCTGGCTGAACTGGAGGTGGCTAAACGCAACCAGGACAGCAAGAAGGGAACCGCCATGACCAACGATACACTGGGTCCGCTGGGCCATGTCATCACGATTGACGATGAGCGGATCAAGAGCCACCTCGACCGGGTGGTGCGGGGCAGCGTGGAGGAGACGTTGAACGCATTGCTGGACGCGGAGGCGGATCGGTTGTGCAATGCGCAGCGTTACGAGCGCAGCACAGCCCGCCGCGATATGCGTGCCGGCCACTACGAGCGCAAGCTGCAGACCAAGGCTGGGGAAGTGCGGCTGAGGATACCGAAGCTTCGCCAGCAGACCTTCGAGACGGCGATCATCGAGCGTTATCGGCGGCGCGAGAGCTCGGTCGAGGAGGCCTTGATCGAGATGTATGTGGCGGGGGTTTCGGTGCGCCGGGTCGAGGACATCACGGAGGCGCTATGGGGCACGCGGGTGTCGCCGTCGACGGTGTCAGACCTAAACAAGAAGATCTACGGGACCATCGAGGCGTGGCGCAATCGGCCAATCGAGGGCGAGCATCCGTATGTCTATCTGGACGGCATCGTGCTCAAGCGCAGCTGGGCCGGCGAGGTCCGCAACGTGTCGCTGTTGGTGGCGATCGGGGTGAACGGCGAGGGCTACCGGGAGATTCTGGGCATCTGCGAGGGGGCGAAGGAGGACAAGGCGGGCTGGAGCGCGTTCCTCAAGCATCTTAAGGAACGGTCCTTGAAGGGCGTCCGGCTGATCATCTCGGACGCCTGTCTGGGGCTTTCCGAGAGCGCCGCCGAGTACTTCCCCGACGCCGCCTGGCAGCGCTGCATCGTGCACTGGTACCGCAATGTCTTCAGCCACGTGCCCTCGACCAAGGTGCGGGAGATCGCGGCGATGCTCAAGGCGATCCATGCCGGCGAGGACATCGCGGCGGCGCGCGAGACGGCTATCCGAGTGATCGAGAAGCTGCGTGGCTTGCGTCTTAACAGGGCCGCCGAGCTTGCTGAGGCGGCGGTCGAAGAGACGCTGACCTACTATGCCTTCCCGGAGGAGCACTGGCGGCGCATCCGCACCAACAACCCGCTCGAGCGCATCCTGCGCGAGATCAGGCGGCGCACCCGCGTGGTCGGCGCATTCCCCGACGGCCAATCTGCCCTCAACCTGGCCGCGGCAAGGCTACGGCACATCGCCGGCACCGCATGGTCGACCAAGAGATATTTGAACATCGAGCTGCTGAAGGACCAGCAGATGAGAGGTGCCATCACCGCTTGAGCCAGGACTGGGAACCGCTCAGCCCAAACCGAATGTGCGAAAAACTCTGGACACTACCACCAAATTGATCTGGTCTTCAGTAAACCTGAACTCCTTGATCGTCCGTCCCATAGGGCCAAACTACAGATTTCTCTGGCTGGAACACTCAGTAGCAGGTTGCACATAGTAGCAAATCTTGTTCGTGTCACAGATACATTTGTTCATGCCACAGATACATCGAATGCCAGTCGCTCTAAAATTCGAGAACTACTGGATAGGAAAACTAACTTTCCAAAGCGGCCTCTACCTACAAAGGTAGATCACGCCTCACACGGCAGATCAATTGTTGATCTCAACAATCAAAGCATGATCATTTAGGTTCAAAGAGACGGAGTCGACATTAGTGATTGTTTGAATCGGGCTCGTGCTAGCTGTGATGTCATAGATGTTGACTACGGCATAGGTACGCCCCAAATTTATCCGGACATTATCGCTGCCCCTGACGTTTTCATCCCAGACCACGAGTTCGAATGTACCAGTGCTTTTTTGAATGATCAGATCGTGGACCGTGGCAGGCTCATCAATGATGGAATAGTTCAAAGTGCCGAGCGAAGCAGCGGGCGTCTTGTCGGCCAAAATGGTGGTCAGATTATGAATATACGTCGCGGCCGGCTTCGGCGTCGAGTTCGAATTGAAAAGCCCTTGGTTACCTGTGCCGCCTTCGCCATCGCGTAGTTGATAAATGAACGTGTAGCGCCAGCCTCTTTTGAATTGCGCCAGGTAAGTGTTCACCAAGAGCGTCCCCTGAGTTCGTTCGCCGCCGATATCAGACACCGAGTCCCAACCTGTCTCGGTAGTCACGCGCGGCAGGGTGAGGAGCTGTTCGCTTGTGTAGCCATGAAAATGATTCCGCCAAGTGACACCGTACTCTCCAACGAGCCCGTCCCAAGGGCCGGCCAGCGCAGGGTCCGCGGCATTCCAGGCTTGATTGTCGATGTACATTTTTCGGGTGCTGGTAACGTAGTTGTGAGGATTAGCGTAATCGGCATACCGGGTTCCATCGGGAAAGATCGCTCCCGCGCCAGTTGGAATCGTCAAGAACTGCAGTCCTACGTTGTCGGTCTCTGCTCCTGCTTCCGAGACCGCGAAGACCGGGTACATTTGCAGATCTGGGTCCGATTTGACCGTCCGGTAAAGTGCTTCTTGAAACTGCGCGACCGGCGCCCATGATCCCGCTCCGCCACCGGATTGCCCATTGTAAGTGATCGGAAAATTGTTGGGTTCGTTCGGTCCTTCAAACGCCATTAGCGCACCGGACGCCGCCAACGCCTTGCCGGTCTTGATCGTGGCCTCCAGATCCCCCTCGCCAACCAGATCGAGACGAACGCCAGATTGTCGACTGATTAGCTCGATCTGAGACGAGTTGCGTCCACCGTCGCGGATGTTGCGAACACCCAAATATCGTAATGGACCAATGTAGGAGGCGCCGGAAACTCCTTGATCGACGTGGATATTAACGCCAAGGGAACTCAAAAACGCGTCAGCACTCACACTGGCGATGCCCGAATCTGAAAAGGCCTTACCGCATGCGACGGCCAGCAGGACTTGAGCTATAAGGATCAGTGGCAACGGTCTTGAGCTCATGTGATGGTTTCTTAAAACGCGCGCTATAAGATCCATAACTCCCAGTTTTTGTCCGATACTTTGGATCAACAGCTAGGGATGATCAGCATCAGCACTCTGAACCTGCCGAAGACGGCCGCTTTGCTCCCACCACCAGAAGGAAGAAGGGGCGCCTCAGGTCTGCCCGTTGGGCGGCGAATCGGCATTCCAACCCAGCACGCGCGGAAAAGTTCACGACGAATCGGAATTGGATCAGTCGAGCCGCCCATCACTCGGGCCCAAATGCGATATTCTTCTTGTAGTGGTACAGTTTGATTGTGACTGGCACTTTAGCGTCGCACAAATACCATGACGTTATCATAATACCAATATGTGGCCCCCGCCGCTTTCCATGTCCGCGAGAACTTTCCCGAAGTATCTTGGTCAAACGAATACCTGTTGGCGTCAAATTTTCTTATCCAGTAGGAATGCGGTTGTTCGTTGATGTGATCAAGCCCCCCTTGACCTCGTGTCGCAGCCGACATTACGACTAATGGCGATAGTTTGCACAATAATCCGACGTAACGGTTGGCGATCGACGCTGGTAAATGCTCGGCAACCTCAAAGCTCACAGCTAGGTCATATTGCTCGTCATCCAAGCTATCCTTTTCAATATTGAACTTCCGAACTGCGATACCTCTTTTTTTGCAGTAAGCGCGTCCGGCTTCGGAGTATTCGAGACCATGCACTTCGCAGTTTAGACGTTTGAAGGCATCCAATAATGCGCCCGTGCCGCATCCTACGTCAATCACTGTCGTCGGTCGGAAGTGCTCAACGATTGAACTTGCCATGACGCCAGCACTTTTGAGCGCCGGACCTTCAACATCTACATCGTAGTAGGTTTCGTCGTAGATGGAATCGTACGACTTAACCAGATGGCGCGCGGTCTGGTACACGCGCCAGTTTTTGATCCAGGTCGGGACGAAGGTTCTAACTATGCGCGAAGCCGCACTCATCAGTGCATATTACGCCGATCCTCGGGATTGCGCCAGATAACCCTCCAATATAATGGGCAAGAAAAAAGACAAACAGACGCCGCCTGATCCTTTAGGACCCTTCTAAAGCCGGCCCGTGAGCACTCCCCTGACCACAGCGGGACGGCCACGAGGACTTGAGCTACAATTGTTCGCGTCAGTTCTTGTGTTTACAGGCCGCATCGCCGACGATCACCAGATCCGACCATCATGCGGGTAGGTCCGTCGATGTTAAGCCAAAAAATCGGCTATTCAAAGATGAACGCCACTTGTTGAGCGTATTCCGTAGTTGCAATCGGTTTAGCCTTTCGCCTAAAGGCGCGCAAATAATCATTCCAAGCTCGGAACTCATGGAGGGGACTGCAAAATTCATCAAAGATGATAATCGCGCCTGGACGCAAGTAAATATCCAATTTGGCTAGGCAATAAGCCGTGGATGAATAGAGGTCGCTATCGTTGTGGATGACCAATCGCTTATCGTTTTGAAACTTTTCGAGGAATTCGGACAACGTGTCTTGGAACCAGCCTTTGACGAATGAGGCGCGGCTATCATCAATTTTCGGAATTTCTCCGGCAACGTCGAAAGTATTCTTCTTTATCGCCGCGTTCCAGTCTTCGGGCAAGCCGCTAAACGAATCGAAGCCAACGAAACGGCTCATTGTATTGACATTAATGGCCAACCAAGCCCGGATCGATGCACCCTCATAAACCCCAAATTCCAGATAGTTAACAGCTTCGTCTCTGAGATACTTACTATTGATGAATCGATAAAGTTCCAATCGGTTTGACAGAACAGGAACGCTAGGATGCTCCTTCATCCATCGTCTCACCAAAGCATTGTTGTTGACTTGATCAAGAATGACGCTGTAGTGCGGGAATAGCAAATTCGCAAGCTGCTTCTTCCAAAATACCGATACGCCTTTCATGGGCTCCTCAGTGGTTCAAAGACTCATTGCACTTCCCATTCATCTAGCACGGTCACCATATCACACATTTCCCGAAGTTTGCGAAGGTCTAGAGGATGAGCACGAAATTGATTGCATAAATTGGATCGCCATTTTGTGAACTTGGTATTCTTTGAAAAAAGCGTTCGTGAACTCGTCATAAGACGAAGTCAGGGCGACTTTCACATGGCCGAGGTCGTCGTTCGCACTCTACCTTGAGTGGGATGTTGGCAGAACGAACCCTATAGACACGCGCTTGGGTGGGTACTCTACTCGCTGGCTCAATAATGCTGCCACGGCTTGAGCTGGAGGTCGGTCGCAAGCTTGAGATCGACACCTTTTGAGAGCAGGAATCTTGCGAACCGATCGCGGGTTCCGAGCGGCCACTGATTGATTTCGCGCTTTAGCCGATCCGGCTGGCCGTTGAGCCACTCGACCGCCGTAAGAGCGTCATCCAAATAACCCATATCGACCGTGTACCGCAAATCCTCAAAGAATTTTTGCTGCTCATTGTCGCTCAACGTATAGAACCATCGTGAGCCGACTTGTGCGCGCAGCCGCATCATCCAGCCGTCATAAGGCGCAGTGGCAATTGATCGATCGAACGAGTCACGCAGAGGCGACCGAAAACCTTCGGACAGCGCGCGAACCCAAAACCGCCCAAGCCACAGCTGCGCAGCCAGGGGACGGCAGGCGAGCCCATCGTCGATTGCCCTCGTGGCGATTGGGAAGACGCTGCTCGCCGCAAGATCGCTGTGACCGGCGATGGCATCATCTAGCGCGCGCAACGCTATCGCAGCGCGGTCGACCACGCTGCCGCTGGCGCAGGCCAATGTTGGTGAAACTTTCGAGCTTTCGGCGAGCGCATCGAGAATAGTTTGAGGCGGGTATGGGTTGTTCTCCCAGATGCGCGTTGCAATTCGCGCATAAACGGCGGTCCGCGCTTCGACGGAAGCGATTCCAACCGCTACGACCACCACCAAAAAGGCAAATATCCTGACTAGAGCGATAGTCGGGAAATTTGTCTTCGCATCGTCGCCCATCTCTATCAGTCGAATCTCCATCGCAGTGCTCAGCCGCGAGAAGCGGATATCTTCAGTTTGCGGTCTGATCAGAATCGCATGGGTCGTCTAATCCTGAGAATACGCATACCCATACTTGGCATAATTCTTGTTGTGATAATAACCGTGAGAATATGCATCCATATTACGCAGCTCGTTGTAGTCCACTTTATTGAGTATGACACCGACGACCTTGTCGGCAGCGATCCCAAAGTTGGCTATAGCGTCTTCGAGAACTTCGAAACGCGTGTGCCCCCAGTTGGCGACCACAATGAAAGCGTCGATCAGAGGTGACATCGCTCGCGCGTCAGAAATCGGACCAAGGGGGGGCAAATCGATTACAACCTGATCAAACACGTTTTGCACCTCACCAAGTACAGTCCGCATTTGGGGCGAAGCTAGTAAGTCAGCCGTGTTTGCGATCCGCTGCTGCAAGACTGTCGGAATAAAGCGAAGTGTGCTTTGCGGTATGGCGCGCATCGCTTTGGTAAATGCGATCTTGCCAGCAATTAACTCTACAAGCCCACCTTTGGCGTCGGGCGAAAGAAGACGCGAAAGCTGTGGGTTGCGCAGGTCGCCGTCAATCAACAGAGTTGATCGGCCACCAGCAGCAAACAGATTGGCAAGATTGACCGCAATGGTGCTCTTGCCCTCTCCAGGCGTCGCTGAAATCACTCCGAGAGTTTTAATCGGACGCGTCAAAGCCAGAATATCAAGTCCGGTCTTTATTGAACGCAACCCCTCGCTGAAATGCGAAAATGGATCGTCCAGCACCTTTCGCGTCAAGTCGAGATCGGCTTCCGGGGGGCTGTCCTTGACGGGAACAGTCATCAGCCGTTCGACAGCCTGCAACAGCTTGGGCCCATGGCTTGTCGTCTTCCGCTGACGCGTCGCAATGAACGGGACCATGCCCAGGCACTCGAGCCCCAAGCGCTCTTCCACATCGCGCGGGCGGCGAATCGCACGATCAAAATTTCGGAGAACAAGCGCGTTCAGCAATCCCGCACCTATGCCAACCAGAAGGCCAAGCAAAGCAATGAGCGTTGTCTTTGGGTAGCTCTTGAAATTCGGCCGCGACGCCGGCGTTATCACGCGTGCATCCGAAATCGGAAACGATTGCTGCTGCACGGCCTCGGTATATTTCTGGAGAAAATTCTCGAAGATAGTGTGGTATGTCTGCGAGGCCGCTTCGAGCTCTTTGAGATCGACTTGCGCCTGACCACTCGCCCCCGCCTCCTGGATCTGCTTGCCGAGCGAAGCCCGAGTTGACTCCTCACGGGCCTTAGCAATCTCGTAATCGCTCTTATAGGTCTGCGCGATGCGCTGCAGTTCGTCCACCATGGAAGCCTGCAGCAGCGCCATCTCGTTTTTCAAGTTGACGACAGCAAGGTGGTTGGCGCCCATCATGGCGGTAAATTTTGCCACGTGTTCGGTGTCATCTAGATAGCGTTGACGGAGCTTATTGATCACTTCGTTCTTGAGCGTATCCGTTACAGTGCCCAGCGCCTCCCCAGGCGCCGGTGATTTCAGCACTTCCTCAATGCGATCAAGCCGAGCTTTAGCTTCTGCGGTCGCGGCTTGGGCCGCGATCATCTGGGTGTTGGTCTCTTGAACTTGAAGGTCGGACAGGAGACCATGATTACCGGTGTCAACGATGTTATTCTTTTCCTTGTAGTCCTGTACTGCGCGCGCCGCCACATTCGACTGGTTGCGCAGCTCTGCTATTCGTTCTTGCAGCCAGATGCTGGCGCGCCGCGCTGCCTGATATTTGGTGTTGAGCTGGTCATTGATGTATGCATCGGCGACCGCGTTAGCGATTTGGGCTGCTTTCGCCGGATCTGGTGACCGGTATGAAATCTCCAATACGTAACTTAGACCGATGCGCCGCACGCTGAGATTGTCGCGGAGGACCTTTATCGCGATTCGTTTGCGCTGAAGGTCGGACAAAGAACGTGCATCGTCGTCCATGCCGAAGATCGCAGATAATAGTCCGACTAACGGTCCATTTCCCGTGCCGATAAACTCCGGATCGTTGGCAAGCTTCAGGTCATCAATCACCGCAAGCGCAATGTTCTCGGACCCAAGCACCTGGACTTCACTCTCCACCTGGGACGAGTCCATTGTGTTGTCGCCGACCACTTGCTCGTTATTTTTGAACAGCTGTATCTTCTTGGAATCGATAGTCAGATCCGCAGTCGCGGTGTAAAGCGGCGTCGCGGTGAAGGCGTAAACTAACGCTACGGTCAAAGTGACAATTACCCACCCGGCGAGAACCCGCCGGTTGGACTTGAGAAACGCGTAGAGGTCGACGAGATCGAAGTGTCGAGGCGCGACACCATTATCATACGGCAGGCCCCTGGCCTGCTCGGTGCGCTGCAGCATTCCGGCTCCACAAATCTGTGCTTCCCCAGCCTAATGCTGGGGTATTTTCAGCGAATTGTACACGGCTCGTAGGGTCGTTTAAAGCGTGCATTTCCGCGCTGCACGACATTCTACAGAATTATGGCAAATAATTGTGGTTGCTAATCAATGAGAAGTGGGACGAAGAGGGGATTCAGGACGGTTTGCTCTCCGATGGCCCCTTTGTCGCCGTCGGAGAGGATGCCGGTTCACCCTCCGATGGCCCCTTTGTCGCCGCCGGAGAGGATGCCGGTTTACCCTCCGATGGCCCCTTTGTCGCGATGAGAGAAGTTGCCGGTTTACGCTCCGATGACCCCTTTGTCGCAGCGCGAGAGGATGCCAGTTTGCCCTCAGCTGACTTCTTTGTCGCTGTGAGAGAGGATGCCGGTTTACGCCCCGATGACCCCTTTGTCGCTTTGACCGGTTTACGCTCCGATGCCCCCCTTGTCGGTGTGATAGAGGATGCCGGTTGGCGCCCCGATTGCCCCTTTGTCGCTGTGAGAGAGGATGCCGGTTGGCGCTCCGGTGGCCCCTTCGTCGCTACGATGGCGGATGCCTGAACGACCGAACCCCACGATAGTACCGGCGCCGTCGCAGATTCAGAGTCACTGCGTCGAATCGCCTCCACGGGCACCAGCGCCGCTGCAATACTTGTACCCACAAGGCTGCAACACACGAGTGAAAAGCCCGGAATTTGCAATGAAAAATCGACTAGGGAGTGCAGAGTTGCAAGCGTGCTGATTCCAGCCCCTGCGATGACATAAAGGCGATTGCCGGTCCCACGGATGGCTGCACGCACAAGAAACCCTAACATGATACTCCATAACGCGAAGACCAGCAGGCTGAAGGGCACGCCCATCTCGACCAGGAGTTCCAGCGGGGTCGAATGGGCATGATCCCAGACACCCCAAACACCTGCCGCCGGGTTCCGATACGCCGAAAAGACGCTAGCGAAGGTTCCCAACCCAGTACCAAGCCAGGGATGGTCGTACACGATTGAAAGCGAGGACCGCCATGCGTCGACGCGGCCAACATCGTTAATACCGCGGCTTTCAATTTGATGCGTCAATTGACCCCCGGCGGCCACTAAGACAATCGCGGCCGCGATTGCAAACCCGGCCAAAGCGATCAGTACCCGCCGTGCGCTACCAAGCTCGCGAATAAAATATAGCGCCGTGACCAAGCCAATCATAGCAATGGTCAGCAGCGATCCACCGCGCGACCGCGTCATGAAGGTTGTTGCAATTGCAAAGAAGCATGCCAGAGCGTAACCCAACAGAAACACATTCCTGTTTTTTAGCTTGTTAAAAATATACGTGGGTTCGCGCCACCGTGACAGGTCAACGGTTCGCCGCAGCTCGCGCAAGGCGAGGAGATACCAAATAATGGCTACAGAGCCGAAGAAGACCGCTGCCGTATTGTGATTAACAAACGTACCGGTTAAGGCCTCCACATAAGCAATTTTTTCCCGCCAAAGGAGCATGGTTGGGTTGGTTATTTCCGAAAAGATACTGAAGGCCGCATAGAGCAGGCCCGCTACCGCAACCCAGCGGTAAATTCTCTCCGTAAATCCTGGTTCCGCGCCAAACACCAGACCCACTAGCAATCCGATCACCAGGCTGAGGGGCGGCACAATGGCAGCAATCGGAATTTCTCCGTAGGCTGCGAGTTTTGGAACAAGTGGATGGTCGCCCAAGATGTGACCGGCCTCGACCCACCCCGGACCGGCAGGCGTTAACAATCCGGCCGGCAGATACTGCAACGCGACAATCACGCACCAAACGGCGACCACGGATAACAGCAAAAGGATCGGCGTCCGAAGCCTCACCTCTGATCCTAAGCGCCCGGCCCCGAGCAAAAGCGCGACGCCCAAAAGGGCACACCACACTGCACCCCAGAATGGCTCAGCCGAGCCGAACGGCAGCGGTGCCAGGGAAATGACGAGACAGACCAGAAGGGGCGCAACGTTTTTGGGCATGTACACTCGGGTGCTTACACAAAGTGGCCAGTCTGTGGCGGGTCGCGAAAGGCTCCCAATATACGGATTATGCGCGCATTGCTGCTGGGCGCAAACTCGAAACGTCAGCCCACTATTCAAATTTCAACAGAATTAAAGGGACTCATAGACATCGAGGCGTCCCTGCAAGGCGGGACTGTTGGTTTTGTTAATGGATGGCGCGCCTGCGGCAATATCGCTGAGACAAAGCCAAGCGACGTTCACCAAATTTATTGTCCTTACTGCTTCACCAGCTCAGGCGAAACTGCACACAAAAATCCGCGCTCATCTAAATTGCGAGCAACTTTAGATGAACCGACATGACAGCCCCATCCATTACATCGAAGAACATTGACCCTGACTCCAAGTTCCACCCTTCGAAAAGCGACCGTCCTCTGACGCCGAGCCCGCGGTTCAAAAGCCGCCAATTTCGTCAGCAGGTTCCTTTAAGCGAGCGGTAGGCACAATGGTGCGCTGGATCACAATGGCCGCGATGGCAGTCGTCACTATTGCGTGGATCGCCGTGCTAGCTTGGCTAGCGGTTTCACTTGTCAAATGGTTTATCTGATTTGATTGAGTTTGGCAGACCTCTGCCTAGCAGCGAAAGAATTTGACTCAGGCTTCTTGGCCGCGGCGATCGAGCGAAGTGGCGCCGTGCAATATACCGGCGCCGCCGGCATTGCGTTGCCTTTGTCCTGTCCACTCCATGTCTCACAACCGCCCACACCGGCCCACTACCCTCTTCGCGTAGCGGGAGGGGGGCGGGCCGGCGCGGTTTCAGATGGCCTATTCAAATCTGACGGACGCCGAACTTTGGGATGGCATGGCTGCAAACAGTAAGGCGATTGCCGACATCCAAGGTATCAACTAGGCATGGCGAAAGGTCGCATCGACCCCGCGATGCAGGCAAAGCTAATCAGATCAGATCTAAAAACCCTGGCGAAACTGCAGCGCGAGCACGACGCCTATTTCGTTGAACTGCAGCGCCGCAATTCTCAAAAGAGGTCACGCCGCAAGATCAATACTGATGCGGAAGGCACGTATCAAGACCGGTCGCGCCTGGTCACACCGCGGCCAAGTCAGGACCTAGCCGTCGATAGGCAAAGCAGCGCTCCAAATTGAGCGCTGAAAGTCACGAGTCGTTTCGAGTCGAAGGAAGATTGTCACTCGGGGACATTTGCCGGGAAACTGAACCGGATGACACCGCGCTTTCTGCCCTTATGCCGCCGGAGGATCAGAGAGACTATGTTCTACTCAGCGATCGATGCGTTTCAACCCATAGCGATCGTGCCGC